>Ga0181612_132142_pt1 | contig 18138 bp, 30 predicted proteins | sample HoacroProtozoa21_FD_119630 | JGI IMG/M metagenome (GOLD analysis project Ga0181612, IMG submission 119630) | Hoatzin crop microbial communities from Cojedes, Venezuel. Combined Assembly of Gp0051906, Gp0051904, Gp0051908
AGGGAGGAACACCCACTTTCTGTCGCAGGAACAGGTGCCTGTTCCCTCATCCTTCTGCCCACATGGTCCCTCACCATGGGTCCCTGCATCTCCGTGCCATCCCTTGCTGCAGCACGCTCCCAGAGGGCTGCTGGGGACATGAAGCATCAGGGACAGGAGCAGCAGTGCCGGAGGTGGGCTCACCACCAAAGGGAAGGGGCTTGCTATGGGGTTTGCATCCCCCAGGTCTGGGTGGGCTCATGGGCCAGCAGCTCCCCCCCGCCATCCTGCCCTGGCGTTCGTGCCCCTTGGAGGGGAAAGCAGCACCAGAGCTTGTGGGCAGGGAAGGTGATGTTTATTTACAACATCTTTAAGCAGGTTTATTTTACTCAGCCATGCGCTCACACTTGTTTTCTCATTGATCCCGCTCCCATGCCCATACCCCCATACTCATGAGCACCCAGGCGTGTGTGCTCAGGGTTGCTTGTGGGGGTACAGGGACAAGGGACACGGGCTGTCAGGTCCTCCTGACCCCTTTGAGCAATCGTGTCTTGATTGGCAATGACAAAGCTAGTCTTTGAGCAGGTGTTTTATACTTATCAGTTGCTGCAGAGTGGTCCTTTGCCTCCAGACCTTACTGATCCCAGCCTCCGTAGACCACTGGCCAGGTTGCTGCTCGTGATGTCATCCTCCTTGTTTGGAAGATGTGTCTTGTTTCCAGCAGGCTAACAGGACAGACGGGTGTATGTCCTGCGTGAGGCGGCTGCTGCCCTGCTGGTGATGGGATGGGGGTCTTCTGCTGGTGGGTTGTCTGTGCTGTGGCCTTCGCAGGGTGCCCCACACCCGCTCACCCCCATGGGCTTCTGGCAGCCCACCCCCTCTTTGTTTTTAGGACATGGAGGCTGTGACTCTAAGAGAGAAGGGCGAAGGGAGAGCCGGGGTGGAATGGCTTGGACCCACATGAGGTTTTGGAGGGCTGTGTCTATGGTCCCAAGCCCTCTGTGCTTGTCATCCCCCCCACAAGATGCAGCCCATGATGTGCCTGTTCTCCCGTGCACCGAGCTGCAGGGATGGAGAGGTCACCATGCCCTTTGGTGCCAAAACTGCCTCTGCTGGGGTGTGCACTGAGCTCAGCGCAGGGTATTAATGAGCCTTTTCCCAGCGCAAGGTCGTGAGCTGTGCTGAGTCAGTGGCAGTGGCTCAGGTTTCCTGGCCGCCCCAGTCACTGTGGTCCTGCAAGGTCGGTCACTGCAGTCCTGCAGGGTGGGACCCCGGAGGTTCACCTCCCCACCTGGCCCTGGGCACACCAGGGCATGAACCTGAGCTTCCCGTGACAGTGGTCCTCGTTTTCCCCTTCCGCAGCCTGGCCATGTCTCCTTGTGAAAACAGAAGGAAGCAGAGGCAGTCAGGTAGCATGGATGCTCACTTTCTAAGAGACGTGGTCTGGCTCCTCAGCCCGGATTTTCTGCTGGCTTTGCGTGGCCATGAGCAGCTCCATCAGCAGCCTTGCACCCCGGCTGCTCATCCACCACCCAGAGTGAGCTCCGTGTCAGAGCGGGATGCCGAGGCTGGGTGAGCGCAGGCATGCCGAGAAGCCTGGCTTAGTCATCCGAGCGCTCCCAAGACTTTGTTTTGGTGTTTTGCTGCTCCAGCTGTCCATGAATCCCCTAGCAAATGAGTTTGCTGGCAGGGTGCGTCAAAGGAAAGACAAATTTTGAAAAACTGCATTCACATGAAAGAAATGTCTTATTTTTAATTGGAAATCTGATTCTCTGGATTAGTGCCCACCCAGCCAGAGAGGAGAAGCATATGCTGGTGTATCAACAAAACAAACAGGGCACTGAATATTCAAGGCAAACCTTACACGCTGGAAATGCTTCATAGAAATTATCCAGCAAATCACTTGCAATGGCAAGTCTCATACATTCACTGTCCATTCACAGCCACTGCAAAGAGGAGAAAGAAGGATTGCTTTTCTCTAGTACTCTGCACGTTTTCTGATCCTATTTTACCATCTTTCCTCTTAAGTAAGACCTAGATTGGGTAGACCATGTATTGTGATTTCTGCCTCTGTGTTGTTGCTTCATTTTCCCAGCTGCAGCCCTGCCCACCCCTGTGTTAATTGACTTGCCCATTGCTGTTGCTCCTCCAGGACAGTGGCTGCCCTGAGGGATGCCTGTCGGTGGTTGGCATCTGGAGGCACTGTCTCATACCCAGCTAACGAGAAGCTCTCCCAACAGTATCTGGAGGTGAAGGCACCCACCCAGCTCTGTTACTCACAAAAACATTTCCTCCTTTGGAAGAGTGGGAAAAGCACAATGACAGTGGTATAGCTGGGAATAGGATCTGGTCTGGCAATGCTGTGGAGTTCATTTGGACCTTTACGATACGATCACAGAATGCTGTCACCAGAGTATTGCAAAATATTGAATTTCTTATATGTTTGGTGTGAAAATTTAGCTTAGGTGTTTTAATAGTGGCTTTAAGACTGACCTGTAGTGCCTGTGTGATCTCTCGCTCTGTATACCAAATAAGGTATCTCCTCCAGTTGGAGAGAGGTTGAACATGTGCCACAGGTCTGAGTTCAAGCTGTTCCTGGTGCACATGAGCAGAAGTCTCCTCTCCCCGTTTCTGCTGCATGTGCTGTTCTGAGAAAATGTACATGATTTACTTTTAGCTAGTTGTTCCGAATAGTTATTTTAATGGTAATGCTGCAGCTATGTAATTTGCATAAGCTTTTCTAAGAGCAGCACCATAAAAGGTGAGATTAGCTGGAACAAATGGTCTAGAAAAGTACCAGTTTGGGTATTTGGAGGTGGGTTTCCATGGGTATCCGGGGCTGAAGGGACCAAGGAAAAGGCAGGAGAATGAGCTTCAGATCAGTGTCACAGGAGCTGCGATGTGCCGCAAGGGCTGTGTTACAGGACTGAGCAGGACATGATGGCTCCTTTGGGCAGCAGAGTTGGAGGCGCCTGAGGGAGAGAGGACAGAGCTGGACCGGTGTCTTCAGGACGCTTCTGCTCCTGAAATTTCTCTGTGCAGTGCTGGGTAGAGAGATAGGAACCAGTTGGGCTGGGCAGGTGAAGGTCTGTGTTTGGGAGGTTTGTGGACAGGAGAGCTCGGAGCGTGAGATGCTAGCACCATCTCCAGGAGGAACCCATTGCTTTTGGCCACCAGGAGCAAAATATCTGCTACCGGGGGAAGAGGGCAGCAACAAGGACTTGATAGGGAAGGACAACCTGTACTGATCCCTGTGACAATCCCCCTCACCCTGCCATCCTGCGGCAGGGTGTTCCTCCTACGAGCGTGAACACGGTGCCTAGAAACAAGCTGCAGGATCTTACTGCCGGGTAATGGAGTGGTGGTGGCGGAGAAGGGACTCAGAGGTTGCTAGGAGTCTCCTTGTTCATTTGCTGAAGGTCCAGCAGCTCCCTTGGTCAGGGACACACTCTGCTTGTTAACAAAAAGGCAGTGAATTATTTAGCAGCTGAAAATGCCAGATGGCGGTGGCTCTGCTGCGTGCAGGAGGAGGGGAAGGAGGGAGACACGCACATGGGGAGAACAGATTGAGAGCATCTCCGCAGGAAAAGGTTGACCCCGACGGGAGGCCTCGGTGGCCCCGGTAGTTTCACAGCCACCAGACGGCAAGCGGGAGGCAGGCGGGCTGGGACAAATGGCTGCCACTTGTCACAGTGGCCCACTCATTTCCAATGGGTCTCCCCTTGCTGGAGTTCCCTCTTCAGAGGTTGTTATCCCTATGGGGCCACACTGGGCCTCAAAGTACGGGACTCCCAACCCCGGCTGGGAGGCAGGCCGTGGCTGAGGGTGCTACAGGGTGGCTTTGCCAGCCCATCCCTCACTTCGCGCCTGGCCGCAGGGCTGCGGGGATGGTACTTCAGTCCCGTCTGCTGGGATGCTCTTTGAAGCAGTATCAGCATATCTCAGGTGACCTGGTGGTCCTTTTGGGAGCCACACTAATGGTCAACCATCCCAGCTTGGGCTATGATGTCTCCAAATACCATGGACTGGCCAGATCAGTACATATATGGCTAGGGATCTCCAAAGAGAACTGAAGATGCTGTAGGGAGGAGCATGGGCAGATACGTAGCAGATGCTGAAGCCCATGCCCCAGGTGACACTGTGCACATAATGCACAGTAAGAGGGACTGCAGTGGGTCTGCATGTCCTGGGGATTTTGATGGCTGTAGTTCAGTGGCTTCAGACATCCATTCGAGGCATATATGCAAGTAACCAGATGACAGCCTAGCCCCGGAGTGGAGTGAGCCTCAGGCTCTGCTGGGCTCATAGCCTTGGTCCAAGCATCCCAGTCAGTCTTTGGCTTCCAGTGGAGATTTTTCTTTGGGCTGGAATTTAGGCTTGAGAAGTGAAGAAAATAGCAAGTCACCACCTCTCTGTGTTTAGTTTGGAAACTGCAGGCACCAAGACTACCTTCTTTTTTTTTTTGGTCAGCGATGTATGTGAAAGCCTCCCTCTTCCTCGGTCTTTCCTTTCCCCAGATGAGGTGGTCACAGAGAGTCAGTGTCTCAGGCGCGTAATCTGTGTTAGCTTGTGCCCCAGCACCTTCTTCCTACCCGCTGTGCTCAGCCGCAGAGTGTGGGTGTCTGGGCTCCGCAGAAGCTTTAGGACAGGACTAATCTCCTCAAGCAGGAAGCTGCGTGGTCTAAGAGAGGCTGAGGCTACAGCAATGCACATGAAGCCACGTGCTGCTGTAGTCTCCCATCTGTCACACTGACACAGCAGAAGTAAATGTTTCCCAACAAAAGCAAATCCTGGTAGAGCTCAGGAAGATCCCATTTCTAAGCTGAGGCATTTTGTGCGTGCTCTCTCTGTGCTCCCCAAGGACCTCTCAGATAGGTTTCCTTTGGTGTTGAAGAAGAGTTGATCCTGTTCAGTCTTGGTGGGGAAGAAACCACTATAAATACTTTGCATCTTCAGGTCCCTGGAGGTGCTGACTGTCTTTGTTTGCATCCTCCTCTGTTACTTAATCAGACAGTGGCTTCTGCTCCTCTTCCTCTGTTCTGTCCGTGTGGGCTGTGAGCATCCTGCAGCAGGCATCAGCTGGGGCTGGGTAACTGCAGGGACTGCAGCAAGGTCGCAGTTGTGGCTGGAATATAGATAAAAAGGAAGGAGATGAATGAATGCTCAACAGGTTAAATACAAAGCTTGCAGGAGTACATGTTACTGGGCATGATGGGGTTTCACGTGGCCTTTGCACAATATACTTTGCCACACTATTGTGTGCTCAGCATGTCTGTGGGGCAAGGCGCTCATGTAACTCCTTATAAATTTCAGGCAGCCCGGAAGATGTTCTTGTCTCAGCAGCACAAGTCCCTGAGGATAGGGATGTAGAATAACTGAGGTTGGAGGTCAGCTGATAAAAGCCCATGCTCAGGACCAGGACAACTTCGAAATTACGTTTGGTTGCTCAGGGCCTCCAAAGACAAAGTTTTCTTGTCCATCTGTTCCCCTCCACCCCAGTAACCTCAGCCTTCCCCTAAGCAGGGTCTTCAGCCCTCTGGGTTTATCTACCTATAAAGTACTAGACATCCTCCCTCGGGGCCTTTTCGGAAGATATGTTAGGGACCCAGCCCGGCTGCCATGACCTGTGTAAAGGACACCCTGGAAACCCCCCACTGTCCCAGGGTGGCTCTTGCCCCAGGGGTGTGGTTGGTCTCACCACAGTCAGTGCTGTCCTCCATTGAAGGCCCAGCCCAGGGAGCTGAAGGTGCTGGCAGCATCTCCAAGGCATAGAGACACGGCAGGCACGTGAGGAGGGGATACTCTGGCCCTGTTGCTGCCACCCTGTCTTTGTTAGTGTTTTCTGTGCTGGTTCCTTCTCCTCCTGTAGCTCTAGTGAGTGCAATGGTCATGCAGCACTGTCCTGACCACAGATCCGTGGCGTCCCCATGAGCGACAGCCATGCTGGCTCATGCTGGCTGCTGTAGGGTGCTTGCTCACAGGGGTCTCAGGCACTGCAGGTTTGGAGAGGATCCTCTCCTTCTTAAAGTATAGCAATAGGAGAGGTTTTGGAAACAAACTGCAGTCTTGGCCATTAATGGCCTTCAAGTGTTTCCTACCAGTGAGGTCTGTAGCCTGTGGTATCAGCTCCTGGGGAAGTGGGGAGAACATTGTCTTTAGAGTTTTGATAAGCTGATTCTTCTGAAGACTTCAGGATATCTTGGAAGGAGCAATCCTGCTCTGTCAGAAAGATGAAAGGGAGGTCCAATGACTCCTGAGTCACACAGACCATGATGCTGGGGGAGAAGGGAGAGCTTGGGGATGTTCCACACGCAGTAGATATCTGTCTGTGGGGAGTGAAGTAAGCACAGCCCCAGCAGCCCTGTTGTTAACATCATCGTTGCTCTTATTCTCAGAAACTCAAGCAAATGCTTCGGCTCCTCGTTCCTACCTGCTGACTGCACCAGGATGGCCATGACTCAACCCAGCTTCCAGGACTGAGGGGCAGAGGTGGTGAGAGACCTGTCTTGGGTGCGACGGAGACAACCAAAGAGCATGGGGCTTAATGGGGTGGGGAAGGGGGCCAAGGTAGCTGTGAGATTTCTTCAGCAACACCCCCTGCCCTGTGTCCTGCATCTCCTCCCTGGGAGAGGCTGGGACTGGGGAAGCTCCAGGGTCACCATCCAGCCCCCTCCCCTCCCAGCCCTTAGCAAGCTCCTCAGACCTTGCTTGAGGATCTGGAGGGGCCACGGCCTGTTTTCAAGTAAAGGCTTTTCCATCTGCACTCCTGCCCCTGTGTTTCAGGGTGAGGTCCCGTGACGGCACCAATGGAGAGTGTGTACTCTGTGGACCCAGCACCGGACGGTGCTGTCCGCACCTCTCTGGATGTGCTCAGCTTCCTGGACACCCTGGTGAACAGCACGGAGGAGCAATGCTTCAGTGCCCGCTCCCGCAGCACCGTCCTGGAAGGGCTGCCATTCGGTGGCGTGCCCACCGTGCTCGCCATAAACTTCATCATTTGGCTGGTGAGCAGGCCGGGAGGGTGTCATGTCCACAGGCACCGCAGCCCCTGGTTGTGGTGTCAAAGACTGGCTGTGAGCACGAGTGTCTGGATTACGGGTGTGGTGACAGCCACACGTGTGTGCAGCATGTGCGTCAGTGTGCCCGGCTATTTGGGGGAACGGACTTGGGTGCCAGGGTCCAAGAGCTTTGCCCGCATCATGGTGTGCAGGAGGTGGCACTTGGGCAGCAGTGGGGAGATCGTGGAGCAAGAGTAGTTTGGCTTGAACCAAGAGTTTTGCATGATCTTGGGCTCATGAGTGGGATAACAGGAGAGATGTGGTGAGACCCCATGGGATGAGACCCTACGGCAAAACCCTGTACCTCTCCTCTTCCCTCTTCTTCCAGCTTCTCCTCCTGGTCTTCTCCTGCCTTCGGAAAGCAGCTTGGGACTATGGGCGCCTGGCGCTGCTGATGGACAATGATAGGTAAGCAGGACAAGGTCCCTGTGGGTGATGGCTCCGGCCTCTCCAAGAGGGCTGGCAGGAGGGCTAGCACTGTGGGGTGGCCCATGAAGAAGCTCAGCAGGTGCCCTGTCCCTCCTTCCTGTTGGGAGTGGCCTGGCTTCCCTGGCCCATGGGGGCATAGGCACTGGCTGCTGCAGGGAGAGGGAAAGCAGGCCCAGCTTTGATTCCCTCCTGCAGGCACCATCTGGTGATGGAGCTCTCAGTGCCGGAGAGGGCACTGTGCTGGGAAGGACAGAGACCCAAGAGCTGCTTTCGAGTGGGGACTGAGCCGCTGCCTCTCGCCCTGCCGCTCTCTGGGGATGAGCAGGGCTGGCTGGCAGAGGAGGCAGGAGACATGCAGCAGTAACGCTGTTCCTCATGTCAGCAGGGAAGCTTGCCTGGCCTATGCTTTGGGCTAGGTGCAGAATCCCTCAAAAAAATACTGGTGTCACAGTGAAAGTAGAGCCCAGACCAGATTTCCAGGTGGGCTGTGCTGCCAGCAGCTGCCTGCCAGCCAGAGCATGACTTGCCCCAGGCAGCAGAGCATCTTGTCCTCTCTCCAGCTCCTCTTGGGCTCGGGTTCTGGAGCTGAGTCTGACAATGGACAGGCAATGTTTCCCTTCACTGGGGAGATCAAAAGGGCAACCAAGACTTAAAATTCAAACACCGATCACATTCCTGTCACTGTAATGCCATTTGAGGGCTGAAACCAGTGGAATATAAAAATCCAATTCAGCAGGCCCTTATCCTGGAGCTAAGGCCAATTCTCCGCCAGCCACCCTGCCATGGGCCAGGGCCACGGAGAATCCATGGGGACCCATTGGTGCGGTCCCTACCCTGAGCCTGGCCACAGCTGCTGGTCCAGCCCCAATGCAGGATGCACAGAGTGGGGAGGCATTTCCCAGGCTGCTCTCCTAGGAGAAGCTGCTCCGAAGGTGCTCATCTTCTCCCATCTGTTGCTTCTCTCCTGCCTCACCCCTCCACTCCTCCCCTCCCTGCAAAGTTTGACGTCGCTTTTCTATGGAGAGCAGAGCGAGAAGGAGAAGTCCCCGTCAGAGAGCAGCCCCCTGGACACCGACAACAAGGACGTGGTGAGTGCTGGCAGTCGTGGCAGTGGCTGCTCTTCACCGGAAACCCAGGTCAGAAGTTAAATGGGAGAAATTACTTCCTCCAACATGGGGTTTCCTGCTTAACACCCTTTAGCAGCAGGGTATTCCTGGGAAAGCTGGAGGGTTTATTTGTCCTGGCTTGGTTTGAGGCATCTATCCCCAGTGACAGCTCGGAGGGGCTGCTCCCACCAGGGTGAGCATCTGCTGGGTGCGTGATGGTCCCTGCCAGCTGCGGGGACCTAGTCGGATGCATGGCCAGAGCCTTGCTTTCTGTGCCCTCAGGGACCTTTCTGGCCCGGCAGGACAGAGTCTCTTGGATCCCACTTCCATCTCTGCCAGCGTGGCGGGCTGCAGGGGCTTTAAAATCATCTTTTGTTTCTCTCTATGGCATCAGGCACAAACCAGGCTTCACTGGAAACAAGCACAGACCGACATGCTTTGCTGTCTGTTTCTTTCTCTTTTTTGGCAACAAAAACTCAAAAATCAGTCACTGGTATGACTAGGAAAAAACGACAGAACTTACTGAAAAAAAACTAGGCAGGAAAGGTAAAGAAGCAAAATCCTTGCAGGTGGCAGAAGGCCTGTGTAAAGGCTCGGTACTGGATGCACTGGGCAAATATGTATTGCTCATCAAAAAATAAGTGAGTGAGAAAGACCACAGGGAATGCCAGCACGGCTAAAGAACAGATTAAGGGAGATTATTAGAAGTAAGAAGACATCCTTTTATAAATCAAGCTGTTCCCAAATGAGGAAAATCTAAACTCTGCCAGGTTAGATGTAAAATACACTAAGGGAGTGAGGAAGAGGAGTTTGAGGAGAAATTTGTAGACAGTGTAGAAGCAAGTACTAGGTTTTTCTTCACACATGAGGAACAGCAAACCTGCCAGAGTGTTTGCAGGGCCAATAGGTGTTGAAGATAGAAAATGTTTGCTGGAGAAGGCGAGAGTGTGGCAGGAAAGCTAAATAAAATTTTGGTGGCTGTATCCAGTGAGGAGAAGCTCAACCAAATTCCTGCCCGGGAGTCATTCTCTGCAGAGAAACAGCAGAGCATCCCTCTGGCAGTGGGGTGGGAGGATGAGGTTGCAATAAAAGCAGCCTGCTGAATTCCCGTTACCATCACAAATTCCCAGGAGCAGGTGTGAGACTTCTCACTCACCCCAAAACAAATAGCCAAGCTATTGATTGCAGCGTGTGACCTCGTTCCTGCATGTGGGCATCCTAGAGAGCTGGAAATCAGCTGATACATGCTGGTTTTTCAGGAGGGTTTCTTGAAAACCCAAGAAATTACAGCCCAGGGAGCTTGAGGTCTGAAGGGCAACCTCCCAGACAAGGCTGTCCAGAGCAGGACTCCGAGCGGGGTGTAGGGGGCGAGTCAGCCCGGCTGTGCTAAGGGGGTGTCCGGCCCTGCGGAGCTGTCGGGCGCTTGGGGGAGCTTGCACCTCCAAAGCCTCTCTTTGCGGTCAGTCAGACGAAGCTGAGCAGTGGGGCAGGAGGGAAGGGCCTGGCTTGGGTAAAGCTGGGGAATGGAAAGGAGGACGAAGGTGCCAGTTCTCGCATGGCAGGGTAAGGGAACCCCACAGGGGTCAGCCTGGGGTCCCTCCCATCCAAGCTCAGCATAAACCCTCCTGAAGAGGGGCAAAGAGGAAGGGCCCGGTGGCCGAGTGTTGTTTGGTACAGTCATGACAGGGCATAACTGCAGAGGGACCTTGAACTTGCAGGAACTCTAGCGATAGTAACATGTAACATAATGCATAGAGAGAAAAACTCTAATATTGTGTATGCAGTGACAGAGAATGAGCTATCACACAAGATCTTGGTGTTGTCCTAAATCGCTCTACAGCAGTGCCGGCTCAGTGCTCGGTAGTGGTCCAAAAAGTGCATCGCCTGCTAGGGACTGTCAGAGAGGGTGCAGAGGAGGGAGCAGCTGGGAGCTGGGAGCCTGTGTTACAGAAACGCTCCATGTTTCCTGCTCTTCCCAAGGCAGCTGTCTTTGGCCACCGCTGCAGACAGTCCACTGGTCTGGGCATCCCTGGGCGTGCGACACCGGGTGCTGCCTCCGTTTGCTCAGCCCCCTGGCCCCAGGCACCGCACCACCTCCACACACATCTCCAGCACCTGCCGAGCCCTGGGGAGGTGGGGGTGGTTGCCCCCAGCTCATCCCGACTGTCTTTCTTTCCAGGGATTCTGCTCCTGGCTCATTTCTATCTACCAGATGAAGTAAGTGTGTGCCCTCAGCATCACAGCCATGCCCTGCCGCGGCCCGCCCCTGGGGTGTGGGTGCCTGCAGGCACCTGGAGCTGCCGGGACCAGCGGCAGAGGAGAGCCCTCCTAAACGATCCTGTCAGGAGAGAGAGCAGAGGGTTCACCTCTGCATTTCCTCCTGTCCCCTGGCTCCTCTCCCAGACAAGAGGGCTTCAACCTCTTCTGGCAGGAGCTGGTCCTGTAATGGGATGGCAGCCTGAGCGCTGCTTGTGTCCCTCATTCTCCCTGTGCCCAAATCCCACGTGCCACAGGCAGGATGCCGTGAGTTGGTGTGGGTTATGTGAGGCCGGAGCAGCCAGTGTCCCCGAGGTGGGAGGTGGTGGGGAGGCACCACCACTGCTTACCCTCACCCGTCTCTTCCCCAGGGACGAGGAGATTCAAAGCAAGTGTGGGATCGATGCCACCACCTACCTCTCCTTCCAGCGGCACCTCCTGGTCCTGCTGATGCTGGTCTGCGTGCTCTCCGTGGCCGTCATCCTGCCCGTCAACTTCTCGGGGGACCTCCTGGGTATGTTCTTGCCTAGGTGTGGGATGGCTCAGCAGCATGGCACAAGCTTCCCCAGCCTCGAGGCATGCACCATACCCTGGGGATGGCGGGCAGAAGGACCCCTCTGTCAGGAGCTCCCATGTGAGCAGGAACACACCATCTTCTGTGGGACAGAGGAATGCAAGAGACAGCGCAGCGGGGGCTTGGTGGGGACCTGGGGGACGGAAAAGGAGGGAGCAGGGAGCACGGACACATGCACTGCACTGGGTTCCCATAATGTCTTGCTTCCCCTCTTCCCCTGCAGGGCACAATCCCACCCACTTCGGCCGGACAACCATCGCCAACATCCCAACACAGTACGTGGCTCCCGCGTCCGAGGGGGACTGTGGTGGGCACTGCTGGGAGTGCACAGGCATGGTGCTCGCCAGGGTCCCACGCCGTGGACGGGGATGGGTCCACGTGAGCAGCACGCTGCTTGCGATAGCCCCCGTGTCCGTCTGCACCACACAAAAGCACCACCGTGACGGCCAGCCCGCTGCTGCTGCTCGCTGCACCCCACTGTGGGCAGCGGTGCTCTCGGGGGCGTGGGGAGGCCTCGTTTCCCCCAACACCCTGGACACTGCCACCCTTGTCCCTGGGGGGGGCGGGTCCTGCAGCCAGCTCAGCAAGGTCCTGCTGGGAGGCATGGGCAGCAGCAGTGAGACGCCGAGCACCAGGCTGGTGACCTGCAGCACCCACTGATCCCCTCTTCGCCTCCTCCAGGGACCGTCTGCTGTGGCTGCACAGCATCTTCGCCCTCATCTATTTCATCCTCACCATCCTCTGCATGGCTCACCACTCTGTCCACCTTGAATACAGAGAGAATGAGAAGGTGAGCAACCGCCCCTCCTCTAGCCCTGCCTTGATCAGCGTTAGTGGACAACTTTGTGCTTTGCAGAAAGGATGGTCCTGGCCAGGGAGAGCTTTAGAAACAGCCTGGGACTGGGCAGGCAGGGAAAGATAACACTGGTTTTCTCCAGCTTCTGGAGAAAGCCTGGCAGCCTGGAGGCAAATCTTCCTTTCTTGCTGCCTCGTCTCTTGAGATTGAAGCTCTACTGTCCGTCCGTCTGGGAGGTGGCAGCCCTGCCGGGGTCTAGGAGCGGGCATTGAGGCAGTCAGTGCTGGCCAGCCTGCGGGGTGGCAGTCGGTGCCCCATCTTGCTTCTGCCCTCCCAGTAAGGGGGTGAGCAGGGCGGCAGCGAGATGTCCCAAATACCCCCTGCCCAGCCGCCCTCTCTGCTCTCCTCCCCCAGGTCGCCCGGACGCTGATGGTTACCCACATCCCCAAGGAGATCACAGACCCTTCCCTTATCATCAAGCATTTCCAGTGAGTAGCGGTGTGCCGCAGCCTCGCCGGGCGGCTGGCGGGTGGGTGGCAGGGGCTGTGCCTGTCCCCTGGCTCCCGGTGCCACTGTGCCCTTGTGCCTGCAGCGAGGCTTATCCCAGCTGCACCGTCACCAACGTCCAGTTCTGCTTCGACGTGCGCAAGCTGATGAAGCTGGATGCGGAGAGGTGAGTGTGTGCAGATCCCCATTGCCTCTGCAGGTGGGTGCACTGCTCCTGCCCACCATGTCGAGGAACTCTGTCTGTCTGTCTGTCTGCCACTCCCTGAATGACCCTCATCCCTGTCGGCTTCCCGGCAGGCGCAAGGCAATGAAGGGGCGGCTTTACTTCACCACCAAGGCACAGAAAGAGGGGAAGATCATGATCAAAACCCACCCCTGTGCCCGCATCTTCTGCTGCCACTTCTGTGGCTTTGAGCAGGTAGGAGGGTGCGGGCAGGGCTGCAGGCAGCGCGTCCCCAGCACGGGCAAGGCAGAGCGTGGCTGCTGGCCCGTGCCCCAGCCTGGCGAGCGCAGCAGGGCCCCGGCTGCTCCCGCAGGTGGATGCCGAGCAGTACTACGGGGAGCTGGAGGAGAAGCTCACGGACGAGTTCAATGCCGAGCGCAACCGCATCACGCTCAAGCGGCTCAACATGGCTTTCGTCACCTTCCAGGACGAGCGGATGACGGCTGTGTGAGTGCCCCTCATGCAATGGGCACGGGGACGTCCCACAGCCTGGCGGCCGCCGCGCTAAAGAACTGGGGCATCTCACCAGCTGCTCCAGCCAAAGCCAGGCGATGGGCCTGTCTCCTCTGTGCCTCTGCCATCTGCAGAGGTGGCCGCTCTGTTGGGGCTGCGGGAAAGGTCTCACAAGAAGTGTGAGGGCAATCCTGAGCCCTTGGTCTGGACCTGAGCCCTGTTTCCCTCCTCCTGCAGGATTTTGAAGGACTACAGCCACATCCTCTGCCGCAAGCACCCCCAGCAGTCTTCTGTCACCACTGTGGTCAGGTCACACCAGTGGGGTGTTTGCTATGCTCCTGCACCCAGCGATATCATCTGGTGAACCCTCATGGTGGGAGGAAGGGAGGGGGCAAGCAGTCGGGGGAGACTTGTGCCCATACCTGTAGGGAGCCCATGCCCATAGCTATAGGGAGCCCATGTAGCTATAGGGAACCTGTTCCCATATCTACAGGGCACTTTCCCAGGATGGCAGGGGCTGACAGGACCTGCTGTGGCCATAGCAGAAGTCAGCAGGGGTGATGGGCGGCAGGGCTTGGCCATGTGAAGTTTGGGGTGATTGCCAGGCTCCAGTTTCGCCAGCCTGACTCCAAAGCCTCCTGGTGGTAGGGACCCCCCATGCCACCATTCTTGGGTCCTGGGGGCTCTTCATGTGTCAGCACAGCAACACGGGGAAGGGGAGAGGGTGAGCTTAGAGCAACGGTTGCCAGGATGATTGGTGTGGGGAGTGGGAGGCAGAGCTTCGCGGAGCTGGGCTGGGAAGCCCAGGACACATGGCTTTTCCTCCACACCATGTCTTGAGTCGTGCTTTTCTCTCACAGGGAGAATTTATCGGTCCGTGGCACATCCTGGTGGGTGCGATTCATCCTCCTTAATATCTGCCTCTTCATCCTTCTGTTCTTCCTTACCACACCAGCCATCATCGTCAACACTGTGGACATGTTCAACGTCACACAGCCTGTTGAGAGCCTCAAGGTAGTCCCTGGGGGCCCTGTGCCAGCTTTCCCAGAGGGTCTTCATTTCCAGGCTTGTCTGACAGGGGAGGCCACCAGCTCTACACTGGCCCAAGAAGACGAAACATCACTGAGATGGGCATTGATGAGAGTCAAGGAGTGGTCATGCTCCTGCTTGCCATCCATCCCCTTCTTATTGTGTTTCCAGTGGAAGAGCCTTGGGGCACCTGTGCAAACCTGACCTTTGGTGCTGGTATCCATGGGGGAGGGCAGGTTGGTGTCCATGCAAGAGGAGAAGGGTGGGAAGAGTTCCAGGAGATGTTAGGAGCTGCCAGCAGCACATTTCCTTCCTGCTCATTGACCTGTGAGCTGTTGGGCAGGAACTGCGGCTCAGACCGTGCCTGTGATGTCTTTGGCTGGCCTTGAGCTCTTTTCTCCTGAAACAAACACCTCTACTCAGGGACGGGATGCTCCATCCCGCCCATTGCACACATCATCCTGTGCCAGGAGGTCCCAGCTGCCTCCAGCATGGCTGAGCTCCGACGGGCTCCTGAGGGAGTGTCCGGCATTTCTCCTCCTGCAGAACCCCATCATCACCCAGTTCTTCCCCACGCTGCTGCTCTGGGCCTTCTCCGTCTTCCTGCCCTTCCTTGTCTACTACTCGGCGTTCTTCGAGTCACACTGGACGAGGTAACAGGGCTGGCCCCGGCACTCCCACAGGGATGCTTTAGATGGGAGGAACCTTAGCAGGACTCGTGGGACCTGGCATGCAGGGAGGCAGGCTGTGGAGAGGCAGAGCCCCACAGAGTGCCATGGGTGCTGCCCTCCATGGAAAGAGCCCCAAGTCCATGCCTGAAGGAGCTCTTGCCTTGCCATAGCCCTGAACACTGGCCCTCCTGGACTGGCAGCAGCAGGGCCATGGTGGCCCTTACTCAGGCAGCAGATCCCAGCCATGCTCCCAGCCCTTGGGGCGGAGGTACGGGTTACGGATGCTCCAAGTTTTCTAGCAGAGGAAGCTCTGTCTAGCTCCTAGAATGTGCTCTCTGTCTTGACCCTCTGCCAACCCCAGCCCCTGTGCCTGGTTTGCTGAGTCCTTGCAGGAGCCTTGTGACCACCTCCCTTCCTTTGCCCAAGGGCAGGAGGTTCATCCCTGGCTCCTGGACCCAGTGTGGACACCCAGCAAGAGGCAGCAGGGATGGTAGGAGAGGCCTGAGGTGAAGGAGATGAGAGGCTGGGAGGACAAGAGCTTTCACTATAGCAGGTTTCCTCATGGTGACGTGCCCTGGCCTGGGAGAGGCTTTGTAAGGCCCCAGTAGATGCACAGATCAAATTTATGTGGCTTCCCAGGGCTGGGAGTAGCTCCTTGGTGAAGAGTGAGACCTGTATCAGCCATCTTCTTTGCCTTGGAAAAGTTCAACGTTCTGCTCTTGTCTCCTCTCTTCCCAGGTCGAGTGAAAATCAGCTTACCATGCACAAGTGCTTCTTCTTCCTGGTGTTCATGGTCATCATCCTGCCCTCTCTGGGGCTGAGCAGGTACAGACCACCCTACCATGCTGCTCTGCCTCCTCCCTGGCAGCCAGGATCAAACCAGGGCCCCTCGCCTCCCACGAGCCAGCCCCAGAGGGCTGAGGGCCCACCACCACTGCTGAAACCAGGCTCTGGGGAGGAAAACAGTTGCTGTTTAGCTGGGCTGAGCTGCTCCCAGATGGTCATGGACAGACAGCTTCCCTGAGGAGGAGGAGGGAAGTGGTGCAGCTCACCAGGCTGCCACAGATGACCCAAGGGTGCCTTGGTTGGGGGGGGTCAACCCTGCAGCAGATCCTGAAAGGACCATGTCAGGTATCTGCATCGTCCTGCCTCCGGGAAGCCTGACTGGCCATGGGGGCAATTGCCCACACCGTGGTGGTCCCATGTGGCAGAAGGGGCTGCTCTGGCGGTGTAGGGCCAGAGGGTTTCATCAGCCTGGGGCAGGGGAAAGCACATGCCCAGTGGTGCCGCCCATGTTGCTCTGCAGCTCCCCGTCTTTCTGAGCTGCTCCTCCTCTCCCCCTCCAGCCTGGACCTTTTTTTCCGCTGGCTCTTTGACACCCACTTTCTGGATGAGGCTGATATCAAGTTCCAGTGAGTAGCAGGGAGCTCCCAGGCGAGGGGGAGCTCCCGACACCAGCCCCGGGTCGCTCGCCCGACCGCCTGCCCGAGCATCCTCTCACCCTCCATGTCCCCGGGGCAGGTGTGTTTTCCTCCCGGACAACGGCGCTTTCTTTGTCAACTACGTGGTCACCTCCAGCCTGATAGGGACAGCCATGGAGCTGCTGCGCATCCCGGGCCTCCTCGTCTACACCGCCCGCCTCTGCTTTGCCAAGTCCGAGCCCGAGCGGCTCCATGTCAAGCGGGTACGTGGCTCTGGTCGCCTCCGAGCCTGTGCAACCCCCAGCATCATGGGGGCTTGCTTGCTGGAAACTGAGGCTGTCCTCGTCCTTTGGGGAGGCTTGTGGGGACAAGCCACCGTGCAAGGGGGGCTGCTGGCCCTGGCCCCGTGGGACTAACAGGAGGAGGCAGTCGTGCAGGCCAGGGTGCAAAGGCAAGGGCAGCTTTCGCAGCGGCGGAGGCAGTAACAGCGCTCTTGGTTGTGCCCCAGAGCCAAGCCTACCAGTTTCAGTTTGGGCTGGAGTACGCCTGGACCTGTTGCATCTTCTCCGTTGTCATGACCTACAGCATCACCTGCCCCATTATTGTCCCCTTTGGTGAGTACGATCCCATGCCCCTGTGTATAAGAGGGCACCTTTGGGCGTCATCTCCTGGGCCTGCCCTGCTGTCCCTGTGGCCCGGCTGTACCCATTGTCCTCCCTCCAAATGGCCCCTCTGCTCCCACCAGGATTGCTCTACATGCTGCTCAAGCACATGGTCGACCGGTACAACATCTACTATGTGTACATCCCCACCAAGCTGAACCAGCGCCTCCACGTCGCTGCCATCAGCCAGGTCGTGGTGGCCCCGATCCTCTGCATGTTCTGGCTGCTCTTCTTCTCCGTCCTGCGCCTCGGTAGGGAGAGCTCAGGGCTGCCCCTCCCCACTGCTGAGGGTCACATCTGACGCTGGGGAGGGACGAGCTGCCGGTGTCACCCCTGAGTTAGGCATGGCGTGGAGGGTGGGAAGGGGGATGAAGGTGTGGTGAAGACCTTGCAAATGAGCAGGGTGTCAGCTCGTGCTTTGGGAAGAGTGTTGACAGCTTGTAAGACCCAAAGCAGGTGCCAGCCTGGGTCTCAGGTGAGTGTGCAACAGGTCCTTGGAGGCTCATGTGCTGCCCCAGTGTCTCTGTGCTCTAGGTCCCATGCGCCCTGTCACACTCTTCACCTTCGTGGTCCTCCTCTCTTGCATCATCTTCTCCTTCTTTGGCCTCTGCCTGAAGAAGCTGCAGCCGCGGAAACCCTCCAGCTACCAGGTGAGTGCAGGCAGCCGCCTGTCCCGTTCCCTCGCCCTGCTGCGTCTCCTCCTCACTCTCTGGGGTGCCTTTGCCATGGGGAGGGGTCTGAGGCGGTGCCTGGCTGCCCCCCGGCTTCGCCTGGAGACCCCCAAGCAGCCGTTTCCTCCTGGCCTCCCTCTGCCCAGATGTCCGACCAGTCTGAGGGCACCTTCAATGATGTGGAGCGGAGCAGCGTCTCCTCCACCCCCAACTCCAACGTGAGTACCCCCTCCCCAGCCCCACTGCGGCCCCCCCGCCCCGCTCCCCCACCCCCCCACCCCCCCCCCCCCCCCCCGCCCCCGC
>Ga0181612_112235_pt1 | contig 18136 bp, 11 predicted proteins | sample HoacroProtozoa21_FD_119630 | JGI IMG/M metagenome (GOLD analysis project Ga0181612, IMG submission 119630) | Hoatzin crop microbial communities from Cojedes, Venezuel. Combined Assembly of Gp0051906, Gp0051904, Gp0051908
AATGGCAGCACAGCCTTCTGGTGTATCTACCACACCTCCCAGTTTTGCGTCATCAGCAGACTTGCTGAGGGTATGCTCTGTCCCTTCATCCAGGTCATTGATGAAGAAGTTGAGGAAGACTGGGCCAGTTACTGATCCCTGGGGGACACCAGTAGTTACTGTCCTCCAACTAGACTCTGTGCCACTGATGACAACCCATCAATCCTTAAAGGATTTCACATCAGTAGATGGAAAAGATGCTATTGGCACATCACAACACCTGATCTTACAGTCCCTGGTGCTTATCTATAGACTAGACATCCCCAGAATTGACTGTCAGCTGTGCAGAATTTGTGTTGCCATGTTCTGCCTTTATAATATATGATTAGTTATAATCATAGAAACAAACAGCTGATAAAAACAGCCAAACATTTTAAGAACAAATGTAAAAACATCATAAGAACAAATGCCTTCTCTAAAGTGCAGAGGATACATCACTAAAATCTATACTAGGCCACCATTGTTGCTTGGAGCTTCTAATAACCAAAGACTATCGTAGTATATTTTATGAGCTTTAGAGTATGAGTAACAGCAAACAGTGATCAGCTGGTTTTGACCTGTCACCAGTTTGTCCCCAGGACTCCTGAGGTGAAAAGCTAACACTGTAAAAGAATGACAACTCAGAAAAGCATGCAGTTTTCCAGGGAGGATTAATTTAACTAATGACACTACGGGAATATCCTGTGTATCACATCTCAAAGGTTATGCCATGACAAACTTGTAATTTTTTTGCAATCGGTATTAGGGAGAGTAGATAGAAAGCAGCCCAACCTGCCCAGGCATTTATGGAAGTTAGCCACAATCTTCCTGAGAGAGCTCCTATAGCTCTTCGTCCCAACTAGCCTGCAAAAGCAAGCAGGATTCTCAGAGAGATATGGGAGAGGAAAACTGGCCCATTTCAGGATTTCATTAAGGAACAGAAAATGTGTACCTTAAAGTTTCACAGATTTTCAAAGTTTCTATTTTCTACCATTCCTTGAAGCTACATTGTCTATCTGAAAGTGTGCATTAGTTCCTTAAATAAATAGGAACCACTTACAATGTACAGAATAGATGTAGTCCAAACTTTGGCTATTATCAAGATCAACCATTTTTTAAATTCAGGTTCCTTTTTTTTTCCCATGGACATCTGAGTTCGGAATTATTTGGAGGGTGTAGTTGCCTGTGTCGAGGAATTATTAGACCTCATTTCCCTGAGGAAAGGCAAACCTACATTTCCTACATGGAACGGACACTGTAGACCAGCACATCAGACAACCACAGAGATCTCGGGGACCTGCAGGTCTCCTTGCCATCTGTACGAACGTGCTTTTGCCTGCACTGGCTGCAGCACTCCGGTTATTTCTCTGACGGGCTGTTTTGCCCCTGAGGTCTGCTGCTAAGCAGTCTCGCTTTATCCCCAGCTATTCTCTCAGAAGCCCTTCTCAGTGAAGAACCAAATCCACGCTGAGGAAATTTCAGAAAAGGCTTTGTGGTTTCACAGGTTTAGGATGTCATTGATGTGCCTCTGATTTAACAAACACACATTCTAGGAACTTCAGGTGTTTATGTCTGTAAATTAAAAAGGTTACAACACTTGTTGAGGTATCACTTCATAAATATTTTTCTGGCAGTGTTCACTGGGCACCCTACTGAGGAGCTGATTTCTTGACTTTCTCTGTCTGACAAATACCAAATTCCCTGATATAAATACTGTAGAACCATCCACTCCTAAGAAATTGCACTGTCTTTAAAGAGAGATCTTGGATAAATAGGTTCCTGCATGGAAATTGCTTAGTGCATGTTCTGCCTCTCACACACTTCAGGACAACTGGTGACACTGCCCACCTCATTCTGCAAGTAGTCCCACGGAGCTCCCTGCAAGCAACTCAAAGGCCGAAAGTGCCAGAATCTGTCTCTTTGTTACTTCGCTTCCACTTTTATCACCTTGAAAGAATCCCAGACCTTCATCAAAATGTGCTAACATGGAAGGAAGCTCAAAGCTTAAAGCTGACAATCTATAATGATAGTTAAAGTTTACTCCCACCTGCACTGTGCTTTCCTTTTCAGAGGTGCTAAATACCAAAAGCCTTCATTTACCTGGAGAGGGGCGCCTCAGCCTCTCTGAAAGGCGAGGAAGTCATCTACATGCACAGTGATGTGACTGAAAAGCAGATCTGACCATGTATTAAAGCAACAAGAAGGAAATGTTTCAGCCTTGAAGATCTACTTATCTTTTTATTATAGCTCTGGGATTTAGAATAACACATATAATTAAACTTACAAAACAAAATAGCAAAAAATGAACTGCTTTGCAGTTCAGATTAATTATGGAAATACATAGTTCAATTTATGGATGTTAGTAGACCAATAGAAGTTAGCAGTGCCAGTGACATGGTTTAATCTATCCTAATGGACTCTTCAATATTCAGAAATCTGGCCATATTGATCATGCAGTTGATACTGGATAAAACAAGGCAATACACATTTGTAGCCACATTTGAACCTCATCACTCCTGACAGCACTCCCAGCTTATTTAAAACAACATTCAAACTGTGCATTGGTTTCCCTTGTGGCTTAATTCTCATTATTCACTGAACTCCTTTTTACTAGAAACTGACTGAAGAGCCAGATTCTGAGCTCATTGTTTGTTTTTTTGCTGACTACAATGAACAGCCTTCTCAGTTTCCAAGCCCAGCATTTCTATACACTCAAAACAGTTGCAACCACCAACTAGCAAAATAAAAGCAGGTCAGGGATGGGGAGGCAGGATGAGTGAAAAGAGTGTGCACATGCTTTTCAGAAAGAATGAGACTGAAAATTAATAAAAGACTTGCTCATAGCCTGTAGCAACAAATGACATCAATCTAGCATGGGAGATGTGTGTCCCAAAACAGAAAAAAAAAGTAAAAAAAACCCAAAAGAATATTAGTGGGTAAATATTTCTCAGCTTGAAATAAATGGGCTTAAATAATGTCACTACTCCAACTTGAAAAATTGTAATTCTTTGCAAGAGAAATAAGAACCATGAGCCCTGATGCCAGTAAAGAGAGTTTTCAGTGACAAGAGGTTCATGCTGATGATGAAAGCAGGGATAGTGTCTCTCTTATCCTCTGTCTTAGTTCTCCCGATGGATTCAGATAGTTTAATTTGTCAGTGGTTCACTGGAAATTACTGTTGTGAGAACCACAGACCTCACTGTTTGGAGGCTGAGTGCCTGAGATGACTGCCACCTATGCCCTCCCAATCCTGGACTGCTTTGAAGCAGAGAAAAATGTAAAAGTACGATTATTTTATCTAGGCTTCCTCATGGACCTTGGATCTGCACCAGCTCCATGTCTCTAATCCTCCCTAGTAAGATGCTCCCTACTTTACACTGGCAAGTTTCCTACACTGTGACCTTACAACAGGCTCACTGAGAGGTTCTCACACTGTATTTGTGGCTGTGAGTGCAGCTGGTCCACGCACTAAAGCTACCTGTCATTTAGCTAGCTAATTTAGCCACATAGTTTTATCACCTTATAATTTTTGGTTAAGCTGACGCAGTGGTTTTCAACCCGTGGGGCACTTATGCCTCTAGGTCTATACACCACTTCTCCTCAAAAACCACCGAGAAAAACAAGTTTCCTGTCAGTAGACTCAAATTTGCTCTTAAAGGGCTTCAATGATGAACTTTTAGATAGCAAAATTAGCATGAGATAGAGCATATGATCAGTTCTGATTTAGACTTCAAATGGCTGAAAATACAATGTATGCCTTGATTAATTGCTCCAATCATTAATTAAATTAATCGGTACAACATAGACCTTAAATCTACTCTGAACATTAGATATTATTCTGAATTCACCTGGTCCATCAAAGAGCCCTTCACTCTCGGATTTTTTTTTCATATGAGCAAGTTATCTTTTAACATTTTCTTGGGCAAACATGATGGAGTTTTCTTTGGTTTCCCATTGTATGTAAGGTTTCCCACTGAAATAATTCTGATGCCTTTTTCCTGGCATTCTCTGGAGATCAGAAAATCCCACTGTACTGAGTAACCGCACACAGATATGATCCCTGCTTTTAGCGGCCAATAGTTTTAGACCCTTACCCAAAAAATGGTCCCTGATCAATTGCACTCCTTTGAAATCAACACAGCTACTTATGTGTTTAGTCAGGACCCACTCCATATGCAAAGCCCCATGCAAACTGTTGACAGCATTGACTGTGTTCCTGACTTCTTATGTTTCTGACTGAGGGAATGCCATATGGAATGTTCTCATTATGTATTCCTACCACCACCCCACTAGATTTACAGGTGCATTTTTCTTATGCCAGCAATACACAACTAAATGCCCAGTATTGGCCACCATGGCATGTTTTTTTCAATAGAGTCTGTTCAACTTCTGTCTCTTCCTTGCCTTTTTAAATAAGAAGAAAAGCAAGTGGTACTTACTGCAAGGTCAGTGTCAAGAAACTAACAGCCTGATCCAGCTCCCATCAAAAATTAATGGAAAAACTCCCACTCTTTCAGGGGCTGTTGGTCTAGACTCGCAATGGATAGGTTCTTCATGCTCAGGAACCATCTTTATTCCCAACCAGGTGTCTTACAGTCAGACAGATGCACCCACGTCTGCACAACACTGCACCTGACCCAATAGATCGTGACTGTTTTGAAAGCCAGATCCAATCCCTAGCCCACAAGTGAAGTCGTCCTTTGGAAGAGAGCAATCAAAAGTTGCAAAGCTCCTAAAAATGATACTTCCTCTGGATTAGTCGCTTGGCTACATTGTGTATATTGCATTTCCATCTTTCTCGTCACATTGAAGCAAACATTCTTTATTGCTTATATTATGAAGTATCTTGTAGTACACATATAGGGTGAGAAATATAGCTGAATTAGCATTACAAAATCAACTTTAATACTGATAGATTCCCAAGGTTGCTTTTTTGGTTGATGATTATTTGGGTTATTTTCACTTTTGGTGGACAGCAGTACTACACTTGGTCTCTTTCTTTCAGCTGAGTGCATTTTGTATGCCATAAAAAATGTTCTTCTTTTTACTCTTTTTTATGTATTTTGTTTTTCTCAGTCCTGTGGTAGCTACTTGGTTTGGTGTTTATTTCATGTAGCAGAAAATACCAATCACAGAAATGCAAAGGCAGCCTGACTGCAAGCTTCTCTTTGGGCATGTTGACATCATCCTCCTCTCTGAGCTCTAATTCAACTTTCAACACAATGCTTAAAACCGCACGGCCTCTGGGCACAAAAGATGAACACGAGAGTACACTTGTGCATTCTGTTGCCCTGTAAGCAAATTGCCTTGTTAACGAGGAATCAGTCAAATAATGGGTTTGATAGTCTGTGTTTAGATTAGGTAAGATAACATGCAAAAGTGTTTTTTGGTGTATCATCACAGACAGCAGCACATCCTGTTCAAAGTTCAGGGCTATGAAAGTCATTGACTAATTCTTCAACATCTCCTACAAGAAAAGACAAGATATAGCTATTATTTCATGTGTAATAATTACTCTTTGGAAAAAATGAGGAAGCTAGGATTTTTAAGCTTCACTGACAGACCAAACCAGAGCTGCACTTTGCGAAGTGCATATATACCTCATAAAAGAGAACTCCTGCTTTCAGTTGTCTGTCTGTATTTACATGGACTATGCCTGGAAGGAGGAGAGGAGAATGCCATTGCTTTCATGCAACAGATAAGGAAAAGAAACTCTGTGGGTATGTGCATACGACCAACATTTGTTGGGTGAACACTGCTTCCCCTGCTCACGATGATAACAAATGAGTGCACGCACACAGAGAACCCCTACAGACTGGATAACGTGCTGTGAATTGCTGGTCCGCTGGAGTAGTCATAGACGTAATGAATTGCATCTAAACTCTCTCCCAGCAAGCAGCAAGCTGCAAGCTAACCAATAGCCTTTTTATTTCCAAATGCTCCAAATCCACAATGTAGTTGCTTGTCTGTCCGAGCTCTGCATTTCAGCAGCTGGAAGCTGATGGAAGAGAAGAGGGAAAAGGCATCCATATTTCTAGAGTCATAGAGTCATAGAATCACAGAATGCTTTGGGTTAGAAGGGACTTTTAGAGGTCATCTAGCCCAAGTCCCCTGCAGTGAGCAGGGACATCTTCAACTACACCAGATCACCTAGAGCCCCATCCAACCTGACCTTCAATGTTTCTAGGGATGGGGCCTCTACTACCTCTCTGCTGCTCAACCTCAGACCAGGGTTTAGTCAATGGCCTAGTCACAAGCCTGGAGCCCCAAAGTACTACCGAATGCTAGTAATGTTAAGAATAATTCCTCTAACTTTGATGTCCTGTACTCTGGCTCCGTGTACCTCTGCCTTCATCCTCCTAGATCTCCTTTTTGTCCCTTCTCCTTCCTCTACCTGCTGCTTTCCTGAGTCTGTGATGGCTGCTTGTTCATGGTGAAGACCTATACACTGAGTCATCTGAAGGTCTAATAGACTTTCTTCCTTAAAATTGACAGCTCCCACTCCTATCCTTCATCTTTCTTCAAACCTCTGTGGTGTTGCTTAGCCAGCAGTGAGATTTTCCTCTTCTAGCCTTCAGTCTGTCATCAAGATTCAATCTGTATGATGTCATACACCTTGGGTCACAAGTTACCCAGCTTAAAGTGTTAATTCTACTTACAGTAGAAGAAAAAATGCCAACTGAGGATATATTTTCAATTCATCAACACAAATAAAATGTGAAATGTATAACAAACCCTGGATGTTGGGGTTTTTAACAAAATGTTTTAAAAATCATAGGATGAATCATAGAACGGTTTCGATTGGAAGGGCCTGGAAAGATCATCTTAATGAAAACAAAATATACTTTATCTCTGTGGAAAATCAAAACCCATTAAACTTGAACAAATAGATAACAAACATATTTGCATATCTAAAAGTTAATACACTACAAAGTAAAGGTAGATTAAAAAGTACAATATAGCGAATTAACTTCTTTCCCAGCATTCTAAATTTAGATCGATGTGAATTTCTACGTTACATTTCAGTTGCCATGTAATTGAGAAATCGTGGATCTTTTGGGGAGGAAACAAAGGAGACACATAGGGAAAAAAATATTTGTATCCTATTGGAGGGCTTTACAGAGGAAAATATGTATTCGAAACTAATTATATGTAAGTATTTTCTAGTGCCAAAGTTATATATGTTTACAGTACATCTTTTAAAGCAATTCGTTATTGTCAGTGCTAGAAGTGTAATTTACATCCTAACTAGTCCATTAATCTCCCTTTTGAACTTGAAGAAAGATGCCCCTATGGGTATGATACATTTCTACATATGGAGCAGTTTATCCTTTTGCAATTGCCATGGTAATTTTGAAAAATAAAAAATAGTACTTCATTTAAATTTTTCCATTCATAAACAAAGAAATAGATAATATAAAATTATTCTAGCAAGCAAATATATAGTATTGATGGAAGACTTCAGAAACTGATTTAAGTATTTTAGTATGGTATTCTTAAATTTAAAAAGAATATGTGAATTTCATTTATTATAATAAAAGGAAAACATTTAAATAAACCATTACAAAACTTATATGTTTGCATTTTTTCCTCATTATCTTAAACATATTGACTGTAGCAGATCTAAAGTAGATCTGTTCGGCTTTGTATCAAGCTCTGGACCTGCAAATCTGGATCAAACCTGAAAGTCAGCTTTTCATAAAATCTTACGGAAAAAAAACTTCTGTTGAAGACACCCTTCTTTTTGATATGACAAAGATTCAGGGGGAAAAAAAAAAAAAGAATTAAGCCCTAATTTTATGCTTCTGCAGAATACCTAAATCAACTTTTCTTTTTGTTATTATGATCCAGTAAGAAGGAGCACAGACAAGATGTTTCATACAAAATCCTATTCTCATGACTTTTGAGAAAGCTTCAGAGCTTCAAGTAATTCACATAAATTTGGATATGAAATTGCTCCATGAATTAAAAGCCTGTGAACTGTGGAATACTTATCTCAAACAAGCTGAAGGTCTAGCCATCCCTGCAGTTTAATACACAGAGTAGTTGTTCTCCTTTTTTTATTAATTTTGCCTCTATGCAGCACCTCTTTATTTTCTTTTTTAAATATCTTGAGATCAGGTACACAATTTTCACCGCATGTACTAAGAAGTCACTTTTTACAGTTAATGTCGTAAAAAAACTAGGGTGAAATTCACAGAAAACATGCATGACCCTCATTGGTCCAGAGAAACTGCAAATTCAAAATTGTACACATTAGCAAGGAATACAGAGACGCAAATTACAGGGCACTTGTAAACTCGCATCTGCGTGTACCTGTTACTGCACATGCGTAATAGCTGATTCCATAGCAGATGCAGAAGGACACAGGTATGAAGCCAGACTTAAGTCATCAGGAAGAAGACAGTAATACATTCACACAAATGATATTTTTGTGATAATTGCTTTGTAAAACTGTCATCAATGGTTTGAAGTCTTTCACGATAAACACCTGCTTCTCAGTATGCTGAAGAATCCAGATACAATTGTTGGAGATGACAAAGTACAGAGGGAGAAATAATTACAAGGCTAGTATTTAAAAACACAGGTAACATCAGATGGAAAAATAACAAGTAATAAATCATGCATAAAAGTTACAGAATTTTAAGGGAATGGAGGCCTGGGGTGCCACCTAAAGGTGCTGTCATGGTGCCTGATACACCCTTTTTTCAGTCTCAGGCAACTTCAGCTTCTCAGTTGATACAGAGAATTCTGTTGAATTTTAATTTCAAACCACAGGACCTGTATTACTTCTGCATCTGTCTGTGGGACATCTTTTAAGGTTGTGTCTTTCCACAGGGAGTTTTAGTATCTGCTGTCATTCACAGTGATGCTGTTATTCCCACTTCAGGCATGTGAGGCATAATTAGTCATGCTTAGTAATCTGTATCCTCTGGTATGGCACCGTTCTACTTTATGGTGCACTGTTTTCCTTTTACAGCTGACTGCAAAAGCAAAGAGGAATTATCTTTGTGCTTTGGGTGTAGGCTTTCCCATCAGTGTGACACTCAGGCAATGACCATATGTACTGCATCTCCTTCCTCTGTCAAGAATATGCAATGTCAGTTTGTGAGATCACTGAAAATATTCATAATTAATTTTTTTCTTGATTGACAGGCTAATTCCTTCTCAGAATAATATGCAAAGGCAATTATCAGTCACTGCTAGCCACAAGTCTACATAAATTGTGTTAGAGATACTCAAGAAGGAGGTTAAGCTAGCATGACTTTAGAAGCTTGTGCCACACTTCACACAGTTAAATCAAATTATGACCAGTTAGACGGTTTAATCAAAGCTGTTTTATGTCTAAAAAATCCTTTTCTGAAACATGCTTCTTATAACCGTGTTGGTTTTGTGAGATTTTTTGAAGAATAACGCAAGCCCTCTATTGTTTAATTGGAAGAACTGTCTTCTGATGACACTTTAAAAAAAATCAAAATTTATTAATAGTGTAAAAATATTCCATTTCTGCATTTTGAATTGACCTCTTCAAGTTTTCTTTTAGAACTGATTTTTTGAAAATAAATCATATTTCAATATGTAGCTCAGAAAATACAATATACCCAAATCACATTTGTATTACTTCTACCTTAGCAACACTTCTTGATCAAATCAAAAGTGATTGTTTTGTAAACAAAAATGTTAATCTTTTCAATTTTTATTCCAGTCTGGAATTAAAAAAAGAAAGGTATTTGGGAAATTGCAGTGCTCAGAAAGATTTACTGTTTCTATCCATATGTAAAATTGATGCCTTACTAGAGGCAAATTAATTGATTTTGTGAGTTATTTTCATCATTTATTGATATAAAGTTTCAGCTGCATATCCAGGAGGCTTTTAATATACATTGATGAGGAAATATAGAACAGTTTGTACAAAAATTTGGAAAACGTGAAAGTAGCAGAGTTCAATTTCGAAGTAGTCAAATTCTATTTATTGTGACTCCCAGGTAGATTTACACACAGGAAATCAGAAAGAGACCTTGTATACCACATTTTCTTGTTATGTTCCTCTAAGTGCCTGACAATCTCAGAGATGTCAGAGGGGTACCACTTGTTTTAGAGAAATCACTTCTTGACCTATTTCTGTTAAACATTTCTATGGGCATGACCACATGTGTAATCTGAAGGTGAGAACTTAGGTATTTTAATGAGCCTTATCTGGTAGAAATCATCTTAGCATCACTGAAGCCAGCAGAGTTACATCAGTCAGTACCAGAGTAGAATCTTCCCTTAAAACTTTATTTTAAAACAGAGATGGTGCTGATATTTTTTGACAATGTTTCTCATGCTTCACACATTTGTGATTTGTTCTGTGCTTGCAGTGACATCTTCTATTCATTTACTGGAAATGAAGGATAATGCAATCATTCTGAGGCTCAGTACTGTGATAAAGCACTGCAAAGAGCTGCAGTGAAAAGTAAAATATATATATATAAATGTACACATATAGGCACTTATGTACAATTTTTTTTGCATATATATATGTATATATTACTGTTTAAGCAAAATAAGAAGTTCTTAGCTTGTTTAAGAGGATGAATTTTGTCTCCGTGGCAGTCAGGACAAAATACTCCACCTTCACTCATTTCAAAAGTATCTGTAATATTATGAAAAATGTCCTCAATTTGATTAAGATGAGAGGGTTTTTTAAAGCACATTTTATAATGAAACTTTTTTTGAGGGGAAAAACAAAGATATGGTACTTGCCCACTTTATAAGCAGATCACATTTATGATGGGAAATAAAATTCAGTCATCATTTCCTGATTTGCTCTTTCTCTTCAAAGTTTTCTTTTACTCCACTTCTTTATTGGATATGACAAAACCTCCTCATTTTTCTTTAGCATTTCAGGCATTTAACACTCCCTCTGAAACTAATCGGAGATTGTGTTCCCCGTGATACACAATGAACTCTCTAAGGAGCTCAGAAAGTACAGACTATTGTTTTTATGTGACTTTTTTAGACTGCTTCCTGGAGGAAATCCTTAGTCCAATAAATTTTTTAATCACTTTGAAAAACATGTTTCATTTTGTTTTGCTAGGGATGTGTGGAGTTGGTTTGGTTATTTTTCCTTGAAAAGGTGTTTGAAGTACTTGAATTTACCCCTGGGCCCAATAGCCATCTTTAATACTTATTTCTAATCCCTGAACACTCCTAATCAAGTCTTCAGTAGTTTTAATTATTATTCGACATCTTCTTCAGGATTAAAATTTTTCTATGATTGTACAATGAATACAGATCATGAAATACTCTTTGTATAATTGCAATTAAAAGAATAATCCCTCCAACAAAGTTTAGAACAATTTAAACTACCCAGGATTTAAGAGAGCTAAGTGATTGGAAAGGATATTTATGGCTTGGCCAAACATCCTGAAAATTAAAACAGATCTGTAAGCATTCTTAGGAAAAAGGAAATTGCTTTGATGGACCAAATGTGCAATCTGTCTTGTTTGATAAACTCTCTTGTATTGTGGCCAGTTCAAAGAGTTTCAGAAAAAAGGTGTAAGAACTTCACAGCAAGAGAGTGCAGAAAATCTGCATTTCTAGTTAGGTCTTTTCCTGATCTTTGATATCAGAGAAAGCTTAAACCCTGAAGCCTGAAGGTAAAGATCTCTTCAATAAATTTGTTGTTAATTATAAAAATCCCATGTACTCTTGATATCAATCTGTCAGTCCAGCTTCTTTGGTTAAGATTATGGCTTCAGAAACTACAGTCTCCAGAGGACTAAAAGATTTCGAGGAAGAGCGGGATAAATGGGCACAAATGAAACATTTAAATGCATGATAAAATCAGCAGTGATTAAAAACTATGCACAAAAATGTAGTGTCTACAAATCTTCTTTTCCAATATAACTAGCATGTCACTTCATAAGGGTCATTAGGTAAATTATCATTAGGATTACAAAAAACAAGTATCTCACCTATCCATTAAGATACTTATATGCTTTTTAACCCTATAATAAGTTCATTATTCTGCAAGTTGCTATTAAGATATTTACAATAATCATCTTGGTAAAACAGGTGAGAAGAGAAAAAAGATGAATTCGAAAGCAGTATGTCTTGAGCTCATGTTCCTCTCAGGAAGCAAATATTTTTTATTTCCTATTAACGAGGCTTAAAAGACATAGAGGACCCTGTATACAAGGAGCTTTCTGTAAGCCTTAATGCAAAAATTCCTGCTACAGACTGCTCAGTAGGATTAATGGTGGTCAAGACCAGCCAGGACAAGACGGTTAAACCTAGCACTGGTCCATTGATGCTGCTGTCCAGCTACATCTTTCCCCATCTTGGTAGCTTACGTTCACACTCCTGTCAGTACAGGCTCCCGTGGGCCTAACATAGAATGCACTGCCTTTGCATGGGCTTAGTACTGTTTCCCCAGTGTTGCAGGAATATAAACTTTTTGGCAGAGATGTAGTGCTTCAGACTACAGCAGTTCGGCTGCTTTCACCTGAAATACACCTTTCATAACTCAGTACCTTTCCTAGCCCTTCCTCTTCTACTCTGAGTAGTAACATGAATTTGGATTTTCTACATTGTCCTATCCTTTCTTGGATTTTTCACAACTCTCTGAACAGCAAGTAGTGTGTGGCTTCCCTTTCAAAACTGCTTTTTGGTGTTTCCCTCACATTGAATTCATTGAGCACACTAAACTGCACTGGTGCAAGCCCAATGACAAAATAACTTCAGACAGAAGTATTCCTATTTTGTAAAAGAAAATCCTCCAGTGTAAATGTCTGAGTGTCTTGACACAGTTGAATAGGAAAATATGCTCCAAAATTCTCAGAACACACTTGAAAAAAGTCTTATCTGTCAAGTGAGAAGTGGGAAGAGAAGCAAAAGAAAGGAATTAAGCCAGTCAGAAGAGAGTTTCCTGGCAGGTGGCTCAATTTGTGCCACTTCAGCAAATGGAGAAAAACAAACAAACAAGCAAAAAATTACAATAGCACTCAAGGTGATTTGTTAAGTTATGTTTTCATTAATGTTTGAAGATGTCATTAAAACACTAAAATATTGAGAAGTTTTCCATGTATTAGACATTAGCCATTGTATCACACTGAGATATAGCCTAGCATTGCCCTATATCATACCAGGAGACTGTTTAAAACCGTCCTGTGTTGTCTGTCATCAGTGTTCAGTGTGGAACTTCCTGCAAGTTTTCAAAGACAATAATGAAACCTGGGGATTGTATCCTTTTGAGCAAGTGAGTCACCAAAACGTCACAGATGTTCATTACCATATGAATTTAGCACAATTTCTAAATCCCCAGATCACTGTTATCTCTGAATTTACCCTTTGTAGTGAATGGCGGAAAATTGTTATTTTATTTATCTGAAGACTTCATTGTGATAAGCAAAGTGCTGGAAATAATCATATGAAATTCACTGTAGCATAAGACTTTCTGGCAAGGAATAGAAAAAAACAACTTTTTTTCTTTTTTTTTGGAGGGAGAGGGAAGAATACAATCATTTTTGGTAGAATAGAGAATTGTAATTGCCATTTCTGATGCTGTATGTAATTGTTTCCCTTTTAAGAAAAAAATCAAATTTTATATGAGGAAATAGAGAGTATATGATATATCCCATGGGCCTAGTTTTATACTATGCTTATATGCCATCTAACAGAGAAGAAACCAAGGTTGTTGTCCATGCAGCCTTTTGAAGGCAAATTTGAGCTCAACCAGAGGGCACCTAAGGTGATCCAACTCCAGCCTCAAAACTGCTGAGGTGATAGAGGGACTTGTTAGAGAGGGTGCAAAGCTATGCTAGCAGCTGCAGCGCAAACTTGAAAAGTGGATAGAAACCACAGGTCAACAGAAGAAAATCTGTTTGTAAATACCACTTTATGGTATGGTACCATATAGTTATGGTCTCAGAAACATTAATTCACCTATGGCCCGAAGTTTTTTGTACCGGCTCTTGAGCAGTTTTGGCTGAAGCAAACCAGCACTCTCCCATAGACTTCCAGGCAATCGGTCAGTAGCTAGCACGGGCCACAGCAATTCTCCTTAGTTAGGCAGAGATTCTGTTAGCGTGAACACAAGTTGTCCTGTGTCAGCTAGCATAGCTGATGGCTGTGTTTAAATTAAAGCCTTGCTTCCTAATAACCTCAAAAAATTTTTTCTTCTTCCTTTGTCTTCCTCTTTCTGCATGATTTTTTCTTTAAGCCCAGCTAAATATTTCCCTTTTATCAAGTTCTCTTTCTCTGTACTGAACTTCTTCAGCATGTCTTGCATTTGTTGATGCCGTTATAATTTGTTTATAACTGTATTTCAAAAATACATTTTAGACAAAGCAAACCAACAAAAAAAAAAAGCATAGAATATGGTGAGGACTATAGACAGTGACTTAATATTTTAGGAAATTCAGATTCAGTAAAGAAAGAATCCTGAATATAAGGCAAGAGGCATAAAAACACAGAATAGAAATGTAAATGATCCATTCTGGGACCATCACTGTGCATAGCTCTGTGTACAGGTAAGCAAGATGTGTCATATTTACTTCACGTTTCTGCATAATTCACTAGTTCAGCTGAAACTGAATGCTTCAGTGGCTGAACTATTTCAGCCAGATTATCAACCCTCCGTAAGACCTGGAATTAAATAAGAGTGATAACCTTTAGAACTCTGCTACCGCCAACCTGTATGTACAAACTTTGCTTGCTTTGCTCTTTATTTATGATTGAAACACTTGTTCTGACAAATAACATGGTCGCTGATCCTTCAGTACCTGGTATAATCAGTAGGAGTAGGTCAGCTAAATGGTTCATCCCAGCTTGTCTACATTGCTAATGAAACTCCAGTATTATCATTTCTTTTCCATACCTGGGGAATACAATTGACCAGCACGCTCGCATGTTACAACCCTACCCTTTCCCTACCTGCTGAAAGACACTTCTGTAACCTGTTTCCTTATGAAAGTACAGTTTCATTTGTACTCCAGAAAATACAAAGTTAAATCCTAATCAGCTGATGATCTGTCCCAGTTGCTTATTCTGTGTTAACTATTGCCTAGTACTCCTGCTGAGGTAAAATGCCTCACCAGTACCTCCTGTAGTGGGCTATGTCTTAAAGGCACACATTAATCATTAATTAACAGATTATAATTTAAAAAATAAACTCCAAACAGCTCATTATGGTGACATTTAAATCACTCCATTCAGTTAAATAGGATGACAGTTTATTTAATAATCATCACAATGATCCTTTTTTCTGTTGCTTTTTTCTCTCTTTAGCAGCATTCTGATACAAAAAAAGACGCTGCCGACAAATGCAATTCAAATGATCTCTTTATGAAACAAAATTTTTGCAAGCTGATTTGACTAAGGCTGGTATTGTTTCTTGAAGGACGGGAGGGGCGGCTGCAATAACAATCTGCTTCTTCTAGGAGTCAACTCCGCATATGCCTTACTGTGTAAAATAGTAATAATTGAAAAAAATACCAGTTTGGATGAATGAGGAATGTAGGATTCAGCTGACTGCACAGTTTTAAGGGTATTTTTTCTTTTTAAGAATGATTTGCCCTTGTGAAATGTGAAGAGAAAACAATGTTATAGGGACTATTTTTATGGAAGGTAGCATCTTTCTGTATGATCCCCAGATGAAAAGCTGTCATCTGTCTTCTGAATAGGTTTTATTGTCCTCCCCTTCAATGGCTAGTTTTTTCTGAAACTGAAGAAGACTCCAAACAATTCTTTGTAATTCCCAAAATAAAGACATCAGAGTGGTGGCAGAAACAGTACATCAACAGGAGTGGGCAGCTTTTTCTGAGTGGGGAAAGAAACACAAAAAAGAAAGGGGGGGGGCATCTTACTTAAAACATGCAAAACGTTATTGAGTGTATGTCAATATGATGTGTTCTTCCAGTTTAAAATGGTGCTTTAACATGGTGTTTCAAGCAGAAGATTTCTCATTTATGATATGTTTGCCTAAGTCTATGAACTGTTCTATGGAAAGAGTCTTACCAGTCCATCAAAAGTAATTAAAGACAGAAAGTAAACCTCAAAGACAAAATGCAAATAGAATTGAATAAAAAAATAGAAGAAAACAAAAACAGAAAGAAAAAGAAAGGTAAAAATAAATCTTTTTCGGACTATATAAAAAGACATCCATTTATACGATGTTACAGAGAAGCTTTTAAGGATAACCAGAAATATAAGCTATCCCCTGAATTTTTATTCCATTTTATAGAACTGATGTAAAAAGATGGATAAGGTTGCAATGTTAATCGCACATTCTTTATGATGTCTTACTATTAGGTGGATAATGCATTCTACTAATAGCTTGGGAATTTATTGCTAAAATTGTCACACACACCCCTTATTTTTTCCTTGGATCAGCTCTGTTGCTGGTCAAATCATTCATTCTTTTTGTATAGTGCTGTTTCCTAAAGAGCTGTGCCAAGCATTCGGTCTGTTCTGTGGAATGTACAACTTTAACTTTGTCTCTGCATATGTTCATCATAGCAGTCTTTAATCACAGGGCCAGATAATATTTCTCAAATAGCACAGTCTAATACCCTATTATTTGTTGTTGGATTTTCACTTCATTATTTTCCGGGAAAATTCAAAGACAGTTGCAATAAATACATTGCACAGGAAAACTAAAATTTTCTGGCTATTTCAAGCATTAAATCTGTTGAAAAAGATCTTGAAAAATGGGATTTTTTCAAGAGTATTCTTCCATTCCCTGTCTTGATTATCTTTCAAAACTGGCCAAAGCTCTTGCATAAACAATATTCACACAGAAAATAATAACAAGTAATAGGGATAATGACAGTACCAATAAATATGATATTCAAAGCGAGTAAACCTGCAAAAGTTCATGACGAAATCTGAAATTTTCAGAAACCTGCGAAAGACTAAAATAGACTATAATGAAAAACATGATTCATTTAACCATAGAGGTTCAGCTCAGAGTACAGCTCCCATTATAACAAGCAGAAATTATCTTTGCTGTCTTTGGTCAACTCTAGAGTAAAGGTAAATTGTTTAATTATGTTATGGTTAAATGAATGAGAATTTATTTACCTGATGAGTAATTCTTCACAGTTTTCATATTTTCAAAATCATAATGCATGGAACAGGCTTTTTACTACTGGGCTTTTTTATTTATTATGGTCCAAAACATACTTCCAACAAAATTTCTCATCTATTCAAGTCTGTATAGGGTTAAAATATTAAATCATTATATTACTCTTTATTTATGACTGAGCAGTGGATGAAAGTCTTATTTCTCTCTCTCCTCCCCCCTCCCCCCCATGGGAAATGACCTATTAAAAGCTCCAGTTTCTTTTGATCTTAATCCAAAGCTCATCAAAATCAATAGCTGTGTTTCCATTGACCTCTAGTATGATTAATACTAGCTATTTTGGAGGATAAGCGGAGTAGATATATATGTGACATGAATGCAGAGAACCATCGGTATCTGTGTTTCCTCGCTGCTTGCTCATAGTTTGTGGCTACTTACACAGGGAAAGAAGAGCACTTCAACTATAGGAAAGGAATGAAGGGAAGAAAGCGGACAAGAGGAAACCACATAGTGGTCTTAGTTTATGTTTCTGTTGTATTTTTATCTAATTTAAAATTAAAAGGCAACATGTAGAATGTAACATATTTCTGAAGATAAAACAGATGTCTTGTAGGAAAATGAAACCTCCTAAGAACAATATTAGAAGTAGCCAAAAGTAGAATACACAATCAATTCAAAGCTAGTAAAGCAATGATTTCCTAAAATTTGAAATAGGTAGAGTTTTAATATAGAAATAAAACCAGCAGAGAAATAGAAAGGGGAAAAAATGCATATAAGCTGATTGCTTTTTACTTCATTATTCTTCGCTGCATTGTCTGTCACATTTCCTTGTTCTGTGTTGGCTTAAAATTAGATGTGAAGCGTAGCCTTTCTTAGAGTTTACTTTTTACACAAAACTTTGCTGGAACTACCTGTACACATGAAGTTAAGCAATTTTTCAAAAGGATAGTAATTAATTTGCAAATAGTTGCTTCTTGTCCTGGGTTTGGCCAGGACAGGGTTAATTTTCACCGGACTCCAGGAAGGGGCACAGCCGGGGGGTGGGGGCTG
>Ga0181612_160671_pt1 | contig 18135 bp, 12 predicted proteins | sample HoacroProtozoa21_FD_119630 | JGI IMG/M metagenome (GOLD analysis project Ga0181612, IMG submission 119630) | Hoatzin crop microbial communities from Cojedes, Venezuel. Combined Assembly of Gp0051906, Gp0051904, Gp0051908
CCTGTTTTAGTACACTGGAGAGTACATAGATGCCTGCCTGTTCCTTGGCTTGGTGATGGTGGCTGCTGTCACTGTAATCGGAACCTGTAGCGAGCCCGGAGAGGTAATTCTGTCTGGATTTGAGCAGAATACATCCTAGTCTGCTTCAGTGCCCCTCCTGTGCTTTCCATTGTCAGAGACCTGAACTGACCCTGAACACAGAAGCAGCTAAGGTCTGGTTGCACATGTTTGTTCAGCCTCTTCACACTGTGTGAAAACGGTCATTCTGCTCCTGCACTTGCACAGATCTTGGAAACAATGCAGTTGGATTTAGCAGAGGGTAGCCTGGACTAATATCCATCAGGTGGCTTATCTGTCAGCGTGTTATCTGTGCCTGGGATTATTAAGAGTTGACTGTATTTAGCTGCACATTTGATTTAATTTATTTGTTGAGAGGAGTGGGACACTGCATGGTTATGATCAGAGTGAATGTCAGAAATTTTAGGAATAAGCTTTGAATATGTTTTAATATTTTCGCTGACTGGTATCTGTGACTGTCTTACAACTATAGTTAAGTTTCGTGAACAAAAAATAGTCTTCACTATAGGTGGACTTTGTGGAATTTGTTTTACATAACATTAGGACTTTTTCATTATTCAGAGATGGCAGTTCTATGAAATCTGTGAGGTTATTTACTGGGTTTTATTTATTTATTATTGATACTAGAAGTAGAAAAGTAGGATTGAGTTGAAAAAGGAACTTTTCTCTTTGAATATATTTATTGGCAGAATTACTTGCTAAGTTTGGTATTCATATTCATTTAGGGGCACCACTGTGGTTTTAAACATGTGACTGAATATATAATTTTTTTAAAATGAGAAAGACTGATATATATTTATGAATTGATTGTTGATTTGCTGACTGATGTGTAAGAAGGCGGTTGAAAGAGAGATTAGTAATTGGACAAAATATTTTGGAAAACAGAAAAGCAACAAGTGAGCATTTGTTTGAAAATAGACTGACAGTTTTGTGCCTTTTCAATTGAGTAATAACTGCTGCAGTGATTTCCTTTGCATTTTTGACACCCTGTGAGGAGGAAATAATATCATGACCATTTGAACTGATTATAGTTTTTTGAATCCCTATTCTTCTGTAGTCTTGTAATACTGAGTATGCAGTCGTTTTTTTTAAGCAAATTACTCAGTTGTATCTAGTATTGTGCATCTGACATTTAAATAGTTGTCTTACAGTAGTCTTTGTCCACAATCTTCTGTAAGCCTAAAAGGCTCGATTTTGCTGCACAAGTTGTTACTTTGAAATCTGATTCCACTGGATGATGATCAGGAATGCTGTGTAACAGCATTCTTTGTGTGACTTTTCACCAAGACTTCTTTCACGCAGCTGCTTGGGAAAAGGCCAGCTAACAATGCGGTGGTTTTATGTCATCATCCAGGCCTTCTTCCCATCCCCTGGGTTAGTCTTGGGATCTCCCAAGTCTATAAAAATGTTGTATGCTAGGTTTTCCTATTGCTATTATTAAAGCCAGCAGCTCTCACCGTCAGATTTACTGTTCTGATGAGTTTTCTTGGTATTAATATGCAAGAATGTGGATGGTGTAATGTCCTATGTTCACATTCAGGTGTATGCATTTTGCAAGAAGTGCTTACCTACAAGTGTTCTGGTCCTTTTGTGCAGATTTGCAGGAGTTTGTATGTGTGTTTTTTTTTTTAACTGGGAAAGACAGTAAAAATTGATAAACAATTTTAGATAAATATTTAGGACATTTCTTCTTTTTGTGGTATAAAAGGGTTTCTTCAGGGAGGGAGAAGACACTTATTAATGCCATAACATGCCAGATAAAATCATTAAAGCGATTAGCTTACTCAGTGGACCAGTGGGATGTAATCCGTAGCTGTTTCAAAACCAAACTGTTTGTTGTGCTGCTGAATGATCATCCAAAGTGAATTTTTCTTATGTACCAATATAGGTACGTAAGAAGTATGCTGAGTCTTGGGGTCAGTCAGCACATCCGATAGTTGTGGAAACTGAGGGTGCAATTTTGTGTAGTCTCGACATCTGTTGACCTCTGCTGAAAGGAGTGGACTGTGGTTTTCCCATGGCTGGGTGTCTCTTTACTGGTGGTTTTGTGTAGAGTAATCACATGACCACAATATGCGTTTCATCAACTTACTTGCTGATCTTACGGGAAGGTAAACTTTTATTTTCCTCCAAGTTTAGTAATCAGGTCAATAAAATTTTATCTGCCCTGCTACATGGCAAGCTTATGTTACAGGGAGAGGTCAAGCATGCACAGTTGAAAGTGAGGAGTAAGGTGAGACATTACCTGTAGTGAAGCCCACAGCTGAAATGGATTCAGGTCTATCCTTAAATTACAACCTGGAGCAAGCCTAATAAGAAACTAACAAAGAAACATTTTTCCGTGCTAGAAGAGTACATTCACTTGGCTTAGGAGTGAGCAGTAGTTACAAATAAAGTAAAATTTCCATAGTGAAGATACAATGGACTGTTCAGAAGCTTACACAGAACGTAGAAACAAAATTTATTCTGGAATTGGTGCGTGGTTAGGAGTTGGTGATGACATCCCAGAGCTCTCTGAAGGGACCAGACCTGCACAACGGCTGGATCCAGTGTGATGATTCTGGCCTCTTACAGTCTGTTACCGCTTTACAGCACAGCTTCAACATTGTGGGATGTAGCCCTAGTGTAGCGCCTACTCTGTGTCTGTTAGTTCAGAGGCTACAGGTGAGCTTCTCTTGATTTGGGTGGTAGGATAGATGACACGTCTGTTGCTATTATTTTATTATGAAGTTAAAGATTATAAAAGCAAGGCTTCAAAATTTGCACTAGAAGATGATTTAAAAGTATGATGAGGACGATTTAAAAGTACTATGAATTTATTTACGGTGGAAGTGCTTGTGAATCCAGTTTTGAACACTTACACAGTAGTTGTAAAGGCAAAAATTTAGTTAGATGGATAATGTACTGTGTATTATTTATCTTCCTGGGTTTTCTTTGTTAATTTTAGATTACTTTGTTAGAGTTTGCTTTTAGTTATAGAGTTCTTTGTTGGCAACAGTCTTTTGTTTGCTGATGGTGAAGTTGTTAGGAGTTACCTGTTCTCTGTTGCATCGGCATAACAGATCAAATGTTTATTTTCAGTTAGCGTTGCAGAGCCTGAGATTTGTTACTCTGAATGCTAACGAAGAATATATATTCAAATTATACTTGCTAAGTATGTAATGCTAAGTTTTCACTGACTTAAAAATGTTAGGCATCTGAAATAAAAATCTCAGGAAAAGATTGGTGAAATTTGGATAGATTCTGTGCTGGTAATTAAACATTTTGCATGCCAGAATGAAACGTAAAAATCAGCAGAACTCGGTAGTGTATCTTTCTGAGGGATAAATCAAAATAAAAAAGGACTCAAGTGAAAAGATGGATTTTTCACAGGACTTACTTAAACTTTGAAGGTTTTTCAGCACAAATTTCCAATTTCTGATGTTGGAGCAAACTGTTTTCATTATTTTTGTTATCAGAGTAGATCTTGGAGTTGGTTTAGTTGGTGAAGTTGTTTCCTAAAATCTCTTCAAAGGAAAGTGTCTTAGCTATACTTGTGTGATGGTATCTTAAAAAGCACAGTGATTTTTGTTTTTTGAAAGGTAAGCAGCATTTCCCAAAGTTATTGGACTTGAAAGTGCAGTTGAAGTAAATATTTTAAATTTTAATTTGGCTGTCATCAATAAATTGTTTCTAATAAGTAATAACCAGAAACTGATGACATTTTACAATTTTTGAATGGAGGCATTGATTGTTGTAGAATATTAGATTGTTTAAAACAAAGAGACTCAGTGAATCTGCCAGCCCATGGTAGGCTGCTGTCAGTACTTTTTTTAGCAGTTTCAGAGAAAGCAGTTCTGATAAGAATGTATAGAAACAAGCAAACTCAGTGGCTGATTTTAATTCTTATAATAGATTTCTTAGTTTATGGTTTTTAAGCTAAAGCCTAAGTTTATTTTAAAATAAGTAAGCCAGGCATTATCATCTAGTAAAAATACTATTATTGAGAAAGCAAATGTGTCAAATGGCCACCTTCTCAAAGACTGAAAAACAGTAAGTCAAATAAGAAAAGAGAAAAAAAAAAAAGAAAGTTCTGAGGACAGGGAAAAAAATATTAAGAACTTTTTTCAAGATGCCAATGCCTGTATTTGCAAAAACATGTGGCCAGCTCCCCATCCCTATTAAAGTTGTCTTGAAAGGGAGATGAAAGCAAAAGCAAATAGAGTGTAAGCAATTCAGTGGGAATAGTAGGAGTTTGTTAGCAATTACTGTAAATTTTATAAGTAAAATTAAAATAGGTGAATAATAAATCTGTGGCCAGTTGTTTGGATACAAACCATGCAGAACCAAAGTGAATGGAAGCTTATAATTGATTTAAATAGTAAATGATATGGTCTATATAGGTGATTTTGAAGAACTTACTTGAAACAAAAATGATCTGAAAAATGGCATGAATTCCTGGCTGACTTTGGAGAACAATTAAGAAAAGTCAGAGTATCCTGTTATTTCTGTGAGGTGTTTTGGGTGAAGAGGAATGGTGATAAAATGATTTTAATTCCAACAGAAACTGGTGAGAATGTTTTAAATGTTATTGAATGTGTAGAACAGTGCTACTGAAATTTTGTTTTAAACTCTAAAGCATGGGTATACAACAGTATTTTTCACAGTTAAACACTGGGGAAGCTTGAAAGGACTGGATTTAATGATGAGGGTTTTTATGGGGGAGAAAGAAGAAAAGATGTGTATTTGCTGATGAAGTTGATAGTTGCCCAATAATAACGTAGCAGGTGATTTTAATAGGAAGTTTACAGCTCAGGCTTTATGGCTTAGATGGAGTTAATTGAAAAAAAATATGTATTTTAATGTAGTCTTAAATATAAAAAATCTTTATAAATGCTTGCTTCTTTTGTTGGCTATATGTACAGTTTGGATGGGTGTATCTTTAGGATGTTTCGTCATCCCTGCAGACGAAGTAGACAGTTATCCAGTAAGAAACAGTAAACAAAAGCACGGAACTCTGAACGTGACAATAGGTATTTTATTCTGCTGGCATTCTGAGTGCGGTGCTTTGCCTGAGAGGAGTTGTCTAAAAGAGAAGGAAGTGGCAGTGGAGGATGGGCAAGGCATTTTCTTGCTGTGTTATATAGTCGAGAGCCCTCTCAGTTGCAGAAAACATTAAAAGTAAAGTCTGCTTGTAGCTTGTTCTTCCATCAGTGAGACAGAGGAGAGCTATCACACTTACTTTGGCTGTAGGCATCCTTGCTTCCATGCTTACTCTTTGTAGCAAAAGTGACTAGTCTTTTGATTCTTGGGAAAAAGATGATGGTTGTTTGCTTCGTTTTCTGTTTTTCTCTGCTACTATCTGTTCCTTATATGGTGAAACTGAATCTTCTTGACCTCCCTTAAATTGACAAGTTTTGTGGAGGAGTCTACAGACCTTCTTGAGTTCTCCAGAGATGGAGATTCCACAGCATCTTTAGGCAACCAGCCCTTAACTATACTTTTTATGGAAAAATGTTTTCCTTATTCTTTCTTCAGGGAGAGCTGCTGAACCTCTGCCTCTTGGTTCTTTCAGGTTGAACTGGGTGTTGCTCTCTGGCAATTTTATTTTTCTTCACTGGTGAAACTTTGGACAAAAGAACATTTAAGCAGTTGTGTGCGGGGTCTCTGAGTCCTAGTGGGTGCTGGTGCTGGAGTAGGCTTGTTTTATGATGTAGAAGGTGTCCCTGCCCATGGCAAGGGGGTTGGAGCTAGATCATCTGTAAGGTCCCTTCCAACCCAAATCATTCTGTGATTCTGTTGTTTGAAGCTGGTAACATAAGGGTGCTGCAGCCTCCCCTATGGTTAAATTTTTACTGGACAGGTTATGATTTTTCAACAATGTCAGATTATCTGGGATCTAAAGATACCAGATGGAAATCAATGGAAATGATCCCTTGTCCTCATTTTTTTGGGCACTTACTGACCACTTGTTCAAAAAGTGTGTTAGTGCTATGGTGCTTCATTTGTTTTATTATATGGATACTGTTTTTATTTTTGTTACCACGAAAGGTAAGAGTGTGCTGTTGCCTACAACTATCCGGCACTCTCTGTTGTGGAAATCAGAATATATTAAGCTTGTAGGTTTTTGGCTATATTGTTTAGGGTTTGACAGTGATGGAATAGTGTTTAGTTAAAGTTACTTCTGAAACTGGTTTCTTGTAGTAAAAATTCTTTACTTACTTAAATTTCAGTTGGCTAAGTGATTTTTTTTTTCTATGTTTCTGGTATATTTTGTATATTTACATAATGATTTTTCATTATAAGTAAGTGTAACTGGAGTACAGGCTTAATTATGCCTGAAGTAAAAGCTTTTGCCATCTGTGAGTAACTAACTGAAGAAGGATTTTTTTGAAAATGTCAGTATCACTTTTCTACTGATTTAATGGCTCTATTAGATGAATGGTGTTCCTATTTGAGTTAATTTTTTAAGAGATTTTTCAAGTAGAGGAGAGAACAAAAAACGACTGCCTTTTTAATAGTTTTTTTCAGTCTGCCTGTTAATGATAATTTTTAAATGGCCTGTTTGACCTGTTGCTCAAGTTGGCAGTTTATACTTTCTTTTCCCTACTTTTTTATTAGTCTTACCTTTTTTCTGTGTGGAATAGTTCTACAAACCATATGTGAATAAAATGATGAAGCAGCTTAGATAATGTATTTAGTTGCAGATGAAATACTAGAATGATACATGTTACGTTGACTGCGAATATTGACTATAGGAGTTGTGTGTGCGCTTTTTATTTTCTGTACAAATTACGATTATTAATTTAGTCAATGGGGAGGACAGACGCCAATCTGTTGGAAGCAACTAGATAAGATTTGTGCTTTAGGAAAAGAATAAAAAGCACATATGCAATTCCAGGTACTAAATACCATTCCAGAGTCTCAACAGTACTGCTGTAAGTTAGTACAACTTTACATTTAGCTCAGTTTGAGTCAAAGTACAGTTGGGTGAAGAAATTAAGAAACTTTAGATTCAGTAGTTAAAAAAGAGAAAATCCAAGATGAAAACAAAACTCAGTGAGGTCTGCAGTTGAGGCAGTATGGTGGGTTTTGTTTGTTTTTCTCTTGGTTTTGCGTTTTTCATTATAGGATGCATTTGCACAATGGTAATTTACCTTGTTTACCTAATCTAATAGTCTGATAAATTATCTAATTATGCATGTCTGTCATTTTATGTCCTTAATATTTGCATACAGGTAAGCCTGGGTGTGAGAAAAGCACAATTACTTTTAAGGTGTGCTGAAGGTCTTGTGACAAAACACTTCAGTTTTCATCTTGGGGAAGAACAGAATTTGTGCTAAATGATTAGCCAGACCAAATACACTTTCAGATGGTGTAGCTCTATACTATCTGATACTACTCTTGTAATTCTATTATGTCAGTATTTTAATATGTTGGGTTAGCTATATAGTAGCTTCTGCTAGATTTACCATTATGGCAAACTATCCTCTACTGAAACAAACCAACAGCTCTCAGGATCTTAGCATTGAAAAAAGGCCTAAAATGAGTAGGTTTCTTTCTGAATTGGTGTTCTCCCCTGCCCCCATCCAGCCAAATGCCACAGAATTAGGAATGTTTACTTCTTGAAATGTTGTTAAAGCACAATATGGTAAGTAATTAAGCATTTATTGACGACCCCAGGTTACTGAGTGAGAACAGGGCTGGATATAGGCATTGATATTCCTATGAAAAAATAAGTTGGCCACAGCTTTAAAGAAAGAAAAGAAGATATTTGATGGAGGGGATGTGGTGGTGCATGTGTTGGGATTGCTTTCAATAGAAAGAATACAGGAGTCTAGTCAAATTAGAATGACTTTGTTTTAAAGAAAAAGTATATACAGAAGTCTTATACGATGGTAATGCTTGCGTGAATGCTAGTTTGTTCAGATGATATTTCCCTTTTGCAGGAGTTCACATAGCTTTTATGCGATGACTATGTTAATGCAAGAAATTTAAAGAAACAACCTGCTTTGCTGCTCGTGTGTCACTGTATAAATCATTAGTATTTGGATATAATGGAGTATTATTTTTATAAATTCTCCACTGAATAAACTTGAAAATGTATTACAACTCATCTAAACCTTGGATAATATAAAATTAAATGTTAACATGATTTAAGTAACTTCTGTCTGTAACATTCTAAACATTTAAAGTAGTCCATGGAAAAAAGTGTTTTAAAAGGTTCTTTATACTATAAATGAAATGTCCTTTGAGCTTCTAGAAAACATTAAAATTAAATACAATTATAACTTTTTGTAGGTTGGGCTCATGTGGTTTGTGCTCTGTACATTCCCGAGGTGCAGTTTGCAAATGTTGCTACAATGGAACCTATCGTGTTGCAGTCTGTTCCTCATGATCGTTATAATAAGGTATAATTATATGTCTTTTTATCTATATCTAATGTATTTATTTTAAAACTTGTGAGCTTTAATAATCTAAAACTACACTTCTTAGAATGTACTTTATATAAAATTAATAAATGTATGCAGTAATGCTGTATGTTTTCTGCTGTGGCTTTATGATAAATTCAGGAATTAAGAAAGCTATATTATGAAAGTAAGCGGTAAGGTTATCTGCTATGTCTCTTTATGCTTTTACAGATTAAGGACTGTTTTGTTAATTAAAAGTGCCATGATCTTTGAATAATGGTTTATTTTCAAAGGAGTGTGAAATATTTCCCATAGGTTAAAATATTATTACAGCTTGTTTGAAATGTTATTGTTAATTACCAGTAAGTCCTACTGTTTTAAGTATTGATATGACGTTCATAAACATTCCTTTTAGGAAGAAAACCTATGCTACTATATTAAGGAAAAAGCTTGCAGACTTTTGTTTTTGTAAACAGTGTTCACTTCAGTGGGATTATTTTCTTGTAGAACTGCTCCTAAATAAGTGTCAGTGAGATGGAATGTTTTGTAAAGTGTAGTGAGACATTATTGGGGGGGAGAGCAAAGCAATATAGAAGTAACTTAAAGCTCTATATTGCCAGTTACATTTTTCTACTTGTTTCACTTGTGCTGCCTCTTCACCACTAGACTTAACTACTTCCTCCTTTGTATTTTTGTATTTTCCTTTCTGTAAGCAGCAAACTTTCTGAATTTCTGATTAGTTTTATTACATATTTTGCTTGTGTTGTTCCTCTAGTTTCTTTCTTTATCTTATGGTGGTTTGTGGACACTCCCCCACCCCACCCACCTCCCTTACCCTCCTGTTTTCCTATCCTTTGTTCTTTTTTCATACTTTGGTCTTTTCATTGTCTGTTTCGCATTCTCATAGTTGCTGTCAGTATGCTTTGCCCATCTTATTTACCAGTGTGTCCGAAAAGCAAGGAGCCAAACTGTTAAGTTCTCATGCTTTCTCATTACGTACTACCTGAGCATCTGTATTGGCTTCTCACTATTGGCTTCCTTGTGCACTGGCAAGAACACGCAGCAGTGAGATTAAGTGCAGAACTGATAAAATTTTTGTGCTTGGACACACAGCAGTACAGATTTGCTGTAGCAGATGAGTTTATTTTCTCTCTCTACTCAACGCTGGGCCAACAGCACATCTGTTTTTTAATTTTTCCTGGAGTAGTATTCACAATGTTTTTTTTATTGGTAGTGGTTCTTCCCTGATGTACTTCAAAAATTTCATGGAATACTTTGGAGTTTGTTTTGTCTTGCACCATTTCTACTGATGGTAATTGATATTGGATGAGTAAATCCTTGTAACTTCAAAAAATGTACCCTGCATCTTTTAATATTACTTGTTCATAAAGTCCATTGTTGGTCTATGTCTTTAGTCTTTAATTCCTTTTTGTTACAACTAAAGTTGCTTCTTTCTTGAACTGTTCTTCTTCTAAATACACAATGTGTAGTTGTTTTTTACTGCTAAAATTCTAAGTTGCACATAGTTGGTCTGTAGTTACTGTGATCCCCCCCCCACCCCGATAATTGCTGCTGCCATACAGATCATGTAGATAAAGCTCCCCATGGTGCCTGTCTTTTTGTTTCCTGTGGTTTTGGTGGGTGTTCTGATTCAGGCCTATTTTCCATGGTAACAGTCAGCCTAAAACTACTTTTATACAGGCCACTACAGTATGTTGTAAAATATGTTACCTATATCAGAAATTTCAAGGTTTGGGGTCATACCCCTAGCCTGCAAATTACTTTTTTTTTTTCTTTTTTTTCCTCTCTTTTTGCAGAATCCAGGTTTTGCTCTCTTCATTTGGTCTATTTGGTTCAGGGAGATAGCGGTTGTGGATTTCAGGGGAATCAAAGAAATGCCTGTGGTTCAGTTGCTGCGGCAAACCTCATGGAACCAATCTAACTTCATTGCCAACAGCAGTCTAGTTGTAACAGCAGAGAATTTAAGAGGCAGTTGCTGACAGGGGACTCTCCCAACTTTTTTGCTATATGTGTAGCCAGTGCTGAGTTTGGTCCTGCTGTGGCTAAACTGCCACCCGTTCCAAGGAGGCTAGTTTTGAGCAGTACAAAATCAATACAACTACTAATTCTGTTTCAAGTAGCCTGCAATAACTTCACCTCCCCACTCCTCTTGCTATTCAGTATAAATTCCGTTTATTTAAATGATACATTTTTTAGATCAGAAACTTTGTGAAGCGTTGAACTCTTGACTTTATCAATTTGGGAGGAAATGGGAAAGAAAAGCTATTTTTTTTGAGAAGAAGGTATGGCAGACAGTTCTTAAAATATTTGTTGCATATTGTAAACAAATGTAAATGTATAATTAGGAAAAAATTACTAGAGTTGTTTCTTCTTTTAGAGAGGCTTAGTGCTGATTTTGTTCTGTCTGTCAAGTCAGGTTGCAATAGGATGATTTTAAGAAAGATTTTATTTCCTGTGAAGTCATAAATAATTCTGCATATGTGGCTGGATACATATAGAAGGCTAACGTGGAATTGGGGGAAAATAAAGGTCAATGACAAGTACAATAAGGGAAAATTTGTACCGTAGTCTTTAAAATGAAGACAAACATCATTGGAGTTTTGCCAGGAGATAGCACCTAATTTACACATTTTTTCTATTCATTTGTTTCTTTATTGAATGCTGCAAATATGCAATATTACAAAGTGCAGTAATCTTGAATGGAAGGAGAAACACAACAGACACCAACTCATGAGGCTTGTCAATGTAAAGACATTTGGCTGCTATTTCCCTGGAGTTTACCTGCTTCTGGGATAGAACCCATCACATTACAGAATAGTGGGTTAACTAACAGGAAAGCTCATCTTACACAGTTGCTTCCAAAAAGAAATGGACTAGTAGTTGCTCTCCTGTTTAGTCGGTGTTTGTTACTCCTTGGATGGTTATGCACGGATAATCTCTATTTATTTTATGTGAGCTTTATTTGTCTCTTTCAGGTTCATTTGAAAGTGTGTGGTAATTGAATATAATGACTGCTTTTAGGAATCTCTTTTAAGAGCTGATTAAAAAATAAGTGCATTTGGAGTTTCTTGATCCGCCTAGTAGTAAAGGCAGCTGTTACACTTTTATTTCAGTACTTGCTGCAACAATGAGAAATTTCTGTACAACTCCTAGGTTTGATTCTGTAAGCAGGGAATGCTCTTGGGTAGCTGTTATAAGTAAGCTGTTTCTCAGATTACTTTTTGTTTTATAAGGTTTTTCTTGCCTCACCTTCCCTTTTGTCTTTGCTTTTGCAAAGAAGGTTTACGTTTTGAATCTTTGAAGAAAAAATATTGACAGAAACATAAAGACACCTTTGCAAAATGTATGTTTTGCTGTTACAGAAATGAAGATATATGTTGTGGTTTTTGAGTAAAATTTCCTTGCCAAGTCAAAAGCTTTATGTCGTGTTTAACTTATTTTCCAGTGAGTTTAGGAGAAGTCTAGGTACTCTCTTCCCTTAAGAGCTCTGAAGAGCATTGCTTCCAGAGGTTTCAGAGGTGTGGTAATTGCATGGATTTGCAAAAGCATGAAAGCCTTCGGTTTTCTGCTTTGTGAAAGAAAGAAAAGGTTCTCAGGCTTCTGAGGTTGTTCATATGTCTAAGAGAAGGCAGAAGTGTGAGAAACTCAGCTTTGGAGAGGAGTTACCATCCATGCTGGAACGCAAAGATGAACTTTCTTTGGCCCCATTTCATACAGAAGATGAGGAAACAGGCTTTATACTTCTGATGACTGTTGTAGGAAGGACAGAAGTTCATTGAGCTTGTTAAAATGGGTGGGCAGTCCACCATGTTGTGTTTAAACTTGTTTGGGATGTAGGTAGTCGTTTGTTATCATTCTTCAGACAGTTTACTGTAAATTGGTTGAAGAGGTCCTGAAACACAGAACCTAAATGTAGTATGTAGTGTTGAAAAACATGGCCTACATCCTTACTAAATATCACCTTTCTTCCTGAGCTTCCGTGAGGAAAAAAATTACAGATCTTATGGCAAAACTCTGAAAAAACAGAACAGTAACTGGAGCTTGAGTTTTATGGGGTCTGTTGAACTCTCTATTTGTAGAGGTACCTTACTTTTGAAGTTACTTAGCGTTTAATGTAGTTACTCAGATGGAGGATGATAGATCATGACCATGTTTGTTCCTAAAACCTAAAAGTGTCAGGTCATGGTATGGAAAGGTAAAAAGCAGCCGGTCTCAGACCCTGCCGAACAACTGAATTGTCTGTATGCACTACCTTGATGTACAAAGGGAGCAACGCAAAGAATGGAGTAGGATTATCCCCTGTCTGAGCCTTCAAATGTTAGGGTATGATTTTAGGATATATTGGTTATTGGTTTCTGATGCTTTTTTAAAGTCTTCTGGAAACCATACAAGAATGACTCACCTACCTTAGAGTCTCGCATGTTATCAAAAATGCTTTAGCTGGCGGACGTCTCATGTTAGATTTGTTCTGGATACCTCTGTTAAAGGCTGTTCTGATCTCAGAATTTCACTCATTTTCTAAGTACTACTGGTTTTGGGTTATATGCTTTTTTTCATTTAATTTTAGTGGTATCTTGGTCCATTTTTCTTAAACTGTATTTTCTGCGACCCATGGTTGATGTTCTTTTTATTTATCATTCTACTCATTCTCTGCCTCACTGAAGGGAGGTTGTGATACAATTGCACTAAGTCGGTTACAGTTTAAATGTAGACAGTTGTTTGTGTGTGTGTGAAGTTTCTCTTTTCTCATCTGAGATTTTGGGATTTCTACATAGGTAGCAGTGTGTCATTGATGTCTGGTACTTCAGTAAGGTTCTCTGTAATTTAAAAACAGACACCTGACTACCCCAATGCTGGAGGATACTTTCATTGAGAATCTATTCTTAAATTGTTAAATTTTGCACACAGATGTGATATGATAGAATCTCACAAAATGGCATTTCAGTAATTAGGATACTAAAAAGTGGAAAGAGATTTAGTTTTGCCTGACGTTTTCTTCCTAAAATGCTGGTAAGAGATTGTAGTGATGTCCAGTATAACAGTGAGCTTCTATACAGCATGTATCCATGCTTATTGACCACATATTTGAAAAAAAAAAAGTATTGAATAATGAGAAGGGTTTTTGGATTCTTTTTGTCTGTATTTTTTTTCTTCCGTTTTACTGAGAATTTTTTTGAAAATAGTACAAATCGCCCCACTATCCTGGTAAAACAAATAAATTGACAGAAATGCTATGAAGAGATTTTCAGGTACTAGACAGATTGTTTCCATTTTAGTTTGTTTTTGAGCTTGAAATGGGTTTGAGATACTAATTTAAGCTTTGTTTACAGAAGGTTCTTGCTTGATTAGTTTCTAAGATGTTTATGGGGCTGTCCAAGTCATGCTGAAATTAAAGCAGAGTTCTGTTAAACATTGTATTTAATTAAAGGTAGCTGAGCATCGTATGAATATTAAAGCATGCTGTGAGACTTCTGATAATTCTTTACACCAAATGTACAAATAAAATTTTAAGTTTGCAGTTTTTCTGTATGTAATTTTGTAGACATATGCATGTATACGTATGGTATCTTGTACCATTAGGTATTCAGTCTAGTTTGATGTTTCTGAATGCCACCAATACAGGTAATGTTAAATGAATGTGAAAATGATTGTGACCTAAAAGGACATAAATGCAAACTTGAAAGCAAGGAAAATCTTGAAGCCTATTGCTATTAACCTTCAGTCATTTGACTGTTTAGCTAGTTAAATAGCGGTATAGAATTTAAGTAAATTAGTATTTGAACTGCTTTCGTCTTGGTGAAGTGTTACATAGATCCGAAATGTCTACCAGGTGATCTCCTTTTGCAAACATAATTAGACTTTTATAAAGAAGTTCTTATGTTAGCTTAGCTGCAAAATCCAGTAGTTCTCACTCTAGAATCTCCTGTGAGTAACACAGAATTTATTTTGTACGCTTCTTGTCATGTTAAGTATTTTCTCTTTGATAGACATGCTATATTTGTGATGAACAAGGCAGAGAAAGTAAAGCAGCCACTGGTGCTTGTATGACATGTAATAAACATGGATGTCGACAAGCTTTTCATGTAACGTGGTAAGTACATTTTATTAACATCTCTGATGTTCCAGAAAGAATCAGTGCACACTGTTTGATGAATAAACTCTTTATTTAGTATATTTCTGAGTAAAGAAATATAGTAAAGTGATTTGTGCAGAAATACCTAACTTTATTGTAATAGAGTTTATGAATAATATGGCAGTGGCAGCATAGACATTGCTGTGAGCTGCAAAAGCTGTCTGATAATACTCCCTTGGGTTGTATTAAATGCTGTGTGCTCTTGTGAATAAGGTTTAGTGTTTTTTTTTGTCTTAGGTTATTTTTCTTATATGATATTTCATAGGATATGGGAACGTGAAGATACTGTTTGTTTACCTGCACACTGATTTGATGTTTACTTTTGGTAAATCAGTGGGAAAAAATATTGAGCTATACATAAAAATACACTGGAGTCGCCCCTTCTGGTATAGATTTTCAAACATTTCGGGGTAATTCACCTCACTGGTTTTATCTAAATGGTATGCATCTATCTTGAACTATTCATTTAGTTTTTGTGTATAGCTGTTGCAGAAAAACAGCTGTGCTTACCATCTGATTCGTTCCACTTTAAGATATTGAAGTTTGCTTGCATTGAGGAGATGCTTGTCTAACTTTATGGACTTCTAAAAGAGGCTGGATAATTAGGTAAAGCCACTTGTCAACAGGTAAAAGGAAGCAAAATGAGTTCCACCCCACAGTTTACAGGCATTATTTGTTTTTTCAAATTCAGCTGAAGCTGTTTTGCAATAGAGAGATAGCAGATTTACACAGACTGTCTAGCCACATAATCTGTGAATTTACCCGTCTGTTTTATGAGTGCCCCAGTATGCTTCTTCATGACCAGCTCAGTCAAAGAAATGGTGTTTATACACCTATTTAAATTATTTAAATGTATTTTCTTCAGTGTAATCAAGTGATACTGTGAATGTCTTGCACACACCTTAAAGGATGTAATTCTGTAGTTTAGGCACTGACTTCTTGGCAACTCTTTTTTTTTTTTCTTTTAATGACTTGACTATCTGACAGCTTTTACTCTTTCATAAGCATCTAATTTTTTATTGGATGTGGTCAATGTCAAGTTTCTTTTTATGGTGAAAATGGATGGTATTCCTTAAAGTGTGCATAGCATGTAAAAAGGTTACTAATGGATGTGAAAACATGTGTATATATATCCAAGTGTTTGGATGAAAAGATCTCTTTTCTTTTAAACGCTTGGGATGCATACGCGTCCTTTTAATCTTTTGTCTTTCTTCCAAAACCCTGTTTTCAGTGAATGTCATAAAGAACATGAGAATTACGTTCAAAATTGAAATATTTATCTTGCCAATTTTTAGAATTTTTTATTAACCCCCCCCGGTATGTACTATAAAATGATATCTAGCCAGAGAGTACTGTAACTGAGGATATTGACAGGCTTCTGTAATATTTAAAAAATGGAAGAAAAATAAGAAGACTACAGAGGGCAGAAATCCAGGGCGAGGTGTATCAATTTTGGGTTAGCAAAACTAATGTCTAAGGAAGAATGAGCTGGAGTCCATCTGTTTTTGCATGGCAAGCTTAGAATGACAAATCTTCGCTTAAAGAGATCCTGTTAAATGTTTTCTGTAGTTAGCATCCCCTGTCGGTGTGCATGTGTTTGGGAAGCAGTATTTCTGGATTGCCCAAGAACACAATATATAAATGAGGGGAAAGTGATTTTAAAAAGCAATAAAAATAAGCTGTCTTATGTATTGTTCTTTCATTTAAATACTCCCGTGCATCATTTTGACTGTGACATTGCATTATTATGCTAAAGGCAATGATATGGAAAATGAAACGGACTATTTGGTTTTTCAGTGTCTAAGTTGGTTTTGATAAAGAAAATAAATCAACATTACAAATGGTGAAAAGCAAATTTGATTTGAAAAAATGTAGTAAAATAAGGTAATAATTAGCCCAGACAAGGAAACTTCTAAGTCTTGTTCTTTTTAAAAGAAATTAACCTGCCACAGTCTTTTAAACCAGTAAGTAAGGTTTGATTTATTATGTCATTGCAGTTCTATTAAAAAAAAAAAGTAATTCTGGCAAAGCAGAGAAGGATGTATGCAACTTGAGAAAAATTTCTTCTTTGGATCTACAGTATGGTTTTGTTAAAAGCTGTTCTTTCCAGAAATAAATTTTGGCTTGAATTTGAGCTAAGAATCATTGTAAGTTGTTTGGTTTATTTGTGGGAGTAGCTGCATAATAAATGTAGATTTTCAAGCTATGAGCTTGTGTGAGTGGCTTAAAGACTATGAAAAAGGCAGCAGGCCAAAGTATAAACCATACATGTTTTGCACTGGGCTACAAAGATCCATTATGTGCTCGTCACTTGTGTGGAACTCTCTTCTGTTAAATGCAGATACAAGTATTCATACATTATCAGCTGTGATTTGTGGTACAAGTTGATGTAAAATTCTCTTCTTGAATGTTGTTTGGTTTATTTTTAGTGCACAGTTTGCAGGACTTCTTTGTGAAGAAGAAGGCAATGGTGCAGATAACGTCCAGTACTGTGGCTACTGTAAATACCATTTTAGTAAACTGGTATGTATTTGTTAAATTCTGTAAATAAATGTCACTGACTTATTTTTTCACTCTGAATTGCTATTAACACTAGGAGTAATATTTTTGTGTTGCTCAGGAAGTAGATTGTGTTTCATCAAAACAATATTTTAATCACAGTTACAGAAGTACTAACTGAAAATGTTTTTCTAAGTGGCTACTTTCTAGGTCCATAGGTTTTTCCCCTCTGCCAGAAATAGCATGCACATGTAGTGGATTTTTTTCATTAAGTTCCTGTAATGTTTTCTTTTACTATTTGATTAATTGGCTTCTAGGCATTTAGTCCATTTTAGAGTAATATAGAAAATATTACTTGCTATCCTGTATATAAGAGAAAGAGGAAGCTCCTCCACTTCTCTCTGCTTCTGTTACTCTTTTTTTTTTTTCTGTTCTTTAAAAGGTTTCTGCTTTTGTTCTGTCTCTCACTGTGTAGCCAGTAGTGATATTCCCTACCTATAAGTTCTCTGAAACACAACCTCAAGGAAGTGACTTCAAGTTTGATTTTTAAAAAACAAACCAGAAACACCTCAAAATTTCTCAGTTATCTCAGCAGGTTTTGTATCAGGCCTCTGGAGTCTTCCCTGTCACTTTGTGTCAGTTTGACAGTTCCCGATACCTGTTTCTGTGTACGTGTGTGAGTGTGTGGACTTGAAGCTGATCTTTAAAAAAACCCGTTACTTATGAATACTGAATCCCGAAAATCAGAATATATAAACTGAAGTTCAGATACTGCTGTAAGTGTAGTTAAACTTACCGATTACTTGTTTTCATTGCTAAAAAAGGTGAATACTTTGGTGACTTTTGAATAGGTTGCAATGAGGTAAAAACACGGCCAGTAAACTGTTTTAGCTTTCTAGAAGATAAGCTTGGTGAGATTAGCTCTGTGTTCTTGTGAGTATTAAGGAGTTTGCTTCATGATGAAGATAAGTCAGGGCTTTCTAGGCCCTTACTAAGCTAAGATTTTTATTATTA
>Ga0181612_170212_pt1 | contig 18135 bp, 10 predicted proteins | sample HoacroProtozoa21_FD_119630 | JGI IMG/M metagenome (GOLD analysis project Ga0181612, IMG submission 119630) | Hoatzin crop microbial communities from Cojedes, Venezuel. Combined Assembly of Gp0051906, Gp0051904, Gp0051908
CTCTTGTCCGCCTGGACAAGATCCTGTGCAGCCTACTGTAGGTGACCTTGCTTCGGCAGGGGAGTTTGACTAGATGACCCACAGAGGTCCCTTCCAACCTCTACTATTCTGTGATTCCGTGATTCTGTAATACTTGCATATATGGAAAAAAAAAGTAACAAATGTAGAAATATTGCTGACTTGATACTGCCAGATGTCAGATACGTTCTAGGGACCAAAGTGAACAAGCAAGCAAATGCTTTTGATACATCTTCATAGTTTAATAGTCTGTTCCTGTCAGTAAACCCTCAGAGACTTCATTGCAGTGAAGCTGTCACCCAGAGATAGTTGGTGAGATGTCTATTTGGTTGGGAACCACAAAAATTTTGGTGCTGTGGGTACATACCGTCATCCAGCAGAGGAACTGCAGGACTATGACAATATTCTGTTTGCTCTGATCCCATCTGCAGCCCTGAATTCAGAACGTTCTGCAGTCTTACCAACACAGCCTTCTTTGACCTATGCCGTTATATGAAGGCATAGTAGTATGTCAAAAGGTAAAATGAAAAGCACTATTTATCCTGATACTGATACCCATAAATAGAACAGCTGCCTTCTTTCGGACAATGAATATCTGTTAGGTTAAAACTGTACCTGGATTCACGTATGTCACATGAGAACTTTTTACAAAGGAAAACAGTGACTGAAAATTGTAGTAAATCATGATAAAAGTGAAAACAATGAGGAGAGGAGAGGAGAGGAGAGGAGAGGACAGGACAGGACAGGACAGGACAGGACAGGACAGGAGAGGGCCACCCGTGGCTTTGAGACACAATTGTTTATCTAGCAGTAAAATCAGTCAGAAATATTGGTCATAAATAAAACTGGGGCTTTTCTTACCATCATCATAGATGTATCTATCCAGTTTTACACATATGTATCAAAAGGTAATAAAACACATATATGCATGCAGGACCTTTAATTACAGTATTCTTTTTAATGTAAATAAATAGCTTGTATATTTGGATAGGAATCTACAAGTGTATAGAGAAAGGCTAACTTTTCCTGTGGGGGTAGAAGAGCTACTGTCTTTTGTCTTCTTTTACAAGAAATGGAGAAACAAATTAGACCCAAACATCAGGACAGTACCATGCACTCAGTTGCCTTCCTTCACATGGCAAGTTCACTAGAGTTTAAACCACTATGATATTTTTTCTGAACACCCCTCTTTACTATCTACTGCCTATTAAATAAGTTTACTACACAAGAAACTCATGCTTATACATGAGGTAGGTGAAAAAGACCCCAGAGACAGCTTCATCAATCCAGTCAGTCAACTTCAAAGACAACTTTGAAGATAACGTACATCATTTTAACAGATTGGATGGGAATGTGCTTGCTGTTATCTCCAACATCAACGTTATCGCTCCATTCTACATGACTTCAGGAACACATACTGGAGGATGAATCATTGATTCATTTAATCATCTCAATTCAGAGTCACCTCTTCTGGTAGGCTCCTACAGTCCATACTGGTAGAAACCAGACCTCAGCCATCTTAACCTCAGCCTATTCAAAAGCTTCGTAAAATACACCTGACATATTTACTGTGTGCCTGATCCTCTATGCCAGGTAAACATACAACTGGATATCACCATTATACTAAAAACATTGCAGCTGTATTTTTATTTCAGATTTCCTATGGATTTTAATGTATCGTATAAAATATATCAGGCTTTTCTAGACAAAGACTTAAGAGAGAGCTTGAGATTTTAAACAATGGCAAATTACTCAAGGCTTGCCTATTAAAAGCAGTTAGAAATATTAAAGAGTAGTACTATGCCATCAGCAAATGACCATAAATATCCCAGCATTAGTTAATAACACCAGATGGTTCCACATGGTTGATAGCCACAAACATTGCCCATACAATATGATTAAAGTGTATGCTGGCACTTGATGGCTGGGATCAGCTTCTACCCCAAAGCAAGTACAAATCCAAATACAGATTAAAACTCAATTCACTGACATCCAGGGAACCAAGGAGTTAAAGAAGCTTCAGGAATTTAACCAGATCTTTCTGTGGGATGGCCCTCCCCATGTGGCAGGTTGGGTATGGGCTGATAAACAGCAAGTCTACTATGAAGCAGTGGTTTCAGAAATATGGGGAGCATTATACCTATCTCAGGATGTGCAGGTGCCAAGGCTGTTGTTTTAGTGGCCGCGCTGACGTCTGGGAGGGAGTCGGGTGGGAGCGGGCTGCCAGGAGCCCCTACCAGGCCTTCCCACTCTAAAGGCTGCTTGAAGCTCAGCCATCGTCCCCGGCCTGTGCCATGTCATAGCCACCTCCCTCCCCGCCCCAAACCACCGATGTGGTTTCCCGCCAGGCATTGCCCCGTCCTCATCCCCGCGGCTGCCATCAGGCCTCGTGTCAGCCGCCCCGCTGAGGTTCCCGGGGCTGGGGACCAGGGGTGAGCACCTGCCCATGCCATGGCCCCGCCTCCCCACCCCTCAAAACTGACTGCCAGAGGAGAAAGTCTCCCATCTAACCACAGAAATGGTTGTTCAAGGAAAAGGAAGTGAATTTCCAAAATGCTAAATCTGGATTTAAGGCAGTCTGATCAGAAAGTATCTGGTTTGGACTGTGTTTTCTTTAGCAGATGTGGCCAGTATTGCTCCACAGGTGTCATCTGCCCGAAGTCACAAACATTAGCTCTCTCAGCATCTTCCGTGTCACCACACAATGACTTTCTTTACAGTTATGCGTGGAAAAAAGCATCTTTATGAAATTAGTTTTTGATCACACTTCAGATCTTACAGAACAAAATGAAGTCACGCTCCTAGCCCTGTCTACAGCACCAAATAAATTTTGTACCTGAGGCTGGATATTGAAACCGCAGTCAGAGTCACTATCTCCACCTCTTCTCATTTTGTACCTTATGTTAAGCTAAAATAATGTGCGGATACAATGGTCCTGATGCATGCTATTTCTTACAACAAATACATTTTTATATAATTTCCTATATTCAAATACATAGTTGTCCAGCATTTTTTTATTCAGTAATCTCAAATCTGATTTCAAAGTGGTTAAGCTGTGTGTTCACTCCTGCCACTTACAGGAGGATTAGTACACAAATATATAATCTTTTACACCCATGCATTCCTTTGCAATCCCTTTACTTTACTTAATAATATTACTGGCGTTTTCTCATTCAATGCAGATTTCTTGACAAACAGTATTGTCAGATCTCAGGAAAAAAAAATCTTCTAATTTGTGGTATTGAAGGTACCACAAAATAGTATATTCTGATATATTTTTAGTGAGATAAAAATTCTATATAAATTTTTATGGATGTGGGAAGGAAAACAATTTCTATTATAAAAGTTTAAAAAAAAAATCTGTACCACATACCCTGAAATCCTGGTTAATAAATGTCTTAAAGAACATAAGTCTAGAACTAATTCAATTTTTATTTGACATTTCCAGTTCACTTTTATTGTAGATTTTCAAACCAACAACTAGTGGAAACCTACCTCTGCACACTAACAGGAGTCCAAGTACTCACAGATGTCGCCTGCTGTGGGGTGTTCTTCTTTCAATTAATATTGTCTCACATGGAAAAGAACATTCTCTTGATTGAACTGTCTCCTATTATCATCTTATAAAAGACTACCCGCTACAACAATTAATTACCTTGTGTGAATAAAAAACACTTAAATTGTCTAGAACATTTTTCGACTCATAGCTGAATCGTTTGTTGAAGGTAACAACAGAAGCCCTGGCCTGGATAATTTTTTTCACCTTTCTCTAGTTTGCATAGAAAGCCTTGCATGACATTACATACCCTTTTACAAAACATTTTTCATAACCTGTGTCATATCACAAGACACAGTGACCATTTTAAGATTTCTACTTTACTCCCAATCGCACATTGAAAAAATATTCACCCATAGTTACCACCAATAATTCAATATGTTCAGCATTTGTTTCTAGGCCACTGGTACCTGACATTCTACCTGCAATGAGGTATTGCAAGACAGCATGGCCACGCAAGGTGACAGGAACCAGGTCCTGTGTAGAAGAACAGTAACTTAAGATGAAACTGTGCTGGATTCAATTGCAGGTAGCACTGGAAATCTAGTACTTTCCCATAAATTCGGTGTGTGCTATATGACAGCCTTTAGAAGCTAACTTACTTAAATCAATCAGCAACCCATAAAGTTGTCCAAAAAAGAACAATTATGCACCGTTACGAGGTGCTCACTCACATGAGGAATCAAAGAAGCGTTCAAAGAAGCTCCTGAAATTCTCTTTACAAGTTGTAACCAGCTACAGTCAGAGCCATACACAGGGGACAAAGAATGTAATCAAAACCCCAACAAACTCCATGTAAATTTAGAAATCTGCAGAAGTATAAACCACTATTCCATCAGAGGATACAAAACAGAATCCTAGACATATGGATCTGCTCATCTCTACATGGAGTGGCATGCAGTCACTGAAGACAAAATAATGGTGGGAAAAAAAGATTAATTGTTATTGAAATTTTTCAAAGCACTGAAGACAGATCTACCTTGATGGAGATGTCAAACCATCCAACTGAAAGAGAAAGGGGTGGGTCAAATATAGCAGCTATATTCAGTTGTGAATTCTTAAGTTCCTTGTGGTAACAGTGGAATTTTCTTTATATACCATCAGGAACTTAGTAATAAACTTGTTGATAGTTGTTGAAGGTCATGTTCTTTCCCATATAACTCACTTTTACAGAGAAGTGGTATGTGAAATCTGTCTGAAAAATGCCTACTTCTTCAGCAAGATATTTTAGATTTAAAAACTGATCTTGTTTATTCACCAAAGTTAAACCGAGGATCTCCAAAATCCAAACTGCACTTCAAAATTCTGAAAAACCAACAGTAATATTTTCTCCTGCTCAGAAAAAGCTCTCTGGAGCAACAATCTGTCTCACTCCCCATAAAGTCTATGTTGCTGATAATTATCATTATTATGACATGAACCACAAGAAAACACGGGGACTAGGAACTACTGACTTTCAGACTTGCAACTCCCATTTTATGGAAGATCAAGGTCCTGTTCAGACTGTTCTTTTGCATTCACATGATTGCCCTCTCCCTTTTATTTGAGGGGTTTGATTCTCCTTTACCTTCACAATTTCAAAACTCAAAATCAAATTTAGAGAAACACAGTAAATCAATGATGTGAGTCTTCAAGGCCATCAGCTCCACAGCAGATATTTCTCAAGAGAAATAAAAACTAGAGAAACCCGCAACGAGCTGATGTGTGTGTAACAGTTGCAGTTTGCTGATGCCCTTTAGCTACTTCAGGATTTCATCGCAAGAAAGAGAACTTGCATAAAAATGCAAATTGCCCTTTCTTTGTAGTTTCCTAATGCAATTACGTATCTAAGACATCAGTTTACAAACTAGAGTATCAAAGACTCAGTCAACAAAAAAACATCAGTTCTTCTAAAGCAAGGTTCAGGAACATAAACCTGAGCTTAATAAGAAGGTTGTTTTGAACAGTCAAGCCTGTGCTGTGTCTGAGTTCAAAGCTGTTTTGGCTGCAGTGTATATTGCTGTGGAATTGAAGCAGGTGGTATCTTCAGACATGGATAAAAATAAACAAAAAGTGTTGAAATTACACATTGGAAAAACTATTTGTAACTATACTCATATAACATCCCCTGTTGCACGATCTCAGAAGACATGCAGGCCTGAAACTATTTCAGAGGTGGTAATAACATACACCACCATCCGGAGAGACGATTAATAAGAACATCTGGCTTATGTTCTACTTACCACTCATTACTCCTGATTCTATCACTCGTGGAGACAGTCCATCTTCTCTCTAACAACATGGTCTTGGGATTTTCAATCTTTCTTCACACAGGGCATTTTCTCCAGTTTCTTATGTCTGTTTTTCAATTCCCTCCATTCCTAATGTTTTTGTTTTGTTTGCTTTCCTTTTTAAGATGGACTGTTACAGAAGACAGTCACCACAGGAGGGTATACTATTGATTTATGTAATGCCAGCCTATCATCTTGAGTTTGACCTGTTGCTCTATGTTACGAGCTACCAAACTCCTACAAATGAGCCCAGCTTCCCTGTCTAAAACAAAGCATATATCCACTCGCCTGTCAAAGGTGGGACTACAGCTTGTGTACAAACGTCTGAAGTACCTTTAAATGCGCTAGCTAGTTTGGGAAAGGAAGGTACAGTGGCTGAGCACAGGCCATAAAGCCCTCCTGGAAAGCTGTGTCAGTATTCGGTCAATTAGGCTAGCCTCAGCACTGTGTTGCCGTGACTACGCTGCCAGGACTACCCGAACCAGCTCTTTTAAAATGAGCTTGGGCAATGTGCATGAGCTGGAGAGGCTGCAGCCATGCTGGCTCACCCTAACCCTAACAGGAGCTACAGAGAAAGATAGGAGTAACCTCAGCTCCGTGTCCTTTGTCATCTGTTCTGTAACATGCGGCTGGAAAACAGGAGGATTTCATTTGTCAAGCAAATTCTGCCCTGATTGAGCTCTCTGGAAAACAGAAGCCTCCATACAGCAGCAAGGGCAGTGTAGATACTCGTCAGACAATACAGAGTGTATATATGTAGCAAGGTACATAAGGAGCGTTATGCTTACAATACAATCTGAAACTGTGCTGCTTTTTTCTGAAAATGAAGCCACACATTTAAATATATAAATAAGGAATTAATAACTTAATTTTAGCCATCGACTTTCTGTAATAATTTTATTTCAACTGTAGTCTACACAACAGATGTCAAATTCTCTAATTCTGATTCCTGCTTTCATTGTGAATTGTTTCCTTGTGCTTCTTCTGAAACACATAACAGGGCTCAAGATAAACTCTGAAAATACTGAAGTGTAAAGAGAATAAGCTTAATTATGGGTACTTGTGTGGAATGTAACATTTGAGATATTCCTCCTCAGTATGTGTGATGAATGAATTACTGATAATCCCAGTGAACAAGTAATTTATTGTCTGCATATCTTTTCTGTAGAAAATAAAAAAATGCATTTTGTGCAAGTGTGGGAATCTATTACTTAATGACAGCTTCTGCTTCTATGATTTAGGTGTCTTCTAGAACATAAACCTTTGGAGGAAGTTCTTACTTGGAGGGAGGGGCACAAGGATCAATTCTGAGCTAAACATGAAGTTTTGAAACCTCCAATTTAGATCCGTACACTGAAAAAAAATAGACCAAATCAAAATCATTTCAAGTTTTATCACCTGGAATACATAAAAAGGTCTCATAGTTTATACTGTCATGCGGTAGGGATACTTCAATTTATACTGTGGCATGAATAATTGTAGGAATCAAGTCATAATGTACTTCTTTTTCAAGCATTGTGAAAATGCTTGCAGACAGAGAGTAACTCAAGTGGACATAGCTCATAACCGAAAACCGAGAGATTACGATGATTGCATATTTGGATCCATAAAGCTGGGGTATTTGCATAAGGATTCAGATCAAGGATGGATGGAAAACAGCCGTTTTGGGACTAATTAGCTATCTGTAGTGGTAACATGTAACACTGAAATATCTGTTGTCAGGGGAAACAAGCAAACCACCATCCGTTTTCGCTAAATCACCTACTTCTGCTTCTATAAACAGAGTAATATGACTGCAAATATAAGATTGCTGTCATAGCTATTGATAGAATTCTGAATACGACAGTAGCATTTATAGACTCCAACTAAGAGGGAGGCAGGATTATATGTGGATAATGCACAAACACACTGTAAGACAGACTTCTGCCTGAGGAGGTCGGCTGTATACAGCAGAGAAAAGCTGGGAAGAAGCAGATATTAATACCTCCATTTTCTGAATGGATAATGTGGCACACAAAAACTTAATGAATTGTCACATCCACTGATCGATGTCAGAGGACTTTAGGTATCAAACAACTTTGAAATTGCAGACTGAAATGATATGTCCTAGTCTGCAGTTAATTAAGGAATCAAGTTCTAACCTGCTGAACCTCAGTTGACAGCTTTAACTAAAAGACATACAAAATCCACTAAAATCAAAAAAACACAAACATCCTCTCATCTGCTCCCCCCAAAATATAAAAGAAACTCACCAGCATTTATATTGCTATTTCATTAGTTGTCTCCCTTGTGTTTCAGAAGATAACACTAACAACATGTCGATTGACATCATAGTGTGTTTCTGCTCCTTTTGAATTCATTTGAGACCGGTAGTAAATGTTTGATTTTGTTTTAGTTTTGTACCTTTTGTATTCAAAGATTAAGAGCTGTCATTTTCAAATTGATGCACAATGGGGACAAAATTTCTATTAAAAAAAATGACAAAAAGTACCATTCTTTTATATCATTGCTTTGAACCGGTGGTTTAGGAAGTCAGCCTTGATGATGCAAATATAAACACAGCCTTCGAGCTTAAAAGCAGTCTTCATCTTGTGTTGAACAGAGCACAAACTGAATTTAAAATGAAAGAGATGGGGCTATGCAGTTGTCTTGGCAGCAAACCTAATTTTCAAGCTGCCCTCAGGCGCCAAGACCAGCAGAATATTTGAAAGGACTGTGTAGAGGATTATTGTTTGATCCCGGTTTCAAACTCAGAATTTGCACTATGCTTCCCTCTCTGTTGATAAACATCTCTGCTCTCATAGGCAAAGCTACGTACTTTGCTTCGTGACTCCAAATGCCTGCCTTGAGATTAGGTGAGATCACAGCGAGTGGGATGCAGCTCAGAGGATGTCAAGGCAGAGAAAGGACACAAAGAACAGTTGGAACACCATCTTCACTTTTGCGCTATGATTTCTCTTTGGGTTTTTATTAATATTGTTTCAACCAGTAGCACCATGGACATGAATATACAGTGTGTGAACAAAGCAAGTCAGTTTCCTTAACTTATCTACATTTGAAAACAGGGAAAATGTAATGAAGCTGGGAAGGGGCTGAAGGGACATAAGAGAAGGATAAGATTTATACCTTACTCCGTAAGTGTAGGAGCTATTTGCTTCTGCAAGTTTTCTACTGTTAATAATGTATCCACTCCCTTCATGACACCTTTCACCTCCCTTTTGAATTTATCAGAGAAAAGCAATATTTCTTGTCTCAAAACTGCTGTGAAGGCAATGGGAAGAAATGGGCAGCAAGTCATCTTTGCACCATATAACAGTGCTTTTTTCGTAATGTAATTCTTTAGTACTCCAAATTAAAATATTATAGGAGAGAATGAGAAACCTTCAGGTTTATTCTTCTCATACCAATCTTGTAACAATAATTTTCTCAGAAGCACCATTACTTACAGAAAAAAACACTAATGAGAAGTTACACCTATCTAGTTTTCATGTCTTGTACATCAAGAATTTTTTGACACCCACATAAATGATCTTTCCTTTTTCTTACTTATTTTTACCATGCACATACATGCTTACATCCATTGTAAGCACTATTACTGACTGGAAGACAGAGGGGAAAGAAGAGACTTTAAAGACTGTTTTCAAGCTTAACTTTCTAAAGAGACATTGCCCTCGGCAGCTGTTGCTATTCATTGAAAAACAATGTTTATTAGAGTCAGAAAATGTACTGGACATTCCAGAGAAATCCTTTGTAGAAAACAGGATTAACTTGTGACAAAAAGTGAAAACTTACAGGGAGCAGAAATGAAGAAGGCACAAGCAGAGTCTCAAGTAGCTTTCAACGGTTCTGACAATTAAAATTATTTAATAAGAAGCATACTTTCTTGTCCTTGGATGTGCTAGGTCCAAGAATCCTATGCCTACTAAGCAGACAGGCTTCATATTTTGTCTGTGAACATGTAGGGAGGATTCCTATAATAATTCAACTTCATGACAAACAGACAAAAAAAAATTAAACCAGAGAGAAAAATTGCTAATATAAACGACTTTCAAAGTTAGCATAACTTCTCTATAACAGACACAAACTTAGCTGACAACCTAAAGTGACAGGCACTGTAGTAGAAAAGACTTAGTTTAGAATCAATGATTGAACTTTAAAGTGCTAATCAGAGCTACAGCATTGATTGATTTGGAACAATTTTAAGCCTAGTTATCAAAAGATCTGGACTGACAATTAGTAAAGCATTAAATTAATGAGTTCAGGAAGAAACAAAGGGTATTGATCAGAAATGAGGACGGTGAGCAGAGAAGAAAAGACAGAAGACCTGAATTTCAGAATGAAAAATGTTTCTCTGGTGGTGGAAACACAAGTTCACTGCTGCCCAAATGCGGACAATAAACAAAAGCTTAATTAGTAAAAAAAACCCTATTAGGTTTAGATGACTGCTGCAACAGAAGAATGATGATGGAATTATTCATAATGAATAATGTATTCAGAATTAATAAATGTTTCTGGCTGAACATAAATTATCCAAACAGCTCACATATCTGCAGATATTATCTAGGCATTTTTAGAAGCACTTTAGCATTTGCAACTCTGCAGTGCTACATTCTGCGAGTTTTTTGATGCCATTGGCCACCTCTAATTCACTGCTCCTATTGGGCAAACACTATGCTTCCAATGTATTTCCCTGTGCAAAGTGATCTCTGGGAGCCCAAGATCTGTCCCAGCAAATTTTATCACCATTTTGCATTATTCAAGTACCTTAAAGCAACAGCAAGTATAAAGAGAGGGAAATGTCTTAATATCCACCACCCAAAGAAAAAGTATATTCATGTTAAGCAAACATCTATCCAAGACAACACAAGTAACAGCATCTGGTTGCATATGGAGAGAAACTTCAGTTAGAACCACTGAAAGAGTTCAAGTGGTGAATGTGCAGATTAGGACATTTTCAGTCAAATTGACGTGTGTCCACTTGACACAATGCCCTGACTGGTGTTGTCCTTCATTTTCAAAATATTCAGCAGCCATATCACACCAGATCAATGACAACACCCTAACCAGACTCATTTTACAGAGCACCAGGTCAGCTATTTGGCAATAAACATGAATTCAACTACAATTAGGCATCATATATGTTGGAAAGTGACTGATGAAGAAGAGGGGGACAAATAGTGTCCAGCAAGCTATACTCTTCAGATTTCTTCTTGATGCAGTTTCAAACTCTGGACTGCAGACACGCATTGCCCTTGTTTATCCCTCTGAAATGCAAACATGCTCCAAACCGCTTAATGCTACTTGTACTTTCAATGCTATTTTTTGCTGTCTTTGTAGGATAAAGCTCTTCATGGAAATTACAAAGCCTCTAGTACACACATCAGTTATTCTCTGGCTGCATCAACAGAATAGTTTCTGACCTATTTTCCCTTATTTTTTCCATCTACACTTTTAATTATGTTCACCACTATCAAGCCTTCCACTTCTTTGAAAATGCCTCATATATGGGAACTTTTCTCTGCTACTGATCTTTTTTGAGACCTCCCTACACATTATTGCAAATAATCACTCTGATTAGGTTAGCGACGAATGGCAAACCCAGAATGGGACAGCCCTGTAACAGACTATCACACAGCGAAGGAAATGTACCACTGCAAGTCTGAAGATTTAGGTATTAAGCTACAACTGAAATCATTCTCCTTAATATCCTATTTTTAAAAAGAAAGGAGGAGACTATAATTTAAGCAAATGGAATACTGTGGGAAGATATAAGCCTTAGCCAAGTTGTTCAGGTACAACTTTGACAGTGCAAAATTTTTTTAAGCATCTGTAAAGAGAGATTTGCCAAAGGAACAGGAACTAGTGGTTACTTTTCATGAGCCTGATGGTAGAGACACAGTTTCAGAATTACAGAATATACATTATACCTTCTTTTTATGTGTGTGTCATTGAAATATAAAACTGCGGAGTTCCCTCCTCTAAGTTTAGAAATATCAATACGTGTGCAAAGAACAACAATTTGACAGAGTCAGTAAAGGTAGATAGTCGCTACAGACAGAATTTTAACTTAACTTTCCATATCGAGCCTAAATTAGTAATTTATTCTTCCTTCAGAGATGATGGAGACGTTCTACACCTTCCCAAAAGATGATTATTCCTACCTACTTTATCAAGGGAAGCAAGCATCTAAGGACACAATTTACTACAGAGAAAAATAACATGACATGAAGAATGTTACTCCTAATGTTTTTATTCTGAAAATAAGGCAAATAAAGGAGAGAACTATAGATTATACTGGCTAAAACAATAAAAAAACCCCAGTGCAACGACAAACATGGGAAAAATAAATAACTTTAAGAGCATTCTTGGGATATGGCATCGCCAATAGTGGCATCCTGATTTTCATTTACATATTTATTTAAGTTGTAATGCCAAATCCTCAGCTGCTGCAAACTACTATTATTCCATTGAAGTCAATAAGACTTCATTAATTTACACTATTGGGATGTTTGGTCAATAAAATTTACAATCAAAGGAAAATCTAGAGCAGATGGCAAGCAGAAAGATTAAGGGACTTCGTGAATTTAGCTAAAATAGAAAATACAAAGAAATAAAGCCTTTATTCTTTGAAAAATAAACCAATGGACCTCATTCAGAAAATGCTGAAGAACAGGGACAGATGCCTCCACATTATTTGAACCTATGTCACATGAAAGAGCCCAGAGTACATACTGAAACTTAAGGAAGCTTTAGGACTTAAAAAGAGAAAAGTCTAGTTTCTTTCAGGGCACCATTTAAAATATCAGCATACACTTGGGCAAACCTCTTCAGACTTTTAATCAGCTGATTCCTGTAGCCCCTAACCTACCTGACCTTTTTGAACCCCCACACAACTGTGTTACTGTACTTTCACAGGACACCCTGGAATTTTTTGTGCCAAGGACTTTCTTTTTGTGTTACTGCTGTTTCAATAATCAAGATATTCACCCAAGAACAACTGTACATTGTAGTATGACTCACTTTACAACTGAAGGAAGCAAAGTTCTATGTTGCCAAAGAAATTTTACAAGAAAGTTACTGTGTGGATTTTTTTGGATCTCAACCTTAATTTATAAAAATGTGCACAGTCTGAGCTATTTTACTCAAGGAACATGAGAGCATAAGAATTTGAGTAACAAGAAATATAAACAATTTCAGGCACTATTGTTAGCATTCTTGAAGTGCTCATAAATGTATTTGCAAGAGTAAAGCATTGCCACCTGTATATATATATATAGCAACTAGCTATAAGACAAACAAAGCTCCTTGTGAAGATCTGCTTTGAAAGGAGTATAAAAAGTTAAAATGTTAAGAGTGCTTTCCTCCCCTAGAGACTTAGTCAGCTCCTCTTCCATCTTGGCTTTAATTCAAGCAGTCAGCATGTCAAATATTCTTCAGACATACCAGCAAATTATTTATATAGCCATGCATATCTGACAAACAAGAAGCTTGTTTGTCATCAGCATATTTTGCCAGACCATTCCAGGGTTCACTGAAATACTGAGGCGTTCTGGTGGTATGCATGCATACGTGTCTGGGTCATGGATGTGGGTACAGTTACACAAGTAGTTATCTGGTCTAACTCTGAAAAACTCAATAGACTTGGTATTTGAAATAAATCTTAGGTTTCCTATTTGTGATTATTAAGAAGCTTTTCTGATGCTGCTACAATTAGATGGACATAGGTTATGCTGTATTCCTCATCCTTTGAATTTTAATCATTGTGGAAGTTTCTTAGTAAATCCCACCGCAATACAGAAGGGAAGGGTTTATACGTATCTGTATATTTTTGTATCTTATATACTCTCTTTCATCGCATACATAATATGTGTCTAAGAGCATATATAAAACTTTATATAAGCTTCATATACAAAACTTCTTACCCCCACAAAGAAAATCCCTCAGCCTACAGCACTGCTCACACTAACGTCCCCATACACCATGACGAGGGTTCCACCTAAGGAGAGGAGTGGTGGCCTACCCTTCTGAAACACATCAGGAGTGAGCAGTAAAGCGAAACATTATTCTCAGACCTTCTCTTTTTCAGATTCCTGTTAACACTTTGTATTGTCTTTATTTTGCTTCAAGCTTTTCCAAATTAAAGACGCCAAGGTAGATCACTTAAAATGTGCTCTCTTGGGTATCAAACAGCTGTGCATTCACAAGCTTTCCTTGGATGTCCTCCTCCCTCCTATCAGTCCTGTCTTCCTGAGTCTTTACTTCTTCTCAGTTTCTTTGGTAAGCAAGACAAGACAATACATTTTTTGTTTCTGCATACAAGACAAAAGCTTTCCTCTTCTTTTCTGCCCAGCGCTGATGCTGCAGGACAAAATACTCTTCCGAGATGAAAAACCTGCAGAAAGCCAGCACCCACTACAGAATTTCTGTTCTGTCGCTGACTACAAAAATTCATAAACATAAGGAATAGCGAGCACCTGACTGCATACAGAAAAGCTGCAGTTACAGTGGCAGTGTCCCTTGGGACGTCATGTATCACAACAATAGTACCTTGTAGATCTGGTTAAAAACAGTCAATTATTGTGAATCATAGTATTCTGAATGTGCAAATGTTTCCACAGAGTATATTTAAATATCCAGAATTATTTTTCAATTGTTCTTGTATATACAAAGAGTTAAATCTACTAAACCAAATTATTAACCAGCTTAACTAAGGTGTTCTACACTGACAAACAGAATATCTGGAGAAGAAAAGGTCTCCATGCCTAAGAATTATTCATAGATCTTGCCATAAAACTAATGCAGTAAAACTTGGGAGTTGAAGAGTATGATTGTATGTAATATAACAACGTACTAAAGAATTGGCTTAAGAGAAGAGAACGGCTCTCATTATTTGGAGAAGGAGTTGCCATTAGATTAAAATAAAGATGTCTCCTCCTATTGGCATCTACAAGGTTCCTAGAGAACATATGAAAATACCTAAACTGATAAGAAATCTAGCTGCAGGTTTACCAGTTTATACATTTGTCAGAACTTCTAGCAGGAGAAATAGGATATTCACCTATATTCTACCTTACAACTTTGTGGCCCAACCTTGATGTCTCTGGATTCTCAGAATGGTTCCCTCTCCTCCTTTCTGTGATGGACTTTCAGGTGACATTTTCAGAACCAGATATTTGGGCAAAACCAAAATGTCCATTTCCGTTAGTAGGTGCATCCCTCCAAGTCAGAGGTAGCAAAGGAGTAGAAATTTTTTCTGTTAGTGCCAAAGTATAGAAAGCAAGTACAGAATGGTCTTACAAGTAAAACCTTATCTCCATAGCATCTCTTTCCTTGCCTTTGGATTTTCAAAGCTTTCAAATACACTGACAATACTATGATAAGACCTTCAAAGTATTAAATTTAAAAATAATAATGTATAAATGTCAGAATAGAAAAAAAGAAAGTTGCTTCCTCTTATTGAATCAATTCAACAGGAAGAAATTACAAAATTAAAGCAACTGAGAATGAAGCAACACAGAGGTAACCTTCAATGCCAGAGGCACAGTTGTTTCTTCCAGCAGAGTTTTAATGAAAACGCTTCCCGAGATTTTTCACTCCTTAACATTGAGAGCTTCTTTAACTTCATTTAAAGGAATGAATGAGAAAAATACTACTATGTTTTAGTGTCTCTTACCTTCTGAAGTGCAGTTGTAGAGAGCAAATAAAGACCATGTTAGAAAATTAGCCCAGAGGAAGGATGATTATCTGAGTGAAAAATTTACCACGAGATAAAGGTAAGCTTAACCGTTTCAGTTTAAACCAAGAGATTTTCATTCTCATGCTGCGAGTACGCAGCTTGAGAGCACTGGTGCGCTTTATGAGAAATATTATGTTTTCAAGCAGTGCCATGGTATTTGTTAAAATTTAGATTTTTCAGGCTTCTTTTTGGATTTAGATGTAAAGGACAAATAATGCCCAGTGGTAACTACTAGTATGCTACAACTGCAGATATTTTTGTGAACAACATGTGATGATGGAACAGAAAGCATGATTATTAAAATGACAGAGAACACAAAACTAAGGAGAGTTCAAGTAACTACAGGAAACTTTAAAGAATTCCCTGTCTTTTTTCAAACAGCTTTGCTATTTGGTGTCTTTGATGACTGCTTCCAAACCTCTGTATAGCACAATTTATCTCCAGCAAAGGGTGCATATACATTTGTCTCCTTGTGGGAGAGGAGATAACACCACCAGGGAGAGCTGAAACTCAGAAATCTCCAGAGGAGTCAACCACAACACAGAACACAGTAGGCCAAAAGGCATTGTGCCTTTAAAAGTCATTGCGACCATTTTCAATTTTGCAGTTAAAGACCTTCCTGCTATTGTATTTTCAAAACTTCTTGATTAATAATTTCCCCACAATAACCTTTTCTCACTTCAAGATATTACTCAAAGTCAATCCATTTTCCCAGGTAGCTGATGTATATTTTATTTCACCACAGCCTAATATGGCTCACTTTTTTTCAGCAAAGATGCTCAGCAGAAGTGTACTACTACATGCTACATGCACTAGGGGACAGCTGTTTGAAGCATCTCTTCTGTTTTCCAATAGGAGATAAGAAAATATGCTGTTAAGAAGATATTCCTGCTGAAAGGGATAGTCATCAAATATACCTGCAGTCTTGCAAATTCTGACAATTCATGGGGGCTACGCCATGAGAATTATAGGACTTTGGAGGGACTTAACGCTTTTTTGGGGTTTTTTTTTTGTCCAAGAAATTCAGAGGTGTGCAGCAGCAAATAGAGATATAGCACATATTATCTTGGGTTCACTTGTGTTCTATCAAAGCATAGGGCAGTGCCAGGTCTTGTACTGTACAAACAGTATTAATTTGTCTTTACATGGCAACAAAAGTTACCCTATACATAAATGTCACAGTTTATAGCTTCATCTTAAACTAACAAGAGGAAAAACAAGGCTATTTTCTGCATTTGGTGTAATAGTTCCACAAAAGTTTACCATATACAGCGTACAACATGCTCTTGCTTTTTGGAAATTTCACCAATTTCCTTTTGATTTTGGAAGCACAGCTTCAACAGGAATAAAATCAATGGGATCAAGGAGGAAACACAGCTTGTATTAGGTTGGAAAGAATTCACTGTGAGGAAGTCAAGTAAAGAGATGCAGTGTCTTAGAGAGAAGGCTCAAAGCTGACCTCACAAATTCTCTTCATGCTTTTCTGCAGATTCACTGTGGGATTTAGCATAAACAACCTAATATCACTAGACTTTAATGTACTTATGATCGGTACCCTGAAAACAACAGTGGTCCCACAGATCACAAAAATATTAGAGCTGAATGCTGGGTGATAATGAGTTGAAGCTTGGGTACTTTTACATCAGATCTCCCACTTCCCTTATTCCTACATCTGAGTAGACGTGCCCTGTCTATAATTACTCTGAAAACACCAAGTAACACCCACAGGCTGCAATTTACTTCAGCTTTGCACTTCAATGAAGCACTGAGCACACAACTAAAAAGATGAGAGGACGTGCCATAGACCAGTATGTCAATCCAAGAGAGATTTACACCCCACCTAAAGCCTTCTCAAGTATAGATTTACTGTTCAAACTAAATACATTAAACAAAACTTCCACATAAAAATCCCGTCTTTTTCCCTTGCCGACAGCAGGCTAAAGACCTCTTTCTTCTTGTGCAGGCTCTCTCTTGAAGCTTTTACTTCCAGTTGTACTCAGTAGCCTATCATAAGAAACATCTGACTCCTTCCCAGCTGTCACTTGTTCCTCCATTACCATGGGCATATAACTAGAAAGGGTATACATCCAAAAAAGGTCTATCTCTGAATAAGTCTGGTTGTCTGCAGAACCAGTCTATACCTTAAAGTCCATTGTTGCACTTATCCTGAATTTTTATCTGTTTTTTCACTCAGTTCTGAAGCCCAAAGCAAAGCAATTGGAAGCCAAGGGGATGTGCTGAGTGGTACCTTGAGGGCTCCTGATGTCACCTTCTGGCCAGTCATAGCTGTGGCACAGTTCTTGGTTTTGCACATTTTCAAGCTTTTTGAGTATTTAATGGCTTCCAGTCAGAAAGTCATTAAAATCAACAGCAGAAGATTAAAATCTGCTCTATGAAATTTTTGCTCACCGAAATGTCTCTTTTCTTCTCTTTGTTTTTTTCCCTCTCATTCTTGCAAGAACAGACTAAGGGGGGGGGGGGGGGAATCCTAAATCCTTGAAAGGACGGAAACTTGGGGAAAAAATTTTTAATTATTTTTTTGAAAAAAATGTTGC
>Ga0181612_169151_pt1 | contig 18133 bp, 7 predicted proteins | sample HoacroProtozoa21_FD_119630 | JGI IMG/M metagenome (GOLD analysis project Ga0181612, IMG submission 119630) | Hoatzin crop microbial communities from Cojedes, Venezuel. Combined Assembly of Gp0051906, Gp0051904, Gp0051908
AACTCAAACCATTCTATGATATTATTCTATGATGTATCCATATTCAAACATTCAAATCAAGTGTGAAAGAAAGCTCCTGCTGGGAACACTTTTTTTTTTCGGTATTTGAACCAATTCACCCACTTCAGTAATACCTCCAGAATTTTCAAAGGGACGTGTAAACAAGTCCAGAACTAAACTTGCACTGCAGTCAAACCCAGAGAATGTCATACTCATCTATCATTTATTGCAACCCACCGAGAGCAGCTGCGAATGCCACGCTGCCAGTTTGCTTCGGAGGTTGTAGTACAACTGTAGAGGCAAACCTGGGGATATGTTACCCTTATAACAACGCATGCAGACAGAGCTAGCTGTTATGCAAGTAAGTTATGGTCACACATGGTTTAAAGCACCAGTTACCAAAACAGTGGCTAATTGATATCATCTTGTGGATAACAGCAATTATAGGATAGCCTTGTACCTGTGAAAATCATAGGACAGTACGGCATGTGCCACAGCAATTATTTTGTGTTAGCCAGTCCACCAAGTGCCAGGAAGGCGCTAATTTGGAGATGATTAGAACCTGCTGTTTTCTTTGTGGATAATTTATCCACTGAATGGAGCAGTCGTTTATTGATAATTTACAAACAGAGAACACTGCACAGCTCTGCTTGCTGCTGGCAGCCACTCACTGAACAATCCCCACAAACACGCTCCAGCCAGTGCAGCAGTCCCCCTACTCTCTTCGTTATTCTTCGTGTTTGAGTGTCACATAAATCACATGCTGGTTTTGGTATTTTTTCCAGAACGACCCAAACGCATGAAGCCTGCTCACACCATACTCGAGACCTCCACTCACCAAAGGCCTTACAATCTTAACTTCACTGAAAACATTCAAAGGGAATAACGGAGGTGCAAACTGGTATAAAATTCACAGCAAAATGGAAGAATAAATAAAAGATTCCTTTCCTGTACTCAGAAAATGTCGATGGTAATTTATGCTCTTCCTTTCCCATGTTTATGTGGCACAAGCAGCTCCTGAAAAAGGTACTACAGTGAAGAGAGAAGAGACCTCCTACTTCAACCAAGAAAATACATTCCATGATGAAGAAAAAAGATGAAAGATACTTGTAATAGCAACAAAAGAACATCAGTGATAACATCTTTTAACTGTGAAGGACAAAACAGAAATCATATAAAATATAAAAATAAGGAAGCAAGATGAGGCAGCATTAGCAGGGACTAAAACCAAGGACAAGTTACAGGTCCCTGATGGTGTAACAAATTACAAAGCAGGTAGAAACTAATGTCGAGAACTATTTATTCATCTCTATAATGGGAACAGCTTCAGGCCAAGACAATAATCACAAAGCAGGAAAGTGTTTATTAATTAAATAGAAACAAATCAGAACTGTTCAAGGGAGAGCTTGCCAAGGATATGTTTGGCAGGTAAAGATATGCAACATTTTTCTTTGTGCTCTGAACTTTTTGTATGACAAAAGCTTAAAGAAAGTTTATCAAGGCTCTTGGCTGCACAGGTAGCTATTTGGAAACCACATTAATCACATGAAAATATAAATCTACATTATCTATTTATAAGAAGTCCTTAAAAAAGATACAGTGGGGTACCACAGGCAACTGCGAAACCCTTGACTTCCCCCCACCCAACTGTGTGCTGTGTCCATAACTGCTAGATTATGAAATCAGTCTTTCACTGCTTGCCTATCTCCTCCTGGTCTAACCAACTCCCATACACAGTGCACAGTTTCAACACCAGATATGTAGGGAACTTCCCTATCTCTGTACCAGCATCGTGTATAGCCTAATAATTAAATACTCCTTTAAAACAGCAAGAGAAGTTCCTATCCCTCGGACCACAAAGGGAGATTCAAATCGGATCTTCCCTTCACTGGAACAGGCATCTTTTTATTATAAAGTACTCACAATGCTTTCCTCTGCAGGCCTGTTCATGCAGACACATCTGACTAAGCAGGGCTCTCAGCTCCAGTCCTTCAGTGACCTGGGTGCCACTGCATGAAGACACAGGCCTATATGTTTCTGGAGAAAACATAAGTATTAGGAAAAAGAAAAAAAAAGGCTTTTCTGGAGACAAGCAGTGTCCCAGCTAGGGGCTCAGGTTGTGATTTTGAATTCCATTGCTCATAGTTAACAAACTTCTGTCAAGGCTGGGGATTTTTGTCACCTACATACTTTTTAGAACTGGCCCTTTGTGCATTTTTTCATCACCACAGCTTAAAAAGGCTTAATCAATTGAAGCCATTAAAAAACCACAAAAATTTGCATACAGTGCGACAATTTACTTGCCAAGTTTCATCATGTTACAAATTAAGTGGGCTGAATTACGACCTCCTCATTAACTGGATGTACAGTGGAAACCGCAATGAATCCCTAATTACAAAACCATAAAGATGATGCAATAAATATGACATTGCAAATGCAATAAAGGAATGACTCGGCTATAATTTTAAGCATCTTTCATTCAATGCAACAGGGTTGGGGCTTTTTGGTTTGGGTTCTTTGGGGGTTTTTTATTTTTTTTTACTACTGCATCGTCATTGTACTTGTTTTTCAAACTGCTCGCGTAGAGCACAAATCCTTGTGCTGACTGGGGTAGGGCACATTGCTTGGAGCTCTTTGTCACCTGGCTCTCAGACAAAACAAGTCCTGCCTTTGTGCCTTGTGACAGTGGCATCGGGGAATCACACTGAAAACAAGTTGGTAAGATTTGGTGACATGTATTTACAGCAGCAGCACAGTGCCACTGAGCTCTTTTCAGAGGAATCTATAAATTAAAAGAGTATTAATAGAATGCAAAATTCTTCCAAATTTCTTCTTTGTCTTAGTTATTGACCATGCAATTGTTTCAGGACCAAGGGTATTTTTTCCTTTGCCCTTTTTATTTAAATGCAAACTACTTTTTCTCTTTCCCTCTGTGTAAATGTGTAAAACATAGAAACCAGATGGGGGAAAATACATCAGATACTCAACGCATCAAAATCCCTCTGAAAAGAGCTAAGACACTCTTCATATTAAATACAACTTCACTTTTTGCAAAACCCATTTCAAGTGGAAGCCTCGCAGTTTTTTCTTTGCAACATGAGCTGTTTCATGTAGCTTAATGACTACTCTGCAATCAAAAAAAAAGCTAGAAATTTTAAGACTACCATTATTGTGAAGTCACTGTAAGGGTTTTTATAGAAAACATAATTTCTGAAAAGTGAAACTAATGTAATATCCATGGGGTGATCCTACAGACCATATTCAAAGAAGCATAATATTATCTGCCTATGAATGGCAATTAGTTTTGACATTAATTTTGGTAGCGTAAGTTAAACTATTTTTTCTAGACTAGTAATCATATATATAAAGAATATTCTAGAAAAAATATGTGAACATTTGCAAATTGCAAAACATTTTCGTTATTCTTTTGATTTACAAGTGAACTAAAACATCACTAAACACTTTTATATTTTTTCAGCTTCACATAATGAGCATGTGCTTGCACATTCCTGTTATTGAGAATGCGCCTGATTATTTTGCAGGCATCAAACTGATCTCCAGTTAGGAACAATGCTTAAGAAATTGATTTGAAATTACAAGTTATTTTGAATCAAGCACTGAAAGCCATAATGAAAATGTATTTCAAATTAATTATACTTTTTAATCACAACAGTAGATATGGCATATATCTAAACACAAGAAAATACAACAAAATCTAAAGTAAAAAATTAAAGACTTCCAAGGAAGTTAAGCAAATTATCTTTCTGCATGAGAATTTCACTTTCTACTTTAAAAAATATGACTTGCCAAACTATTCCAGCCATAACCGGACACAGACCAGTTTCCACAAATGAATGTTTTATATTTTCAAGCATACTTTTGTTAATTAAAAAATTAATTGACCTTGAAAATATTGAAGAGACTATGTTCCCCCCTCGAAGTGTATGGGGAGATCTTTTTAACTAAATCCATTTCTTCAGTCTGAGAAAAAGCTGCAGGAAGGAGCATTAGTGCCTTTAAAACAAACACACACACACACACACACACTCATCTTTGTAGTAGCATCACAAAACTGTTGTTTGAGGCTCTAGGAAGACCTAGCTCCCACCAAGGAAGATGGGAATACATATGTGTTGAAACTGAAGAACAACAGTGTCAGCACTAGTTTCTCACTCTCAACATTATAGGATATTTAGGACTTTTTCCCCACAAATCGTCATCAGTTCCCCACCAAAATTCCCAAAGGGAGAAAGCTGCAGTCCAAGGCTAACTCTGAGCACTGTTAGTGATGTTTTCAGAAACGGTTTGTCTCCCCTGAAAGTGGAAGTCAGCCAGCATGGATGGGGGGATTTTTGCACTTTATCTCAATGTTACTCTGCCCACAGCTGTATTTTCATTCCCACTTCCACTCTGCCTCTCAGGAGACAGGATTTTTCCCCCAGTTCCAGAAAAATAAAAAACTTCTAGTCTTTTCCTAATACATAGGACTCTAGGAGGTGAGAAGAGCAGCAATGGCTTTGAGAGATTCATGAATAACCTTTACAAGTGAATCATTTGTGGGTTTCTCTCCAGAACCAGAAATAAATATAAAGAACAAGTTACCATTGCTCAATTTGCCATAACCAGCTGAGGGAAATTCTGCCTTGGCAGATGGTGTTTCTGATCAAGAATTCCAATTATTCCTTGAAATGCCAAAATTAAAGCATTCTTATCCTTATATTAATAAAGATTTCTCTTTTCTCATGTCTTGTCAATTATAATCTCAACAGTATTTCTTTTTTTTTTCTAAAAAGACATTTTTGGCAAAAAAAATTGAAGTCTAGAGCAGCTGTACCACCCAGCCATGTCCTGAACAAAAAAAATTATTTGGTCGCTACATCTGCCAAGCACATCACATGGGAAGGATGCTTCTCAGCACAGTGTCGCAGTCTCCTATGCCTACCCAGCCTTTCATTATGGAATACCAGGGCTCTGTTTAGTTGCTGACACATGCACCTCTTGCCACATAAGATATCCTATGGTATCACAGAGGTAGGACTTCTGCTGAAGTATCAGAAAGAAATGGTCCAGTAGCAACCCCACATCACGTCTGTCAGCCCCATACAGCACCCCTCATTCATATAACACTTGGCTCACGACGGGGCAACTGAACTGAACGCTTAGGAACCTTTAAGGTAAAGAATGATGAAACTTGTAATACCAAGAAAAATAAAAATGCGTGTTTCATACGGGTATACTTTTCTATCCCTCTGTTTTCACTCAAATAGTGAATTAGACCCAGCAAATTCTGAATAGCCTGAGAAGCATGTCTGCTTAGAAAAGTTTATTTTTACATATCTATGGCTTCTTTCAGCTTTGGGGAAATTCAAACTTCTGGTTATTCTGGCCAAGGTATTCAGCATCCTGCTGCCAAGCAAGTGCTCAAGTCAATGGCCTATGGTGTGTGTGTCCCCCCTCCTTCTGCTGGCTGAAAAAACACAGAATTACAGGTTACCCTTTTCTACTTCTTTCTACAAGCATTGGTTTCAATGTATTTTTGCGCTATTATTAGGTTGCCCTGCTTCCTACTGAAAGTCCTCCTACAGTTCCCAGCAGGATGCCAGCTGCTGGCAAGCTCCGAGTGCCTGAAGGCTATGCATCTGTTCCGAGACTGACAGGTAGCACAGCAAGTTAAAAAGCCTATAAATTTGCAGCAGGAGGTTTAGCCTAGACAAATAAAAACCCTGCTTCGCTTTGTTTTTCCAAGCAGCAGGTCACGCTATGCCGCTTTTTTGCTGCCGGGAGCATCTTCCCACTCGGATGCAGCCCCACGGCTCGGTGGGATGCTCAGCGCTGCGGAGCAGATCAGCCTGTGCCCTGCGGTGGGTGCCGGACTGACCCGCATCGTCCCTTCCGAGGAACGTGGCTGGTGGAGAAGACTGCGGGTGTCAAATTTTGTCTCCTAGGCATGGACTTTTCTGGGAGTATCTTCTTGTTGCGTTTACTGTCTGAAGGCCAAATTTGCAGTATGGGGCTTATGCAGCTGTTTTCCACTGAATGAACGGGCTTCATTCGTGGGCCAGGGATTAAGGTGATACAAACTGACCTTACTCAGCTGCTGAAGTCACCTGACATCACATCAGTGAGCAACAGGTAGGGGTCAAGCTCATGCGTAACAGCCGAAGTAAAATAATTGCAAGAGGTCCAGTAAAATGTATCAGCACAAAATTTCAGTATCATTAAGAAAAGGAATATTTCACACACTGGCTTCTATTCACTATGTTATGAAATTACATGAACATCTTATCAAGAAAAAAACAAAGCTGATGGAAAGGCTGGAAAAATCAAATAAAAGCATGTTTACTGACATCATTCAAAACACCAGCTCACCATTATGCCTAGATCTACAGTTTAAGTGTTTACTAGATGGGAAACAGAAACCCCAATTTCTTTGCATCCCCTACACATTACAGAAGGCCAGATATAATCCTCAATGTAGTCAACACTGAGGTCTGAATTTTCTTCTGGAGGCAGATGGCCCCTTGGATGGGACATCCAAGCAGGTATACGAAGGAAGCCCTCCAAGGTTCTTTGGCATCCAGCAACTGAAATAAATCTACTTTTCCCACTGAAGAAAGCCCAAGCTTGGCCCACAAATTCCCCATATCACTCAAATCCCAGCAGAGATCCCTTCTGTTCGGCCGAACAAAGCCATCTGCTGTCAGATGTTATGGCCCTGCAGAAGCTTGGACCAACAACATCTCCCCCTCCCCAGCACACAGCACCATTTCTCTGTTCCACTGCTAATGAAAAGCTGTTGTCTGAGACAAGGACTGAAATAAAAAAAATTCTTCTACTCTTTAGCCAAAGGAATCAATTTAGGATTCACATTTAACTTTTCCGCATCAGACATGAAGAACAAAGAATTGTGGTTAAAGAAGTAAGTCAAACACAGTTTTACCACCAAGTCAGTCCTCCAAATATATTACATTTTGGCTCCATGTAAACAAATGCTATTATTACAAAGACAGGACATGTCAGGATACATTTTAACTAAGTCTTGTTGAGCTCAAGTGACATCAACTTCTTTGTTGAGCAAAAAACTAAAAAAACTTGTCAGATTCTATGGATTATAGAGCTCTCTTCATACAACACTACTAGTCATGGAAACCATGCATCCTATAGCTAAAACCACCTTACCTAAAAATGAAAGAAAACAAAGTTGTAGATATTTTCCAAGGACAAAAACTGTATTATCAAAAAATAAAAATAATTCGGAAAAAAAAAACCCACAACAGCCAAACTCAGTAAATCAAAGTGTTAGTTGAACCTATCCATGTCTCATTAATGTTTGCTTTGTCTGGTACACTAGTGAAGACACAGTGCTCTGCAGAACTATCTACTTCTCTGCTACCGTGCCCCTGCTGCTAGGCTTTTAGGGATAGGAGAGCAAAAGCTGCAAGTCTTTAATACTAAATACTGACCACAAGCCCAGAATAATGATCTCTAGCAAGCTTATATTTATCACAGATTTAATTACTTTCTGATGAAAAACTTCATGAACGTTTCCTTTTCCAAAACCACCTCTGAAAATCCTCATGTTAAACTGACAAAAAATAGAAAAAAATTAAACTCAGTGCTTAGCCTTCAAAAATCAGCATCCCACTGAGATGAATGATGGTAATTCATATTCCTTGTAGTGCTATTATTTCTATCACATGGAGACTGAAATTTTGCCTGCATTAAGGAAATGTTTCTAAACTCCTCGTGGGCATTTTTTTCTAGTTCTGGCTACTCTAATGTTAGTAACATTTGGGCACAACCTACCTGCAGACCACACCTGTCACCATCTGTGGTTAAAGCAGTGTGCTGGTCTCTTCTCAAAGATGACCTAATAAGACAGCGTTGAGAATATAACAGTTAGGTCATTGTCCTGTGAGTGCAAGGGGAAAAACTCTTGGTCTCACAAAAGCAAAGACCAGGAATTAGTGCTTTTGAAACACACCTCTCAATTCAAACTCACGCAGCTGTCAAAAACCTGTTGGGTACTGGTGCTAGCTTATTGAGCCTCTTTTCTCTCATATATTCAGACTTTGATGAAATATTTTCAGACGCTGTCTTTCTAAGGTGTTCTACTCATTTTGTGGGAGAAGCTCAACAGACAGCACCGCCAAATTTTAAGCCTTGATAGTATATGCCTAACTCACTTCTTCAGGCTGGTGGACACCAATTATTTGGCAATTTTAATAGTCTGGGATCTGTATGACTTGAAGGAAACAAGGAGACGGGAGGGAATGGAAACACGTAAGCAACATCTTTCCTCTGCAGTATCATGGCCCTCCCTAAATGCATGGGAAAATGCAGGTAGAAACAAAGGAAGAGCCAGGTTCTGTGTGTTGTACAGCTAAGGCAGATCTATAGCTTAGTCTTAAACAGCCCATCCATGTCAAGTCCTCCCACCCTGCAACAACACGCAAGTAGCCAATAGACAGAGTAACTGTGTTTACTCAACTAGTAATATCAATCCTGAGTAAAATGAACGGACATGAAGATCTCCGTGCAAAGCAGCAGAAGTCTAGACCCTGTCGCCTCAAAAAACGCATGATTAAAATAAAAAAAAAATTTTAAATAGTGCCTAACTCCCCATCCTCTAAGGCATATAGTACGAAACTCCTATGAGAAGCTGAATCCTATTCTGATACTTACATTTCAGCAAGGAAAAAGAGAACACATTCATTTAGAAGAGTGGATGCTGCCATTCTGAAGATTGTCAGCTCATAAATACGACAAACGTGGGCTAAGCTAGACCCGATTCTGTTCTAACTCACAGAATTTCCCTGTCTCACTCACACAGTGCAAATCAACAAATACAGGATGATTACCTGGTCTGTGAAGAAATGGAGCATCCAGGCAAGGATTAAAATCACTATATGGGCACTTACCAAACACTTTGCTCACATTCTTACACCACAAATCAATTCACAGGCTTCAAAGGCAGACAGATAGTTATAATTATCTAATTGACCACTTGTAAAATACAGGGTGAAGAATCTCATAGAAGAATTTTTGTAGTCTTGTAACTAGTCTTGGCTCTTCAACCCATAAATCATACTCAGAACGTTATCCAATTTGGATAAATCACAGCCAGCTAACACTTCAGAAAGTTCTGAAAAAAAAACAGAGAAAAGGCAAATATTTCACTCTATTTATGTTAGTTATAAATGAGTGTTTTCTTAATTCTACACACAAACCTAGAAATCTGTGTGCCAGTATGAAATAGGTGGTTTCAGGTCAGTGTTGCACTGATGCTCAGGGTAGAAGGGGACAGTGAACTGCTTTGATTGTTGGGTCTTCAGGGCGCAGTTGACTCAGGGCCACCAGACGAGGCTGAAGATGGGAGAGGCATCAGACTGGATTGAAGCCTGCAACTAACTGAGGTAGGATTGCAACGGTTACAATTCCATATAAATTACCACACCATTTCCACTGTTCCCCCTCTAAACTATCCATCTTCTACACATAGCTCCTCTGAATAAACTCCCTTTACCCAGGCTCAGGAGAGATTCGTTCTTAAACTGTTACATAATTTAAAATAAACATGACTTTTTTTCCCCAGTTGCATTGAGCAGGTTTTGGCCCTGGCCTCTACTAAAGCAGTTTGAGTTTTTTATTGGTTTTGTTGTTTGAGTTTTGTTTAAGACTAGCCATACATTTATGTTTATTAATTGATAAGAAAACGTCTTTTTTTTTTTTGTCAAGCTGCTGTGTGGTTGTTGCAGTTGATTTCAGGGCATTGCTTTTTCACACAGCTATTATGCATTAACTTCATTCCTGTTTCATATAGCTATTATGCATTAAGTTCGTTGGTTTTTTCTCAGCTCTAACAAAAATACTTCACTCGTTGACAGCATGCACCACTCAGACTGCAGATTTCAGCCAGTTGTTACTATAAGGGAACTGGTGACTACTAATACAAGACAGTGCCTTCTGCTGCATCTTTAGAACGTTAAATATAAGCGGTTATTTGCTGTTTATACCTGTATACCTTAGCAATGCACTCATGCCACCTATTGGCAAATTACATATGAGTCACAGTTCAGTTCAGACTTCTGATGAGCACGGATTAAGTGTTTTAACTACAAAGTCATGTATTCATAATGGATAACAAATATGAAAAAGAAATCAGAAAAAAGGTAATGATCTGCTTTTATTTGCAGCAGTTGATTTCCATGGCCAATGTGTCTAACTTTTGGCTAAATATACCATAGGCTATCAAAAATATTGTGTAGAAATAAGTATTTAGCAGTATCACAGAGAGCTGTAACATCTGCTTCAGTTGCACTCATTCCAATATTGTTAATCAACACTTTGCAACAAACTTAACAGAACATCATCAAACTTCTCATATATTGTGGAAGATATGAGAGACGGGCAGTGATAACTCATGTGGCTGCCAGTCTCACAGGAAAAACAGCACGATGGCCTTTTGGATTTAGAAAGTTTTCCAAAATTAAGCAATGCATCTTGGAATTATTTGTTTAACTTGAATTGCTCCAGTTCTCAACAGTTTTTATAAAAAAAAGAAGGGGGGGGGAAATCTCACCCTCGGAAGTTCAGAGCTCCAAGCAGCCTGCAAACTTCTCCGTTCTCCGCAAAAGCCAGGAAATCCACAGCGAGTCCTCCAGGATTTTGAAAACATTCACCCGAGTCAAATTTCTCCTTTTTTAAATTTCTGCTTAGCAAAATATTAGGGACACAACATCTATGGACAGAAGTATAATTTAGATTATATTCAGGTTTATTTATTTCCAAATATTTATATTTTCAAAACAGATTAAGAAAATATAGATTCACAGACACATCATGATAAGTTTGTCAAATCTAGCAGTGCTCTCCAATCAATAGTGTACCTCTCAGAATGGTTTCTTGTAAAACAAAATACAGTGTGTAGTCAGGTCTGGGAGTAATGCTATTAAAACGGCAATAAAGAACACTACAGGAAATATTTACTGCTGTCAGCAAAGTAACAGCTATGCTCTCATTACCTAATGTTAGAAACTGAGAACAGCTTTTCCTTTTAGAGAAAGAGCATTTTTCCAGTCCAAAAGGTTGATATAGGAATGCAATACATGTACGACCATGTCTTTTACGAAAATATTGCATGCACTATTGCAGAGACCAGGAATATATAACACATGAGCATTTTTTTTTTTCCTTCTGAAAACTGAAGTAAAGCTGGCTCAAAAACTAGTGCTGCGAGTGGCTGGCTTCACTCTCATCTCTTTCATCTTTAATAGAAGCATTTCCTTCTGCATAGGATGGTCACCCATTTAATTGCACGGTAGAGAGAAAAAAGCAAAGGAAAACTCAGCTGTGGAAATAAATCTCAATAGAAATGCAACGAGTACTCCTGCCAAGAATCCTTTACAAAAGTTCCTATTCAGTGCTAACCACCAGAAGTGGGAGATCCCCAAGCCCATCTGTGAATCTGGAAATAAGAAGCTGCTACTCAACACCCAAACCAGTTTGCTACTGGCCAGTAGCAAATCCACTCGTTCAAATGGCCGGTAGCATGGTACATGATAGCATTTAGAACTGCAAGAACTGCCATTCCCTAAACCAGTAAACTCTCTGCCTTAGACCTGCTCTCCTTTGCAAGCTTAATACCATTCATTAGGTTTGGAGTGGAGACAGGCAGAGACTGGGGCACTGACTCTGCCATCCTGACGCTCTTAGTCAAACAGCTCCAACAGCAAGAGCCCGACAAGATTATAAAAGTACTCCGTGAGATAAGCACGGTGAGGTTCTCCTTCATAGCCGGATTTTTGACTTGTATAACTGGTGAGCTAAATGTCTGACAAATCAAACAGACAAAAAGAAGGGGAGAATCCAGACTGACAACCACACCTTAAAACTTTTACAACTTGAGATCACAGAAGAGGATTCTAATTATGAACTTTGGACAAAAGGGCAGAAGTGCTAGCCTTTTAAAATTTCTTTTCTCCCAGCTAACAGATGCTTTTCTATATGTCTCCAATTACACTTTAGACTGCAGAATAAGTATTCTGTGGTCTTTTCTAGGACTTCCAAACTTCCCTTAGGGCTTGGGGGAAGGAGGAGAGAGAGAAGTCACTCTCTTTCTAGCTGAACATATTTGGAGAAAACTCTTCAGCATCTGCTAAAGCTGCCGTCAGCTGTCTGGTGGGAGGATAAGCAGACCTGAAGTATGTCATTCCTAGCAAAACCTCAAGCCAACCAAAAAGCCACACCCTTGAATTCAACAGAGATTGGGCTGAGATAATGCACATCTTCACATAATGCCACTTCATCTTGTGCGGCAAAGAAAACTATTACTCTTAATTGTTCATTATTCTCACATTATTATTAATCCATTCTTTTTTTTCCCTATACAGTCAAAAAACCCAGTTAAAAACTAAACGTATGAAGATCAAAGTAGAGTTGCTTCAGTCAATCCTTTCACACAAGAAAAATATTGGATCAATAAAGAAAATGTGCTAAGCCCCAAATTCTGTTTATGTATTGGCATTAACGCAAGGATCTAAGAGAGCTGTACACCCCTCAACTACAAGAGAGACAAACATTTTTATAATGCTGCAAATATTCAAGTAACTCACATTCAGCATCTACTGCCCTGCATTTGGTACCATCTACTCATTCCAGCAATTATTCTTGTAATTTCTCAAAGACAAGCTCCCAATGCTTTTCTCTAATTTCTTCCTTCTCTCTCGTCTCCTAAATCAGTCTCTGATGACTCTACCCTCCACTTTGCATGGGGTTTTAAAAATTTATTTTGTGCATTGGAACAGGATGCTTGCCAAATTTAATCTCTGAACTGACAGAGCACCACCTTACTATTATCCACTCAATGTCATTCTTGACTACCAGGTAACTAGCACTTTTTATAAAAGCTCTCATGCTTTCTAAACATCCTTTCCTTCGATCTCCAAAGTTCCCAGCATCACCTAGATAGTGTACCTTGGAACAACAGAGTCAGGTGCGAAGGTCCGAGACCAGTCTACAAGAAGGCTGAAGACAGAGACAGGGCTGGCACTATGAAGAGATGCAGAACCATGCCTTCTCTTGGGACACAGACAGACACACATACAGAGAAACATATGTTGATATGGCAAGGATGCCAGGAAGGAAAAACTGGCATCCCAATCATGAAACATGAGAGCGATATGGCCTAAGCTCCATTTAACCCGTTATCCTGTCTGCAGCTGAGACCAAGAGAGATGGTTAGTATAAGTACTGGTACGCACACAGCAATACTTCTCTTCAAAATCTTTTCCTTGTATCTGCTGTCTGTGCATCATGGTCCATTCTGAAGCAAACACAGCATTCTCATATTTGAACAACCCTCATCAGTGGGATAGAAAATTGACCTTCTCTGACTATACCCTGATGAGCCCACTCAACTCCAGACAGACATTTTTTTCTTCCATTCACTCAATGACTTTTCCACTGCTGCTATTTATGCAATGAGAAAGCAAATGGAAGCATAAACATTAAAATAACGATAAAAAGAAAATCACTCATCCAGTACACAGATAAAAATGCACAGCTCAAGCGAGATTGAGCCATTCCTCTCTTTTTGACCCTCAATGCAAAATCACAGCAACAGCCTTCGAACCTCTGCCCTGAGGGCAGCACTGCTGCATTTAAACTGTAGTTGAAGGCAGTGAAGCAACAGCCCTTAATGCTTCTCAAGAAAGCAGGCACTTCTCTCGAGCCAAATGCTCAGGTCTATGTTATGACGTGCTATAGGCAACGTCACCACACCTCTTGTACACTAAACAGTGTGGTAATCGTCAGAATCAGCACTCAAGCGTCTCCTTTCCCCACGCACATGTTCCTCAAATGCTCTCCTGCTCTGCAGTCCATAACACAGCTCAGTTCAGTCTCATATTATCCCACATCTAGAATAAAGCCTTCTGAAACCTAAGGAGAAATCAAGAGGGATCACATATGGCTCCGGAACATAAATGACAGCTTATGTGCTGAGTAATGTGGTAGGGATCAGGAACATGAAAGCTGCAGACCAAATCAGATTCTGCTGTCTAACACGCAGGACTGATGGTTACTTTGGCAAGATATTCCACGAAATTTATGATCATGTACTGCAAGGCTGAGCTGAGGAGAAAAGGCTTGCTCCCAGCACAGTGGTTTGTGTGCAACTTAATAAACAGGAGTTCTCTGATGGCAAATACAGGGCTCATCTACCTTCCCAGCAACAGTGAATTTCACCTTTCACAGGTATAAGGTATGAGAATTATCATAAAACTAATCCAAGCAGGCTCTCAGGAGAACAAGTAGCATTCAAATGCAATCAAGGCAACATGAAATAGAGTCTCTGCTAACTACCGGAACACACTCATCATGTATTGCTCAAACATGGTAACAGATACACTGATTTTTGTCTTTGACGCAGGTTAAGACAGTTGCTCAAAAAGCACAAGAGTGCCTTCAGGTTAAGACGACTAGTGCCTTGAAATTCATTTTTCCAGTGTTGTGTGAACAAGTTGTGTGAGACAATGCAAAACCATTCAGAACGTCATCTTCCAGACCTGCATTAGGAGGTAATATTGCTGAGCAAATCTGTGCCCACTAAAGCAGTGCCATCCAGCATACTCCATAAATTAAAATCAATTAAGCTGAAGCATCATCTTTAAAGGGAACAGAATTTGCACCTGTAACTTTAATAATGAATAACTGTGCAAATATTTTTATCAAACACATCTATAATTCTATCCACTTTAATTGACTTGTGGTACCTTAATTTTGCATTTCTCATACTTTTTGGAGCGGAAAACTGAAAATGTAAAAAAGAATACTTCTAAAAGTAATAGTAATTGAAGTGGAATATTTTTGATCAGATGCAAACCAATACTGTAGAGATAACCAGTGGATTTCCTGTCAATTTTCTAGGAATTAAATTACTTTAGATTTAGTCAAGCAAAAGTAAGGCAAAATATCACCAATGTTCACTATCCCTAGTATTTTACTGCTAAAATTCTACTGACTTCAAGGTACTTAATGGTAAAGTATAATGATACAACAGAGGAGAAAAAATAGCACCCTTTAGCTAGATAATTTTATACGTGGATAGACAGATGAAATAGAATTTCACACCATTAAATGATCTGGAAAGTGACAGGAAAGGTTAAAATAAAGCAAGCAATGATTTGTTTTCTTGCTAAGAAAAGTGCTGCTTTCAGGAGGAGTCAGAGACTGATGCCCAGAGAAGGGGAAGAAGGGAATGCCTGAAGGCAAGCTATGGGGAGTGGGGGAGTTTGTGGCTGGAAACTCTACGGCAACACCACCTGCATCAGCTGAAGAAGTCAGCATCCTCCTCCCTTTCCAACTACTTCTCACCACCCTGCACTGTGCAGGTGAAAGTATTTATGTAGCTGCACAGTCAGCTAGACTGGGGGGCTATTTGGCTGTAAAATAATTAGCAAAAGAGGATGTCTTATAAAGAACAGATCATTTGGATAGAGAGGGAAAAAGAGGAAAAGAAAGGGGAAATGACAAAAGAGGCAGGAAAGGTTAAAGACTTGTGTTTGTAAAATTAACTCCAATACAGAATGGACTAAAATATAGAACCCCAAATAATTATAGAAATCAAATCCAGTATTCCATTAACTTCTGTGGAATTCAGCTGTTTCCTCCACATTTACAGGGGCAAGACAGACTGCGGATGAGTGAACCCCTTGCCCTGTGATGTTACCTTCATGCCAGCATGTCAGAGTAACACACAGAGCACAGACTACAGCAAGTTTACTTTTTATCAGCATTTGTTTAAATGGACGCAGGTGCTTCTCTTCCCTTCTACTTTTTATGAGATCGCTGACTTTCATGTGATTACTTAACTGAAATTAAAAGTTGTATTTCTCGCCCCAGTGTAACCTCCATCTCCTCACACCCACTCCTCCAGCAGTCTGTAGTTTAAATATCATCTCATTCACCTTATCCGAAAGAACAAACGGCGGACATCGTTCCTTTCCAGTTGTGTTCACAGAACAGCCTTTCACTGAGCTGCTCTGGTAGCAGCGCTTTTCTTGATGGTTGCTGCATGGAGTCTGCTCCATTCATCATTTCTTTTCAAATGCCACTTCCCATCTCCGGCACGATTTTCAGTTTCTCTTTTACACTACAAGCCTTGATATTTGTGAATAATACCTCTAATAATGCCTCTGGGTAGCCAAAAGCTTTCCATTAATTATCTCAGTAAGAACTGAAGAAAGAAGAGCAAATATATTATCTGAACAGAACCTCACTACCAGCAAGGCCTCCCCAACACTGTAATTTCAAAAAGGTCACATGAAAAGCCTAACAAAAATAATTTTGTACAGAATTTATAAAAGAGATAGGATTAGATGGAAAAGCAGACAACATCTTCTGTTACTTAGGTATCTATGTAATGTTATTTTCTTTTCTCAAGGGTATTTAGCCATTGCTTTTCAATTATTTTCATCACTTTCCACTATTTTAGACTGTAAAATTTTGAACAAAAAAATGTAGGGTCTTCTAAATTTAATAAGCAATGACATTTTCCAGATAATAGAAAGAATATTACTTTAATAACCAGGGATATATACTACATGAATTTCTGACTGCAAAAGGGATTCTCCAGCACTCTTTAAGCAAGTGCTTTCCACCATCCTCTGTTGGACAAGACATTTCACGTTCTTTTGAGAGGAGAAGAGAACGCGTTTAGTTTGAAAGCATAACATCTGATACCATACAAAGATAATAATATTCCTTTTATCCTTTCAGCATTTCATTGTTTGTCCACTAATATGATTTAGAAACAAAACAGATTTAAAAGAAAACCAATACACATCTGAAAGATTACTCTGATAATGCTAATATGCCATTTAAAATGGAGCCCAGCTGGGAAATTGAAAGGGTGACAAGTTGAACCAACTTGTATTAGGCTGGCACAAGACCAGTCACTGGCATGGCCTAAATGACAGTTACAGCATCTGGAAGGTGGTTGATAAGGAAATCCTGTTACAGTGCAGTGCTAGATTATTTTTTCTTCTCCTTCTTAAATTATATCTTTTATGATTTTATTTTCATTATTTCTTCATTTTCTGACAAAAATTATTTTAATTGAAATACTGTTTTGATTAAACAAATGCCTAAATTACAGCTTCCAGTGCTTTTTTTCTGGTGAAAAGAAATTCTAATGCAAACTAATCTGATCACTCAAAGACTTTTTGCTGGGCATTCTTCCAGTCAGAAGTTTGTAAACCACTAACATAAATTTTAAAGTACCTTCCAACTGAGGTAAAGAGAGCGTGAGATCTTTAGATGACCTTGATCTCTTCAGTTACACCGTAGGTAATCCCAGAGGAAGGATTCTACTGTAGCAACACTGTCTGTTTGCAGATGTTTTAAACAGAAATCAAACAGGAGAGAGTTACTACATGAAAATTTCTCTCTTGCGTGCAGACATGCTTTAGAACTACAAGGTGGGGAAGTGATCAACCAAAGATGGCAAGGGTTAAGAAAAAGATACAGGAGTAAATTCAGAGTATCTTGTCAAAGCACTACATTCAGCTTACCCATATCTCTGATTTTCAGTTGGATCTGTTTGAGAGGAAGAAAATGTAGTGACACAAATCTTCTCCGTCTTTAATTAAGCTGTCCTGTGAGTTTACAGGTTTCATGAACCTGGCATGGCTGTCACAACTTTGTCAAGAGAGGTGGAGTGTTTAAAATAGTCCTCCTGCTGCTGACATTTGAGTTTCTGGTTAATAAAAACGATCCCTCTCACCTATGACTTTCATGGGATTTTTCTGATTCTGAATCATATTATGCTGCCAATAAAGCGTTCAGAATAGATTACCTGAAAATCGATTCACAGAATTTAAAGTTTCTCACCATTCAACATGCTAGCTAATGGCAAAATTAACAATCCAGGCATGAAAGACAGCCAACAGAAAAGAAGCAAGTAATCCACTGCAACACATCTCAAAGAGCTAATATTGGGGCTTATTTCATCATGAAGGGTGGCTGAATTAACAAGAAGCAAAAAATATATGTAAAATAATATGAGCAAAAAAGAAGGTCTGTGGGTTGCATGCAGGTTCCAAAGGAATTTTTGGAACCACGAGCCAATTTC
>Ga0181612_124412_pt1 | contig 18131 bp, 6 predicted proteins | sample HoacroProtozoa21_FD_119630 | JGI IMG/M metagenome (GOLD analysis project Ga0181612, IMG submission 119630) | Hoatzin crop microbial communities from Cojedes, Venezuel. Combined Assembly of Gp0051906, Gp0051904, Gp0051908
CCATTGAAATACCTTCTTCTGGAGTCTTTCCACAAATCCAATAGGATCTTTCAGTGCTTCTCTCTGGTGTTTGCCTAAACTTTCAAGGTCTTGAACTGCTTGAGTACGTTGAGCCTCGAGTACAGCAATCGTCTGTAACAGTCTCTGATAACTACAGAGTCAAAGGAAAACATCTCACTAAATTTGTCTTTAAAAGTGACACCCCCCATCTAAACACTAGCCATGATTATCTACTAGTATCTACCAGATTTCACAGCTTATCTGAAACAGTGCATAGACAGTTTTACTGAATTACATAAAAAATTGTATCAAATCTATTTTAAATAGTAGATGAATTTATATAGACCTATTAAAAAAAAACCCCTGAAACCATCATTTCCTTCAAATTTAAATTCTATACTAGCTACAACAATGTGGTAACAGGGACAACCTATTCATATTCTCAATAGCTATGACCAACAAGCTTTGCTTACAAAGTTAAAAAAACACAAACAAAATGACCTAATTTCTCTTCCACTTCAAAATCAACTTCCTTCTACCCCAATACAAATGACACTACCACAGAATTTTAACATTTCACTCAACCACCCACAAGGTGGACAGGAATGACCTAGAAACTATCCAAATATTTACATACGCATCTAAATATTTTATATAAGCCTCACCTTAGAGTAGAATACAAGAATTATTTATGAAATGTAACTATAAACCACGGAGCAATTTGCAAAACAAATACATACAAAAGAGATTCCTGTAAGAATACAGAAGTTGAATGAAAATGTCAGCATTCCCTCAAACCCACCATCCCAGATTCACACACCATTTTGACTTGAGAGGCACTGATGTGACTATCATACCTGTACCCAACGATGTATGCTTCCCAACCTGTCTTCTACAAAGCTAACCATGAGTCAGGAAATCATACAATATTGTAACACAATTAAAACATGGGTAACTACATTTAATAACTTTCACTAGTTTTATAGTTAAAGTTGTCCACTTCAGCTTCTGAATCACATGCAGCTACCCATGGCCGCTGTTGTTGCAAATTACTACGTATCAACGTAACTTTTTTCATGAAAACATTATTTGACATTCATTATTACAACTGTATTTTAGTTCAGCACAAAATACAACCTAACGCATACTAAAATCAGGTGAGATTCATTCATTACTACATTATTTCAGTAAATTTTCTTTCTATTCCCTCATTGCTAAAACGAAGACAAGCTTAACATGATGAATTCCACACGTATTACAGAAAAGATCCAGAGGTTACTGAGCTATGCAGGTTTTTCAATTGATTGCACTGATAACTGGGTAAGGCTTTAAGTGGAGGGAAGTAAACAGCCTCCAAAGGCAAAATACAGGCTTCGTACCATCAGATATTTAAGCTTCTACCTAGATATTAAGCTGCTGCCTCCGTAATTTTCTTTCCACTCAAATGTAATATTTGAAAACATAAAATACAGCCGTACTCTCTGAAGTCTGAAACTAAAATACTGACCTTGTTTAAAAACAGTAGGACACAATTCTGTTATCATTTTTGTATTATTTAAATCTGTCCGCACATATTCCGGTTTATATTCAACTAAGACCTAAAATCCTTGTTAAACAGGCCATTAATATCGGAACAGTAGTGGAATATTTTCACTACTGGAAAAGTGCTCCAGTTTCTTCTAAACAAAATAACTTTGCATAAAAACAGACAATGAATGGGGCAATTCCTGAACAGGCACAAAACAAACTTCAGAAATATCTTACAAAGGTAGTGACAGCACATCAAAATGGTCTGAGACAATACTGCAGCTCAGACTGCTACAGGCTTACAGGAATCACCATATGTGGAATTAAGATCTTTACTTAGTTTTTACAAATACCATCCGATTACTGCCTAGCTTTGCACTGGGCAACCTCGGTCCATGCTCAGGTGGCCTGACAGCCTTTCTTACGCAGAAGTCTGCCTTGCACGCTCCAGAGAAATTAAACATAGGCAGGCTGCTAACGGGTTTGATGTAGATGCAGCTGTAAGAACACCAAAGAGCTTAATGGTATCTGGGGAGATGATTTACCCTGCACAACAGCAAGCCGCCTTCTATCAGCAGGTTCCAAACTTCTATGCAAGACTCTGGAGTTAACTCTAGTCACAGTAACAGAGGCTCAGCACCATACAAAAAAATTTGCATCTAAGACGATGTTAAATACATAACTGCCTTTCTTTTCTTGGGCCACTTTACCTCACTTACTCAAAACGCATTTAAGTGATTGCTTTTCCAAATGAAATTGAAAGAAAATAATAATTTCATTTAAAACATTTACAGAGATAGAAGAAAAAAGCAACCAAATGTTGGAGATTAGATTAAGTGCTAATGATGATTCACATATGTAAAGTGGGGGAAGAAATCATCTTAATGTGGTGGCCTTAAATAATTAAGTGTGAATGGAATAAGAAGAAATTACATTTTGGGGAGAAATAACAAACAAAAGAATATTGAACTCCAGTTACTTCCCTCATTACAATATTCATGTGACCTCACTGAAGTGATCATGGACTTGAAGATAAATGGTTCAGAAAACAATACGCAAAATATTACAAGAACATAATGTTCAAAAACATATCATGTGATGTTGATCTGTGGCTACACAGTACCATTGTCATGAAATCTTTCAAGAGAGAAAAAGGTTTTTTTGAGCAAACTGTTGAGACAAAAAGATTTCCTGGCACTTTTTTGTATCCTCACTAAAGAAATGTATTAACTTGGAGCTATTTACTTTAACTTCCATAATAAGTTTTTATGAATGAATATATTCTGAAGCCCAGGAATAAGAGTGCAATTTCACAGAATCAAGTGAATATCAGAAGTACTGAAATGCATGAAAACTTGCATTTTGGGGTCTTACATTGCCAAAAAAATTTGAAAATACTAATCCTGAAATAGGTAGTTTGCATAGTCCATATTCAGGTACTTCAGATTTGCTGCAGTACTGCATTCTCTCGAAACCACTATCTTCCAAGGTTCTTTGTAACTAAGCACAACAATTATGATTCAAACTACCTCCTGCAGTTGCACTAACCTTCTCCAAAATTGAAAAAGCCTAATGAAGGTAAGGAGAAAGTAAGTGGAACCTTGCTCACCAGTCTGCTGCAGAACTGGCTGCATCCTTCAGTGAGGCAAGCAAAGAGCAATCTTCTCTAAATTATCTAGCTACAGTTGCATAATTTTCTCTGAAAGATCTGTGAGGAATAACCAAGGAAAATTCTCTGCCAAAACAAAACAAACTCATATAACTAAAAATGCATAATTTGAATAAACTCAGTCAGTCATATCCCCTACACCAACTGAAGTTACACTTTTCTCAGTTTCAATTACTAAATGGTTAGTAGGTACACAATCTGAAGTGGTTTTCTTTGTAGCAAAACGTACATTCTACAGAACGTAATTCTGTATTTCCACAATTCTAATATTGAAACACTCTTGTAATTTCTAAATCATGTTAACTGCTGGGAATCTTCCAAATGAGCACCCGAATAATTCAGTATAGTATAAAACCAGTTTGAGTATCTCTGTGCTGAAAAACCTTGACTAAAATGCATTTTTGAGACACCAATATTAAAAAAGGAAATCCACTTCTTAAAAGATTGCTACTGATAAGCAGGGATTCCTGCTGATTCAGTTGGTCTGCTGCAGCGATAACTACTCCACTCTTTTGGACTGCTCCATAAAATTACTATTACATAGCAGAGCCGTATTTCTAGAAGTCCTGCCATAAACAATTAGTCATTACACTATTCATTTCCACGACCTTTGTTCTAACAGCGATTAGGAAGACAGCAGCCTCCTCTCTTGTCTATGACAAAGCTTGAAAATAGTGTAGCTAGTACCTTTATGACAACCTTTTCCATTTTGATCCAGTTTTCTGAGACCTACTTTCAAGCTGCCTTCTTTTCCCCATTTCCATCCTGTGATAACACTGTTTACATTTCCAGATCTAAGTACCCAGAGTTACATTACAGATTTTATTTTCATCAGGAACTAACAATGAAAAGCACTATATACATTTGGAGTCAATCTGCCTTAAGAATAGCATGTTTCTTAAGTTTACTTCTATTTTTTATACTAAAAGACTCAACACTAGCCTGTATAAGAGGCTGTGTCATTCAGCATTTTTAAATACATTCAATTCAGTAAGAGTCATTCAGTCACAGAGGCTAGTCCCTCCGCAGTTTCTTAAGATTTTGTCTCCCTTCAAGAGAAGAACACACTGTACTTTTAACCATAAATGAAAGAGTGATGTGAGAAACTGATACTACAAAATGAAGATTTTAACTTTTAGGTAGCTAATTCAAATTAGTGGATAGAATAAAATAAATAAGCGAAGCTTTTCAGTTAAATTGCGGTAAAAAAATGTGAAGCATCAGTTTTGTACTGTTGGACAACATAGGGGGCAGACATAAAAGTGGCTGTTGGTAACATCCACCAAACACCACAAAAATGCCAAGCCTCATCCGAAAACAAGCTCCCTGCAAAGTCTTCATGCTCAAACATTTAAAAACACGTGAGAAAATTTTCTGCCACTGGTCTTACCCATAAAAGAGAATCTTCATCTTCAGTATCTTTATCCAAAGTAAACTTACGCTCGAATTTAGCAAGATGTATCTCACGAGACTAATGTGTACTACTTGTTGGACTCTCCTTATCTAACATTCCAACATAATTATAATCTATTTTCTCACCTTTTAAGCTACAGATTTACAAACAGCAATATTACTTCTACTCTCCCCTCAAATGAAAATAAATGGAAGGAGATCCTTACCAGTCCAAACTTTAGTCCTTATTTAATCTTTTTCAGCCTTACATAACCACATCTGAAGTAATGATATAATAAATATTCTCACATTTACTATACATATAAACTCACACAACTTTTACCGCCTTGAAGTTTCACATAGTATTCAGACCACCTTACAGACGCATAGCTAAATATTTATTACTTGCTTTTAGCATGAACCATATACAGATTTAACACACTTGCATTGTTATCATAATGATCATTTTTCCCCTTATTTAAATTTTTATCAGTTAGGTCACTAATGCAATTCTATTCAGTATTTTTTAAAAATCTGGCAATATATAGAATAGTTTTATATAGCTAGCAGGTGACAAAAGTGACACTTCGTAACAACAGAAAGCTGTGGCAAGAAATTATTTGTAATTTATGTAAGAAAATCAGCATACAGAGTTCCCTCTAATTTATTGTCTGGATGCTCAAATAAATTACTTGAAATAAAACAAGTTACTTTGCCAACTGTACTTGCCTTATAATCATCGTTTAGTACCTTGCAAAGACATGTACTTTGATGCCTAATTAAAAAGAAGTGACTTATCCTCTCAACCGATACAGTGCTGTGCAGCTGGTGGTCATCAGTTTCCACTCCCCAAACTAACTGCACTTCTACAGTTGTGTCAATATAGTTCACCATATGATAAAAAGTCTAGTAACATCAATTTTGGGGATTAGAAGGTAGAAATGTGTGTGCCATAACTTAAATTTTATATCAGAAATACTGATTATTTCTTACGCAGGTAAGATTTGGTTTAAATGAAGGAGTATACCCTTCCCATAACAAAACATGGCTAAAATACACGTATTTAAAAAATATCTACTTTAAAAAAATTATTTTTTGTATTTTCAAGAGCTGTGACACAAGAATCGGTTCGGATCAGTAATCGGGAGGATTAGAGCAAGTCTTTGTTTTATTGCCATCTACTGGCACTCCAGCAAAGTACAGATTAAAACCTGCTCTCCTACACCTAGTCGTTTACATCACTCTGGATTTTGGTCTGCTAACAGTGATTCAGAAGAAAAATCCCTGATTAGATGCTAAGAAAGTATTGGATATTAACCGTGTTATATTATAAGACTGCAAATTACTGTAGGAACAGGGAAACACTAATTGCACTTAGAATTTCTAAGTTAACCCACAGCAGCTGCAGTAAGCGACTGGCTTCCCGGAGCAACCTTTAAGCCAGAAACAGAATATTCACATTTCAGAGAACTGAATGTTTTGTTTTGTTTGGGGTTTTTTTGTTTGTTTGTTTGAGTTCAGAAATATCAGATAATACTCCCAGCTTTTAAGCTTGGCCTGAAATCTTTGCTGGTGTCATGATACAGTAATTTTGACACTGTAGAGTTTCTTGTGAATTATTCTGATGTGAATCTGAGATTTAAAAAAATCTGTTACAGCACTAGGGAAGAGTGCTGGGATTCAATGCCAGAATTGTAGGACACATATGACAGTAAAGAGGAAGCAGAAGAGCCTGATGAAGAGTGGCCCTTCTTTGATCTCCCTTTAGAAACAGAAAAGAGTTTAAGGGCATAATCGATAAGAGCTTGTATCAACTCCTGTCAGGACTTCTAAAAGCACCTTTACCTGAAGAAAGCAGCATATGGTAGGTTTTTACTAATCTATCTAACACTTACATACTATGACCAAGGTAATCTAGTTACACTCAATTCTGCAACTCATTATGAAATTGTCTTCCACTCTAGCTTAACCTCTTTACATGTAACTAACTGTACCCTCTCTGTACATATTTAATAGTCATACTTCAGACCTTTTAAAAGACTTCAGAGATAAGTAAATAATTAAACTGCATCTCCATTTTATAAATTAAATAACTGAAGTACACATTAAATGGTTTCTCCAAGTTTACCATGCCTGTAACAGAAAAAAATCGCTATTTCTGAATGCCGGCCTCAGGCTATAATAAGCACCTATTTAAAACAAAATAGAACTAAGCCAAAAAGCACATTTCTATTTTTTTAAAAGGACATTTAAAAAAACCACAAGCCCTAAACCAAAACAGCAAACCCTACTGCAGTCTTTTACGTGGATGCAAAAGAGCCATTTTCCACTCCGATTTCACCTTCCTTCTAAATTTCACAGCTCCAAACTTCGTATTTCAAGCATCTGAACAGTATTTTATTGGTTATGAACTTGTCATGGCTCTTTCTTTCTTAAATCCTTAACTCTGTTCCAGAAACGAGACACCCACTTCTACATTCCTATAGGCTACATTCTTGTCAAGAGCTGTCCACCACACTCAACAGGATTTAACATTTGCTGTACAAAAGCACCTTTATCAAATTAAGTTTTCCAAATTTTTAGTAGCAATTAGGTCTCTGTGCCTTTGAACAAACATATAACTTGCTTCAGTCTTGTCAACATGAAAGGTTAAAACATCATTCATCAGTTGTCCCCCAGTTAACATATTTTAATCTAGCCTTTTGATCAGCCTTTAACAGTACTTTCTAACATATTTGGCTGTAGGACAGTGACATTTGGTAGGGAAGAAGACATAGGACCCTGTCATTCCTCTATTTTCAAGGCTTGGAGTGACATAAGGAAGTTGCAATAAAATTATTTTCCTTATAAGGGGCACAGAAAGAATGGCTGACAGCACATTCCCAGCTCTTTCTCCTCCCTTCTCATTATATCTAAAGAGAACGGTCCCAGTTCCTTTACTGAGAGAAAATACCACACAAATTCCTCCAGTATCTCCACTTAGATATTACTCTCTAAAAAGATGCTGGGGAAAGCAACCATTCAGAAGGAGCTTGCTTCCAGAGACAAAGCAGGAACAACCCATGTTACCATGAGACTGACCCAACTGCACAGAAATCCTCCGAACAAAAAAACAAATATCTGAGTACTGACAACAGTGATTACTGAACTCCTTCAACTCACCCCAAGTGTATGCAGGTTTTCACTAAAACACCAGCAAGAACCCCTATTCTTGCTATAGGAACAAATTAACATATTCTCTCAAGTATCCTGTTACAGTAATATCTGAAGACTATAACTGGATTACAAGAACATGATATGCAACCATGAGAAGCTGAATGTTCTAACAGCAATACAAAGAATTATTCACTCAATCTTTTTTGGCTAAACAAGGGGAACAAAAGTTAGAAGTAAATAAGAAAATGAGTAAAATGTATCTTTTTATTTGTATTCACTACGATAATAAACCATGGACAAACACAGTTGGTCCTCGGCTTAAGAAGCATGACATTTTCAAAGGCTGTTATACAACACAACATCTTCGACAGCATACAACAGCACATCTTCACCTTCAACTACGCAAAGCAAAAAAAGTGTGCAATAATAAAGAATTAAAAATCAGCTTGCTATTCCTACCAAGAACAAATTTAAAGGAAACCAAAAAGTAGATCTTTCCTCCTCTCAAAATAGTATGTAAGTACTTTATTGTACCAAAGAAACATCTACCTTGATTAGAACTTCTTGCTGACACTAAAACAAGCATTAATACGTACTGCTTGCACAATTACTTTCTAAAAGATACTGCCAGTCAATTTTGTAGTTCATGATGCAGATGCTGTCTAAACTTCATTTATGACCAGAACAAATGGTTAAGACTGGTAATGGAGTTATCACTTCAAGCTAGGTTAGGCAAACTGAAGAGTAAAGATACCCGCATTCTCACAGCATATGCCAGTCACTATACGCTTGTTTTCTTGTGGCATCACTATGCCACTATAACAACATTTTAGTGAAATACTTGTACTTCCCTACCAAGAAGGCAATTATGTTAACACAGTTCATGCCTTGTCCCATCAGACACACGTTACATTAGTATAACTGGTATAACAAAGGCAGAAGTGGTAAAGTGTGGTTACACGTCTCTTCTGTGCATAGCCAAAACACAGCCAGAGCCTTACTCTCCACACAGCTGTGCTGGGTGAATATGTTACTATCCCATCTTCTCTTGGTTTTGCCTCTCTTTTTTTTTCTAAATCAGGACCATAAATTTCCTACAGCATTTGATTTTTTTTTTCCAACTGATATTTCCTACACTTCAAAACCATTTTTCTTATTTACTAATACTTAATTTTCCAGTTTAGATGAATTTACTAATGAGGATCCTTAGAAATGGTAAACATTTCCAATTGAACAGGTGAGAAAGTAAGTTTCTACCTTTTTCTGTATTAAAATAGTAAGTTTTGGGGGTTGGTTTTGTTTAAATTTATGCATTTTCCCCTCATTTTGATCCATGTTCATCAAAGCAGCTGGGAAGACAAGCTGAGTTCCCGTATGTTCTCTAAAACTGGCAGTTTGGGAAGGGGGTGAGACCATAACTGCTGTCCCCACAAGAGAAAGGCGAGCAGAATCCAGCTGTTACTCTTCACATCCTCTGGCCAGCCCACCAGAACACACATCCACGCACGCTACCAAGCCAGCCAGCAGGGAAGCAGCTCTGCGCTGGAGACCTCACAGGACACGACGCTGCAACAGAGGACTCTTGGAGGTGAGCGCACAGGCAGAAAAGCAAAGCAGGTATCAGGCAAATCAGGAGAGAAGAGAATTCAAGAACACAAACGCAAAAGAAATCAAGCTTTGTTTTCCACAGAATGCATTATTTAAATGAGGACTGCGTTGTGTTTGACAGTGCTGTTCACTAGGATTGTGCTGTGGTTGACAGCACAATAACTATGTTCAGAGAAAGAAAAACAAATTTGACAAAGGTACTTGACATTTAATGGCTCCCAGAGTAAGCCTATTACTGGAGAGTGCAAAGGACATGCAAGTACATGCCCAAAGCATTATCTCTTGCAAATTACCAACTCTACTATTTGGTGTTTATTGAATAGCTCATGTAATTATAAAATATGATTCTATGATGACAAAACTACTCTTAACTAAACTTTAACCTTTAGTCCCACAATAATTTTGCATCACTTAGAACTTTTCCATTGATAAGTATTTATAAATAATTATCTTATAAAACATGATAAAATAATAATACTGGCAATAATGAATTCTCACAATACTTAATATTTTAAGCTGGTGTAAATTATAATGAGGATTTCATTAATAAATGTGTATGGCCATTACACATCCCATGCTTTAAAAACACAATTCTCTGCAAAAACGAACTACAGCTCATGAAAATTCATACCAGAGTTTCTAATTGATTTCCATTATATTTCTACTTTGCAGATTAACTAGTTTCAGCATACAACTTCTACTTGAAATGAGCTTTTTACTTAAAGCAGATTTATTTTGTCGTTACTTACTAAGAAGATACACCAATCTAGCAGACAGTAGAAACTACTCTCTGAAAAAAGTACCAATTTTCTGTATGTTTAAGTTTTACTTTAATAGGTAGTTTAAGAAAAATATCACTCTATGCCACACCACTCTTGTGTGGAACAAAGGATGAATTAAAACACACTGTAATCTAATATATATGGCATATATGCATTTTTTTCGAATGATAACTTCTATTATTCTTCAACACTAAAAATGTATACTTCATAAATTCTTCTATGTTGATGATATATTCTATAAACTAGTCAGAGGTTACATGTTTACAAAATAGTTGCCCTCTTGTAGTATTCTTGACCTCAGTATGGATTAAAACTGCTACTACAAAAAGTAACTTGATTTACTTCAGTTATACCAGTTCCCTTTATTCCTAAAGATGAAAAAAACGTAACAACCAAAGTCTCCTCAGACTAAAACCGTATGTCTCACTGGAAAATGAGGCAAAGGTGTCCTTAAAAATAATATAGGAGGATAATTTATTCCATAGTATTAGCTACAGCCTGCTCTAGGTGACCCTGCTTCAGCAGGGGGGTTGGACTAGCTGACCCACAGAGGTCCCTTCCAACCCCTAATATTCTGTGATTACCTGGCTTATCTGTACATTAAAATAATTCAATGCTATGTGATAAATTTGACCTTAATTCTGAGACATGTATCTGAATATACAGGGATAAATTACAAAACCGATGTAGTATTTTTAGTCTTGCCAAGTCTGTAAGACGACAGACATGGAGATTTTATCTTAAAATATATTAGTGAGAGGTAGTTTAATTTTTAATACTAATTGTCACCCAGTTCAGGAAAAAACATGGTGGAGGTAAAATCAGAAGTTCACCTTAGTGAAAAACACTGCTACAGAATTATGTCCGAGTTACACTTTAAGAAGATTCTGTTTAAGGCCGCTCTCAAATAACTGGTATGGCAAGAAGCACCAGGCCCTATTCTAACGAGACAAGTGCAGTAAGATGAACTTTTACAGAGAAGTGTTTTAATCTGATTCATTAGGCAGAAACATTTGTGACTGATTACAAAACCTGTTACCACAGGAAATGCTTCTTTTCTCTCTCACATTCATATAATATTAAAAGTTCATCCAGAGATATTAACAGTATTACTATGAATTGTCAATTAAACATTAAATCTGATTGTACAATCCTACATGGTCCTCTGTCAGAATCTAAGGGCTCTTCAACAATACAACCCACAGTAGGTAAGAATTCACAAGACTGGGTTTTAAAGAGATGTATTAAAATATTTCATTTTGATCTTCACTTTAAATATCAGTACAGCTATTATGATTTTAAATATTATACAGTAATAAATGAAACAAAAAATACATGAAAATATCTATTTACTGAATAAACGCAAGCTCCTAATTTCTGCAACTGAATGCCTGCAGGCAAGTGCTCATGCATAATTCTTGTATTTCAGCGGGCTTACCTACAGGCCTAAACGGTCCTTACCAAGCTAATGACAATTCAGAGGCTCTTAGAAATACACTGTATAATAGATTATATGCACATGAAAACTCAATTCCTAAATTCCATTTTCATCTAGAAGTCAGAGCGAAGTGTTAAACAAAAATTTTCCTCCATGCAACCTAACACCTGCCAAGCATTGCAAAAGTCCAGAGAGTAAGCAGAGAGGAAGCAGAAAGAAAGAGAAAAGGGTACTGAATGAAACACTGGGCACAGGGGAAAATGTACAGAGAATAAAATATGGCATAAGATCAAAAATTAAAGTAAGCTACTGCACTGCAAGAAAGAATTAAACTATACAAAGATACAGCAAAAAGATATGAGAAACTCCTGAGGAAAGACATATGCGAAACACTAAGCACAGCATAAAAAATTAAGCAGTGTAAAAAGATTTAAATCAACAAGTTCGATTTTGATGAAAATATCCCAAGAGAAAATGCAAAGGTTTCTGAGCTAGAACATATAAGCAAAATTCCCAAATAAGCATCAAACCATATTTTTCTGAGAGGAATCATAATACACAAAATTTCAAATTGTGTAATAACAAAAAAAATAACATTAACAATACTTCACAATTATACAGTCCCCTAGATCAGTCTGTTATCTACATGGATGTCTACGCTGGGATAAAATTTCTGTTTAGAGATCCTGGATCTGTCTTTGTAGGAGGGATCTATTTTATTAAAGAGGTTGTGGAACATCCATTATTTCAGCCTTCTCTCTGAAAAACAATATTGCATAATTTGCTTTCTGTGATGATTATTTTTCCTATTGTATCATCCAGTTTTCCCAGAAATATTAATATATGAATGTTATTTAAACACAACAACCTTCAAAAAGCAGTAAAATTAATACAAAAATTCCACACTGTCAATTTAGGTTTTTTTCTTATAGCAAGTATTATCAAGTGCTGTTGAAGGTTTCCGTATATTCATACTTCATCAATGTTACAATGATTTCTTGGAAAGTGAAAATCAGCTGTATGAATGTGTACGTCATCAAGCTATGTAATATAACAAGAAATAAATGTAAGTTTACAGACATATGAAATTGCTTCTACAACACAGGAATAGAGCTTTCTTCCTGCTGTGGAACATGCAAAGAATGACATTAGTGCCTTCTTGGAGAAATCTGCCTCCTCAACCTAGCCAATATGCTAATCTCTCTCTGGATTTGCTTTGAAAAGAGAATATAAACAGAAACCTGAGAAAAAATCATCCATGAAGACAAATTTAATCACAAACTGATGATGGACAGAAAAACAAAAGCTGTGTACCATTTGAAGATCTGATCACCAGAAGACCAGCATACTTTGCTTAGCCAGAAATATCAAAGGCAAAGCAAGTAGCCTTTACCTGACAGCACGGAACCCTGGAATTCTTTGCATCTGACTAATAACAGAAAACATTTCTGCTAAAAATTTTCTTTTTTTTTTTTTTTTTAAGATTTTAGAAAATAAGCACCAAATGAGATTAAACAAGGGTATAATTAAGACATTATTCAAGAATTCTTAACACATGAATTAGGAGTATCCTCTAACTAGCATGAGGTATTTTTAAAATTTAAAAAAGCATGTAGTACACTGTATTTGATTAACTCTTTAATCTATGAAGTTCCGGATAAGGGACAACCGCACTCAAATATCAAAATATAAACTTAAGTTCTTTAGAAGGATCCTACTGTCATGAGGAACCATCAGAATACTAGAATTATTTTCTTCAAATATCAACAACAACAAAAATAGACTGCCCATAACTTTCCAATTATATCAAAACTTTTTAAAAAGGAAAAAAAATCCAGCTAACATGACCTTCAGTAGAATGCTTCCCTTCCAAAAACTAGATTATTCTTTCTTGATCTAGAAGAGAATTCTAGGTTTTTTTGCCACCAAAAATCAGTAAAATATAAGATAAAAACAACACAAATTTCTTTTGGAATTCTGCATTCAGGCAGCAAGTTAGTAGCAAGATACCAAGTCCTATTTGCAATTTCTAAAGCTCCCCAACAAACTCTCACAAACAGGCTGCCAATCTGAACAACAACTAGTCATCTCTTCCGAGCAATTGTGTATATTCAAAAGCTAACCCTAGGACACTTTCCTGAAATTTTTCAAAAACAATTTAGATCTGTGTTTTATTGTAGGAACAGAAAAATTACCTTTTCTTTTTACAGTATTTACATTCAATGGCAGATTTTGATTTTTAAAATCTGTGCATTTTGGCAATGTTTAATTTGAAAGAATTAAAAATCGAGGCTACATCTAAAAATCTGATATGCTCTTTATCATTCTTTTCCTAATAAATTTAAAAAAATTACTAATGTATCTTTGTACTAACGTAACTAGTAAAGTCATCCTACATACAGATACAAAAACATCCAAAATCTATCAAACACAACAGTACATTTTTCCCATTTATAATTTAGGAAACTGCAATCTTCTGTCTACCAGGAAAAGTGCCCATACACTTTGGGCTGATGGCTGAAGCTGCAGATACTTGATCATTATTCTGAAATCACAGTTTGTCTGAACCATGCTCTAATTCACAGTCTTCTCTGATTAAAATAATTTATTCATAGCCAATATTGAACAAAATTTCATTACAAAAATAATGCAACTCTAAATACCAAAAGCCCCAGTCAAACTTCTGCTGGATTAATCAATCATCTGTGCCTTGTGTCCCATATTCATAATAATTGTGCTGTGATCATTTATAGAAAATACTAGCAGTGGTTTAAGTCTTCATATCAAGCAAACTGAAGATACCTGCATTTGGCCTTTCAGTACTCACAACAAAATGTAGAACATCTACTGAACAGCAAAACACAGAAGCCAAAGCAGCATTACAAGGACTGTGCAATGAACACTGTGGCCCAATCTATCACTCAAAGACAAATTTTCTCCATGTAAACTTTCTTCCCTGAGAAAATTTCCCTTTTGTTTCAAGAATCTCTTTCACAGTTACCACAAGTGTATGATTCCCACAGTTCTACTTACAGACATTCAGATGATAAATATAAAAACAAGTTAGTGTGCTTCTCTAATAATAATTAGAGCATGTATATATTTACATGTAATGAACATAAACAGCAATGCAGACATAATTTACTCTGGAGAAAGTTCTCACATTGCTGCATTTGATCAATTTATCTTCCTTAACACAGTAATAAGTCTTTCCCATGGCACTCTGAAAATAGGTATCTAACCTTAAATTCTATTTACAACAGAATGATAATTTCATAAGCTGTATGTTCTGTGCCTACTGGATATGCTAATAAATAAATGAACTTTAATTAAGGGTTGTAATTCCTTTGGTTTTGTTTCCAGCTATTTTTTTAAAGAAAAGAGATAACAGATGTGTTTAAAAAAAAAAATCTGGCTAAAGAATTCATATTGCTAGAAATGTATAAACCACATTGCTGTACCACACTGCATATTAAATAGAGTTTAATTTTGTTTGGGGTAGAAACAAGGAAGAAAAATCAAGACTGAAGAGTATGAAATTATAAAGCGTTTGAATTTTTGTGAAAGTACTTTAAGTATGTATTAATTTATATATTTTTGGTAAGAAACAAAAGCAGAATTCATGGTTACCATAGTTACACATACTCTTTGTTGTGTTTCAATGCCACATGATCTGATTCAAAGTAATACACATCGGGCTCGTCCTCATCATCCTCTGCAGTGTGGACGTTGGCACTCTCTTTGGCAGACGGTACATATCCAGCAACAAGCCTAGCCTCAGAATGTGGCTTTCTTAGTCCGTCACTCCCATGATCTCCCGTATTACAATTTCTCTCTTTTTCATTCTGTTTAATTTCTTCAGACTTTTGGGGAGATCCATTGATATTATTAATACCTACAGGTACACTCTTTTCAGCAGGACTAAGATTATTTTCCTCAACCTGTCCATTTTCTCTACAAGGAGAGTTATTTTTAGTAGGGCTACTTCTAGCAGGGGCAGCCCTTCGTGGTGAAGTTCTCAATGTGTATCTGTGTTCTTGAAGTTCTGACATAGATGTTATTTGAGCCGAAACACAGTCCAGCACTGAAGAATGTGGTTCAGGTTCACCTGAGATTGATGCACTGTCATGAGTATCCGGGTTGCTATTGGTGTTTTCAGCACACTGTTCCTTAGAGGCACTACTATCTCCTACAACATCCACCTCCTCCTCCGAATCCCTTAACAAAGATGACTGGATTTCAGAAAAGGACCCTGTAGCTGGCTCATCTGCCCGATTAGCATGATCCTCAGGCAAGCAGTCATTTATTATTTTGTGGTCCTCTAACTTTACCTGTTCTTGAGAGTTTGTGCAAGGCACATAATGGTCTACAACACTGTCCTCCTTGTTGCTATTAAGCAACAACGAAGAATGGGCAAATGAGTTTCCATTTTCTGCTACTGTTTTCTCCTTGGGCATACAGGAACCAGCACTGCTTTGCTTAGCGTTCCCATCAAGCTGACAGTCATCACAGTTCAGAGAATCTGAGTCTCTCTCACCAACTCCATTGACAGTCTGATAACCTGCAATCTCATCAACTATTGCAGAATTATTAAATCCTTCTGCACAGACATTCACCTTTTTAACTTCCCTTTTGTCACAATCATCCAATATAAGACATCGACAAGCTCGCTTAGTCCCTGTGGAGACTGCATCATTGTCCGACACTAAGCTTTTATGCTCCAATGATTCCTTCTCTGTTTTAGTAGGCAAGTCTTCTTCTGAACTGTTCGGTGCCTCTGAACGTAGACAGCGCTTAATTCTTTTCAAAACTGGTGAAACAGGTTCTGCTTGTTTTTTTTCACAATTTTCCACAGTTTGCTTATCAACATTGTCTTTTTCCGAAGTAGACAGTCCTCTCTTTCTAGGGCTCACCCATGATTCCCGAGCACTCTGCTGTTTCAAATCAGTAGTTCTTCCACCATTACTTCCCTTCTGAGCTTGCACAGATTCTGGCCTCTTCTTCGGTGACCTTGACCGTATTTGAGGATGCGGTGAAACTTCCTCTGGATGAGCAATACTACGGTTTCTTAATGTTCTACCACAAAAGTTTTCATCCAAACCATTTAAACCCACTGTAGATCTTGTAACACGAGTAGATCGAGAAGCCGCCATACTACGGCAAGTCCCTAAAGTATGTTCATCATGATCCACTCATTGGGAAACCTTCAAAAAAATGTAAACAAAACAGAAAAATTATTCAAAGAACACCTACAGACATAGAAAATCTGAAGAATGTATTGTCACAAATGTACCTAATGTAAAACTGAATATGCCTATGCAATGTCCTTCTTTCTGTGGTATTTCCTTAGGGCATTAAAAAAGTTTTCCATCTAAGCTACAAAGTAGCTGACTTGGTATTTGTGGTTGTTCTGGCTTTAGTACTTGTGTGTGAATGCCGTCCATATTTATGCCTTATATAAGGCTGGAATGTTCCAGTTAGGCTCCAGTTACTAAAATACACTATTTTTATGTATTGTACATATGATACCATGTATTGGTGTTATTGTTTAAGTTTCTCTGGTCAAATGAGAGGTATCACAATCACATTCTTAATACCCAGTTTCAAGTTACATGGTTTCACATACTAAGAAGGAAACCATTAAAGTTGTATTTGTCTGCTCACCTGTTGCTTAAAACAAATCACTCAAATAACAGAACAGAATTGCAATTCTAATTTAACAGTGGATTAAAAAAAAAAAATCAGACCAGTAAAAAACAGTTACACTCACTAATAGTAAAAATTAACTAAAACAAAATGCCTGAATCAGAATCATAATATTACTGAAGTTGGAAAGGACTCTGGGAGGCAATCTCCTGCTCAAAGGAACATCAAGACTAAATTCAGATTTAGTTACACAGGACATTGTGCAGCTGGGTCTTGAAAACTTTCAAGTACAGAAATTCCACAACTTCTTCAGGCAACCTGTTGCAGTGTTTAATTGTGCTCACAGTGAAAACATTTTTTCTTAGACCCAGATGGAGCCTCCCCTATTTTTGCATCATTTATGTAAACAAGAAGCCTCGCTCTATGCTCTCACTAATCTCCTATGAGGTACTGGAAGGCTGTTTCCCAAGCCTTCCCCATTTTTAAACTTTTAATACCGTTGGTGAGCTGAATCATCACCTACTTTGGATTTAAGTAAATTCAGACTCAAAGCTAAGTTTAAAACATCCACTTTGAAAGTGTCCATATTTCAGATTTCAGGGTGAAATGTAGGAGTATTTGACTCGTCCAGTATGAAAATAACATTTTCAGTAGAAATCAGTTCAGTCTTACCCTTCTATTCATTTAGTCTTTAGAAATTCAATGTGTCAAACTGCACATCACCACAAACTTGTCATAATATTCATGATAATGAATAGATTCACATTTGTACGTAATGGTATACCTTCCCTTTTCCATCTACCCAAATTCCAGATTATACAAACCTGTTTAACTGACACATGATGTGAAGACTTAAAATTTTAATATGGAATCAAACCTTTTACATGTTATTTAGAAAGGTTGATAATGACAA
>Ga0181612_112195_pt1 | contig 18129 bp, 13 predicted proteins | sample HoacroProtozoa21_FD_119630 | JGI IMG/M metagenome (GOLD analysis project Ga0181612, IMG submission 119630) | Hoatzin crop microbial communities from Cojedes, Venezuel. Combined Assembly of Gp0051906, Gp0051904, Gp0051908
TGATACAGCATTGTTTCCTTCTCTTATTCTTTTGTCTTTCATCTGAAACTTTTAATTGATAAGGCTATTCCTTCTCTGGCTGCCTCATCAATTGCTTATGCTCTGTTTTGGCTGTTGTATATAAAATTTAAACCTATGTATGCACGAGTCCCTTCCCTACCGCAACTGCATAAATACACAATCCAGTTCAGATGTCATTAGTGATTGCAAATAAAAGCATGACAGCTATCTCAGAAGCTGATCCTGTCAAATCCCTGTCTGGTCCAAGCCTATCCATTGAATTTCATCTACAGCTGTTCTCCAGCTGAAATGGTTGAAAACAAATCCCAGTTACAAATGCAAACTTAAATATAGGAAGAAAAAGGCAGAAACTAAGAAAATCTTTCACTAACGCACCTTCTTACAGATGAAAGGCAATTCTAGGATTAAAGTTTTGCAATCTGAGAGGTAACCCTGCTATGTAGTGTCTTTTCTAGAAACAGGGAATGCAAGTTTGAAAGGTAAATATCTGTTTTGTACAGTTCCTCAGTGATGGGCAATGAATGTTCCATGCGCAGCAGAGTGAAATTGGGTGTAACTTCCTTTGTAATTAATTATCATCTGTCTTTTAATAGGCTATAGTTGTCAAGTACATTAACGGTTTCAACGAAGTGGGTATTGCTGAGTGATAAGCAACAATGATGTTCTTGTATAATTACGTATTATATGTGTGAAATCAATACTGTGTGTCATAAGGAATGTTTTGGTAGTGGTACTTAACTGTTTATTGTTTAAAATTGGATTTATCAATTTGACACTTTTTATAAGTATAAAAAGAAGCTATTGAAATTGGAAGTGTGCAGTGGTGGATGAACGTACTTACACTGGTGTCTTACACTAAGCATGCTTGTTATTTAAGTGTTAACAAGAGCGCACATCATTTCCTTATAGATCCTTTCTTGGCTATCCTTTAGCACGCTAAAAATTGTGGAAGACGTAGGATACTGTCATTAAAAGAGACTTAAATATTGATAGTATTTACCTAATCAGTTTGAAGTAACTTGACATTCCCATTCTGTGGGGCAGCTAGCATGTCTCTAGTGGAGTTATTGCATCCCCTCCGGTGTGAGTACTGTAGCACAGTTTTAAAGAGCAGTGTGGCACTTGGGTAATTTTCTTTTCCTATGACAGTGTGTGTTTCTGTTTGCTACGCTTTTTCTAATAGGATTCAGTCTATAAATCCAACTTCAGTCAGTGAAATTGATTCAAGAATGAGAATAGCGTTACTTGCTCTAGGTATCACTCACCCGAGTTAAGAGTCACTTAAGTGCATATTGCTTTTGTACATCCTTTTTTTTTTTCTGCATGTGTATGAGAGAGGCAGAGAAAATTGTGAACCAAAATTAAATTATTACTTGTATACTGTATGATATTGCTAATGGGTTCCAAGTTGTAAACGCGGTATGTACAGTTGCCTTGACTGCAGTCCTGTTTCTGTCATAAAATGATCCGTTGGAACAAATGAAATGCTGGTATCTGTTATTGCTGTTCTGCTTTTAAGGCAACACATCTTTTAAATTTCCCAGCCAATAACTATATTTTTTTTTTTCCTAAGTGGTGGCCAGTGGTTCATTTTTAGGCTGTGTTTGAGTTCGAATACTAGGTAATTGAGATTATTTTTTCTTCTTGCAGAACTATGATGTTACATTTGGAGTTGCACCAAGTAGGCATGGTGCTGCTATTGTACAGAGCTTTTGTTACCTACCAATATGAAAAAGAAGAATCAAGATGACAGTAACTTGCTAGTTCTGATTGCAGAGTAATTTTCAAGAAAGGCTGTGACTTTTGTGGTTGAGTGTAAGTTAGTGGCTTAGAAATGGAGTAAACCCAACTTTGTAATTTTGGAGTGAACATTCTTTTGGATGTCCTGGCTGGTTCTTTTGTTCTTACTGGGTTAATTTCTCATTAATCTTGTCAACATTTAGTTGAAGATGAAGCTGTAAATCAGAGTAGGCTTCCTAGTACTCTTCTGCACTGGATAATGCAATAGACGTGCATCATGTAACATTTGATTTCTGACATCTTCACAATGCCAATAGTGGGGAAAGGGCTTGAAGAGGCAGACTGCCGAATAATGAACAAAATTCAGCTTACAGAATGAAAGTGGCTAGAAGTGTTAAAGGTCGCTGATGGTTGTTGACTTGATAGAGCAGGAAAATAAATTTTTAAGCTGTGAGTCTCTAGAACCTGTGTTGAGTGTAGTGATGAGAAGGAAAGGGGTCAAGTGGTAAGGAGGCAGTCAGTCCCTTTAATCCATACAGTCTGGTAGCAGGCAGACTATTTGAACAGAAGAGGGGGAAAATACTTTTAACTCCTTTCTGTATGTAATTGCAAATAGAGCACATAGCACTAACTGGCACACCTCCCTGTAGCAGCATTTCCAAGTTGGCTGCTGAGATTCCTTCACAGCAGTTTGTACCACTATTGAAACACAGCGATTGAAGCCCTTTTGAAATCTTCTGTTTAGACACAATGGCACTAAAGGGTTTCTTAATAGATGTGGATTTTTGCTGTCACCTTAACAGCTGTGTGAATAACTGGCCCTTGCATCTTTCTTGTGCTCCATGACGGCACTGATCACAAAACTGCGATGATGGTAGGGATCCGCTTAATGTCTTGACCTCTGCTACTCCTGTCAGAGCTCCTTTCATTGACTCATCTTTAGAAGCAGCTTAGGGACGCCTTGTGTTTTGTCTGCCGAACATTACCCTGGAAATACCTGCATACAGAGAGTCCTCTGTACCTGGGACTGAACTGCCCAGTGACAGGACAAGGGGCAATGGGCACAAACTGAGGCACAGGAAGTTCCGTCTGAACATGAGGAAGAACTTCTTCCCTCTGAGGGTGACGGAGCACTGGAACAGGCTGCCCAGGGAGGTTGTGGAGTCTCCTTCTCCGGAGATATTCAAGACCCACCTGGACAAGGTCCTGTGCAGCCTGCTGTAGGTGACCCTGCTTCGGCAGGGGGATTGGACTAGATGATCTCCAGAGGTCCCTTCCAACCCCTACCATTCTGTGATTCTGTGATTCTGTGATCATTAGAGCAATAACAATACATTAAATTTGCACATAAGCATATGTATATGTATGAGAAAGAGTCCATAAGACAAGCAAACTGCCAGCCTTCTTGCAGAAAACTTTGGTTTTATTCTTTGTGCACGTTCAAGGAGTGGAAGATGGGACATTTCATGTTGTGCCCAGAATGGAGATATCAGTCCAAGTGGAAAAAAAGCCAATTCAAACACTTCAAAAAAGCAGTCTGTCTCTCAGCAGTTGGGCTTCATCATTTACTTGCACGTCACCCCAGAATGAGTTGCCTCAAGGTCACTGCAACCCTGAGTCCCGATTGAGGCTGAACCGAGTCCCTGCCCTCTGCGTCCCTAATGGTGCGTGATGTTCGGCCACAAACTCTCTCAGCAGTGCACCAGGGCAGCTTCAGGCAACAAACATTTTGCATGAGATGCAGCAGCATGTTTAGGCATGGGGACATTCAGGCCTCCCTTGACTGACTTCCCAACCAAAACTTACCAAGTTCAGCAGAAGTCTTGCTTTCACCCCTTCTTGCTCCTCAAGGTGTCTGTTGATAGTTATAAATCATAATTATGGAATTATAATGATAAGCCAATTACTAGAGCAAGGCATCTTTTCAGAACCATGTAATACAAAGAGAAGTGCAAACACGCTCGGAATTCATGCTTTTGCAAACTGATTTTGACAGCTTTTCCTCTGTTGCCAGCACCTTGCGTCTGCCATACCAAGCATAACAGCAACCTCAGCACAGGACACTATCTACGCGACGGTTGTATTTTTATTTTACTACATCCTGTATCTTACAGTGGGGTCCAGCCAAGTGCAAAGGCACCAGACATGGATCCCACCCGGTGTGACTGTGGAGCTGGGTATGTTCTGAGCTCACCTGTGTGCTCAGATGGGGTGTGCAGGAACAGCCACAGTGACCAAGTTCCTCCATGGAGGAACACAATTACCTGGCCACCAGCTGGGTGCTCCATGGGGAGCTGAGGTTGCCCCATGTCTCCTGTGCTCTGCTGTGCTTGGTGGGGAGGGCACTGCCGAGTGCACGTCCTCCCCTCGCCCCAGTCCCTGCCTGGCCACCTCTTCTTCATACTGAGGATGTTTTTCAGCCAGAGTGGATGAGCAGAGGAGAATAGAATCCCAGGGAGTCAGGGCTCCTGGCTGCGCCCATGCCTTCACAGAGCTGTGCCTGTGGCTCCTGTAACTTCATCAACTACTGTAGTACAGGAGGAAACGTGCGCAAGCACCTTCCATGCACACATAGCACCCAAAACACAGGGTCATCTCCTCCAGTCTGGTCAATACTGGATGCAAAGCAGTCTCAAGCACTTTTTGGAGTGATTTGAGGCATAGTCCTCCTAGGACATATCATCCCTCCATGAAACCTCAGGTGGCTTCAGGTACCAGCACTTCCCACGGCCATGAGCTCAGGGAAGAGCAAGAGCATCACAGTTGCTCAAAAGAGGCAAAGCCCAGGGAAAGCCAGGTTAAATTATGCCTCCAGACCAGGTTGGCATCCTCAAACACATCTTAGAGATGCCGTAGTCATAATTCTGGTATTCAAGATTCTGCCAACAGAGCCAGGGCATTAGGCTGAAGAAGGGAGCAGCAAGGCACAAACTACCTGCTTCCACCCCATTGCCTGAGCTGCTGGTGAGGCGCAAGGAGCAGTGCTGGAGAAACAGCCCCGTCTGCACGGACTCCCATCCGCAGAGGGCTGTGCAGCCAGGGCTGGGTTTGTGATATTTATGTTGCTTTAGACTCTGCTGGCTTCAGATGAAGAAGGGGGTTTGGGTAGTCCGGCTCCCTGGTGCTGCTCTGTAATTAAGTCTAAATGCCACTTTTCACTTGGAGGCAACCAGACACCACTGCAGATTGCACTGGGGGTTAGCCACGACCTTCAGAAAACTATGGATAAATACGCTGTGTTCACTGTCTTTTGTCGAAAAGCTAAATAACAGCCCTGCCAAAGTTGGTAAATATGCCATCGAAGGCACAGGAGGCCATAGAGAGCGTGTTTTAACTGTCACCAGTACAGAATTTGCATCTGGCAAAGGTCCTGCTCTGCACCAAGAGACACGTGAGCTTTCGGAGCTAGCATTGCGCCTTGAATGCATTTTTCACCCGACCTCCTCGTTTCTAGGGATGCCATTATCAACAGAGGACTCGGTTTTATTATTAAGTAGCAAATCAATCTGGCTATGCCGAGCGCAATCCAATTATTGCTTGTAGTTACTGTAGGCTGAAGAAGTCATAAATAAATGAGCATGCTGGAGGTATTTAACATTTGAGTCCCGCCGCAAGCACCCAGCCTCTCGTTTGCACTGCGTGCACTGGCTGGGTATCAATCCTGCCGCGAATTGCTCAGTTTTGGGGGGATCTTTGGTTGGGGTGGCAGGGCAGGGCTGTCAGAGGGCAAGTCGCCGTGCTCCGTACAGCCCCCGACAATTGCAGGACAATCGGGAGTAACTGCAACTCCTTTTTTTTTGCTGTTTCCCGGGGCTAAGGCAGGACAGGGGCCTCTTCCTGCTCCTCCTGTGCTCGCCCAGCGGGAGCGGAGAAAATGTAGGCTCATGTGTCAGTCCGTGGGTGCAGGAAAGCCGAGAAAAGGTGCTTTGCAAAACCCCAGCCAGCTCCCAAGGGGAAGGGGCTGAACCCAGAGTTCGCTTTGCTTCTCCTACCTCTATTCCCAAAGCACCCCAGCTGTTTGGTTTTGGGTTTCAGACTTTATTTTTGGAGGATTTGGGTTGTTCAGTGGAAATAAAGTGTCTTATAGTATACAGGCACCTAGTTACTCATTACATCAGTAGTACAATGAGGTATGAACACCCGCATGTGTAAAATGATGCTCAACTGCAATATAAACATGGTCACTGCTAAACAGACTAATTTAGAAAAGTATTCCTTACATCTGGCATTCTCTTGGTGGGATTTTTTCCCCACTCTATATTCTCCTCCTTTGCTTGTGGCCATTTTTCTACTTCTGCTCATTAGGATCATTTTGAAGTGTCCGCCCTCAGTTGTCACAGTATGGGGGACAAGGAGGACGCTGGTGTTCAACTTCTGCACTCATTTGTGAGTAGGGTCAAATGAATCATTTGTTCTAAGTTGTTATTAGTAGTAGCATTGGTATTAGTATTATTCATTGTTTCTGCCAGGGAGTGTATAAAAATTACATTTACAGTTCTCAGTTCCTCATCATGAATTACATGATTTTGTCCTTGGTCACTGGATAATGCAGAAATCAGTTGTCTTCACTAGTTGGGGAAGGGGAGGAGGGAAAGCTGATTTTACGTCAAAGCAGGTTGTAGCTTCTCTTTTCTGTTTGTCACAAGCAGCAAGCTGTCTTCAGCCATCCAGCAGTTCAAGGAGTTTGTTTTGAGGGAATAAAAGGATGAGAGGGAAATGGGGTATTTCCTATGGATTGCTTTGTTTATTTGCTTGGGCTTGCTTGATTCTCTGCGAGGGGAAATCAGCAGGAAAAAGAACTTCTAGTGAAAGCCATGGAAGGGATGACTTCCAGATTTCCCTCCAGATATTTCGCACAGCCCTACATAAGGTATTTGCAAAGCTGCTATTGAAATTGGTTCCTCTCAGGGGTTGTGCTTTCATTCTCTGACAGGAGCAGAATGGCCTGTTATGGCTGCTCCACTCCCCAGTCCTGATTGCTACGTGAATTTTAGCTGAAATATCTATCCGAAACCTTGAGATTTGCCATCCTTCTTCTCAGAGGAAGCCTTGTAGCTTTCTCCTCATTTCCATGGACATGGTGCCAGGGAAAGCCACTAGGCCAGAGACCAGCCATGTCCTGATCTCCACAGCCTCTTCCGTGGGGTTGAAGAGCAAAGTGGTGGCTGCTGCACGCTGCCCAAGTTGCTCTAAAGAATCAAAGGCCAGAACACACTTCACACATATCCAATGTATCATCCTTAAAAGTCAAAAATCTGGTGTTATGACTTGAAAAACTTTCATATTTCCAGGTGGGCTCTAGCCAGGAGTCCTGAATTCAGAGGTCAGGAAATTTCTCACTTGACTTGAGAAGCAGAAGTGGGGAGGAGCAGGTTTCTGCAGGGTATATTGGCACAGTCCTCAGACTTTATTGAAGGTCTGCACCAGCTCAAAATCTGAGTCTATGTGCTCTGCCAAAGGGTTTATTTATTTTGGCCACATGAAGGTGGAAGTACCGAGCCCAGGGCTGGCGGCTGCAGGAACAATGATGCTATAAGGGCTCTGGGAATAAGCATGCAGAGGGAAAACCTACGTGCTCACCACTGGAAAAACCCACCATTCACCACCAGTTATCACTCTCAAGGTCTCAAGAGAGGCTACAATTATTCCCTGCTCCAAGTCTAGAGCAAATCAGCATTTTCCCAGTAATTGCAGTGTAGTAACTGTTGTAGATGTTGACTTTTTAATAGCAAACGCTGTTCAAGCATTAGATTTACAGGCATGTTAGTTAGCTTTAGTGACTTGGGAATCAATTACCTCACCGTGCAACATGACCAAAGATTATAGGGTAGCCCATGTAATAATTTATACTGCCATCTAGGAGTGAAACTGTAACTTCATCGTTTCGCATAGAAAGACACACTGTTTGCAGAGCAATAATTCCAGTAATAATAATAACAACCATAAAAAGAGAAAAGGAGGAGAACAGTGATTACAAAACAGGGGAAGACCTGTGTACAAATAGGGCACTGGGAGGTGTTGGGAGCTTTGCCATTATCAGTTATTATTCAGAATGACCATAGCAGTAGCATTTCGTTAATGAATGTGTTTTCTCAGTTCAATTTGCTTCAGCTGGCAAGTGAGGCTGCATGGAGCCTCAGAAGAAGGGTTGTCCCAGCCCAGAGGCTGGGACACACAGCCAGTCTGTCGTGTCATCAGTGACACAAAACCTGCCGCCGGCCCCCGTTAGCCGCTTGCCCTCTTGATTGATGTCAGCACTGCTGATTTCTAGGACCATTTTTATAGGCAGCATTTTTCCCGTTTTCTGCCCACCTCTCTGCCTCCCAGCACTTGTTCCAACACTTGACTCCTTTCTCCCACTTGAGACAGGAAAAACTTGTGCCTATTTCTTCAGGCCCCTCTGCACAAAGAAAACATCATTCCTTTAACTCCTTTGAAACAAGACCACACAGGTCAGCTTTTCAGTCTGTGTTTCCAAGCAAATTGTGAAGAAAGAGCATTAATTAATTTTTTTCCTCCTGCAATGAAGTTGCCTCTGTGACCCTTTAACTATTGGCTTTGTCCATTTTCCTCTCAATTATTTCTCATATATTTCAGTCCTCACTTCTCATGAAGCTGGCAGCTGAGCTTTTTGAACTCACCAAGCACAGCGTTCCCTCATGAAATAATGACCAGTGAAACTATATGAAAACCGGTTACTGTCATTATAAAATGGACTGGGACAGGGTCTCGCATGTGCAAGTGTTCATCACCAGACAGTAAAAAGTTTTATACTAATATATGAGAAGACTCCTTTGATTCTAACCAGCAAAGCATGCTCCAATTGTAAAATTGCTCAGGCTCAAAAATATTAAGACTGCCTTAAAATAATGGAATTAATAAAATGCAGAGTTGAGCTCTCTTCTCCTTCACCTTGTGGAATCAGCCCAGAAGAGCAGGTTTGCAGAAAAACGTCATCTATCGTGGGATTTGACAACCTTGCACTCTCAGATCGTAAGGTCACTGTCACTGCAGGAAGGCAGCCGTCTCTGGAACGAGGAGGAGGGGGAGAAGTGCCTGCCTGTGAGCTGGGGGATGGGAAAATTAGCTTTGCTCTGAATGAGGAGCTGGAGCTGCAATGGGTAAACAGCGTCACTGCCCCTCTGGGATGGTCTGAACCTGCTGGGAATGTGCAACTCTCGCTCTGCCCGGGCACCCATCGGGTGGGTGCATCTGAACTGTGGTACGTGGAGAGCAGCACAGCCCTGCCACCCCTGCTGCAGTGGGATGTCGGTGAGGATACGCTCCCCGTCAACAGTGGTGGCTCCCAAGTAATTTGTAGACAAGGCACAGGGGATGCTTTTATCATTAGGTTCCCCCATTACAGCTTGAATGCGCAAAGAATAATGCATGAATGCAGTCAACTCCTTGCAGGTGTTTTTACCTATTTTGGAAGCGCAGTCTAGTTGCATCCTGGAGCTAAGCAGTGATATTGCAAACATCAGTGGCCGTGGGGCGTTTGGGTTTTATTTCCTCTTCTTCTCCCATGCAGCCTCCTGTGAGAACTACCACAGAAATTCTTGTTTTGCCTAGAAATATGCATTTGACCAACCATGACTGTATTTAAGCCTGTTCAACTGCTTTAATAACAACCTTTCCAACACACTTAATCTGAAAATGTTTTCAATGTACTCAAAATCTTATAAACAAAGATTACAGTCACCATCACAGTGTTGCTGCAAAGCCAAATCCCAAACATTAGTTGGTTTGTTGTATAGCTTAGTTGCCATGTGTCCCATCTGACCAGTATGCCAGTATGCTGCTATAGCTAATCTGGGTATAATTTCTCCTTCTTTTTTAAATAAAACAAGTCCAAGGAGTTGTTGTAAAAAGTATCACCTTAGCAAGAGTTGACTCTTGTGTTATGCCTGGAGTCTATATTCACCTCTCAGGGTTTAATGAATTACACTTCACAGTCCTCCTAGGAGAGAGGGAAGTGTGTTATGCTCAAGCTTAGATTATAGGTGAGGATAGAGGGAAAGCACGAGACAAAATGTTACTGAGAAATGGGTGGGAGAGAACAGACCCAACCACAAACACATCCTCTCCCATCCTAAAAACAGACACCTGGTTTTCCATAGCCCAAAGACTGCAACAACACTACACAGCTGCAAAAACTACCATTATAATACCCAACAAGTACCAGTTTTGCTGGTAGTTGAGTAGTTGATGGGATTTATCAGTCTTCAGACACAAAATATATCCTGCTTCCCACTTCCAGGAGCCAAGATGGTCATGGGGAAAAGGTGCTACGTTGCAAGTCCCACATTTTGCCTGCGAATTCTAGCTCTGAGGTCGTATCAGCCATGTTAAAGCTATACCCAAAGTGGGGATAGGGTGTTTAATGCTGACTTTTCAGAAATCAGCACACTGCCTGGAGGCAGGCACCTCCATCTTTTCCTGCAAAAATGGAACAGAGGATGAAAAGCTGAGCAAGGGGAGAATTTTTTGAAGCCACAGCTAGTACGCGAAACACTCACCCTTTTCATGCAGAGGCTCTGTGGTTTGAGACCTCCCTCGGGATGTGTGAATTTGAGATTCTCACCTCTTTTTTTTGTGGGAGGAGTATCAATTCTTATCCTACAGTCTCACATGTGTCTGCAAGGCCTGTTACAGCCATTAGGTGAAAGACATAAAGGGTCCCTGAAGCAGGCATCGATACCGAAGACTCTCTGCCAAGTCCCATCGATGGGTCACTTCCAGGCTCTCCTGCCCTTTTCGGGGCTGGTCTTTAGTGTCTCTGGGTGTATGTGGCCTCGTGTAAACACAGCTAGACTTTGCAGAGACATTGCTTCGAGCAAACTGTGCAGACCACAGGGTGCTCAGAAACCAGGCCACCACTGCATATAGAGGGGAAATGAGCAACCTTTATGGAGTGAATTAATCAAGAACTTCAGTCTTCTTAGCTGAGGGTTAACAGTCTTATGGCGACTGCCCTGGACAGGGTATCAGGAGAGCTGTGTTTCCTGGACAGGGTATCAGGAGAGCTAGATTTTATTCCTAGTGTGCTTCAGTAATGAAAAGGAAATTGTGTTCAGATGAGCGACAGAAGCCCGTGCTCCAAGACATGTCAGATACACAGCAATTAGACTCAAGTTAAACAATGAATCAGGCAACACTGAGCCTTTGGCTCTAGCAGAGCACCATTATGACTAGTGTTATGTTTATTTAGAAGATGCTGAGCCCATTTTGTATGTTTTCTTATTAAATATAATTTGGGTGTTTGTTATTAAAGCAATTGACTGGGCCTAAAAGCAGGCATTACTGGTCAGATGATAAATATTTTCTGGCAAATAAGATCTGTTCATTGCACTTTTATGACATGGGGGTTTACTTGCTCTGAGATTTATTTTCTGTTTGCTTCCTCTCTTTGCAAGGATTGCCTCATAAAAATTAAAAAAGCCAAAGCGAACCAAAGTGTAAAGTAGAAAGCGCCGATTAAACTGTCAGAAACGGAGCAGCCTTTGTTAATCATCGATTCATTACCTGGGAGAAGAAGAGGGGTCTCGAGTTAGCACAAAGGCTTTAGTGTCACAAGGTTTGCGATATATTCCCAGGTCTCTCTCTCCAATGTGGTACAGGATCTTACCCAGGTAAATTGATCTCTCTGCGACACCATTTTCCTATCTGTTCATCTTAGGTAATGATCTTGCCTCACAGAGACAGTGAAAACTTCCAGTAAGAAGAAAAGGTTACCTTAAAAACTACACCTGCATCTGAAATTAGGCTACCCCCTACTAACACGTACAAGAGCTTTGGCTAGAACAGCAATTTCTTACTACAGCCAGGAGCTTTCCCTCATTTTGTTCTGTGGGCAAGCAATAGAGGACAGAAAAACATTTTAAGAAACAGAAAAATATGACCAAAAAGTAACAGAAATTGGAAAGAAAGCTTACAGCACTTTTTTTTTCAATTGCCAAAATTGTCATTTGGCTGCTTCACGTCAGTATCTCATGAGCCCTTTTTTTAATGTTGCAGCGATGTATTGAAAGCATGGTCTAACTGGCTTTCGATTTTGCAAAATCTATTTAGCAAAAGCTGTTAATAATTGTTTCGATGCTGTTTTGGAACATTCCCTGCATTTTCTGCAAAATGTGACACCCTTTGAAACAGAAAGCTTTTCCAACCGGTGTGAGTTTAGCAATCCTCAGTAGAAGGCAGTGTAAAACTACAAAAATATTCTTCATATCTGACATTATGCAAAGTACAAAGGCTACTTCAGTACAAAAAGGCAAAAAAATGAGAATTAATTTGTTATATTCTATACATAAAAAAGTACATCATTATGTGGCTCCGTGCAAGAGGTACATGTAGATCTTGCTTAATGGGAGGAATGTTTCTGGGCTCGCACCTCTCAGCTGACTCATTTGATGTCCTTCACAATTACCTGTGCTCTCTTTTGTCATTCAGGAAGGCTTTTGGGTGGCTTTCACCAGGGCTGGTCAACTGCAACATCTGAGGATGGGGTGGGGAGAATAATTTTGCCTTTCTTCAGCCTTGTTTTCAGGTTCTTGCCATTTACTCATTTGCTATTTACTCAGCAGTTCCCTTGCATCAATGAGGTTGGTTGTCTTGACTTTGTAGGAATGAGATTTCCTCTTATTAGTTGCATTTTACTTCTTTCTGTGCTATTATCATGTCGGCAGTCTGCAAACATCTCTCGAGGTGTCCCCTGGTCAAACTGTGCCCTTTGTCAACAGCATGAGTGTTTTCTGGTTTTCCTCCGTGCCTCCACCATCCATCTCCTCCACCAGCCCCTGCTCCTCTCCTCCCCTGGGCACAGCCTCTGAGTCTCCCACCACCACCCAGTCCATTTTATGGATGGAAGAGGCCACCACCATGTCCACCCCTTCCTGCGTTGTTCTGCTTTCAGGCCATTTCAGGTGAAAAAGCCAATATACTGGGAATAGTAAGAAGTTCCTGAGCCAGAGCTTTGCTCAGCTTTGAAGAAAAGGGCAGCAGGTTCCCTCATATCCCCTCCGCCTCACGGGAGGGTATAAGGGATTAGTGAGAACCTGACCTCCAGCAGAGAGGGGAACACTTCTCCCCTCCTATTCCTCCTGAAAGGACAGGATTGGCTCCCAGCACTTTCCATCGAGAAGATTTCCTTCTCTCTTCTCCTCACCCCCAGCCTCAGGCGGGTCCAAATAGAGGGGACTGCAAGAACAGCCTCTTTCCCCAACATCACCCCACCAAGGCATGGGTCACCCCGGGAGGGCCAGTGGCACATCCGGCTCATCTTTATTCCCTTACGCACACCTCAGCTGTTCACTTTGTTTGGTCTCTTGGATGCCAGGATTACCCAGAGCTAACTGGGACACAGGCAACTTGCACGTGACTGCTGTCCCTCTCCGTGCCAGCCTCAGGCTGGAGCTGGAGGCAGCAGGCAGGATTTACCAGCCCACAGGTCATGGCACCAAGCAGCTGGAGTTGGCTTGTCCCCACCATCCGTTTCAGCTTTCGCAGGAAGACCGAGCTTCATTTGCCTGCATAATAATCCTGCCGGCATGTACTTTCTTTGCCTAATGAGGGGAGGATTTATTGCACCAGTTCTTCGTGAACGTCAGGGTCTGCTTACTTCCCTCTTCGTCTCTCAGAGATCCTTTAAGTACAGTCTGTGTGAATATTAATCAGATGCCCCCCTCCTTTTGTGCCCCAGTTACTTAAGAGATTGTCCTGGAAATTAATGAAAGCATGGCACGGGAAGTAACACCCACAGTTCATCTTAGAAGTGAAGCATTTCTGTGGAAAGCTTAACTAGATACATCTCGTGGTTCACTCAGCAAAGTTGGAGATCTTCCTAGTTTGAAACGCGCTGCGCCATGACAGTTGGTATTGCAAGCGCTCTGTCCCTGAAATTATTCGCAGGTCCATATCCAGTTATCTGAGTCAGGTCCTGCTCCTGAGTAATTGCATTTTACTTTTCTAAATGAGATCTCCCTGGTTTCCACCTGGTTTCCAAAGCTCTCAGCATGAATTAGCTCAAGGACGCAGTTCATCCCAACCTGTGACAGAGGGAAATGAGGTGATGGGGACAGGTTTGCTAGTGGTACACACAACCCTTCATCTTTCTTCTGCTGGCCCTGGTCCATGGAGCAGGTGAGAGCAGCCTGGTGGCTTGGGTAACCAGCTGGGACACGTCAGTCCCTTTTCTACTTCCCAGCATTGAGGCATATTCGGTTCAAGGAGCATACAGATTGTCTCAGCTGCATACAGGTGAGGTAATTGCTTCTTCTCCAGCCACCCTACATCACAGCTTATGAGCAGACAAGACCGTGTGAGGAACCGCATGGAGTAACCTATAGGCTAACCTGACCCTTCGTTTTCTAGGGCTGGCTGACACTTGTCATGGTCAGAATACATCAGCTGCATTGATTTATACTGAGATCCGTGTACCTAACAGATTATATAATCTCTGAAATGGATTTGAGTTCTCAAATTACTTAGGTCCGTGATGCTTTTTAATTTTTAGGACTTTTTGATCTTTTGCTGCCACTCCTATGTTATGAGTTATGTTGTGCAATCAATGGGAGTTAGGCCCTTAAACACCTCCCACAGTGAGGTAGGCAGTTAGACACCTTCAGCAGATCCTAAATATTCTTTGAAAGCATTTTCCTCACCTTCCATGGGCTTCAGATGTACTGTATGGCAGAATGGCATTGACTTCTGTAAAGCACTGCACCACTTATGGATGCAAATCGTTGTGTAAGTGTGAATATTACTTCATGACATGACATCTCCTCCAACCTGTAGGTGCTAATTAATGCAGTTCTGGGATAGACAATATTCATTAAGCTTTTCTGAAAATACTAGAAATGTTCATGTAACAGCTCACACATTTTGATGGCACCCACAGTCCTATCACCACATTCCCCGTAAAGTGTTTTGTACTTTTTTTACTCTTTGCTAACGAGAGTGGAAATGAATTGCCAACCGTAGTTCTCCAGCACAAGGCCATGGTGTTTTGGCCTTGCTTTGTTATCAGGAACCAAGAAAAAACAATCAGTGAGTTGTTATTTTGGCTCAGAGGCATCTGGTTGCTGGAAGCTTCCCTCTGTGTATGTCAAAGTTAAATATTTGGGTTACTGTTCTCTTCTTGGGACTTGCCATGATACGAACCAGCTTGGAAGAAGCGCAGCTATCACCCGCTTCTAATCATTGCAAGGACAGCAGCTCTGCTGCCTCCAGACCAAATGTTTGTTACTGGCCTGTGTTGTTTGGGTACTGACAACTCCAGAGACCTTGTGAAACCACAGAAGCTCCTTGAAGAAAAGGACCCTTGCTACTGCTGCTGAATTACGACTAGGAAATGTAGAGAGGAATGGGCACGAGGTGAATGCTTTTTTTCCTGAAAGGATGTTGTTGAGGAAATCTGAATTACAGTGTGCATGTCTGGGAGAGGAGGAAGAAGGGGAGAGCAAACTCTTGGTGGCACAAGGCATTGCCTCTGCACTGCTACGCAGCCATTCTTCTGCAGGCTTTACTGAGCCAGTGGGGGGGTCGGTAGATGTTTCCTTGAGCCGGCAGCAAGCCCTGCATGCATTACTATGCTTTATCAAGCTTCGGTGTCCTCCTTGGGTTAGTGGTCCCAGCCTTAGTGGCCTCATAGCTACCAGCATCTAAGCAACCATCTGAAGCTGTCCCAGGTGTGGACACACCGGGCTGCATGCCCAGCAGCGTACACCTACCCCACAGGATGGTGCCCCCCAGTTTATTAGCTCAATTTCCCACACGTCGAACAGCCCTGAGTGCCGTTCTGCACTCGTGTGTGCTTGTCCATCTGTGAAACGGGGCTGGCAGCATTCCTCGACATCGTGGGAGCTCTGCAGGGCTCAGCCGACTGTGGCCGCAGAGCTTTGCAAGCGATGCCACGTACCGGCAGGCAACAGTTGCTCTTTGCCCAGGAGGTCCTTTAACACCCACTGCTGCCCCAGCACACTGATTTACCTGAAATGGGCAAGGCTGGAAGGAAGGAAATGGATCCCAAAAGCATGATCTTCCCCTTGAAGGCTTATCGCACTCTTCAATCCCAGATAGGTTTTCTTATTGTCAACATCTGCAGCCACTCTGAGAGCTTCTGTTCCTCTCTCCTTACAGACCCCAAATAGTCTGCAAATACTGGTCTACACCCTCCACAGACCCTCTCTTCCACTCTGCTGTGCTTGCAGTTCAGGGTGCCTCCCTGCTACCAGGGAACCAGCCCAGATCTGGCCAGGGTGTTTCTACGAAGAAGGTGTGCAATGAGCCAGTGGGAAGATCTGGAGCAAATTCCTTATCCAGCTCTGCGGGAAAACAACTCTTTCTGGTTGAGCTTTCACTGTCACCCCTCGGCAGGTACAATGCTCCACTGACTTTCCACATTATAAGAAGGAGTTCATGTTTTTAAGTTCTTTGTTAGCTCCGTCAGGTACCTAGAGGATGTCTTCACTCAGTAATTTATTTTTATTACAAATGTTGCATTATGGATTAGAAGATTAAGGAAATGTAGCAGGAATATCTCCCACTGCTGCAGGAAATTTTAAGCTTTTGTACCTAATCCTATTGAACTTCCTTTTGGGAGAGTGTTGTGCATGTAGTCCTGGGTGGGTAGGAAAGGGACCTGAGAAGGATGCACCTTGCAGTTTCACAAGCATGATGATCCAGCCTCTCTTTCTGCATGGTGGGGCTCAAAGGCTGTAGAGATGCTGAGCCGTTGAACCTGGGAAACCAAGGATCTCCCCATCCATTTCTACCCAAGACTGTTTCCTTGACATGACACCTGCCAGTCAATCGGTCTGTGACTCAGGCCCTTCCCTGTGACATAAACCAGCTGATGCCCCAAAGGTGCTGGAGGACACCATTAGGATCACAGAGTGCTGGGATGATGTTTGGGCACCTGTGGCAGACAACCCCACCGTAACAAGGGGCATGAGAAAGGATGCTTTCTTGCTGTCTCCAGGCTAGTCCAAAACCCGTGCCTGTTTATCCAGCTTTGTGCCAAAGGAAGAGACTGGACTGTTGCAGGGATCCTGTAGCTTCAAGCTAAGTCTAATGAAGCTCCTCACACCTGCACTGAAAGCTGAAAATTGCAGTTCTGGCAAGAGTCATCCTTACTTTCCAGTTTTTGCTGCTATGCATAAAACAAATTACTTTCCAATTAGAGGCTTCCAATCTCTGTTGCTCCTGCTTTAACCCACCAGGTGAGCTCTTTCACCACCAGCTGAATAATGCTGTACCACACCCCGGCTCTGCTCTGGGTTTGGAGGCAGACCCTGCCAGCAGAGGATGAGCTAAGTCGAAGGGCAACATGTGCCATACAGCAATGGGTGGGGAAGTTGCCTCGAGGCTTGCGAGTTGAGAGATCACCGTACCCCAAGGGCAAAGTCCGTTTCCTTGGCATGTTCTTGTAAAGCAACAAGCACAAGCAGGCTTCTGCATGGTGAGTGCGCCTTTGAAGCAGCTTCACCTCCTGTTTTAGTGAAAGTCAGCCTGGGAAGGTGATTTTTCATTGCTAGTTCTGAGCAGTGCTCAGGAGCAGGTTCAGGTTTGCATGTTCTTCTTTGCCACCGTCGCTGAAGATGGCAGAACCTGCTGGAGGTGTGTTGTGACCTCCCTTGCAGGAAAAGAGCAAAACAGAATTTAGGAGGCAACTTGAAGTTTTACCCCTCTCTGACATTACACGTTTAAAATTCTAGGGGCTTTTGAAGTTTTTGTTTTGGTGGTTTGCCCCTCGGGGGTACTTCAGTGGCTGGATCTAGACGTGGTTTAGATGCGCCCAGAAAACCCCAAGCCTGGGGTAGAGATAGGGACCTTTGCTGCCTTCTGTCACTGTGTCCTGACCTTGGGGTCACCTCCAGGGCAGAGTTCAGCCACCTCAGCCTCTTGCTCTTCACCCTCAGAAGCCAGAGGCCAGAACTGCCTCGATATTTATCCACTTGAGTGGAGCAAGGTGGACGGGTGAGCCTGCCTGTGGCTGCACATCCAGCTCCATTTTTACAATGTCTGTGACCTCAAAGACACGAGAGAGAACTGCGCTCTAATATTAGGCTATTGTACCCAAAAGCACTTGGCAGCCTGCTGGACCCTAAACCCGTTGCAGAAGAGAGGACATCAAGAGTCTAGAGAGCAAGTCTTATGACGACTGGTAGAGGGAACTGGGGCTGTTTAGTCTTGAGAAGAGGAGGCTGAGGGGAAACCTCCTTGCTCTCTACAACTACCTGAAAGGAGGTTGTAGTGAGGCAGATGTTGGTCTCTTCTCCCAAGTAGCTAGTGTTAGGATGAGAGGCAATGGCCTCCAGTTGCATCAGAGGAGGTTTGGATTGGATATTAGGAAAAATTTCTTTGCTGAAA
>Ga0181612_138214_pt1 | contig 18129 bp, 12 predicted proteins | sample HoacroProtozoa21_FD_119630 | JGI IMG/M metagenome (GOLD analysis project Ga0181612, IMG submission 119630) | Hoatzin crop microbial communities from Cojedes, Venezuel. Combined Assembly of Gp0051906, Gp0051904, Gp0051908
AGAAAGAATAAAAGCAATAACTCCAAGTGAGCAGAGAAAGTGTAAAAATTGCTATTGATACTATATCTTAATAGGTAAGAAAACCTGTATGAAAAAATACCCATATCAATGAAGAACAGAAGAGGAGAAATTTTGACATGGTTGGACATCAAAATACATGTGTTTCCTTCCAAATCTACAGATCTCAGAAAAGTTACATGAAAGTGAAATGATTGTGGATAGAGAAGTTCATTGTTAATAAACTCTCTACAGGGTCTTTTTAGCTTAAAAAAATGCTAGAAGTGCTGTTCTACGTAAGGAATCAGTTTGATCGCTGAAACAATTAAATCAGTTTTGCAGAGTGGGAATTTGGTTTGTTTGGGTTTTTTTTTGTGGAATTTTTAATATTGACCTACTTCCCTGTCTGGACACAAGGATGTTTAGAATCTGTCATCGTATTTTCTGCTGAGTTAGTTTTGCTATCTTCAGTGAAATTACTTTGGCGAAAAAGTGGCCCCTAAAATATATTAATCAGAAAGCACATCGTTGCACTACTTTGGAAGGGCATTAAGGCCTTTATGTGGATAAGCAATACAAAAAGTAGACCTGGAAGGATGATTGTTTTTCAGATGCCATGATAATACATGTATTTATTTATTTAAGTGTGATCACAAGGTAAAATAGTGGGGAACCTTTTTTTAAAAAAAAATTAGAATAAACAGTAGTGGGTTAGAACACTACACTTTCCAGTGGTTGGCTTATCCCCATAGTTGCAATTTTCATGCTCTAAATTAATGCTGAATTCTTTCTTCCCTTATTAAGCTGAAACTTCTGAATTAGGAAGGCAAAAAATTAATATAGGCATTCCACTCAGTGTATTTTAGAAAAGGTTGAGTTATGCTGTGATTTTATGAGATTTTAATATGAAAAAAGTGTGAATTTTACCTAATGAGAATGATTATAATATCTTTGAAAAAGCACATCTGTTGCATGATATAACATCTTGTTACGTGCCTCATGTTTTGAATGTTTGAAGTTCTATTTTATGGATTCTGTCAGCAGGGGATCTAATGTTAACCAGTACGTTTTAATGGAGTTGCTGTTGTGCTGCTCTAATGGGGAGATTATAAAATTATGATTAGTGTAATCCTGCCTCTATTACATAAAATGGTAAAACTGCCTTTTACTTCAATGAGAGCAATACAAAGTGTGCTGTCATATTTAACCTTCTCCATCCCTCTTTCAAACTTGCTCCTCTCTAATAAATACAGAACCCTTTACAGTTGGTAGCAGAGATTAGGGACAGATTAAACAAAATAAAAGAAGTATCTCTAGTTGATGCCAGTTAACAGAGCATCTCTAACACAGGCTCCTCAGGCAGGGAGGTTAGAAAACAGGATAAAATGAACTGAACGTGAGGGGGGAATACCCTGTTTTTCACAGGCTTTGAAGCATCGCTTAGGAATTGTACTTATAAATTGTGCACAAAGATTCTTTATGTGTCTTGCTAGAGTCAGCAAATCATTTTTAAATGTTTAAATGTGTTAAATGTAATGGGTAGGGGGTGATACTGCTGAATACGAAAAAAAAAGGAATAAAAAGAAGTGAGACACCGTTATTGATCATTACGTCAAAGTTACTGACCCTGCTGTGAAAGTTAACATGTTATTCAAAAATCTCTATTCTGAAGAGCATAAAAGCAAAGCTGAAACTTGCTTTCTCTGTACATGTTTAGGGAAAATCAGTTTGTAAACATAACAAAATGTTAGGAATTTTGACTTCAGTTTCACTTCCAGTTGCTAATCCAGGAGATTAACTTTCTTGCAATTCACAAAACGAATCTTCACCTGTGGAATAGAGATTAACAGCAAGACATATTTAGTGACCTTGAATACTCAGATTTGGTCTTTATCTCACTTACAGAAATACATTTTCTGTGATGTGTCTTCTTTTTCTTTATTGGAATCTGTTTTATAATTTGATCCATATCTTTAAATGCCCAAAGTACTGTAGGATCAACAGCACATTGGAAGTATAATATCCTTCTAGGGTGGAATAGCTAAAGATGTGTTAAAGAAAAGTGTACAAGTAAATCTGTGTGCATTTTCTCTTTTGACAAAGCCCAATTTAAATGAGTGGTAACCTGAGGAGTGACCAAAACAGTGACCTCTTAAACTCAGTCACTGGAGAAACTATGAGGTCAAATCACACACTGACAAGAAAATCAAGCATGGCTTTCACCTGAGGATGTGAATGCTCATCTGCAAGTGGAGAGGTTCTCAATGCCAATGAATATTTATGTGTTTTGTACAATAATTGTTGAATATAGAACATCAACATTCATTAGTGCAGGAACTGGAACCCCACTTTCCCTCATCTTAGGGAAGTGTTCAAATCATTGGGCTTCAAGGTCATATCCAATCCTCACTATAGGCAATGAATATTTCACTATACCAGGCAAAGTGCAACAATCTAACCAACAGGGAAAAATGAGTCTACAGTACTTTGAAACTAAAATACTCTACATTCAGACTTTGAATATTGTAAAATGTATGGGTTTAAATTACATGTAGTTTTTATATTTTGTTTAGGTAATCAGTGTTATTATTATTTAAACATAAAAATTTATCAGCCATATATATCAAACATTTCTATAGAGAGAGAGAGTCTGATTAAATTTTTTATATACATGTACAGTATATAGCCTTGGCAACATGACTAATTTATGACTACGGATTCATTAAAAAAATAGATTAGTTCCCTCAGCAGCCACATTCTTTCTGAACAAACAGTGCAGGTACAAATACATCTGATTACAGGGCCAGTGTAATTGCACATTGATTGAATCAACATTCTTCTTGCCTTTATTCAGAATCTTATATTCACAAAAATTAGGTATGACTTTCTGCAGATCACCATTAGTTTGCATTAACATTGGTGGAGCTATTCCTCTGAAATATTTTATTTCTGTATTTCAAGATGTGAACTTCAGGTTACTTCATGTACAATTTTCCATATCTTGGGGAATTTGATGAGTATTTCAATTTTAGTATATTTACAAGAAACAATAATCATGTAACATATTCTTTCTATTGTAGTAATCATAGACTAAATTATGGAAAGATTGACTAGATTTCTCTTATAGAACTGTCTGTTCCTTTTACAAACAGTTGAGGAATACTTATTTGTTATTGCTTCTTTTGAACATCAAATAGCCAAACAGCTTTGAAACATTTTAACGATACTTACGAAAAAGTTAACCACTGAAAGTACATTTATGAAAAGATACATGCAAGACTCCATTCATGTATTTATGTATCAATGTTTATATTTAGAAATTGAAGTAGAATAAAATTAGTGAATGGTGTTTTCAGTTTCCCATCTGCACTCATAAAACTTCCTATTAATGCTGCTTCTGAGTCACAGCTTGATAAAAGTTACATAGGGACGAAATATTATGAATACAATAATTTGAGAAACCTCTAACCATGGTTCCTTTTCTAGTTTGAAAGCAGTCTAGATAACTTTAAATGCAAAATGTCCATGCAGCTCCTCTTTTGCTTTTATCAGAAATATAGTGAAAAGTTTTTGTTTCATTGTTTCTAGCATAGTGAATACCAAGGAATACCGAAAATTTTGTGAATATCTTTCATTAAATTAGTCTCCCTTCTGTTTTATAACCCAAAAGTTTGCTTTTCAGATCTGTCACCTTATATCTTTTATTCTAAATCTGATGAGTGTTGTCCAATTACCTGTTCTTCCACTTGAATTGTAATTGAGTTTTGCTTAAGGACTCTTACGCATTGTTTGAATAAATCTGATGGAGCTCTGCAACATTTCTCAAGGACAGTAACCAGGTACTGTGCTTGTGAGACTGCTCCACAGGTATTATGAACCATGCTTTATCCAAATGCCATGGACAGCTGGAGGCTAAGGATCCGATTCTCCTTACACACATTTTACGTTGGTGGAGTCTCTTGTCATATAACTTATGGTATATCAAAACTGAAGCACGACCGCTGTGCTTGAGAGAGTAAACTCTTCTTGAGATTTACAGGTGAAATCAAACCACTCCATTCAAACCCCACAGAAAGGTGAGACAATGAAGAACATGTTATGGTTCCTTATGACACTATGTGTTGCTCACGTTCATTGTTTTCTCTTCCAGTTGTCCTATGTAAACTACTGTAACAGACCCAGATTTTCTTCTCGCCTCTCAGTAGTTACACTGAAAGCTGCAAGATTAAACTGTGTACCAGAAAACAACCCTGTCCATTGTCTCAGAAAGGGTTATTAACACAATTAATAACAAGGGTTATTAAGGATTGTTAATATGTAATAAAAAATTTCAGATGTCCTTTCTCCTGAAAGTTGGACATGACTTTACTTTGCCCTTGGCGCTAAAATCATTGTGCTAAAGCTCTTTGGTTTTCCACAGGTCTTTTGACACCAGACATGATGTCCAACAGCATATGTGCTGTCAGTCAGTCTTATATTTAAATTGTCAGCTTTCTTCCACAGTGGAATCAGTGATCTTTCATTGCATGAAGGGGGCTGACATGACAACACACCTGCTATAACTTCTCACAATATATACTTTTTTGCTGTTACAGACTTATAGACCTTCTAACCACACAGAGAAGAGACTGCTGACAGGGTAACCTGCTCACTATCTTTGTTTTCCATTGTCCTTTCAAAAAAAATTCATTTTTAAATTTTACATTTGTATACACAGTGACCAATTTTTTGATAGCTGGTGGTACGTTTATTTCTTACAACAAACATATATGACTAGTTTATATATTAATAAATAATTAACAATACTGATTTAACTTATTCAAAGAATAATCTTTGCTCATGTGTTGCACTGTTCTTACTTGCTTGATTTTACAACAGGTATTTTGGTGATAGGAAATGGTTTAGGTTCAAATTCTCAAATGTACATAGAGCTCCTATCTGGATATGTAAACCATCATGATACGAAAAGAGTTAGGGAGTTACATTGGATTTTTTTAGTCTGCAAAAATTGGATGCCATGCATGTATAGATTTCAAGGGGCTCTGTGCAGGTGCATCCTTGTGAAGACTGTTTTCAGATTTCTCAGTGTCGTAGGCTAAACTGACTTCTTTGCCTCAATGACCAGTATGAAATATTTGGAGAAACATGGAGAAATCACTTTGTTATGTAGACAAGATAGCTTCCCCACCCACCATTTTTCAAGGTTGTGTCCAAAAATGCCTGCTATGCACCTGGTTCCATTGTCCTTGCCCTCTTTGACAGCTGGACCTAGAGCCAGGTGTTGCCAAGCCCAAGGCTTTATTCCTTTTGTTGCGCCTGACCTGCCAGAAAGGAGAGTACTGGGTATCTATCCTGTGGCCACTGCTGAGCTGGGTGCTTGGCATTACTCAGCACCAGATCCAGAGGGTCTTAAAATTGGTTTTTTTGCCACCCTTCTCAGTCTGGGGGGCAGGTGTCTGAGCAGTTGCTCACAAGGCTTGTGTTGAAAACTAGTGCTGGTGTTGATACAACCTGTTTTCAGGAGAGGTTCTTCAGCCAAGCAAAAGTGCAACCTTAAAGGCTAGGTGCAGGGAAGCAAGTGCAGTGCTCTTTGCACAAAGCTCTCTGCTGTAGTTTGTTGATCTATCGGTGTCCCATGAAGTTTAATAGAGGAAAAATGTGTCCTCTTCAACATATAATAGGATGATTAAAAAGGAAAACTTCAGAAAGGCTGTCTTTCACTTTGAAATTGTACTGGTTTTCAGAGTTTCTGTTTTACTCCTTGTTAAAATCTGTAGACTTTTACCAGAAGTACTCTTTCCGAGGAGGTGAATGAGAGGAGACCAGTCTTCTGGTGCGAACTATTTGGCAAAGACATATTATTAATTTATTCTGCTGTAACTATTTGCATTATCTCTTCTCAGGGTTTCTTATTTTCTTTTAACTGAACACTCAAAATTCAGCTAAGAATAGTCTGCAAAATATGAATTAGTTTTACCGATGTAGTGAAAAAAATGACTAGTCATCTTATTCTGTTATAAATTTCCATATTTTATGCTATATGATTACTAATCATCACCCATACATGCCACTCTTTGCATAGTCATCATGTATTTGTTATTCCTGTTAGTGCACTTCCAGATGGTCACATCTTTAGTTGAATATTCAGCCCACCTGCCCGACTTCAGTGTGCAGATCTGTGCATCGCTCATTCTGATTCTTCGTCAGGAAAGTGTGTTTTTAACAGGAATGAACCAAATAAATTATTTTCAACAACATATAATTTTAGAAATACCATTTAAATTTTCCTGACTGACCAGTCATTTGTCTTGTATAACATGACATTTATCAAATATTTCCGAATTTTTTTTGTCAAGATGCCTTATGTCTCAACAGAGAACCTAAAGAAATAGATTTTGGAGTGACATATCAATTTGCAATGTACCATTGTACTGGTTTTGACTGGGACAGTTAAGTTTCTTCATAGTAGCTGATATGGTGCTATGTCCTCTGTGCTGAAAACTGTGTTGATAACACAGGGATGTTTCAGTTATTGCTGAGCACGCCTTGTACAACGCCAAGGCCTTTTCTGCTGCTCACTCTGCTCCGCTAGTGAGTGGTCTGGGGGTGCACAAGAATTTGGGAGGGGACGCAGCTGGGATAGCTGACTCCAACTGACCAAAGGGATGTCCCATACCCTGTAACATCATGCTCAGCAATTAAAGCTGGGGGAAGAAGGAGGAAGGGAGGACATTTGGAGCTATAACATTTGTCTTTCCAAGTCACCATCATACATAATGGAACCCTGTTTTCCTGGACGTGGTAGAACACCTGCCTGCTGATGGGAAGAAGTAAATGAACGCTTGTGCGTGCAGCTTTTGCTTTACATATTACATTCAACCCAGAATTCTGTTCACTTTTACCCTTCTGATTCTCTCCTCCATCCCACCCGGGGGGACTGAGTGAGTGGCTGGCTGAGGCTGAGCTGCCTACTGGGGTTAAACCAGGACAACCCTAAAGATGTCTCAAAACTTTAACAGGGTAATCCTGATGCTTATTTAACACTTACATGAGGAATCTGTCATCTTTGAAGCCACTCATATTTTTGCCAACTTTTGCTAGAATCAGAAAAGTTTCTGGGTGCTATTGTTTCCAACCAAAGTGCAGCACTTAGAAGATGAACAGGAAAGGCACAAAAGTGTGCTGGAGAATCTATCGTAGGTAAGGTATGCCTCTGTTCTCTTTTCTGATATGTAAACGTCCCTTATTACATATTGCACTTTATCAGGATTTATTTTGTTTGCTTGGGTTTTAGGGGGATTGGGCGAGGGAAACATCTTTCCTGCATTTTCTCAGCTGTAAGTTTTTCTTAAAAAGCTTTATCCTTATTAGAACTAAAGCTTCTTTATTCCTCCATAGCACCGTGGAGATTTCTTAACACAAGAGACAGTCCCATTTTAAATTTACTGTTGTTCCTGTACTATCTGCTATTGATTTTTCTCTGATTTTAAACTTTTTTTTTTTTTTAAATGCAGTCATTTTTCAGTTTCAGGAGAGCAATTCAGCCAAGCGTTTTGTTGGAGGATAACTCCAAGCATAGAATAAGGATTTTTTACTGAACTTGTCTTTAGCATATTGTTTAAATTTTCCGTTATTTCTTCCACCATCTTTTTACTGTGTAACTTCAGTACTTGTTTTTTCTTCTTGCAGGAATACCTATTTGGCTAATCACAGTTTCTTTCTATTCATATATATGTTTACAGAGGACCTGATTCAGGAGTTTTCATAAATGAGTACCAAACTTAAAGTAAATTATTAAATTATATGATTGCACAAATTAGACATTTATGAATTAAGGCTGCAGTTTTATAATTTATGGTTTAGAAGCCACCTTTGGTCATTTCATTTTTTACAATCTTCTATTCAGCTGTGACTATGGGTATCAAAGTTTTGGTGCCTTTACTTTCCTCAGTGCTCTTTCATACTCCCTTTTTTAATTAAAAACATTTCTAAAGGATTTGCTTGGATGCTTTTTTTAAAATATTTTTATTTTATTTTATTGGAATGGTATCTAGTATTATGGTGTTTCTGGAGTCCAAGATGGAACAACAATGAATAATTGCCTTTGTTCAATTACTTGCAGCTGTGAATATTTGCACAATAAAATTGTACTCTATCTAACATGCTCTGATCATGTACTGAATTGTCTGTATTATTTTGGTTTGTTTTGTTTTGAAAAAGATAGAGGCTTTGAGGAATATATATTCTATCCATATGTTTTTTCTTCAATTGCATAATTATAGAGCTATGATTTATCTAGTTCTAACATGTTAATGGAGTGAACTATCACATTAAAAAGAGTATATGTCATTTAGCTATATTCAGCGTAGGTATCCTCCTACTAGAAATAATCTCCATAAGTTTTGATAGGTAATTAAAAGATGGTTCACTTCATAAGTATTCAGATTTTTTTAACTGTAGATAAAGTCATATTGCTTCCAATAAATATACCAAATATTCATAAATATATATAGTATCTCATATAATCCATAATATATACATGCATGCGTGTGCATGTAACACCTGAACTAAATCAGGTAGCAGTGATAGTAAGCTTTGAGTTGCTTAGTTGTTTAGTTTAAACAGATTTCTTTACAGATGCAATATAAAATTTTCTAAATTTAGAATATAGCTTTAAAAACCTCCTCCTTCAGTTAAAAATACTCTTGTCATTTGGGGAAAAAAATGGTGAAATGCTTTTTTTAGTGGTGGTGTTTCAACATTACTTTCTTCACAGACTTCAGAGAGGCAATCCTACATAATTGTCCAAAAGACACTCAGTAGAAGCAGTTAATCCACTGATAATGTCAGTAGTCAAGGTCTTTTAAAATGGATCGCAGACCTTCAGATGAATAAATGTAAGTATTTAATACCCCTTTATCCTACACTAGTAAATTTCCTGTAACAAAAAGTGGAGGATGATCGAATTAGTTCAAACCAGCAAACTAACACAAATCTCTCATTAAGTATGTCTACCAGCTTTCAGGATTGGGACATTACAAATATTTCCTTTTGGTAGGTAGGTTTGAATAGCTTTTTTCAGTTATAAGCTTTTTGTTCTTGAAGTCTGTGAATGATTTTCAAAAGTATTTAGTTTTTACAGTAATAAGGGTTCCAGGATGTTTTAGTTAAATGGGCCTAAGGATCCAAAAGCAAAAAAGTTGTGGTTTTTTTTTAATTATTCTTATAAACTCCACAGTGAAAGTGACATTATTTATAAATTTAAATTATAATCCAGTGACATAAAAACCAGAGCTTTACTAAGACCTGCTCATGGCTTGGAAAGAATAAACCCTTTTAGATAGAGTTGTGCTTCGTTTTACAAATACGTGTTACTACAGAGATTATACATTGGTTGCACATAGGTTTACAGTAGAATAGTTGCACAGATCAGAATATTTTCTGAAAGAGAAAAGAACAAAGGAATCTTTCTGTTTAGGCCTCAAAGGCGAAATACATTATTTCAATGGTACCTTCAGAATCTTTCCATTCAGTTTAAGATTCTGGTGATTTATGGGCCAATAGTCTTTTCTAAATAACAGAGTTTTAAAAAAAAAAAAAACTCCATAAAGTGCAAAATGGCTTTGGGACCACAAAACACTAATGACAGGGCAATCGAGATTCAAGGAGACAGTTTAATTGCTAACATTTTATTTCTTCCAAGGATGCCTTAAAGTACCTCTCTATCCAGCATTGCTACTGCCACTTGCTAAATACCTTATAGCTATTCCAAATTTTAACATAAGAATTAATATTTTAAATTGTTCCAAATCAATTTCTTGAGTTAGAATGCGAAGACACCTACCACTAACAATATTGGTATCTTTTTCATCTTCTCCCAGTTTTATTGGGCAAGGAATGTGACCATGTCAGAAATACAGCATAAGGCATGGAAATACAGTAGAAAAGAGTTAGAACAGGAGACTTCTTGCTGCCCTTCATCTAATATAAGTAGTGTTCATTGGGCTTTTTCTTTAGCAGTTCTTTTCCTGCAGTTTTGTTCTATGATTATTACAGGCTCTTTATTATTCTTTTCTGCTAATGTTATGACTTATGCTCTGGCATCAGGAAGGTTTGTTTTTTTTTTTTGCCAAACTGTGAGAAGACATTTTGACAGCATTTGGGAATTGGCATTTGTTTTAAAGTTAGAGAACTGAGAAGAACCTTGGAGAAATACTTGTTTTGTCACAAATTATAGCTGATGTGCTGTGAGACAAAGACCAAAGAGACAAAGAAAACCATAGGGTTTTATCGGTAAATATCGTTACCTGAAGGAGAAAGAAAAAGCCAGTGATTCGGTAGGTAAAGATCGCAAAATGAGCAAAATCCTCTGGGTGGGATGATAAGGAACTCTGTGATGGATTATTTCTTATCTGAGGAGACAACTTAACCACTGTATCATCCATAAATGCGTATGTGAGGGTTTGAGACACAAAGGGTAAAAGCTCATATTACTTTCTTCCCTTTTCAGCTGCCAGTAAGGGCTGCCATAACATCCATTTACCTGTGTTTCTCTTTAATGAGTGCGCAAAGATGAATAAGATAAATAACTGAACAGAAGCTACAGTATTGCAGGTGAAGAACAAGATACTTGACGCTTTGCATTAAAAACGTCCAAAGAGAGTATTTATGTTCTTACTTGTGGTGGATCCGGTTTCATCTATTAACCATGGGTGACAAAGTACTACAACAAAAAAACCTACTCTGACTTGGTTAATAGGATTAGCATTATTATGGTCCTTCATAAACTGCATTTTGTCCATTCTTGCACCTTTTACTATTTTCTGTTTGCCATTTCTGCAGCACTACTGGATCAATTTCTTACTCCTCTGTCACAGCATTCTACTTTTTTCTTAAAATTCTTTATTGCTTATTTTGAGTTCACTTGAAATTTGATGTTCATTCCAAGATTAGAAATATTTAGAATTTGCTAGTGTACTGGAATTGGTCAATATTTGTTTCTATATCTACATAAATATATAGTACTAATTCTATTTTTCCCTTTTTCAACTCAGTCAAGATTTCCTCTGTAACACAGGTGAAGAAACTTTACTCAACAGGTGGGACAGAGGCTCAGTTTTGACACTGATAACTAAATGACTGAGCCAGTGCTATGTACTCTCAGGCATGTTGTAACAAAAGGCAACCTCAAAGGCAAGGTGTCAGGGAGTTACTTTGTTGGACTTAGATGCTAAGATGAATTTAAAACCTAATAGGAAAGTCAGCCTAGCAGCAGGCTACTATGATGTCTTTTGCTGCCCCTTTTCTAATTTGTCTCTACGAAGAGGTACTAGCAGAGTGTCTTTGTTTCGCCAGCACAGACGCTGAGGCATTTTCAGTCTTGCTTTCCAGCTCCCAGTGCTGCATGTGAAACAGCTGGGCAGACAGGGAAAAAGAGAAGTACTTCTGCCTCCAGTAACTTCCCTCTCAGCTGGTGGCTTGCTTACAGAAGTATTTTGCACATCCCTGGAGCTGGACTATGAAAAGTAAAGAGTGAGTGATATGGAGTCACACACGTTTGCAAAATATTGGCTATGAGCATTTGTAAAGACCTAATTTTACATTCTATCTGAAATTATTGGATTTTTAGTGTGTCCTTCCATTGCTCCAGACCCAGAGCAGATTTATTATTAGAGATTAAAAGAGTTTGCAAGCAGATGGGATTTGCAATATGCCATTTGAACAGACTCCTCATCCATTCGGTATTGAGAGGCTAAAGCGCTGATGCTGCTACTTGTTTTCTGAGCTATAACTTATTCTTTCTAGCCTATGTCTCTTAGAGCTTTTGTACCACCTCTTGCAGTAGATTTGAGCACAATAGCTTCAGCTGAAACAAAATTACTATGAAAATGAAAAAGGAAGCACCAGAGTTGAAACAAAATGGAACAGAAAATTTTTATTCCACTATAGGTTACGTGTATTTGAACTTGTGTAATGTACTTAAAGAGGAATTCATAGAAGCTCATTACTTCCCTTGATACTATAAAATACACATCTTAGACTTAGAAATACTCAGATATTGAACAAAGAGAACCACCTGCTACCTTGAATGGACTGTGAGTAACTATCTAAATGATTCTTCAAATCCAGTCGATACAAAAATATTCTCATTTGTTAGCAAGAGAAGGCTGAGACACCTGCTTATATAACATCTACATGTGTTTGACTATTTCATTTGTATTTCTTGGTCTGTCAGATTGGCAGTTAAAAACAACGAGAACAACACAGCAAAATAGGAGCTTTCAGGCTGTGCGGTGTAGAATAATGAAAGCAATTTAGGTACATGTGGGATAATGCCACATTAACAGCATTAGTGAACCATTTTCTCCCATAACATAATCTGTCAATAGCCTTTTTCAACTGACAGAGTAAAACTTGTCAATTTTATTTTTGCAAATCCATATTTTCTCTAACAATGGCTTTTCTTCTTTGTGAATTTATGCATGACATCACAACCTACAGTCTTACTACTTCAGTATGAAAATTCATATCTGTGTTTCACCTGTGTTCTTTCACCATGCATATTTAGAGAGCTCTTCTATGCATGCCTCTACCACCTGCTTTGAGACATAGACAGAATCAGTGTTCCGCTGGTGGGAGAAAACACTAACTTCACAGATGTAATGTAAGGATATCTGACTATTGGAAGGAGAAAAAACAGATGCCAGGTTATAGCTTTGCCTTCTTTGTTCACAGGTAGGCTGGAGAGCCAGGGACAACATGTATTGTGTCCCTTGTGTTAAAGCTCCAGCTGTACTCTAAAGCAATGGCTGGAAGCAGCTAACTTATATCTGCTCAGAAGCAGGGAGTCAAGATCTCTGTGCAATCCAGACATAAGGCAAAGAACTTTCTCTGCAGCAATGAGCAGCAAAGCAGGACTGAGAGAACAATCAAGATGGGAATAGGCTGAGGAGTGCTACCTCTTCACAAGCTCTGAATATCTGCCCTCAAGGTCCTTAAATACTTTGATTTCTTTGTCAGAAATCAGTCAAGGCCAGCTCCTGACATTCCCTCATGCACTTCATGAAGTGGCTTTGGAGAATCCTTGCAGATGACTGTAAAAATAGCAGGCCGGTAAGTTTTGAAAAGCTGACGCTTTTTTTCTGCCCCATTCAATGATGCTTCACTGTAAAGGCAGTATCAGTAATTCAAGTTCATCAGACACGTAATGCTTACAGATCATTCCTGTCTTTCTCATATCCTTTCTTGAACTTTAGGACTTATATCCCTATTGTTATAAATAAAAAAAGTCATGCAGCTCACAAAGATCTGCAGAAACATTAGCCAAAATTGGGATGTCATGCCGGTTAGTTCTTCCACTAATACGTTTGCAACACCACCAGTGTGAGGCATGCCCTGACAAAGAGCATAAAATGCTGTGCATGAATAAAATGCCGTTGGGAAAGATCTGCAGCTGTGAGCAGTAATTGGTAAAGTGCTATCATCAAACCCCACACAGCCACATATACAGAGGAAGACTCGCAGCACATCAAGTGTAAAATGAAAGCTGTGACACAGGCAGACATGAAGCCAAAGGAATATTGGTCAATATGCTGAAGTTGCTGTCCAAAGACAGAACTGTTCAGCAGTCTCTAAAATGTTTGCAACTTTGAAAACAAACAGAACACTGGAAAAAAGAAAATCAGTTCTTCTAGTTAGTTGGAAAAGCTGATGTAAAGAAATATTCTACAGAAATGAGGTGCAGATGCTGGAAAGATAGATAACTGTCAATGAGTAATATGACAGTGTCAGTGCTCTCACAAGCATAAAAATGATATACATCGTCACTAATCCCTATGGATTTATTTTGTCACGTGGTCAGTCTACATTCCTCCATCTTCATCAGGCAAAGGCTGTGGACACTAACCAGTAAAACTGATGTCCTTCAGTCACAGTGAATGTATGAATGAGGAACACAGATCAGTAACATCACAGAGTATAATGGTGGATTAGGAGGCAAAGACACATGAAATACGTACTGGTATAAAATATTAAACTAATTATGAAGAGTGCTTCTGTACAGCCAACACCAGATGTTTTGATTCTGGCTACTAATCTGTTTGAAACACAAAGCTGTGTCACACGTAAGTGTAGTCCTGCACGCTGGCAAAGTGCCCAGAGATAGTGAACCTGTGGTAAAATGGTGAGAGTGAGAATTTCTCACTCACTTTTCTAGGCTTGAAGAGTAGTCACAGATATTTCTCTCTCTCTTTATTCATTCTCATACATGGTGAACAAAATTAAGCCTATATACATAAAAGAAAACAGTTACTCAGATTTGAGGAAGAAGGAAAAACATCATCGCTACCAACTGGTCCTCTGGCATTTCAGGCACCATTCTGCTTGCCAGCAGAGAGATCAGATTTGGAAGATATATGAAGATCCCTAATTGGTTACAGGTAGGGCTCATTTTTCCTTTGTAGTTCCTTTGCTGAGTCAAGGAATGAAGGTTAACCAAATGTCTTGAAAATCTCTGGTTCGGTGACACTGGGTGTAGTCTTCTAGTTTGCGTTTTCTCTTGGACAGGGGCAAAATACTTGGAAATATTTGTATTGAGGCATAAGTCAGCACAGTGTGACTTTTGGAAACATTTTACTACACAGAAAGAACTAGAGAATCCAGTTACTTGAAAGTGCAAATACGTTGGTTTGTCAAGGTTACTCCTTGATGATGTATCTCACTTCTTATTCAAGGCTGCCTGGTCAAAACCAGTGAAATTTGCATGGTTTTGTAGGCAAAATCCAGAATGTCATTTCCAGTGTCACCTAAACAAATTAGATGCTCAGCTTTAGTGATAAGCAGTGAAGATTCCTTAAGTGCTTTTTTTTTTCATCTCTTGTTCTGAGACTACTCTCTGCAGCAAATGTTCCATCACTGCTAATAAATAAAGAAACAGTTGCAACTTCGTAGACTCCAGCGAGAGCAACACCAAGTTCAATACTGGATTGCATTCCACAAAGGCTTGTGCTTTGCTTACATCTATCTTCTAAGATGATTTAAAAAATATTTCACTGGTGTTTGAATACATCATCCTTCTTTCTTCCCTGTCCACTTTCTTCTTGTACACTTTTGCCATTTTTAAATCTTAGTTTTCTTGCCTCCTGCAGTATATCCAATGAGAATTAAGACAGAAACCTGCATTTTTGTAGACATTATTGTATCAGATGAACTGGTGCATTTCAGTGTTTTTAGTTGGTTTCATCCTTTTACAGGTGAACAGAATGGAGATTAGAGATTCTGTTTTGATGATTTTCTTGAAAAGCAGCTGGGCTTTGAAATCAGGTGAATGTCAATCTTTCTGTCTTACCTTCATACTTCTTTACCCTTGCAAGGCAGGAAAACAAAGAATTGGAGAGTTTTGACCTACATCTCTGAAAGGTAACCGAATCTAAAAACAACAACCTTCTAACACTGGCCTAGAGCATTTCTTCCACTAGCTCTCTGCAATCCAATTAAAAAAAAAAAAAAAAATTGAGGAATTTGCAGTGTTTTTGAATTAAGCTCATTTTCTGATTAGAAGCTCTGACTAAGCAATTGTAGAAATACAGGGTGTATTTAAGTAAGAAAGCTGTTTCTCTTCTTCATTAATCAAGGAATATTTTCACAGTTCAACTATCCTGCACTTGTTTTCCTGTGATTTGCAAAGAGTGAATCATAGAAGGATATTCTTTTCCTATAAAGAACATTCCTATTAGCTTACATTTGCAAATACATTTAATTTTATTTAGTCACCATTCACCACCGTTTACTCTGCAGCATGCACCATATCAAGAGTTTTGATTCAGACCTCATGTTTCCTACATAGCTAGTACAGTATATATTGATACCATTCAGCTTGGTGTCATCTGCAAACTTGCTGAGAATGCACCTGATCCCTCTGTCTATGTCATTGATGAAGGTATGAAATAGCACTGGTGTCAGTACGGACCCCTGAGGGACACCACGTTTTATTTTCTTTACCTTCAGGTTTTTAAATATTCTGGCCATTTTAGGGGGCAGGTATTCGCTTTTTTTAAGTCCTGTTAATATAACTGTGTGAGAACTTTAATCATTTCTCTTAATATTCCCAAAAGTACTAGTAAAGCTTCCCTACATTTTTTTTCTCTTCAATACACTTTTATTTTCTCTGAATGCTGTTTCTTAGTGCCAGCCATAACATATACAATGTTAAGTCTCCTTAAAACCTCTTTATTTTACACATCTTGTCCAGTGATCTGAATTGCCTAATACTTTCTAGTATTTTCAAGTGTAGATTGCATCTTCTATTGGTAATACTGGAGAAAGGGAAGGACTGTAGGGTTTGTGAGAAGAGCAAGAAATCTGTGTATGTCTGAGGTGGCAAGGGCAAGGTTGCAAGCCAGTTGAGTTGTTTTGGAAGGCCAGATTCTTGACTCCTGGTGCCTAGGTATGATGATCCAGACAATAGCCAATGATTACATTCAGATTTTTTCTCAGGATCTCATTCCATTCAGTGCTCAGGTTAGAACAGTTCTGTGTGTTAATCAAGGCAAGAAGGCCATCATCCTGGGACCTATTCTGAATTGTTGCTGGGGAGTTTTGAATGAAGCAAAAGATTGCAAGAAAATAAAGGAAGTTGTCCCTATGAATGCAGCTGAATCATGCCTTTGGAAACTGGAGTTTGTTCCTATCTATGACATGGAGTGTTATTTTATGCTGTCAAATCACCTCAACCCAAATTTTCCCACTTGCTTACAAGGTTCTTCATTTCTCTGGTGTCTTATGTGCAGAAGTGTTTATAAATCAGAGCTAAAATTGTAGCAAGTAAAGCCACACTTCAAACATGGAAAGTGCTATCTAATGCTTGGAATGCTGAAAAATCAGTTTCTAACCATCTCTCAAACTTGACACACAAAATCAATTGATACATTTTGACCTTAAACTCCTTGTGATCCTGTAACCCCTCTTCAAAATGTATGTGATGCCAAATACATCCCTATCTTTATAGGGGGGTGAAAGGTTGGGAAAATAAATTGGTATTTGTGAAGCCATCACATAGTAGAAATGTGTGAATTACGTTTCTGTTTTTAGAACAGTGTTTGAAGAGTGTGTCTCTAATAATACCTGGAACTGCACATAGAAAATCAAGAGAAATAAAAAATTGAAAAGCTTTTCATAAATGATTTCCATCCAAGCTGTGCATTGAATGAGGAGGTAGGGGACTCATTAACTTTTAATGCTTGTGATCATACTGTTAAAGAGAGTATCATAAGGACTAAATTCAGACTGCACAAATGTGATTTTCAAGTAATTAACATTGTCAGCTGATAACAATTTTAACATTACTTTATGGGTATGTACATATGCATTCATGCATGCATGTATGTTGACAAGCTCAGTTACAAATTGTACTCAGGTATTCACAATTACCTGTTTAGGACTCTGAGACACTGTTACATGGTTCAGTAACACCATGAGCATATCAAACTTTGGCTTTTAATGTGTTTGCGGAGGCTTCCTTTCTATTAGTCTTTGGCTTTAACCATGTAGTTGGAAGTAGAATTTCATCTGCCATCGACATGTAATTTACAACAATTGTGTAAAATAGTTGTCAAATGACTTTGTTAATATGGCAAATCACATATATAAGAGGGTATTTAAATGAGATCTACATGTTTAAATAGCTTAAAATCTTAGGATTAAAAACATCAGAAAAGTTGACTGTGCTAGCTGAGTCTTATAACCTTTCTCAAATAGATCCTTAGTTAATTATCTCTAAAACTGGATTTTTAAAACATTGTGCTGTGTCTAGAGATTGATATTTAACTTTTTCTCTATTAATCATATTTAGTTTTGAGATTTGGAACGGTAGTCCTCTAAGGTTCATCTGACATTTAAACAATTATGTTGAGACTTAACATTGATATATTTTGGTTGCTTAACCCTTCTTGTCAGCAGTTTTGTATTTTATGCAGAACTTGATGGTGTGACACTGGCATTTATAGCAGAGTGCATATATTTTAATAGAACAATTCTTGTCCTTAGTAGGACCTGTAGTTATAGCAGTTATGATTATTCACAGAATCAAAGAATCACAGCATAGTAGGGGATGGAAGGGACCTCTGTGGGTCATCT
>Ga0181612_113018_pt1 | contig 18128 bp, 9 predicted proteins | sample HoacroProtozoa21_FD_119630 | JGI IMG/M metagenome (GOLD analysis project Ga0181612, IMG submission 119630) | Hoatzin crop microbial communities from Cojedes, Venezuel. Combined Assembly of Gp0051906, Gp0051904, Gp0051908
TATTTGTTTTTTTTTGTATTTCCTTTCAAAAGGCCCCATCAATGTGTTCTTGCCTAGGGTGTCTACCTATAGCCTAACTGACTCCTACCTGCAGTGTGAATAGCTCATGCATGTTTATATCCCTAGCAAATTTTAGAAATGGTGTATAAGATGCTGATGTTCTTTCCCTTTGATAGAGGTTGGATGAGATTTCCCAGCTCCTGCCCTCCTAATAGAGGCAGGTAAGAGTTACGTGCAATTCCCTGCCCTCTGCAAAAGTGTGCCCCATGGGACAGGTGGCATCTATTTCTAAACGTAACATCATATACTGGGAACTATAATGTGTCCTGGTGGGACACAAGGAAATCTGAGCATCAGGGAAATGAAGGTCATGTCACCTTACCAATCACATCAGTCTGACCACCAGGAATTTCAAGCAACATGCTCTGACTTTAGCAACTACAGGGACACTGATCTGAGACCTCTCTTGTCATTGGCAGGTTGCTCCTAGCCCTGCACAAAGCTGCCTGCACTTCCCAATCTCATGACCCGTCACATGCAAAGGAGGACCTGGATGTGTCACTGAACCACGGCTGCTGTCCCCAGTGCTCAATTTGGCCATAACAGCACTTAACATTCCAGGCTGCCCTGGCATCCAAATACTTAAGAATAGGAGAAAAAAAAAAAAAAAAAAATTTACCGTGAGGATGGACAAGGACTGGGACAGGTTGCAAGGAGAGGTTCTGGAGTCTTCATCCCTGGAGATGAATAAAAAACAACTGGACATGGCTGTGGACAACCTGCCCTAGCTGTCCCTACTTTGAGCAGAAGTTTTGGACCAGCTGCTCCTTTAGAGAGGTTCTCACACCCTGCAGGTCCTGTTTCCTCCTGCCTCGCTGCACACAGGCGCTTAGGTACCCTAAGGCAATCCAAAGGGCAGCAGACCCCTGTGTGCTGAGGGCTCAGTCTCATGGTCTACCCCAGCCTCCCCCAGTCAGCTTTGAAAGCGGTTTTCAAAAGAAGCCCGCGGGCATATGGTGAAGCTCTGAGCTGAAGTCCTCATTGGGGAAAGGAGGTGAGGGTTATGGAGGCAGTACAGATTGTCTCTCCCAGCTCCACACCTCTCCTCAAATAGATTTGGCAAATCTAATTACTGATACTACAAATAGAAGACCACTCCTGATTAGCTTTTGGATTTGATTCCTCCGGAACTGAAAATCACAGAAGCATTTATTTAATGAATAAACTGCAGACTAGCCTGAAAAAAAATACATTCTGCACATTTTTCAGTGAACTTTTAAACAAGTTTCCTTCAGATACAGTCATGAACCTCTAGAAGCTGCATCACCCAATTCTCATAAATTCATGTATGGATTTAAACTTTTACTCAAATATTCAATTATAAGTGAATATTTCAGATTTAATGTGGAGAGCAATTATTTTTTTAAAAAGCTCTGCAATGCTGATTCCTGATTTCTTACCATTCAAACAGGAGAAACAAAGCTTTGAAGTTAGAGAATCCAATGCAAACAGCTTGAATGTTGAATCTCAGTGCTCAGTAAACACCATCCCTAAAGAATCTATATACAGCCAGAGAATCATCCTTCCTCCTCCATTTTCGCCTCAAACTTCATGCTTCAATGTCCCTAATTATTCTCATACTGAATAACTTTGAGAAAAAAGCGATCCGTTCACCAACATTCCACAAATAGCAGGGAAAAAATGTCTAATTTAAAAAAAGTGTTATACATTGTACCCAGCTCTGCAAGATAGCTAATACTAAATGTGGCAGATAGAATTCAAGTTTCTGTGGAACAATAAGGAAATAAGGGGAAAACTATATTTAATCATGTTTATATTCACAGCCTCATACAGAGTGGGAGAAATAATCACTTCAGATCAAGAGAGTAGGCACAGATATCATAGCCTGTTGTTATCTTGTTCCAGGTAGGATAAATACTAGGCACTGAGCACAGCTGAGGTAGGCATAATTTTAGCGCTGCAGACAATGAACTACAACCTAATCTTAGACACACTTCTGCAAACCCTGGCCATATTGCCATGCTGGGGAGCAGTACTTTGTACCCAAAGTATTTGAAGCAACTTTCTGTTGGGAAAATTGCCATACACTTCACATGCAGTTCCCACACTTCTCCATTAGCCCATGATTCAGTGTAAATGACTATAAGTCTCCCATAAATTTGCAATATCTCAAATTTTCTAAATTCTCTGCTGTTGGGCATGTATGAGATTGTATAAATATTTTAAATTACATAGGAAAGCGTAGAGCAGACTTATACATAACTCCTTTAAAATATAGGACTTCTGGGATAGAGGGATCATTCTTGCTAGGTTTAGCACTGTCTACATGATTGATTTTCCAGTATACAGCTGTTCTTGTATGAAAGGATTTCAGAGCTTAAAAATAGCAAGATAATTCCCATTATGTTGCCCTTCTTTTTGCCCAGCAGCTGTTTGGCTGGAAAGCATCACCAGTACACAAGGAAACAAGAAGAAGGGAACAGCTTCAACAGTTCAGACCAAAGCCTAGCAACCAGTCTCCAGTGGTGACCAAAAGGAGATGCCTAGTGAAGACTATAAAACTAGAGCAAGCACATTTCTTAGCCTCCAGCCATTTTCAGCTCAGGGATTTTCTGGAGACTGTTTTGAACCTGGCTCTTAAAGAAAACCTCTCTGACTCTAGAAACCAATAAAAATTATGCCTAGAACAAAAACTAACAAAGCTAATGTAGTTCAAAGCTTTTAAATATCTATCCTTAACATCAGATATGGCCTGTTAGAGTGAGGCCCATAAATGCATGGTCTGTTTTCCAAGGCCTCCATTGGAAAATCCACTGGAACCCAAAGGAAAACCCTAGTGTGTGACAGCTCCAGAAAAAAACCCTAAATGAACATACCAGTCTTCAGCTGCTAACACATGAGTTTAAATGGATCCACATAAATATCTGGAAAGCTGCGCTCTGCCTAGTGGAGCCACGCATCAGAGGGCAGCCAAGAAACTTGCTCCTTTCCCTCTGAATATTCAGCCAGAAAAAATATGCTTTTGCTACCTAGGAGAAGTGCTCTGCCCCCATTCTCATGCAAGATTATTAAGAAAACCAATTCCATTGTAATTTCTACAGCCCATGCTCTATCTTGGGGAAGGGGTTCTGCTCGCTGTTGAGGCTGAAGTGAGATAGTCTCTACCTAGGAGATACTTCTATTTTTTTTTTTATTTTATCTTTAAATGCCAGCACACTTGCCAAAAGGCATTACTGTTGCACAAAAACTCATCTCTAATATCTGCATCTTATTCCTAAAACAGTTTAGCTTTTTATTGCCACTGTTTATAGAAAGCCTACAGTAATATAAACAGCTTTCATAAAAGTTGCCAGGTTTTTAGCATCATGCTGTGCCTCCACAGCAGTTACAACAATTCTGCTGCTACAAAATAGTACCCAATTGCAGTATCTACTGGCAGAATCACAAATTGTTCTCCTAGGCTGGGCATTGCTGGAATAAGATCACATTTGCTAACACCCTTTTTGTTGTTGTTTTTGTTTTTTGGCAAGATGAAATGTTTCTTTTTCTTTTGCCACATAAAAAGGAAGGAACAGGGACGTGTTTGGGTTTGTGCCATTAGAAGAATGATTTTGGTCTTCTGATGATATGGGGCTTAATTATACTTCCCTGCTTGATGCTTGTACTAGAAATTCAGCTTCCCACAACTGTATTTCTCCATGGAAGGCATGCCGGCGTCTAGAGAAATCTGAACTTCTCTTGTTACATTACGCCAAGACTTTGGACAAAACCACTTGCTCTCAAGCACTCTAAGGGGCTGCCTGTAAATCAGGATTAAGCCTGCTTTCTCTATAAGCCAAACCATATTCAAAGCAGCTACCATGCTGCAAAAGCTAAGTGGTAGAAGAATGCTGATAAACCCCTGTCCTGGGAGCAAATATACAGACTAGAAATGAACGTTAGCTTTGACCTGCAGAATGCATTTTGCTGTGTAATCAGAAAGCTATTAGACTACAGCCAAACATCCAAAAACTGAAAAATTTCCCTTTGCCAGTGCTGAATAAAGGTCGTCTTCCCAGACTATCTCATCCTGCGCTCATCAATTTCTAGGCAACACATCATGGTCCCTCCCACCTATATTTGGGGGATAACATAGCTGATTCTGTTACACAAAGGCAATCCCTTGCCAGTCTTGTCCAGGCTTTACCACCAAGCTTTTGAAAACTTTATGTCACTGAGTCAGAGCTTTTGTGCATTTCTGACCTCCCTCCCTCTTCCAAGAAAAGCACCACTTCCTAAGGCTTACCAAACCACAGCTGCGATCCCTGCAGAGACGTCCCATTTGCAGCACAGCATTGCAAGCTGAACTGAGCTTTTCCTTCAGGATTGAGATTAGGGTTTGCTGGGAAAAGATCTCAGTACCATAAATGGATGCATGTTTTTCTCAGGTTCACACACTGTTTGTGATGGCCTGCCTGGCATCTGGCTTTAGCGTAGAAATTAAAATTTGTTTTTCCTCCAGGGAGCCAGAATACTAATCTACAGTAACACAGGCTGGGGAATCTAATCATTGTACCATGACCCTAAATGATCTTGTTATGCATTCAGCTTCTGCCCAGTCTATCTCTGGGATTGACAAAAGTTTCTGCAGTCTGGAGATAAGGAATGCGGTCGCATCCATTTATTCTTACTTTACTAGCCTGGAGACAGCAGTATATTCCAGTCATTCAGAAGAGAGTCTTGCTGATGAGCATGTGGGAATAAATAGGAGTGAATTGTGTGCAAAACCACAGTGTGGTTGTAGTGAAAGGTAAAGCATACCTCCACAGAGACGTGCTGCTGAGAGAATCAAAAAGGCAGAGAAGGTGGCAGCATCTAGCTTTCTGGGACAGTTTGGACTTAAGTAACAATAGGCAACACCATCATTCTCAAGGACATTTCCAATCATATCTGGAAAATGTCCTGAAAGCAAAGGTGGTTTATCCACCATTTTCCTTCCTTTATCGCATGGTAGTTGCTTCATGTAGACTTGGAGGAAACGAGTAAGTATGTGGGGAAAAGCGAAGCTGCTCGCCCTGATGTCATTGCCTTACCTAAAATGATGGATCTGCAGTGAATAATCAACGCATCTAGACACATACTTTCACCTCAGTGGCACCTCTATCCCAGGCTGGGGGAACCACTTCTACATTAGCTTTTATGGACACAATACTGTCCTGGCTTCCTTAGAACTTCTTCATGTGTTTGGTTCAGGTAATGGTACTGAACTTTCAGGATATAGCATGGACTCACTGCATAAAATTCAGTGAGGAGTGAGGGAATCTTCTAGAAATTAAACACTTTATATGCCTGGGAAATGAGTTTACCTCCCTCATTTTGGGAGGACTTGCCATATCGCTCTCTGCAGCTGCATGTGAACTAGCCACCTACGCATCCAGACTACTCCATGCTCAGCTCATAGAAGTGCCAGCAAGTGATATCACTAATTTAATACTAGCTCGATATATGTCTTTCACGTATCACAATAAATCTTTCCCTACCTGCACAGCAATGCTTGTCACAGTGAGGTCACTTTAGGTCATTTCCAAAGTCACAGCAACAGGCCACAGTTTTCCTTTGTGCTTCCTGGTACATTTTCATGTTCCTTCCCCAATGACTCCTGGCTGCATTGTCTGTCTTTTCCACTCAGCAAATTTCTCAGAAAAGCAAATCGTCTGCCCTGCCCTGTATATCGCCCCATCCCTATCTTATCTGCCCACAGATCTGCTAGGATGCAGCAAATCAAGTAGGTGAAGCAGCCTTCAGCTTCACTAAGGTACTCCAGGTAATCTAATGTATCTTCAGGAGACAAGTCTAACACAGTGTGAACTGAGTTACTTTGATTCTGGCTTGGTGCACTGCCAGTGAAATAATTATCATTTAAAGGTTAATTAAAGAATCTGCCTTTGTAGGTTGTGAGGAAGGCACTTAACAGCAGGAACCGAGCTCAGGAATTGTCGGGCTGTGTGCATAATACATAATGTTACAGGCACTAAAGCGCATACATCTTCCAGCCTCACTCTGATCTCGCCCGCAGTAGAGTAAATGCCATCCAGCCCTACATCTGGTGGAGCTGTTCTGAATTTACACATTCTGCAGTATAGTAGGCCCAGTAAATACAAATGCTGTGAAGAAATCAATTCCATCTTGTCTTTTTATCTGCAGCCCCATTCACAGCCTGCTCCCGAAGTACAAAGCGTTGCACGTTAAGGCTTTCCAGACTTACCCATCACTCAGCACTGAAAAATGCATTTCTTGGTGATGTTCAGCTCTCAAGACCTGGTCAACGACTGGAGGACTGAGACATCACATCTCAGAATAACATGGTTTACCCCGTTGCTGCTGCAAGGTCTAAAGCTAATTCCCCAGCCAGCCACGGCTTTCCGAGTCTCCCCCATCTCCCTCGGCCTGTAGTTATCCCTTCAGCCCTCAGTGCCATGGTGAAGGTGTGCCGCCTGCCCACAGTACTTCTTTTTATTCCTCCACTGACATACGTCATTGCTGCTGCAGCTCGTCTGAGTGCCTGTCTACGCTAAGCCAAAAAGGACAGCACTTTTCAAAGGGTTTCTTGCTTGGCCTCAGCACAGCACCTACATGACCTCAAGTCCCAAGCCCATGTGGGGCCCAGTGCTTCACTCCATCCTCATTACATAGACACACCTTAAACATTTCGTCCCTCTTGTTTTGGCGTGTTGTATTGGAACAGTAAAACATCCATGATGATCATGTTATTTTAGCTCACGTAGTTTATGTACTATCAAGAGTAATTTACCTTGCTGCCTCTGTATTAATTTTTGTCTTAAAAGCTATCGGTTTTGTGAAAAAATATATAATGTCGATAGTGGGATTCACTTCTTCCTAATTTCCATCAATATTAAAGCAACACCGTTTTAGGACATGCATGTGCTCCACAGAGAGCAACGAGTAAGTTACCGAAAATTTAGAATATAACCAACCTGCCAAGGGTGGAGGGAGGAATTCAGCAGAGAACTTGAGAGTTGGAATAAGGGCTTGCCTTTGTAGTCAGCACCCATTTCCCCCCTAACAATGCCAACCTCTAGCATGCTTTTCTACCAGCTCTTCCCAGTGTGTTTCTCCTGCGGGCACACGCACACAGAGTGTCATTCAAAGTGTGTGGCAACCATGCTTTGAACAGATGATGGGAGCTGATGTGCAGGTGCCACTATCTTTCAGGAATTTTCCATCAGATGCGAGTGTCACCCCTCCCATTGATGGCGGTTTGCAAATAGAAATAATTAGCTGATAATGCTGTGAAACAGGACAAGACTGGTAATCTCAACATGCAGCCTGTGTGTGAAAAGGAAAAGAGGAAGCTGGTGAGAAAGCAGAGCTGTTAAGGGAAGAGATAAGGGAAATAGTGTCAATTAAGAGAAGAACAAATTAGAAGAAGGAGTCCCAAGAGTCAATATGAAATGAGGGAAGAAGGGAGAAAAAGCAGAAGGCAAGAAAGGCTTCCATAACAAAATGAAAATGCAGAGGCAATGTTTATGAGACCCACGTCTCTCGGGCAGCCGCTCCGTGCTTTTCCTTGGTTAAATTTCCCCTCTGTGTCCTTCGGTTTGGTTTTCTTCATGCACACTTCATTTGATCTCCAGCAGGCTGAAGGTGAGAACTTTAAAAAAATGCTATTGCCAATTTGGAAACAAAGCAGCTACTCTAATGAGCTCCCTGAGAGATATTTTTACAAAGTCAAACCTCAAAAGATTTTATTTACTTGATGAAGAGCAGACAGAACAGCTGTGAAACAGGAACAATGATAAACAACAACAACAAAACCAAAAACAATCAGATGGAGCCACATCTTAAAAAAGTGATATATATATTTTTTTTTTTAAACAAGGCACCTTGTATCTTTCTGATAAATAGCTAATGACTATTGGGAAAGACCTTCCTGTAACTGCTACTTACTATTTTCTTATTCTCATTTTCCTACTGGGAACCAGCATCAAGGATGTGATGCCCCTACATTTAGCAAACATTTAACTAATAAATGTTTAATCATTTAAGAAAAAGCATCATAAATAAAATGTTTTATGAATGAGAATCGTCAGGGAGTAATTAGAACTCTTAATGCCTACAGAATAAATATGACATCCTCCTGTTTCAGAATCACTCTCTAACTCTCCCACAGAGCAGAAATACACAGGAAGTAATTAAGCGAGCAAAAAAATAAAAGGAAAAAAACAAAGGTACGTTGAGGGGAAACACTGCTGAAGTTCAATCAACAAATTTCATTGTACCTTGGGACTCTGAGACCCCCTAGTGAGCAACAGATCTTTTAACATAATTGATCATATTGCAGGTAAAGTATTCTACCTGGATGTCTTTTCACAATAAACAGATTCAACTTTGGATTATCGAAGTGATCTCAGCTGGTGTAAGAAAAAAAAAAAAAAAAAAAAAAAGAAAAAAAAAAGAAAGGAAAGGAAAAGGAATATGGCACCCAAGGGAAAACACTTCCAGTGTGTCCATAACGGTTTGTTTATTGCCATGAGAGTCTTGGTGTGCAATCAACTGAGTGCTCACCAGAAGCCACTGGATAAAACTCTAAGCTAGAAAGCAGAGACAAGGCTTGCCTGGGACTTGAAAACTGAGTCATTCCGTTGTCATTTTCCATGACCAGTAGTGTCATTTGTTGTCTCTTGTTGATTAAAGAGAACTTTGGCAAGATCTTATGGGATTTTCAATAAAAACAAAACCATCCACATTTCATCTGGAAGTAGGCACCAAGGCATCTGGGTAATTTTCCCAAATTGTTCTCTTTTATTTCATAAAATATAACTAGAAAGCCAAGCTTCATAGATAACATCATTTTTAAAAGTCATTGTCAACATTCCCCGAGGATTTTTTAAAATAATTTTGGACAAAGCTAAAGAGTCTATTCTTGCACAGGTCACAGAATGAAATGCCCTTCTCAGACAGCTCCAGTCCATTTCAGACCTGTCTGCCAGTGTGACAAAACAATATTTCATACACAACACATCCCGTGCAGCACTACAACAGACCATGAGGGAGGTATGCAAACAGATTACGAGCTGTTACCATACATGTCTTTATTCACAAATAATTCAATGAGTGAATGCTTTGAAGTTGTAGCCAGAAGATCAAAATATATTGTGTAAAAACTACAGCATTTTTCATTCTGCATATTAAAGTTTTGCAATATTTACATTAAAATACAAACATAAAGGACTGTCCAAGTGCAAATATATTCTCTTTATAGATGGAAGTGAATAGACAACTTAAATTTTCTTTAAAAATTGATAATACCAGATGCTTCTAAAGAGATGAACAGTATAACTCCTAGCCTTTATTCAAGAATTAAGTATGAAAGCTTGGAAAAAACTTGATCTTAGCTCAAGCTAGGAGAAACAATGTTGTCACACATCTACAAACAAAGCCAGCTGGTTCAGAAAAAGCTCAGTGTATTTCCTTCTTTGTGAAGAAAATGGGATGTATTTGACCTCCACAAACTTGTATGGGTTTAGTTCATGAAAAAATGGGAAGCAGAGAAATTCTAGCTGTCTTCCACCTGCTATAACTGCAGCCAAATCACTGCTACTCTTTGTGCCTCAGTTTCTCACTGACACAAGACTGCTCTGAGGCTAAAACTCTTAAAAACTTGAATTCCTACTTGTTTGCTAGAGCAGACCTTCAAATTCTTCCAGTGACTTTAACAAACCCTTTGCCATTCTTTTAGGGAAGAACAGGAGACAAGATAACATGAACATCTTAACTTTTCAAATAATTTCTCTCTTGTCCTGTAGCCTGATAAGCTTTATTTGATCCTCCAAATCCAAACCTCTAATTTGATGTGTCTTCCTGTTCTTTATATTGGTGAAATCAAAAGGAGTTTTAAAGGAAAATAGAAAAAGAAATACAATAAAGTCATCCTCCCTGATTTGTAGGAGTCTAATTTGTGAGTAAGCCTAGTAAAATCCTCACTAAAGAGAATAAAAAGTGCTGCCATCTGCTTTTAACTGTGGTGAAATAGGGTCAGATCTCTAGCTGTATCAGGCAAGATATTTTCATTAAGCAATCCAGGTTAAGTTGTCCCTTCACACATATTCAACAGCCTCTTCCACGTGCGCACGCTTCCCTCTCTAACTATGCAGAGTCTGAGCCAAGCTAATGTCTAGTGCTTTGTGCTGATGTGAATTTTCAGATCTGGTCTAAAAACAAAAAAATTAAAGGCTTGATTGACTAATTACCACTGTGCTTTAATATGAAGTAATGCAGAAAATGGAAAGGGTCTAACTGAATTGTTTAATGGAATAATTAACATTCCAGAAGAAAGAACAAACTTCATGTTATTTAAATTCACAGATGATTTACATTTAGGAGAAGCTGCAAACACCACTCAAGATAGAAATAACACAAAAAATTATGAAAGAAGACCAAAAGAAAATACAAGAGATTTTGCTCAAGAAATAACACCACAGGCTGATAATATACAGAGGGAAGTTCTCCATGAGGTAAACAGGCAGAAGCAAGAAACTGCAAGAAGAGTTTTCAGTGTTACAGGAGAGTGACAGAAGGAACACCAGTTGTACCTCTGGCACAGAAGCAAAAGATGAGAATCTAATCGATTTCAGTAGCAGTGCCATCAAGGACAACCTGTAGCCCTGCACTGGTACCTTGTCATAGTTCAGGGAAACCTCACTGTACAAATGCACTCCACAAAGACCAACTTCTTCTTCCACTTAACCACCTGCCCCATTCCCCTATGCCTTCTCCCTTTGTTTACACCTCTGCTATTTACTTCTTTTCTCTATTTCATCCTTAGGACCTCACACCTGACAGTGTTATATCTACTGAGAACTGCCTGGCAACAAGACAGCCTATAAAACTGCAGACCCAGTTGGTGACCCAGTAAAACATTGGGTGCCTGGGAATCTGTATAAACTTTCAGTCAATAAACTACAACCACAACAGAAAGCAGGTTTAAAAACACACACACACACACAAAGAATACTGCACAGATTTTATTTTTTTTTTAAGGGAAAAGAGTGTTATATGGAAGGATTGAGAGAAGAGATAGGAACATTTTCAATATTTTTTTCATCATATTTTCCCCATTTTGAACTCCAAAGCTACTATTGTGAACAGCTTCGAACATCCACATCCCACATCCTAACCCCACTATTTTGTTTTGTTGCAAGGAAATAAAAGAAGAAAATTAATTTCACAGGTTTGTTATTTGACCCCAATCCCATCCCTCAGTCTCTGCTCTGACATGCTGCTCTAATAGCTAAACCACCAGGAACGGAACAAACTATTCAACCCTTCTTCTTCAGGAAATGTTACCAATACTGTCTGTGAATATACCTGTGCTTCTCTACTAATTTTTTTAGCTCTTTGGCAACTATCATTCAGATTTGAAACAGGAGGTTAGGCTGAATGACATTAAGTTCCCACACAAAAATAAACAGTAACCAGCTAGTGGAAAAATAACTCTGTAATTATCTCACAAGAAAATAAAAGCAAACAAACAAAAAACAAACGAAACAACAACAACAACAAAAACCCCAACCCCCAAACCCGGAAAACTACACTACGAATTCAAACGTTATTTGATGGCAGCAGTTCCACAAGAGAGAAGGGATGCTGCAAATAATCCATGTGCCGAAAAATATTTAATTAGAGCTCAAGGCTTATTAGGGACCAGAGAAGCTGGACACCATAACCAAACTCATGGAAACCTGCCTTTATTAGTGCTGCCTCTTGTTTGGCATACTTGGTGGTTTTGAGATTTGCATTCAGATAGAGCTTGTTTGTGGTCCTCAGCTCTGCTGGAGAAGTACAGAAGTCACTGTTCAACTTTCATGAGTTGAAAAGCTCATTATTTCCCATTAAAAACAGATACACAGTATTTTGTCTCACACGTTCTCAAGAAAAAAAAACACCTCAAGCTGTTGTTTTTAAGAATATTTCTGCTGTGCTCTAAAACGTGGACAAGTATATAACTCAGGTCCTACAGATTTTGCTTGCAACTGTAGGAAGCTTCATGCTTAACTAACTTAGAAGAGGTCTTTACATATTACTGCTACAGCTGTTTATTACACTGAAGCCATCAGATCTTCTGTAGGCATTAATTTTTCAGCAACCCCTTACTGATCAAGCAGAATATTTTCCTAATCAGCACATGGACTTCGCCGAGCTCTACCTTTCTTTCTTGGACTTGTGATGCAAGCTATACTCTGCTGAGGAAATTTGTCTCATCTTCTCTTTATGAGTGCTGATGATATGTTCAATGCTGAAGGAAAGCAGCTGTCAGAGGAGAGGATGCATCACATCCCCAGCTTCAGTGACTACCAGTTAGGACAGTTACAATTTCACCAACTGAGCTGATAATTCCTCCTCTCCTTCAATCACAGGGCTTTTCACAGAGCTAACCCAATAGCTAAATATTTTGTAGTGACATATTTCTTGGACCAAAAATGACATAAAAAAGGGTAAGAATATTCCACTGTTACAAAATAAAAGTAAAAATAGACAACAGGCCACATTATTTTTCACATATGAGCTGTGACTTTCTTGTCCATTTACACCTTGAATTTTCCGTATCCTTTCAACAAATGATTTCCCAAATGGGGCATTTACAAATGGTGTAATTCTGGAGACACAGCCATCAATATTTTTTTTCGTTAGACAGATATCAGAATGAAGGTACAATGTCACTTCCATGTATTCCATTTTGAGAGGTCACTGATTACAGCACAATCCTTTCAAAATAAATATCTCAATATACTTTGAGAGGGAAAGAGTTCTTTTCCAACAGAAGCAGCTTTGCATGCAATCATTGACACCTGTAGGTGGAAAATATGAAAAATAATCACATCCTTATAAATAAACTGTACTTTGTCACTGTAAATAGGCTAGCTTTCAGTACAGGCTTATTACAAGTTTTTTTGTGTGTGTGTGGTAGGGGGTTGTTATCCTTACTTTTTTTTTTTTAAGATAATGAGCAAGAAAATACAAAACCTTATTACATTCTAAGTAGTACTTAGTGAGAGACATAAAAACAGAAAACTTCTCTTAGCAAGAAGATTACACCGTAGCAAATCCCATGGAGTATAATAATTTTCAAGATCCTTGGTTACCCAGCACAACAAATTAGAGTTTGGAACCTCTGAAAGCTCTTTAACCCCAGTCAGGTCTGGGGAGGGAAGCTGCTATATATTTTTTGAATAGAAGCATTTCAGACATAGCCAACTACACTGTGACATTCATTGAATGATTCCTATACTTGTTTAACTTGCTATGCCAGTGTATAATTTGGGGAAAATAGCTTTTGCTTGATTTACCCCCAAAAAATGTCACAAAGGTTAAGAATAGCTAACAGTCATCTCCTGATTTAAAAACATAAAGCACTGTATAATTGCTACATGACATATCCAGCACAATATTGATTTTCAGATAAATCACCTCCCGAGATGAAAACATTAATCTGAATTGTGTGTTCTGTGGGCACAAGTCATCCAAGCACTCATTTAAAGTTACGCCTTCCAGTACACTGTTTTCCTCAAGTTAATGTTAACTTCATAACTCAGAGTAACAGACAAAGAGAGATGAGAGTGATAAGTTAAGTCTGATCTTCTGCACCCATAATATGTTTCTTTGTTACCTCATTAGACCCAGTGACTTTTGCTTGAAGAATGAGGGTTTTTTTAAATAATTCAAAATGATGAAGCTACCACCACCCCCACTCCGAAAGTTCATCCAATAGGGAACTGACAGGTTTTAATGTAATGAAGAGTAATTGGAGGTACCAAATCAAAGCATATCTTCCATTACCTGAAATCTAATCCTCCCACAATCCATTACAAGTGTGTTTGTTGTAGTTATGCATACTAAATAAAGACCGTATCACTTGCTCTAAGCTTTTTAGAGGCTTGATCCAAATCAACAGGTTTAGCATAGTCTTTGAACAGTTTGCCTCCAATTTTCATGGCACAATGTGAGAATTTGGAAACAGAAGAGATTTTGGACAAAAACTGCACATTCATCTGTAAGACCGCATCAAAAGATGCTTGCCATCAAAAGATTTTGCTGCCAAAAATATACAAACCATGTGGGCTTTCTACCTCTTAATCATTCCTCTACATGCCTCAAAGGATTGGAAAATAAAGTTGAGTAACAGTCCAAGCTCATCACAGTAAGCAAATGCCTCCAGTTCAAAATACAAGCCCTGGCTGTGATACCTAGAAGTGATGAATTTTGCTTCACCTGCTGTATCACCAGCAAACTTGAAAATGGAGCAATTTTTATACCATAGGAATTACTTGCCTTTCTGAGGCAAAAATGCCTGTGTAAAGTATGCATCACACTCCAGGTACATGTCTTAAATTTTACCTCAATATTCGTGGACCCATAGTAAAAAGACATCAAGAAAATAACAAAACACAACATGTCAAACTTTGCAAAGTGAAACTAACATCCTGGAACTTCAGGTCAAATCAAATCTCTGGTCCCTCTCTTCCAGGGTAGCAGAGATTAAATTCTTCCATTTGAACATATCTGAGTGCCTAAAGGCTTGAAAACTCCAAAGATAATAAGTAGAGAGGGCATTAACTGCTCAATAAAAGCTTCAGCATTCCTTCCTTCATCTCTTAAAGAAACATCCCATTTCTATACATTATTTATTGTGCTGCTGTTTTCTTGAGCAGCTAAATTTGCTATCGTTTCCTTCTTTATTCAAACCAATTTTTAGTGCTAGTAAACCACCCAGCTTGGCAGTGCTGCCGTGCCTATTTGTAGTGCTTAGAGATCTCAGGATCCAAAGCGTCGAACTAGAAGATGTAAGGAAGAGCTGGAGGCTGCATCACACCACACATCCCTTCAGTCCCACACAGGGTACATCATTGCCTGGTGCCCTGGAGGAATGGACATGAGAACCCAGGGGATCTTTTGAGTCTTCCATTTCCTAGCAAGTTATCCTGGTGGCAGCAAGTTGTGGGAGTTGTCAGTCAGCCCCCCTCCAAAACAAAGTGAATGAAGTGCAGGGAGATTGTCCCCATGACAGATCCCTCATACATAAATTTTGATGCATGGTTTCTTTTTAGTCCCTTTTCAGGCCACTGCAGTAGTAACGAGATCTCCTGACGTCTTCTTTTTTAGGTAAGCTGACAATAACAGCACACTATTCATCAGGCACAAAATCTCTCCCCAGAGAGCACCCAGCCATACCACCCTCATCTGCTGAATAATGGGATAGGATATAGCTGCTTCTAGCAGATGGCACTTCAAACAGCTTCCCAGATTGCAATCTCGTATGCAAAACTGAATACAGTAGTGTAAAATAGCTATGCTGGGGACTGCCCTCTCCTCATTTGAGGTACATGAGTATGAGCTGATCACAACAGTCCAGAATATAGTGAAGCTGCTTGGTTAGTAATAGGAGAATTTTTTTTTTCTGAACGACGGTCATGTTTTGTGTTGTTGCTACCCTGGCCTTACAAAGTCAGTAACTCAATTTTGAGGAAGCAGACCCGAAAGGATGTTACAGAGAGCACCAAAAAACCACCCTTAGCGTTAATTAAGGCTTTTCAGAATGAAAACGGAAAGCTGGAGCTAAACCTGCCATGACCAAAATGAGAAACAGAACCTGGATTTCCCTCAGCATTAATCATGATAATTGATCTTCAACTCCAAGATACACTTGTTTTTGTAAAGGCAGCTCAGCAAGCCTTTCAGATCTCCAGCACAGTTAGTGAAGAAAGAGAGTATTTTCCCCTTTTATTTTGTTTTATAACTTTGCCATGACATGCAATTTTTACCCTATTATTTGTTTCCGCTTCTTTGCTTCAAAACTACCAAACCAGGCCTTCAAAATGCACATTATCCTACCCCTGCTCCCTAGACGTGCCATGAGACGTTGCGCTCACCAGCAATCAACAGGGCTGCAGGTATTTTTTATTTCCAGTTTCTGCAGTTCTGCTTCTCCTTGATACAGCAAGGCTAGGTACTCCTGAAAACTTCACCGGATTATACGGGCCTATTTATACAGATCGCAGAGGCAGTCTATGGCTGGCAAGCCTGTTCCTGTGAAATTGGGCGGTCTCTCCTGTGTGCCCCGATTCTCTGAAGTCGGAGAAGACTGCTGAGGAGCTGCACACCAGTTATTTCATCCAAGTGAAGATTCAACAAGGTAATTTGGGAATCCTCCCCTCCACCTCACTTATTTCACTGGCAGAGCTGGCGACCGGATTTCAAAGTAGTCAGTAATAGGCAGTCATACTCATCTATCAGCTTTAAGATCATCATGAATGAAAAAAAAAAAAAAAAAGAAAAAAGAAAGAAAAGCATTTTAGCCTAACCCACAAAGAAAAAGCAAATAAGGCCATTAATTTTTTATAGAATCAAATGCACTCAATTATCTTGCTTTTGTGCAGGAAGGAGGAATTTTAGTGTGAATTGATTTGAGGTGGCTGCTAGGAGAGCAAGAGGGAAGGATCTTAAACATAGTTGTTTCCTACCATTTTTTCCCACCTTTATGCACTTTAATCCCCTGCTGCAAAGAGTTTTGATAGCGATGGGGCTGCGGTGCTATTATTGATAACTGTATAGTGCTGTGCCTATTTGTCAGTTTAATGATTATGTACAAGAGAAAAATTGTTGCCTTCCTTCAGAAGCTGATGAGCTCTTCAACATATTATTACCAGAACAAATGTGAAAAGTAAAGTAAGAATTTTCAGTGGAGGGAGTAATTAAGCAACCTCACCACCGAATTTTAATTAGTGATACAAGGACTGTTTCATTGCTCAGCTCTAAATGTGGCTTCTGATGAGGGCATAAGATCTAAATAGATCTTATGTAATGTTCCTTTTGGAAGACAGGGGAAGAGCTCACGTTTGAAGCAAGAGGACTCTTCCCTCTAAGTCAAAGACCTGCCCAAGACAAGATGACTTGCAGCAGTTGCACTAGCAACTTTTTTTAAAGAGAACGTCAGAAAACAGAGTGATACAGCTAGATCTGCCTCTGCACTGGTTTCAGGGTCACACAGCCTGGACAGTCTGAAGAATTTAGAAATGTCAAGCCCAGGTCAAGATTTTGGTATGTGCTACTGCATCTTTAGCAAGATGTGCAAAAAGGAGTGCTCTTGAGGAGTGCCAAAGTGCCAGGAACATTCCTGAGCTTTGATGGAGAAACAATTTGCAGGAGATGTTCCAGCTATTTAACATATGGTGGCAGAAGACTAAATTAAAAAAATGCAAGATAGTAGAGAGGAAAAAAATGGAGAAAATTATAAGATGTATACTTTTAAATTCTGGGGGCTATATCGTGTGATTGATTAACTGATCATCATTTAAATTTTCAAAATATGTCTAGATTGTCTTCCAGAAAGATTGAAGAGAAATTATTGGTTTACTGGAGGACAGTGAAATAAGGACTACCATCAGTATTATATGGATGATGGGGGTAAGACTAAACGATAGAAAGGATCCTTCCTTAACCCTGCAGCCCTAGAAATTCAGAGCACACAGAATAATCTTAGATTAAGTCTTCTATAATAAGAAGTGAAAAAATGCAATTTATGCCAAAATTCAAACTCCTCTGAAGGCTGGATAGCTCAAACATTTTCTCATTTTTTTTGCTGTAAACAGAAAGCAAGGTAGACTGTCAGACTGGTTGTTATAATCCAGTAGTTACCAAATTTTTGCCCCAGTAATCATTGTCAGCCTCCAAAATGTCTCACAAAGCACATTTTCCGTGATTTTTAAATCACTCTTTTATTTAAAATGCCCTCATGGAAATGATGTGTATGTAAGGTGTACTTTTACCATGACCTCAAAGATCACCAACACCTGTGCACCATGCCTAGCTACCACCATTACTCTTGTCTTCTCTTGTATGTGGCATGTGCGCTCACAGACCAGAAAGCCAACCATATCGTGGGCTGCATCCAAAGCAGTGTGGCCAGCAGGTCGAGGGAGGGGATTCTGCCCCTCTGCTCTGCTCTGGTGAGACCCTGCCTGGAGTCCTGCGTCCAGCTCTGAAGCCCTCAGCACAGGAAAGACAGGGACCTGTTGGAGCGTGTCCAAAAGAGGGCCACGAAGATGATCAGA
>Ga0181612_172974_pt1 | contig 18128 bp, 15 predicted proteins | sample HoacroProtozoa21_FD_119630 | JGI IMG/M metagenome (GOLD analysis project Ga0181612, IMG submission 119630) | Hoatzin crop microbial communities from Cojedes, Venezuel. Combined Assembly of Gp0051906, Gp0051904, Gp0051908
AAGCTTCGTCCTTAGTAGGATTGCCGCTCATAGCTTTTATATAACTCCATTTATTAAGCTTATGTTTAGTTATATAACAACACATTCTTTCTAAACCACAAAAAACGCCCAGATGGGCGCTTTTTGTTACTATCTTTAAGCTTCACGCATTGGAGGGAACGGCACGCCTTCGCGCGCAGAAACACCTTCAAAGAACCAGAAGTTGCGCTCAGAGTTTCCCCAGCCACAAGTTGGTGGCATACCATACTCGAGCATTTCGACAAAGTCAGTATCGAGCATCTGTGCTTCGCTATCGCCAGCGTCGCGCATCGCTTGCTGCTCTTCGAAACGTTGCAACTGATCGAGTGGATCATTGAGCTCCGAGTAGCCATTGCCAAGCTCCGAACCAAGAATTATTGGATGGAAGCGCTCAGTTACGCGCGGGTCAGCCGCATGCTTCTTAGCAAGCGGCGACAACTCTACCGGTTCATGAATTAGCCAGAATGGGCCAGCAGATTCTTTGCGAATAATCTTCCAAAGATAATCCAACAAGCGACCAGCACCCATTGAATCGTCGAATTTGACCTTATTCTCGCGTAGAATTCCTTTTATCTTCTCGAGATCTGGGTTAAAGACATCGACATCGAATTTTTCTTTCAGGATATCTGCATAGCTAATGCGTGGCCATTCACAATCAAGATCGACCTTCATGCCATCGCGCTCAAACTGAAGTGTGCCCCAAGTTTCCTTGCAGACATATTTGATCATCTCCTCATAGAGCTTCATGCCATCTTCATAATCTTGGTAAGCAGCATAGGATTCCATTGCGATATGCTCCGGCAAGTGCTCGTCATCCATACCTTCGTTGCGGAAGCGTGGCCCAATATCATAAACGCGTTCGTAGCCGCCACCGATCAAACGCTTAAGCGGAAGCTCGTGCGAAATACGGAGATAGAAATCCTGATCCAAGGCATCCATATGTGTCACAAATGGATTTGCATCGGCGCCGCCAGTCGTGCGCTCAAGCACAGGAATATTAATCTCGACGAAGCCATGGTCATTCAAGAATTGACGAGTCGCAGTCCAGAACTTACTGCGGCGTACAAAACGCTCGCGAACCTCTGGGTTGACCGCCATATCAACATAACGGCGACGAAAGCGCTCTTCCTTATTCGTAAAGCCATCACGACCGGGGAGCGGGCGCAGTGCCTTCGTTAGAATGCGCGGCATGTCGCAGAAAACAGAAATTTCACCTGTCTTCGATTTATCGACGGTACCGGCAGCCTCAAGAAAATCGCCAGTATCGAGCTTCTTGGTAAACTTAGCAGCGTCATCCTTCAAGAAAATTTGAATAGAGCCAGAATCATCCTCGATGACCACAAAAGCAAGCTTGCCAAAGCTTCGCAAGCCAGTGATGCGACCTGCAACACAGACCTGCTTACCAGCAAACTTATCAAAATCCTCTAAAATATCCTTAATTTTGGTATCGCGGTTGGAATGTGCCGGATATGGATCAATTCCAGCCTCCTTCAGTTCGTTTAGTTTGCGAATTCTTTCATCGCGAAAATCTTTTAGAGTTGCCATAAGGTATATTATACAATATTTTTGCTATTTTTCATACCACACCCCGTTATCATCAAAGGTAAAGCCAGTATTGTCATACTTAATCTTATTATTCTGCAGCGCGGTCGGATAGTCGACGTAATACTTATACATATTATTTGGGTTCACATAAACGCGCACTTCCTTGCCCTGAAGGTTAGAAATCGCCCGAGGTCCAGTCACTGTAAATATATACATATATTTAGTTTGCGGGTCGATATAGGTCGCAGAAATATGATGAACCTTGTGAGTCTTTTTACCATCCTCACCCCTTACGACATATTCGGTGGTCCAATATTTATCTACAATGACACCAAGATAAAAGTCTGAAGGTCGCCACGCGCGCGAGCCACGCTTGATTGCGCCGGATTGCTTAAGTTTATAGCGGACAAACAACACAACTGCGATCTCCAAAATTAGGAACATGCCAAAACCACCGAAACTCGACATATCGTTATTAACGAGCGCAATTATCGCCTCGGCCAGCGGCGCAAGCACAAACACTAAAAGGCCAAGCATGAGCGGCCAGAAGAAGATAATCATAATCGCCGCAAAAATACTCAAAACAATACGTCGCCAATGCTCTTCGTCGGACTCCTCGCCAAGCTTCAGATCATCTCTATTGCTTAGGACTTTCGGACCTTTTCGCGGAATATGGCTATAAATATCGACGAGATAATTCTGCGGATTGTTTTTATCTATAAATACCAAGATTTTGTGCTCATCAAAAGGCAAAACCTGCGCACGAATTGCTGGGCTCTCAAAATGAAGATTCTGCCCACCATAGTCTGCAGAGCAGTTGATTATTGCGCCTTTTTCAGTATCCTTAGTTGAGCCCAAGTCTGCCTCAATACACTCGCCCTGTAGGATTAGCTTTTTATTATTCGCAGAAAGCTTGCCGAGGTCGTAAACTTTACTCTTCTTTCTGAAATATCCAACCAGCCAGAAAATCGTTAGCAACACGAAAATACCGAGCGCGATATAAAAATAAACGCGAAAAACCTTCTCAATGATAACCAATATATTCTGCCCGAAACTGGCGTTGCGTAAAATCGCCTGCACAAGCCAGAGTGCAAAATACACCGCAGCAAGAACAAGCACAGTAATTACATTATTCTTTAGCGGATACTTTGGCGTTTCGTAGGTAACATATTCCCCACGTTCAATACGCGTAACCAGCTCGCGTCGTTCCTGGTCGCTCATCTATAAATCCTCTTCTCTTGAAGTCGTAAAGCCTAGTTTCCTTAACGCACTCTGCGTATCCATAAAATATTCTCTAGTATTATCCGGATTAATAAAAGTATTAACCTTCGTGCCGACTAGCTCCTTCATCATGCGAGGGCCGGTCGTATGAAACTCGTGAACTTCTTTTGTCGAAGGCTCAATATATCTCGCAGATTGGTGATAAGTCGTACTATTCTTGCTCCTAGTAACCCAAAACCTCTGAGCGGTGGCTGGAATATAATAGCCTTTTTCTGCAATACTTTTGTTTCTTTTTGCGTACTCAACCATGCCAAATATGGCCAGCGCAGCAATTATAGGGCACATTATCGCCATGATATAGGCAATAATAAATAGAGTAACCATCACCATGATTGCAATTTTATAGTCGCTCCCCCGCCCCGTTTTGCAACGACCATTCTCAATAGCAGCCACCAACTCTTGGCGCTGCGCCTCGTTTTTTGTTCCCATATTTCTTTTATTTTAGCATAAACGAAAACACCGAGTTGTTAGCTCGGTGTTTTATGGTCTTATTCTTCAACAATTGCAACTTCGTCGGTTTCCTTGTTTAAGAATGCGCCAGATTGGCGAGACCAGAGTCGGCTATAGCTGCCACCCTTATGCTTCAGGAGCTCTTCATGGCTGCCCTGCTCCATGATTTTGCCATCTTCAAGCACGACAATCTTGTCCATACCGGCAATCGTGGAAAGACGGTGAGCCACTACAATGCTCGTACGGCCCCTCATGAGACGATTTAAGGCATCCTGAATCAATGCTTCGGATTCAGAGTCAAGTGCGGAGGTTGCTTCGTCTAGGACGAGAATCGGAGCATCCTTGAGGATTGCACGCGCAATCGAAATGCGCTGGCGCTGACCGCCAGACAGCTTAACGCCACGTTCTCCCACGAGCGTATCATAGCCATCAGGCATATCTTTAATAAACTCGTCAGCATGCGCTAGCTCGGCAGCACGCTTGATTTCCTCAATACTTGCATCAGGCTTGCCATAGGCAATATTCTCAGCAATTGAGCGATGGAAGAGCGCGGTATCCTGTGGCACGTAGGCAATATTCTCACGGAGTGAGACCTGCTTCACGTTCTTGACATCCTGGCCATCAATCGTGATTTCGCCCTGCTCAACATCCGCAAAGCGCAACAAGAGTTTCGTTAAAGTAGTCTTGCCAGAACCGGAAAGACCAACGAGACCAATCCTTTCGCCAGCTTTCACATCGAGGCTAAAGTTGTCAAAGATCGCGCGTGGCGCATCGACATGCTTGAAGCGAATCTTGTCAAACTTGATTGCGCCCTTCTTGACAGCGATTTCTTTAGCGGTTGTCTTATCTTTGACAGCATCTTCAGTATCGAGAATCTCAGTCATATCATGGGCGTCGCCAAAGACGCGGTTGATAGATTTCAAGATATTGTTCACATCCCAAAGATTACCAAGAATCATGGTCGTGTATTCTGAAATTAAGATGAGCGTAGCGACATTGATACCAAACTTCGATCCGAAGGTCACGAACATTGTCGAAGCAATTACACAGCTAATCAAGACAAGACCGAACCAAATATCGCGAACAATTACAGCGCGCATCTGATTCATACCCGCATTGTAAGTTGCGTTACTAAAGCCGGCATAGCGACGCTTTTCGTGTAGCTCGCGGCCATAAGACTTGACTGCCAAAATATTAGACATCGAGTCGGCGAGCTGACCAGTCTGCTTCGTTTCTGCGCTAGCGTAATTCTCGCTAAGCTTGCCAATCTTTTTGAAGCTGAGCGAAGCAACCGTAATGTACAGCGCAACCACTAGCACCAAGATAATCGCAAAGAGCGGCGCACGCATTGCTAGAATCGCGACGGCGGCAACCACCGAGATACCGAGCCAGAGAATCTGAAAGATCAGCGTATCATAGAGGCGCTCATAGCCACCAACAAATTTGTTTGTCTGTGACACGAGCGAGCCCGAGAAGCGGTTACTATGAAAGCGCATCGACTGCGTACAAACCTTATCAAAACAATAAGTCGCAAGATCATAGGCCACCTTCAGTTCGAGCTTCCAAATCGCCCAAATACGCACGTGGCCAAGCAATTCCGAGCCAATAAGATAACAGGCCAAGAGCCCAACAATCGAAGGCATTAGTGTTGGCCATTCGGCCACTGGATCGATTCCAGATGAGATTTTACCAATAATGTCCGCGGTAAAGTACGGGGTTAAAACGGTACGGCTAGCCACAACAATTGGCGTTACCAAAATACCAATCACAAACAACAGCTTGTGCTTCTTTGTTGCTCTCCAATAGTAATGGAGAGTACGGCGCCAAAGATTCTTCTTTGCGCCTTTCTTCTTTTTTGTCATAATCTCCCTTTTCTAACCACCTCGAGAGATTATCTCAAGATGATTATTCTATTGATTTAATTGTAAATTTTTTGCCATTAGGCATTTTATCTTCATAACCAACTTTTTGGCCCATGACGAGTTTACCAATTGGCGAAACATCGCTAATTTTGCCAGAAAGTGGATCTGCTTCAGTTGCACCTACCATAACGTAGCTACGGGCTTTACCCTCTACGTCGATAGTAACAGTGCTGCCAAGAACAACCTTATCGCTTGCTTTTGCTTCAATGATCTTGGCATGCAATAAGATATCTTCAATTTCCTGAATACGGCCTTCGACCTGATTTTGCTCAGAGCGAGCCGCACTGTAGTCTTCATTTTCGCTCAAATCACCATTCGCGCGAGCAGTAGCAATTTTCTCTGCAATTTCTGGGCGACGTGATTTTAGCGTCTTCAATTCTTCCTGCAAGTCTTTTTTACCTTGCGCTGTAATTCTCACAACATTAGACATAAATAAACTCCTTGTTTTCCGCAACCTAAAGCGCTATTTTTCTGATACTTTATGTAGTTTACGGACAAAGTCGTCCAATGTCAAGAGTTCTTGCTCGCCAGTTTTACGTTCAACGATTTCAACCTGGTTATTTTCAAGAGTTTTATCACTAATAACGACACGATATGGAATACCCATAAGCTCAGCGTCGGCGAATTTTTCGCCATTGCGAGCCTTTTCGCGGTCGTCGAAAATAAACTCTTCAGGATTCAAATCGTAAAGTTTCTCGGCTTCCTCAACACCCTTCTTACCAATACCAATGAGATAGTATTTATATGGCGCGATTTCTTCTGGCCAGCAAAGACCCTTATCATCACAGGTTTTCTCAGCAATAACGCCCATCGAACGGGCTGGGCCAATGCCATAGCTGCCCATAAAGACAGGTTTACGTTCACCCTTCTCGTCGTTATAGTAAAGATTTAAAGCTTCGGAATATTTAGTGCCGAGCGTAAAGATATTGCCAACCTCGGAAGCTTTCTGCTTGTCTAGCTTCTTCGGATCGATATTAAGCATCTTAAAGGTTTCTTCGTTATAAACCTCTTCATTCAGGGCAATATTCTTTTCGTGGTCGATATAGATAATATCTTCGCCCGCATCAGTTAGGGTTTGGAATTCATCACTAAACTTACTAAAGCTACCGCCACTCGCAAAGGTACGGTAAGTCGTATCACCAATACCAAGGCGTTTAAAGATATTAATATAACTTTCAGCACATTTTTCGTAGAAGATATCATGCTGCTCTTTATCGGCGCAGAACGAATACAAATCTTTCATAATAAATTCGCGCGTGCGCATAATGCCAGATTTGGCGCGAAGCTCGTTGCGGAACTTTTTCTGGAACTGGAAGACATAAATTGGCAAATCTTTATAGCTCGAAATATATGACGTGAGCATATTCGTAATTGCCTCTTCGTGCGTCAAAGCAAGACCAAGCTCGCCGCCGGCATGAAGTTTAGTCTTAAACCAGTCATCAACAACATCGTCATCCCAACGGCCAGACTTAACCCAAGCATCCTTAGGCTGCAAGCTAGACATCTCGATTTCCTGACCGCCAAGAGCGACCATTTCTTCACGAATGACGTCAATAATTTTATTCAAAACCTTGCGGCCCATGGGCAGAAAATCATAGACACCGGCCATCTCTTTATAGATATAGCCAGCACGTAAAAGTAATTGCGCACTGCGACTAACTTCGTCGGCAGGAGCTTCCCTGAGTGTTTTTACGAATGATTGACTGCGTTTCATAGTTATATCTTATGACAGCCAAAAATTAAATGCAAGACAATATATTACTTTTTTGTCAAATAGTTCAATTTTGGCTTATTCCGGATACTCGTCCATGGACGAAATCAAGACCTCGCGTGGCTTACTGCCGCCTGGGGCTGGACCAACAACGCCAATTTCTTCAAGATGGTCAATAATTGCAGCTGCGCGGCCGTAACCAATGCGAAGCTGTCGCTGCAGGAGTGAAGTAGAAAGTTTGCGCGCACGGACTGCAATCTCGGCAGCTTGACGCTCAATATCGCCGCCACCACCGCCCATGTCGCCACCGCCAGCGCTCGCCATGCCTGGCATACCTTTGACGGCAACCTCCTGAGAGATAACTTCTTCGTTATAACTTGGCGGAGCCTGCTCGCGCAGATAGTTCGTCAAGTTCTCAATTTCATCATCGCTTACATAGGCACCCTGAACACGTTTTGGCTTACCCATCATCTCGGTGGTTAAGTAAAGCATATCACCCATACCAAGCAGCTTCTCGGCACCGCCCATATCGAGCATAACGCGAGAGTCCATATTGTTATTCACGGCGAAGGCAATACGGCCCGGAATATTAGCCTTAATCAAACCAGTAACAACCTTAACTTCTGGACGCTGCGTTGCAAGTACCAGATGAATACCAGCAGCACGACCTTTCTGCGCGATACGAACGATCATAAACTCGAGTTCCTTGCCCGCCTGCATCATAAGGTCAGCCATCTCATCTACGACCACGACGATATATGGCATCTTGCCTTCGTCATGCTTTTGAACATTGCCGTCCTCATCAGGAACTTCAACAGTGCCACCATTTTTTGCCATCTTTGCATTATAGTCGACAATATTCTTAACACGTTCCTTTGCCATGATCGAATAACGGCGCTCCATCTCGTTTACTGCCCACTTCAAGGCACTGAGCGACTTAGCAACATCAGTAATAATTGGCGTCAAAAGATGCGGAATATCCTCATAGGCCGCCATTTCGACCTGCTTCGGGTCAACGATAATTAAGCGAAGATCGGCCGGCGAGTTATGATAAAGCATCGAGCTCAGAAGTGTGTTCGTCATGACAGACTTACCAGAACCAGTCGTACCTGCAATCAACAAGTGTGGCATCTTCGCAAGGTTGCCAACGACAGCCTTACCAGAAATATCCTTACCAAGCGCAAAGCTAAGTGGTTTGTCCGCAATCATCTTGGTCCATTCTGGCGACTGCAAAAGCTCGTGCAAGCCAACACTACCCTGCTTCTCGTTTTCGACCTCAACACCAACGGCGCGAGTGCCCGGAATCGGCGCCTCGACACGAATCTTACTCTTAGCAAGATTCAATGCGAGCTCCTTATCATAAGTTGCAATCTTTGAAATCTTCACGCCTGCCGGTGGGCGCAAGGTATACTGCGTAATACGCGGACCAACATTCGCCTCTTCGACATCAACATCAATATTAAACTGACGCAAAGTATCCTCGATAATATGCGCAATTTTATCCGTATCGCCAGGATCAGCCGGAGTACGCTTCTTGTTTAAAAGACTCAGTGGAGGCATCTTCCAGTTTGGGTCATTAAAGGCAACCAAAGCGGTTGGCTCAGCCGCAGGGGCTGGCGCTGGAGCGGATTGAGTATTATCTGTCTTACGCAAGATGCCCTTCTTCTTTGGAGCCTCTTCATCGACAGGCGCAGCATTAGCGTTATTAACCTTCAGGGCAAAGCTACGGCGACGACGCGGTGCTTCCTCGTCATCATCTTCGATACCAGCGTTGCGGCGCATCACGCGCGCATTCTCGACATCTTCGCCGTTGCGGCTGCCATGAAAAATATCTCCAATCTTGCGGAAGAGCTCGGCTGGCGTCTCTGCATACATGAACAAGGCAGTAATTACAGTCATGACTATATAGATAATCACAGAAACAGGCTTGCCCATCCAGCCGACCATATAACTATCAAGCCAGTTGCCAACCATACCACCATCGGCACCAAGCTTAGCATTAGGATAGGCAGGAATACTAAATAGGCCGCAGAACCAGATAAGAATCAGCACGGACGAAAGCCAAATTGCCCACGACAGCTTATTGCCGGGCGTGCGGAAAATTTTTACAGCGAGATAAACAATTACAAAAGGCAAAAGGTAGGATGTAATGCCTAGGAATTTAATCAAAATTTCATGCATTGACGTCAAAATCGTAGCATCGGTCTGTTTAAACCACGATGCAACCAAAACTACTGCTAATAAAATCATCAAAACAGCACCAACTTGGTTCCAGAACATATTTGGAACTTCGTGCTGTACATTTTTTGCCTCTGGGGCTTTCTTTCTTCTACCTCGCTTTTTAGCCATAGGCATATTATACCACAATCTTCAGAGAACAAAAAAGGACCCCTCGCGGGGCCCAATCCTAATTAGTCAAGGAGGCTATTCCAGATATCTAGATAGTCATCAAGATCGCCGTAGGAGCTACCCTTCTTGCTGTAGAATTCTACAAAGTGATCAATGAAGACCATTACGAATGCAACAGAAGCAATGCTCAATGCAATGTAGCTCATCACGCGAACAAGTGCGGTCTTGCCAGCAGCAATAGACTTAGACATAAGGGCGATAAAGCAAGATACACCACCCATAACGACGGTTGGAATCGCACCGCTAAGCCAGAGCGATTTCTGAGTAGGACCTGCACCCTTCTTGATAGAGCAGACAGAATAGATACAAGTTGCGACAAATGCTACTGCATAAAGCAAGCTAAGCGTTCCAAAAACCTTGAAGTTGCACTTCCAAGCTCTCTTAAGAGCATCAGCATCAGTAATCTTGTTAACACTAACTAGACCAGCAATGCCGCAGATTAAAGTCAAGAAAGCTAGAATAATTGCGCTTGGAACATAGCTGTTATCCCAGCTAGTGAATAGGCCGCTAAATGGAATACCAAAAGTCCAAGTACCCTTAGTTTGGCTAGTAATCAATGCGCCAATCGAATGAAAGATCAATGCAACGCCAAAGAAACTTGCAAAGCTGATTGCAAACGTATTAAAATACGCAGCGCCCTTGCCATCAATTTTAACTTTCTTAGTCTGGACCGGCTTTACAACTGGAGCAGACTGCTGAGTTTCGGCTTCCGCCATATGCTTGTTTCTCCTTTTAAGAAAATATTAAATTACAACTACATTTTAAACATTTTTTAGCTCTTTGTCTAGCAATAGCATATACACAGACCCGCATCGCAAGCATAAGCATTATGGAGTCACAAAAAAGACGAGCCCTTTAGCCCGTCTTTTCATTTTATAATTTTATTGCTCTACTCTGCGCATTGAAAGATTGAGGCGACCTTTTTCGTCGATTGCATCAAGACGAACTTTCACTTCTTGGCCAACCTTCAAAACATCAGTAACCTTCTCTACGCGCTTGTCAGAAATCTGCGAGATATGAAGCATACCATCAATACCTGGCAAGATATTTACAAATGCGCCAAAGTCCTTAATCGTAACGACTTTACCCTTGTAAATCTTGCCAACTTCTGGCTCTTCGGTAAGCGAACGAATCCATTCGAGCGCCTTCTCAATCTTCTCGCCATCAGCAGCAGCGACAGTTACAAGGCCATTCTCTTCAATATTAATTTCTGCGCCAGTTTCAGTCGTGATCTTATTAATCATCTCACCGCCTTTGCCGATAACTGCGCCGATCTTATCTGGATTAATCATGAGCTTCTCAATTCGTGGAGCATATGGACTGAGATGATCGCGTGGAGCCTTAATTACACTAAGCATATGTTCAAGAATATGCATGCGACCAGCGTGAGCCTTCTTAATAGCTTCAGACAAGACGCTGATTGGCAAGCCATGAACCTTCATGTCCATCTGCATCGCAGTTACACCCTTGATAGTACCAGTGACCTTGAAGTCCATGTCGCCAGCAAAGTCTTCAGCATCCATCAAATCAGTCAAGACGTACGGCTTGTCGCCTTCCATGATGAGACCCATGGCAACACCAGAGACCGGACGCTTGAGTGGAACACCAGCATCCATCAAAGCAAGACAGGAGCTACAAGTAGCAGCCATCGATGTCGAACCGTTCTGAGACATAATATCGGTGACACTACGAATCGCATACGGGAATTCTTCTTCGCTTGGCAAGACTGAAAGCAAAGCGCGCTCAGCAAGGTAACCGTGACCAATCTCACGACGTCCTGGGCTACCCATGCGGCTCACCTCGCCAACAGTGTAGCCTGGAGCATTGTAATGATGCATATAGCGGCGGATACCATCGGTGGTTTCCATCGTATCAACGAGCTGAGCGTAGCTAAGTGGAGCCAAAGTGACGGCATTCAAAGCCTGAGTGACGCCACGAGTAAAGAGACTCGAACCGTGACAGCGTGGCAAGATGCCAACCTGCGAGCTGAGCGGACGAACCTCGTCAAGCTTACGACCATCTGGACGAACGCCCTTCTCGACAATGTTCTTGCGAACATCGCGCTTAACGGCTAGCTCAAAGGCCTCGCCATATTCGTCACGGAAGTGCTCGTCGTAGTACTTCGTGCGGGCAGTCATCTTCTCTTCTTCGTTCATCTTATCCGTAATGCCAGCATCTTCGTCAGAGACAAGCTTCTGAGAAAATTCGTCATGCATTGCATACTTAAGATCAGAGATAAGCTGATTGCGTTCGACGGTATCGCTAATGCGGAATTTATCGTCAAGTTTGCCAACCATCCAAGCATCAACCTGAGACTTAACTTCTTCGCTTGGAAGCATGAGGCTATATTCTTGCTCAACAACGCCAACCTTTTCACGAAGCTCTTGCTGAAGCTTGATTGCAGGCTGCAATTGTTCGAGCCCCCAAGCCATGCCATCGATGATGACTTCTTCTGGAACTTCGTTAGCACCAGCTTCAACCATTGTAATACCAGAATCTTTGCCAGCAACGACCAAGTCGAGGTCGGAGGCAGCACGTTCTTCTGGGGTCAAGAATGCCTTATATTCGCCGTTAACGCGACCAATGCGAAGGCCAGCGATTGGGCCATCAAATGGCACACCGGCAAGCATCAATGCACTCGAAGCTGCAATCATTGCGATTACATCTGGGCGGAAGTTTGGATCCATCGACAAAACAGTCGAGACAACCATGATTTCTTGGCGATAGCCCTTCGGGAAGAGTGGGCGGATTGGGCGGTCAATCAGGCGAGCAACCAAAATCGCTTCTTCGGAAGGCTTACCTTCGCGCTTAATAAACTTGCTGCTAGAAATCTTGCCAGAAGCGTAGAATTTTTCCTGATACTCAATCGTGAGCGGGAAGAAATCCTGCATGATTGGCTTGTTGCCGACAACGACAGAGCCCAAGACGACAGTGTCGCCATAGCTTACTAAGACTGACGAAGTCGAGCGGAAGCCAACACGATTAACTTCAAGCCCAAGCGTGCGGCCACAAAATTCAGTCTCTACTTTGAGAGTCTTTTTGCCGCTAGGGTTAATAATATCCATTTATACCTTTCTTCGAGAAAATAATAAGTATTTTAGGCTTAAAAAATCGCTTCAAATAAGCCGAAAATATCTATCATTTTCCCGATTTATTAACTCTTAAATTATATCATTCTGACGCTTAAAACGGTAGACCTTAAGGGCATAAAAATAACTCCACGAATGGAGTTATTTTATTATTTGCGAAGACCAAGCTTTGCGACGGTAGCCTTGTAGGTCTCGAAGTCGCTCTGTTCAAGATGCTTGAGCAATTTCTTGCGCTGGCCGACCATCTGAATCAAACCGCGCTTTGCCATGTAGTCGTGCTTGTTGTTCTTGACATGCTCGGTAACTTCCTTGATGCGTTCAGTCAAAATAGAGACCTGAACCTCTGGGGAACCGACATCCTTGTCACTACGTGCAAGCTTCGCAATTGCCTTAGCTTTATCGTCTTTAGTAATCATATTGGATTAATTGTACCACAGATTGAGAAGGGTTGCAAGCGTATTACCTCCTAACGGCCGCTAAAATTCTATTTATTATTCATATATTTTACGAGTGCGGAACGTAAATCTTTGACCGGCAAAACAAATTTGTCTTTGATAGTCGCAGGTGCAATTGCACCCTTAAAACCGAGCTTTTTTGCTTCCGCAATGCGGCGATCTGGCGCAATAGCAGAGCGAATTTCGCCACCCAAACCAATCTCGCCAAACACAACCATATCTTCGTCAAGTTTACGCCCAGCGGTCGCGCTGGCAATCGCCATACAAATCGCAAGGTCGGCCGCCGAGTCATTCAATTTCATGCCACCAACCACGTTAATAAAAATATCCTTGTCCTGCAATTTTAGTTTTGTACGTTTTTCCAGTACCGCAATCAGGAGGTTAAGACGATTCAAGTCAAAGCCAGAAGCAGTGCGCTTTGGATAGCCAAAATTGGTCGGATTAACCAGTGCCTGAATCTCCACCAAAAGCGGACGCGCACCCTCAATCGTCGCCATAATAATACTGCCGTCGGTGTTTTGGCGCTCGGACAATAGAGCTTCGCTCGGGTTCTTCACTTCCACCAAGCCCTCGGTTGCCATCTCAAAAATCGCCATCTCGGTCGTCGAACCAAAGCGGTTTTTAACCGCGCGAATCGTCTTGAAGCCACCATAGCGGTCGCCCTCGAAGTTCAAAACGACGTCAACCAAATGCTCCAGCACCTTCGGCCCAGCGAGCGTACCTTCCTTCGTAACATGCCCAACAATTACGACCGCAGTGCCACTATTTTTCGCAGCACGGATAATCAGGTTACCACAGTTACTCACCTGACTTACTGTGCCAGGAGCTGACGAGATTTCAGTCATGCTCAAAGTCTGAATCGAATCTACAATCACAAGCTCATATTCACCAGATTCAATCGTCTTGGCGATATCGTTTGCGGAGGCCGAGCTAGCAAAATGTAGCTGGTCAGAGGTTGCGCCGAGGCGCATGGCACGCATTTTTACCTGCCCCGCCGATTCCTCACCAGAAACATATAGCACCTTGCGGCCGCTATTTGAAATCGAAGCGCAAATCTGCATTAAAATTGTAGACTTGCCCATGCCTGGCTGGCCGGCCAAGAGACAGACGCCGCCCAGCAAGATACCACCACCAAGCACTAAATCAAGATCACTAAACCCAGTCGAGAGGCGACTACCAGCATCGGATGGCTCGATCGTATTAATCGAGACGGCATTGAGTTTTTTGCCAGACACCGAACCCTTTGCCAGCGCACTCTTCGCCTCAGTTTCTACCGAAGCCTCCTGCTCTAGCAATGTGTTCCATTCGCCACAATTTTCGCAGCGACCAGCCCATTTTGCAAAGCTGGCGCCACAATTCTGACACTGATACCTCGTCTTTAATTTAGCCATAGTTATAGTTTAGCATTAGATAGGAAATCTGGCGCAAGCATAAGCCAGATTGACTTTTGGGGCAAAATGTGCTATAATTGACAGGTTAGCTATCCGCTCAAGTTCTTTAAGGAGGTCCTTATGATAAAAAGATCTACGTTCAAGGCAATTCGTCAAAAAGGCGTCTCGCTGTTCGGCGCGCTTCTGACAGTCTATCTCCTACACAAGGGAGTGCCAAACACTTTCAAGACCGTCATGAACGCAGTCGCAATCGCAATGTGCGTCTATGGCGCGCTGTTCGCTATCGACCGCATCGTCGGACAGCTCTCGCCCATCGTCGTTGACCTGCGCAAGGCCAGCAATACCGAATTCGACCGCAGTAACCCATATTATCTCGTCATTACAACCAAAACCGGCTCCATCATCGAGCTCGAGATTGACGGCGACGATAACGTAGAGCTGATGAAGTTTGACGGCAAACCCAAACGCCGCCATAGTGACCGCGAGTTTTGCTATCTGCGTATCACTGACAGGCGTTATCTCAAGGCCGATCCCGACATTGCTTTCGACCTCGTGCGAAAGATTCGCGCAGAACAAAGCAACGTGAAAGTTTCTGGCCTCAGCTACCAGACTTAACGCAAACCCCGAGCAATTCGCTCGGGGATTTTTCTTGCAAACGGTGATATACTCAAATTAGTAGTCGCACTACCGCTCATTAGCAAATCGTTTTCTCATTCAAGGAGGTGTTGTTATGAGAAAGATCATCGAATGGAGCTATTCAGTTCTAATGAAGCTAAGCCTTATTTTCATTATCGCAACTGCTGCCTACACGCTTATTTATATCGCAAGGCACGCAAACGGTTCAGACGCTCAAGTCATGGCGCAGAGCTATTTTCAGACGGCGGTCTTACTCATTGCCCTGCTCGGAATCCGTTATTGCGTTATGAAAATTGTCGCAAACCTTTTCCCTTACACTATCGACGGAGATAGATTACTTGAGGATTATGGTTTTCAGCCTGCCAGCGAACAGCGAGGCGAGGACGAACTGGTCGAGCTGCGCCCGCGCGCTACTTTTGGCAACAAAGTCACAATGCTCGTCGCAAAAAATTTCGCCGTTTCGGAGGTTAGAAGCGCCAACGAACGCCTACGCGACTCCATCAAGGATATCGGTTGGAATATCAGTAATGTTAGCCCGGCCGACCCGAACATGGGTTGTTATATCGTAAAGCTCGGCAACAGGCAGCTCTTCCTGTCGGAATATCAGACGATCGATTTGTTCTGCTACCTAATGGCAGACAGAGGCAAAATCGAAGAGGCTGAAGATATTGATGACGAAATCGATAAGTATTGCTCTGGTGTCGGTCTGATTGACCGCCCACGGTAACAAAAATCCCCCGGCTGCGGCTGGGGGATAAATCTTTTTATTTATTATTCGCCAATAACTTCGTCAATGATGCCATATTCCATGGCTTCTTTGGCAGACATCCAGTTATCGCGGTCCATGTCTTTGACGACTTTTTCGTATTTCTGGCCGGTGTTTTTAGCAAACATTTCGGCGAGTACTTTCTTAAGATAGACGCCTTCCTTGAGAGCGATTTCCTGATCAGTAATCTTACCCTGCGTGCCAGAGCTTGGCTGATGAATCATAATACGCGAGTTCGGCAAGGCATAGCGCTTACCCTTGGCACCACAAGAGAGTAACATTGCACCCATCGAAGCTTGCAAACCAATGCCAATAGTCTGAACGTCCGGCTCGATATAATTCATTGTATCAATGATAGCGAGGCCATCATAAACAGAGCCGCCTGGGGAGTTGATATATAGCTTAATATCCTTCTTCGGGTCTTCATAGGCGAGATGTAGAAGCTGCGCGATCACGATATTGGCGGTCTGTTCATTGACTTCTTCGCCCAAGAAAACGACGCGCTCTTTCAAAAGACGCGAATAAATATCATAGGCACGTTCGCCGCGATTAGTATCTTCAATGACGGTTGGGACTAAATAATTCTTCATGTTTCCTCCTGAATCTATTCTAGTGTTTTAGCACTCTAAAGTCAAGAGTGCTAATCTTGGATTTGCGTGGATGGGGTTTGGATACGGCTATTCACGCTATCATAGAGCTTGCCAGCCTCAAGAACATTGTTGTTATATTCCTGAATCATCGTGTTGGTCTCATTGATGAGCGTGTTCAGGGTTTCGTAATCCGCTTGCAACTGGTTTTGACGAGCGACCAGTTCGTTACGTTCAGCATAAAAACTAGCACTGTCCGAGAAACTGCCGCTTTCGGCGCGAGCGTTAAAGCTGTTGATGTTTTTGAGCAAATCTTCAGCATCGGATTCATATTTAGCAGTGAGAGATTCGATGCGAGCGCGGTTGGTTTCGATTTGCGCTTCAAGTTCGGCGACACGTTTTTCTAGAGCCTTAAATTTGCCGTTATAGGCATTATAATACGAGACGATTTTTGACTGATTCTCGAAATATTTCGCATAGTGCTCACGCAGCTCATCGGTCAAATCCTCGCTAGCGATTTGCGTACCAATCACAGAATGAAGCTCGTCATAATGGTCTTCATCAGCATAACCCGCCATGTGTTCACCCAGCTCTTCTTGGTTTGCAGAGTAAACCATGTCGATATCATGATAGAGCGCGCGACGGTCGTTGTAGCTCATGCGATGCCAAACTGCATGAAGCAGCTCGTGCGCTAGCACGGTTTCTTTGATGCCGTCCAGTTCCTTGTTCTGGATATTATAAACATAGACAGTGTTGTTAGTGTAGCAACCAAGGACAGAGCTCTCGTTTTCGGTGCCAGTGTAGCAAGTCGAGTTAAACTCTTCCGCCTCAAGCAATTCAGGCTTCGAGGCATTCAGGATGCGCTCGCCAGTTTTCGTGAGATTATCTCGATTAATCAGCTCCGCCATCTCCGCACTCGGCTCAAAGTTCATGCCAAGGAATGTGTCAGCGACAGCAGTAAAATCCACAAAGTATATAATTGCGGCGCAAATCCCACCAAAAATGATTAGCGACGGTAGGATTTTTAGGCCGCTACGTTTTTGCTTCTGCATGCTTTTAGTATAACATTTAGAGTTTTACTCTTTTGCAATCGCGAGCGTGAATTCCTTGTCTTTGAAATCCACCTTCGCAATATGGCCCTTATCCAAAGATCCGTCAAGGATATGATCGGCAAGCAAGGACTCGAGCTCGTCTTCAATTGCACGGCGGAGCGGACGGGCACCATTCTTCACATCGTAACCCTTCTTGATTAGCTCTTCCTTAGCAGCGTCAGTAAGTTCAAGACCAATTGACTTATCCGCAAGGCGCTTCTTCAAATCTGCGAGCATATTCGTGAAGATTCGGTCAACATTCTTCTCAGTCAAAGCATTGAAGGTCACAATTGCGTCGAAACGGTTAACCAATTCTGGGCGCATCAACTTACGCAAAGCTTTCATCGCAGCCGCTTCATTGGCGGCATGTTCAGCCTCGAGCGCCTTCTCATCCTTCTTCGTCTTCGCAGTAAAGCCAAGCTCAGATTCGCGATACATCTCCTCAGCACCAAGGTTGCTGGTCAGAATCACGATAGAGTTATTAAACTTCACCTTCGTGCCCTGACCGTCAGTCAAAGTGCCATCTTCAAGAATCTGCAAAAGAATATTAAAGACATCAGGGTGAGCTTTCTCGATCTCATCAAAGAGCACGACCGAATACGGATGACGACGAATCTGCTCAGTCAACTTACCGCCGTCCTCGTAGCCAACATAGCCAGCTGGCGCACCGACGAGACGAGCAACGTTATGCTTCTCTTCAAACTCGGACATATCAATCTTGATTAGCGAATCTTCGCCACCAAAGACCTCGCGCGCGAGCACCTTCGCAAGTTCAGT
>Ga0181612_140272_pt1 | contig 18125 bp, 12 predicted proteins | sample HoacroProtozoa21_FD_119630 | JGI IMG/M metagenome (GOLD analysis project Ga0181612, IMG submission 119630) | Hoatzin crop microbial communities from Cojedes, Venezuel. Combined Assembly of Gp0051906, Gp0051904, Gp0051908
AGTTTGGACAGGGCTCTGAGCAACCTGATCTAGTTAGCGGTGTCCCTGCTCGCTGTGGGGGGGGTTGGACTAGATGACCTCTAGGGGTCCCTTCCAACCCAAAACTTTCTATGATTCTAACTTCTCGATCTTGGCTCCCTCTCCGCTCTGGCAGCCAAGCTGTTTGAGCAACTAAGCAATGAACTTGATCAGCGAGCTGATCCATCTGTAAAATGACCCAGAAAAATAAATGGTTATTTTCAGATGGATCCATTCCCAGTCCTATTAAGTGTGCAAGTGCCCAAACAGATCTGACAGCATGATGGAAGAAGCACTGCGCGGACATGAATGGGAAGCTGGGAGCAGTTGATTAAGTTGACAGTGGCACTTAAGAAACACGCAGAATGACACTTAAAATACCACAAGAAACCTGACACAGCCACACAAATACAGATACTGTGGTCTTGATCCCAGTCTTACAACACATCAAATCCAGCAGCAAAGCCGACTTAGGAAGTCCCTGTCCCTCCAGCGGCTACTTGCTGTCCCTCAGGTGTGCTGGTCAGACTGTTTCTATGTTGTACTGAAAATTGGTTTAACAAAAGCAACTGGAGTGAAAACAATGCTTGTAAGAAAAGGAAGCCAAAAAGGTATGCAAGACCTCAAGGAAAATCAGTGTGACAGTACTTCCTACAGAAGCTTATATCAAAATAGCTAAACTAGCTGTCATTCGTATTTTCTACCGCGCAGAGCAATTCTGTGCAATGGGATACGTTTTAGATGAAAATTTCCCAAACATTATGTAACTCAAATTCTCTTTTATCATTTTCCATCCACATAAGAGAAACTAAAGAGCATGGCCAAGCAAAATAAGGTGGCTATGATGTACTGTTTCATCGTGCCCAGGGAAAAAAAACCAAGCACTGGTACATACATCTCCAACACCCAGCCATCAAAACAAGTATTTTTCTTTTTCAATTCTGTTCATTTGGACAGGCTTAGAAGGCTGCCCATTTCATGAAATAGAGACGATAACAAGCAACCAACTTCAGAGCACTTACCCCTGGTTACCTCTGGAATACTGTACATGGTTTGAAGCAGATGACATGCACCGCTCGATTCACAACTCACCACCCTGCAGGGCCAGCCCATCTGAGAACAATAGTTCCGATTAACACCAGAAAGAGATCATACGAGCAAGGGGGAAAGAAAGCAAAACAACACGAACTCCACGCTTAGGTTTGTAAAGAAGCACAAAGGGAAGTTATGTTCACAACTTTTTTTCGGAAAGTCAATGAGATTTCGACATCTGGCTTCCTCCACTCTGTAAAATCACCCTTTTGTATAATCTAAATTACCACATGAATTGACACCCAAGCTGGCATAACTACATTTAAAACATGCTTTCTGACGGACACTAAGGTGGTCCCATAGCTCAGACATCACACTACCATTGTATACTTTGAAAACTTGGGTCTAGTCCCTGTGAGACAGCTTTGAGATCCCATGTATTGTAGACGACAATTACGTAGTTACTTAAAATAATGAGAAAACTGTGAATTTTGAGAAGAAATGAATCCACAAGAAGTTTCTGCTAAATACAGAATATTACTAGCCACTTGAATTCTGTCCTGAAGCACTAGAAAATGCATTACAGGACAAAGTACTGTTGTCAGATATAACTAATTGTTCGTTCTCATCTCTAATTTCAGTGAACGAGAAGACAGCTTCTTTAATACCTACAAGATGCTATTCTCATTGTATTAAGAAAGACAAATTACTTTTCTTAGATGCTGTCTCCTACCAGACACATAGGGTGTATGCATCACACAGGATGCCTGATACAGAAACCCACACACATTCAAAAACAGTGTATATAACACCATATTGACTGTGATGTCTAAAAAGTATTTTAAAGTGTTTACACATATGCCTAGGTACCGTCCTGAAGCCTCACTGCAATCAAGTACAGGACACACATACGAACTTAATAACTCTCACATAATGTAATCTGAGATTGATAGATACTATCAAGATTGTAATCACAATTGCAGGACTTGACCGCGAACAGTAGCACAGGCACTATATGAAAGTTCCACTCCAGAAAAGAAATATTGATTAAAACTGCTGAAATTAAGGACACATGATGCACAAGAAACTTCATCATGATCATTCTTTTTTTCAACATTTCAGCTGACTGAAATATATTTTCTATCTAGGGATCCAGCCTACATACGCATATCTAGTAGGTTTGATTTACATGACAAATACTTTTAAGTAAGATTCTCTAAGTCTTACGACTCCAGCTTCCGATAGAATTATTTTGTATAACTGCTAAGAACACTGATTCCTTCTGATGCTCTTAGATGCAGAAGACCTTTTTATTTAAGAAGTTTACCATATATTGAAAAAAAAGGCTGTATCCTGCAAATGACTAAAAAGCATCCTGTAAAATTCTGTGCACAAGGACACAGGTCCCTATAAGATCAGTAACCATATTAATGTTACAGCAACCTGTGCAGAAGATATGACTAATCCAAGCAACTCAACTTTGATAAATATATCAAGTTGAATTAACCACAGAAAATGCATATACTTCAGCTCTAACCAGCCAAAACACCAGTGTGATGTTATCAACATTGCAAAACAGTAGTATGAGCTAAAAGGCAAGCAGAAAACCTGAAATTAGAAATTCGTGTTTAGTTTTAGTTCTGCCACATGATCCACTGTGTAACCTTTAGCTCTGAGCCTGCCTGTGCCTCAGCTTCCCTACACAGAAAGACAGGGATTTGGACAATTTTCATGGTGTATTACATTTGATCCGGTTCCAAGCTTCTGTTAATAATAGTTCTGTGCAAGACAGAAAGAAGCCAGCTTTACTTTAAGAGCTGAGTGCAAGTAAAGAGCATCTGCCAGCTACCTGAAAAAAATCCAAAACATCTTCAGCAAGGAAAGCATGACTTAGTAGTCTGCTCAAAAACAGTTCTCTGCCTGTCTGTATACAAAGCTGCAACTTTTGGACATCATTTCTGATCAATCCTCACATTTTAGAGGAACATTTAATTTTTACGAGCTCAAAATTTGAAAAGAAAGCAAGAAAACAGCGGCTACACCTGCTGACCTGAGTTTGGTTTTTTTCAACTATTTCCATGTTACCACGCACTTCTAGGATTCTTCAAGGAAGCCATTAATACCCCCTACCCTTAATGCCATCTCCATTTCACCCTGTCTTGCTAGCTCAGCTTTGCAAGTCTTGCCCATCCTTGAAGAGACAACTTGTACTGCAGGTCAGGAGAAAAGAAAGGAGAGAACATTTAGGGAGAAGACAGCAAGCGAGATGCACAGCATCACTGCTGGAGAAGCCAAGGGGGCTGGAGGAGCTCACAGAGCCACCGGCTGTGGGAGAGGGAATGCAGGGCACTGACAGCAGTGGGGGGAAAGGGCAGCCAGCAGCATGGGAGACTGGCAGACGGGATGGGGGTGCATGGAAAACAAGGAGCACACACAATCCCTGGCTTGGAGTTGCATATCCCATCGGCTTTTTCCTCTGCAACTCGCACATGGCAAATACAGCCTGTAAGCAGACAATGCGCAAACTGGCAACCTGCACGGAGTCACGGAGCACCTGGCAGTGCTGGCTGAAATGGAGACACCAGCTGCAACAGCAAAGGGGTGTGAGGAGGGAGGGGACCGAGGGAGTCCCTGTCAGCAAGTAAGATGCTGGGCTCTACACACACTGTCCTGCCCTGCTTACCTGCCTTGCTCCAGGGCATGTTCTCCTTCAGTTTCCCACATACTAATGTTACTCTCCATTTAGCAAAACTTGCCTAATGCTGATCTGTCTCCACTCCTTCGGCTTCTGTCAGCAGTTAATAAGGAACATCTGATGATCTCTATCTGACTACCACCTCACCTGTGACTGCCAGACACATTGTTCCCAGGGCCACCACCGTGCTACACCCACCCCATGCATATTAGTAGTGTAAGTGTATTGCAATTTAGGGCATGCATGCTTTTTTTGCTCAGACTTCAAGATGCTCCAGTGTCACTACACGTCACGTACTTTTCACATGCTTTGTGGCAGATCTGCTCTTCATTTTCTTACTGACAGTCACAGCTGAAAGGTCCTATTTGGAATGATAAAGCTGAGGTTTTTCCTGTTAATTTTTAAACTTCTCTCTATTCCCCCTTGCACTGCCCTCATATCAATAAACATCTGCCTTCCTTCCTGAAGGCCACCCACGCTAGTGTATTCCAGAAAGATCCTGTTACAGGTCACTGCGCACAGCCCAAGCTATGCACTTGCTTTACCTCCACCCAAAGGGATTTAAAGAAATGTAACCTCCAGACAATCTGGAAACTCTAAGTTGATCATTTACTGTTATTAACCCCACAAAAGATTACACTGAGTTGATATGCGCAGGTAGTTACAGCATTTGCAAGCACAGACCTCATCAAATGCATATGCCACCTGAGCAGGACGTTTCCAACAATCTGAAGTCAGCACACACTGCTTAAACTGTTGTTTTGTCCCCTTCCCCCTCATTATTCCTCTCCCCTCACACATATACTGCTCTGCTTTGTCTCTCCCCCAAGAGAAACAACAGGTTTCATTCCTCTCTCACCGCTATCAGTGAGCCTCAGCTCACTGTATTCAGAATGCCCAGACTGCACAAGGACAAATCTGCAGGCACTTTCTGCAACTGATTTGAAAACCAATGAAATTAAAAAAAAAAAAAGGCTAGAAACAGGAATCAAGCCCAATCCAATCATTACTGCACAAGGCCCAGGCCAGTGGCAACGGTCAGCAATATGCTGAGGAGGGCTGCCACACCATAAAAGGATCATCACCATTTAGTAGTAAAAATTTAGTGCAGATGAAGGAAGATCTTGGCTGTTAAGCGCTCTGCTAGATCATCCACGCAAACCCTATCAATATAGAGAAGATACTGAGATGACCTTAAGTTGAAAAGCAGTCGTAATATTAATACCTTATTCCCTGCTGACACTCAGCCAGTGTTACACTGTGGAAGATATGGCCCAGAAAAAAATTTGGACATCAGGACTCACTTTGAGAGTCACTGCCTTGGACAAGCACCCCTCACATTTTTTCTGCTGTTCCTCTTTCTCCTCCAGTTCATCCGTGGTGGGTGGGTACTTCCACCATCAACTTAACTGACACTTACTGCTCCACTCTTCCTAGATTATTTTGGTGCACTAGTCATTGTTGTTTCAGTCAGTCTCCCCACCTGATCTCCCTCTGAGCCCACAGACTTAGCAGCAATGCCCTACATGCTTTGTTACTTGGATTCAAGAACTATGCAAAGGCAGAGGATGAACAAAGGCATGGATGATATGCACGATGGCAAAAAAGGTTTTGTCCCCTAAAAGCAATTGAACTGCCTATTCTGAACAACACATGGAGCATTTCGGATAATGGCATTGCTCTCCTAGGCACCTCCAATAAAGGAAAGAAGCTGTGCAGACTTCTGCACACACAACAGTCAGGCCAAAACAGGTAAGTGAGGTACAGACAGGCAAGTGGCCACATCCTCATTGCCTGCTTGCCTGTTCCGTGGCACCTTTTTCTTCCTGACTCTACCAAAGCGCAGAGGCTGTTTCCACTGTTAGCAATTCCACTGCAGCTAGCAGTGCCTCCTGTGTCAGATGGCCCTGCTTCTCTTTCCCTTCGAGCTCTCAGACTCACAGCTCTCGTTCCACTTCCTGCTGGACAGCTTTTCTAAGCCTCACCTGCATGTCCTGTCCTGCTGTTAGGTTCTTCCTGCTCCAGTCTTCTGATTTCATTGACAGACGGTAGTGCTTGCACTATAATACAGTAGCTTCATGGTCATTACAAGATCATAGTACTTCAGAGCATAATTAGAGGTAGAAAGGAGCTATTTAACAGAGCTGTTTCTTGCTATTTATAAAGAAAAGAAAACCAGGATGAACGAAGATAAAAGTTGGTGAGAGCAAAGGTGTAACAACAGCCTAGTCTGTTCAGCCAGTACCAACCAGTCTCATCTGGTAACTGGAACAAACTATGCAGTGCATCATCCTGCTTTACTCTCCTGTCAACACAAGCAAACTTAGTCACCTGGCAAGGCAAAGCTGTTGTGTTTTCAAACTATCTGCTCCTACAAACGCTTGACATTCTTGCTAAAGTTGTATCCTATTTCAGTTACTGGAGAGCTGTCATTAATGTCTATAGTATTTGGGAAAGGCTTATGTGCATCAGCTGCACATAGCATTGCATCTTCGCATGTGCAATGAACTTGAAAAATGTTTGATTCCTCTTCCCAAAGCTCTGAAAAAACAGGATTTCCAACTCCTAATGTAACAGTGGTTCCATCTGTTTCTAATCTCATTGTTCTGGGTACTTCTTCCTGGCCCGAAGACACAGAGGGGAAGTCAGTGATTCTTTCCAGAGGGTGGAAATTAATTTGCCAGTGCACAGCCAACTCCATTGCTTTCTGCTAAAACATTCCACAGCTCAGGCTTAGCGCCTCAGCCCTGCTTGGGCTCCCCAGCCCTACTTCCCACTTCCACAGAAAACACTGAAGAAGTATCCGTGCCAGAGAGGGGTTTATTATTGATAAAGTTCAACTTCTTAGCTCTTTGCCATACTTGCGCACTACTTTAAACAGGCAAAAATACAAACAAATCACTTAAATTATTATCGCCCATCTTGAGTTCAGACAGATTATCAGTTTTCTCTGCCACCTGATGTCCAGTGTTAGCCACTGATGACCATCATCCTGCAGAGGTAGGCAGCAGCATCTTTACAAGACACAACCTGCCTGCCAGGGCACACTGCCACAGCCTGCTCTGCTTCCACAGCAGTTCTTGTACCTGTTTCTCAGCAAGGGGAGAGTACTGAGCACCTAGCCTGTTGGGCCAGCCCTCTGTCCCCAGGTTCAGCCGATACACGGATTCCTCCCCTTTTATGACGGCAGTCCCTTGAAGCCATCACATAGCAATACCTGTCAAGCTCTTAAAATGGGCCTTTTAGGAAAGGAGGCCATGATTTTTAATCTCTAATGCTAGTGCTTACCTCTACTGAACAGATATCCAATCTCCTACCTCACTTCTGCAACATTCTAGAAGCCAAGTGATTTTCTGCAGAGCCAGAAATAAGCTATGTATTTATGGCTTTTAAATAAAAGAAGTTTTAAAATCCAAATCCTCCCTCTAATGTTTTCAAAATATATTTCACCTAAAGTCATTTTCTCTGTGAGTCAAACTCAGAGTGTTTAAGGTGAAGTAACTTCCAGCTCCTGGGAATATTACATCACCTTTGTCTGTCTAAAAAAGTTTGGGCTCTGATCAAAGCTAATGCTCTGGCTAAAAGGTTCCTGCCCTCACCTCTCTATTCCCTAGCTAAGGTTCCAATTCCTTCCTGTCTGCTTAGCTGTAGATGCTCTGCACTCAGATCTGTCAAAATAATCCTGTTCAACCCATACCCCCTTCTCCATCCACATATGTGGTATTGTAAGTATTCGTGCTAAGCTGGGTAGTCCTCACACAAGCAAGAGACTGAGGGAAAAGCTGCAGGTGCAGTTAGGCACATGGCGGTTTTCAGGAGAATCAGTAAGAACCACCTTCTTCACATCAACATACAAGGTATTTACACTCACACAGATCATACTTCGAGGTCAATTCCCAAGACAAAGCGACCTGAGTATACCTAACACCTTATGGCAACCTGAGGAGGGGGGTCCCAGCTTTGGGACCGACCATTCTTGGCCATCTGGTCTCCTTTGTGCCTTGTGCTGCTTTTCAATGAACCAGTTCATCTTACTAAAGAGGCAGAAAACTAATCTAAAAATAAAATAGACAACCAGATTTTTTTTCTGCTGCTTCAGTGAGTTGAATCAGCATAGAGGCAGTTAAGCACTAGAGTCCACATAAGGGAAGAAGCACCACCATGCAGCTATGAGTAGGAGGGAGAAAATCAGCAGACCCTTCTGGAAGCAGTATGCCTGCAGATCCCCACCACGAGGCATCCCATTCCAGTAGCGCTGGACAGCCTACAAAACACCTGGCCTTTCAGCCTTTCCTCCCAAGCAGAATTGGAAGTCCAGAGATGTACACTTTGTAATACAATAAAAAAGAGAACTGACTCATTTACAGAGTCTCTTGCTATTTTTATTTCATGCAAACTCCTCCACCAATTCCTAGAGCTAATCACATTTTAGCAGGCAGTTCCACAATTTCAAGCACTTTATTCTTACTTTAGTTACTGTCGCAGTAGACACGGTCCTAGAGCTGAACCAACCTCAGCTACTGAATAGACCCACAGCTTGGGGGAAGGGATAACAGTCTGAAGCTTTTCCAGGACTACGGGTCAGGCACTGTGCTAGTTCCTAGCCAGTGCCTGGCTCCAGGCGATACTCAGTTTCTCAGCTGAACCTGTCTGCTGGTGAGGTTTCATGCTAAAGTGTACCAAATAAGTGTATCTTTCCCAGTTTCTGATACATTATTTTCCAACGTGATTCAGACGAAATCAGGAGAGTCCAGCACCTAGACATCAGCACAAATTCTGTATGCTTTTCAAATTTTGATATACTCGTAGACTTTTTGCATAACAACAAAGTGAAATTTGAGATTTAGAACAGTAAAAAGCAGGCTACTTACATATTGAAGCAGAAGCCTGGGGAAAAGTATACGAGAAAGGCAAACTAGGAAAGTAACACATATATACTTTGGTTTTCCTACTCACAGTCAGTCCCCATTTCACAAAAAGCTGAACATTGTTCCCTTTGCTGGCGTGCTGTCCTTCCTCAGAAGACACAAGGCAAAAAAAGACAGGCATTCCCTTTCCAGTCTCCTGCTTACAAAACAAATGTATTACTCCTTCAAAACATCTGTTTGCACTCCTAACACAAGAGAAAATGTTGAGACTTTATGTGTTTGATAACAAGTTGTGACCTCTGCTTTGGAATTTGGTTAAGCCCAGCTTGTTATGATTACAAAACCTAGTCACTTTTGAAACTTCAATGAATTAAAGTCTAATTATTCTAAAATTAAATGATTCCTATGTTTCTGTTTTAGAGCTATACACTGAGATTATTAAAGAAGGCTCATTAGTTTTGCTTCATTTCTTTTTACTTTTTAATTACACTAATGGATGAAATACTGACTAGTGAATCAGAGTGCTTTTAGTGCAGGAGTGGTGAGCTCATGAGCTGCATACAGCACGCCAAGCAGTTCTTCCAGGCCACAGCCCAGTCTTAACACCATCTTCCAGAGCATCCCTGAAACGTGGACAGGCAGCAAGCCACAAACCAGGTGACTACTTGGGCAGCCTGCACCAACCATTTCTTCTAAGGGCCTCACAGTCCTTCCACTGCTTGCCTTCATCTCGTCTATAGCCTCAAGGCAGGCACCACCACCACAAGAAAGACGCCAGATGGGACTGTGTACGCATGTGTGCCAGGATGGATGTGCAGCCTCTGGCTGTATGACACGCTGTGCAGTGATCACAGGACAGAGTCAACCTGCATTAGTCACTAACAGGACATATACACAGCCTCCAGTGAGACAACTCATTTCACACACACTTGGGCGTGTGGCAGCTCAATGACAGGGCAGGTAGATCTTGAGAACATGACATATACACAGCCACTTATCTGACAAGGGAAGTGCCACACCTTTCCTTATCACATAGCTATCAGAAGCTATGTGGCTGCCCAGGCTGAAAGCATCAGCATCACTGCCTCAGAGCAGTTCTGGTTATGGCAAATAAACTGCTGGTCCTACAAGCACATAATTTTTCTCTTTCTCTGTTTTGCAGATGTTCTCTGTTACAGGGTAGAGTGGTCTGTATCTCCAAGATAACAAGCTAGACCATTTTATAACACATTAATGAGGTTCAGTACAAGGTTGCCTTTTATTTTCAGCCACTTGACTGATAGTGAACATTCTTCACATAGTCAGGCAGAATGCCTGTGGGACATCCTAAAGTCTCTGTTTATTTCTACAAGCTGCTTATAAAATGACAACGGAGTAGAATTGCCAACGAAGAAGAAAATACTAAAATAACAGCTACAAAAAGAAATATCATTGTCCTCCACTGAGTACTTGTTTATTTGTTTACCTGCTGTTCTAAAGCATGGTATTTGTTCACAGTCTTTGTAAAGGGAGAGGTCTTTCTTAAACCATGGAAGACACAGGAACAGCAAGGATCGCACATCAGTGACAGGAAGGGCAATGAAGCAGCAACCAGCTCTATTAAGGGTACAAGCGTTTGTCTTTTGCAAATGTAACGTGGCATCTGGCATAAACACACATTGATATGGTAAATTCCCACCCAAAAGTTCAATGGTTGGAAAACAATTACAGAGGAAGCACCTTCTAGGCAAACGATGAAATCCCTCCCAGTGCAGGAACGCCAGTGGAAGATAACTGACATAATTCTGTATTTGGTACTGATTTATTGAAGCAGCTCTGGCTCCAAGTTTTCTCATTATTATGATGAAAAGCTGTACCTTAGGAATATATTTTGACCTATATGCTTCATGCATTCCAAAGTTGTATCCAGACACCGGCCTGAAATGCAGTACCTGCAGGTGAGGTAAAAGTGAAGGTCAGTTTCTTTCCTTCGGGACACAACATTGTTTTGATCCCTGGCTTAGGCTTCTCCACCCACAGCAAGGTGCTGCTGCTAACATCAAACACTTACTCTCTTTATGCAAGCCAGTAATTTTCAACAAGAGGACCACAGATCCCAGGAGGTTTACGGACCATTGCTGGAGAGTCTGAGGAAGGTAGCTGTAAAGACAAGCTATTAATAGTCTCAGAAACACCAACCAGGGGTCCACACCTTCAGGAGAGGAAAAAGGCAGACTGTCCATAAACCAGAAAACAGTAAAATCACCGAGTTCCACCCTTATTCCCTCTCCTGAGGTTTTTATACTCCATACTCACTCCTACTCCTCTCTTGGGACTTCTTACTCCTGTGGCTCGGTCCCCGCTCTCTGATCTGCCTCTTAAAAGTAATTCCCTTCTACATTCAGATCTCTCCCCTCTCCTTTAAAAACACAAAACTTTCACCAATTAACTCCTGAAAAAATTCTCTATACCTTCCTGCTCTGAGCAGACACAGTGTTGGCCATTCTAATACAGCAATTTAGCAGATCTTTGGTATGTGTTGCACTTTTACATTTAAAAATAAAGCATGACATTTATCTACATAACTGTAATCTCTTCATGACTTTCCCTCAGGTGTTTCTCTTCTAAAGCACAATTATAGGCACTGAAATAGCTCTATAAAATGGCATGCATACCTGATTACTTGCTTGTCTGCTTCCAGGGTGTTCAGGGGTTATTCTCTAATTGATGTTAGCAAAGTGTTGCTTTTGGTGGAATGGCAGACATGAATCAGTTGGAGGGGAGAAAACTTATTTCTAGTCTTCTTCCTACACTAACAAGCCAACTGTCACACTTCTGACCACAGGACTTACAGTTCCTGACAGTGGCTAGGCTGGACCTAACCTCCACAAGAACAGGCTGAGAGACGTGGCTGACCCTCCCACTGCATCGAGTTCCAGGACAAAGCCAACAGCTGATATTTTGCCACAGGCAGGAGTATATTGCCCGCTGGAGTGAGACTTAGGAATGTGCTGAGGAAAAACATGCTTTCTTCAGGTGTTGAGCAGAAGTACCACTCCTGCTCATGCACCAACCCAGCCACATGTGGCACATCAGGTCAAAAGAGCCACAGATAACAACAGCACATGGACAATCCAGATCCTCAAAGGAACACTGGAGCAAATACACAAGCTAACACTCCTCCTCTACCAGTCCATCCTTATAAAACCCATCTTGGAATGGTCCTATAAGAACACTGCTTAGTTTTGTATGGCCCAGGTTGAATTTGCTGAATTACAAGCAGATACAGAAGTCATTAGGCTGGGTAAATTGAACATATTTGACATCAGAGCAACAGCTATAAATATAGAAAACTCTGATGTCAGGTGCACTAATTTTTATATTTATATTTTAAAAAGCACTTGCAAAATAAAGGCAGAGACTCATGTCATCGTTTTTTGTTCCAACCCTCCACCAGCAGTAGCACACTTTATATGTCATGGCCTGGTTGTCACAAAACTCTGAAGCAAAAACTTTAAGCCTGTTTTTCTAAGTATTTGCCAAGTTCCAAAAGCACCTGAGTTTGTGTCATGATGCTGTGCTTCGGATTCTCTATGTACACTGAGTTAAGGTCTTAAAATATAATATCACATACCACTTTTTTGGGGTCCTTGCATTACTCTGTTTACTACCCAGATTTCCTCTGGGATGAAATCCAGACAATGTAGTGATGGTGGCTACCCTTTCTGGACACTCTTTTTTCCCCTCTATATCATTTGTTGCAAAAATTGGCAAGTGATTAAAGGTGAACTTCAAGAAAACAGAAAGTATCACAACAAAAGCAAATACATGTGGCTTTCTGACATGGAGTTCTTCTGCAGTGCCAGCCAAGCCATTTAAATCAAGCTTTTCACTGTTTGTTAGCACTAACAAATTCCTCATCTTCCCATATGTGGCTTGAGATCGTGGGTTCTAATTTGTAGCAGAGCTGAGTAATCAGCTTGCAGTTGATTTATGTGGATGCTTTACTTTGAATATCTGCAGTACTAAACACTGAGTACTCTGAAATATCAGCTCCTGGGCATGTCAGTCATAAATTAGTGCGGATAACAAGGAGAGGGTACAAAAGCCCCATCATCTTACAGGAGTATTATGGAATAAATTCAGTAGGGATGCACAAGAGAAAAAAGTGCATTCAGAGTGATTTCAGAGCAGACTCTTGTAGCTACTTACCAATTTTGAGGCATTTGATTCTGCATTCTTAAAAGTATCATTTTGTGCATAATTTCTTAGACTCTTCTCAAATCATAATCTGAAGAGAACAGAAATGCCACACTGAATCACTACACCAACTCTTGTGTGCCTGTCACAGGTGCCTACCATGCATCCATAAGCCAAGATGTCTGGACCCAAAGCACATGTCTCTGTCCCTGAGCCAGACAAGCTGCTTTCCAGCCAGTGAACCAGCAGAAGTTGCAAGGCATTTACTTTGTCAGGTAACATTTGCTATCATTATTGTCTGACAGGAAAGGTGGTAGAACTCCCACCCACTCTCCCTGGATTTTATTCACAATGCCCAGCCCTTCCTGTCTGTCCCTATCCATGCATAAGGGTTTCTGTAATAGCAGCTCCTGTTCGGAGGCCCATGCCTTTTGCCTATCCATCTGTGCCTTCCTCTGTCCCCAGCAAGCCTCTCATACCAGCCCCACTGTCCTGGCTAAGTGAAGTCTCAGCGCTCTCTCTTTGCCTTCCCTCCAATGTCACTGCTTGAACATCAGTCTCCCAACAACTCCCAACTCTTCAATGACCCTGCCTCTCCTTCAGTGTTTCTCCCAAGCAGCCTCCATCCTTGACCGTGACATGTGAACTCCCTTCTACATCCCCACGGCTGCCTGTCCTCCTTTTTGCCCACCTAAGTCCCAGCTTATAACCTTCTCAGCCGTTGTTTTTCTCTCCAGTCCCATCTTCCCTCCTCACTCCCTCCCTATTCTTGCACCATCTCCATCCCTCCCTCCTGTTCATCATCCAGCTGCCGTCCATTCCTTTCTCCATTCCCTTCAGCTCCCAGGCCAAACTAAACACTGCAGAGGCAAGTTTTCAAGAATATTTTTAAAGGAATAAAGTAACATATTCTTCCCTTAACATTCCTTTCAGAAATGGCTCAGTCTCTTGGCTGCTACTTGCCAAAACTGTTAAAGCTTCTCACATTTATGAGTAACTGAATGCAAGGGGTCATACTGGGACATGTTGTGTAGCCTTAACAACATACAGTACTATCTGCCTCTGCTGGGTTCTTACTTATATACAGGTGTAGTGATTTCATTTAGATTATTGGCTTGAGTAAATATCCATTAGCTCCATTAGTTTTAACTTTGCTTCAGTGAAAAATACTGGCCCTGGTTAAATAAAAAGGGTGGTCATCTTCAGCTTTTAACACACAGACTTTCCTAAAAATGCGTGCTAAAAATTCCACCTTTATGCATGTCATAGTTATGATCCAACTGCAAACAAGCAGCAGAGCTTGTTTGCCAGTGATGTCGTACAGACACTCTGCTATAAAATCCCTGTAAAATACATGTTAAAAATTACATATTTAAAGACAGACATTTGTCTCTAGTATGTCTAAACGTCATATGGTCTGACATTTCTGATAGGATAATAGTTTGTTTCTTGGGTTTGCATTTTGTCTGTATGCAATTTCTTTGTGTCTTACCAGGAACCTTCAATTAACTGTTGGTAGCTTTAGGAACCCTGAACCATGCAGGAACAGAAAGGCATGCATTCAGAGCTATATGTGAAATTCACAGGCTTTCACTAAACAAAGACCATATATGAAGTGCAAAGATCATTACAGACTGCATAGCCAAAATGTTTTAAGCATTTCCTTCCACTAACTTGGTTGAACAGTAAACAAACACATAAACCTACACACAGTATCCTTAAAAACATGAAAATTGAGTTAATTCTGCTTGTATTCTATTTTATCTTGAAAAAGTACATTACAGAGAATTTAAAAGAGTTTTGTTATATCTCTTTAATTTTGGTAGGTAAAACGTAAAAAAAAAAACATGCTAAGATGTGACATAGACAAAAACAACAACTTGTGAATAATTATTTTGGTTTCTTCCTGAAATAATAAAAAATTAAACTTCATGTGCCTTCACTAAATCAGTTAGGACAGGAAAACCCCTTAGGTTTCACTTAATTTTTACTTCTGCTAGCTCATCATGAAAGTTTAGAAGGTACTGGTGCTGCTTTCTTTCATTTCAGAGTTCAACAGACAAGACAGAAACAGTGCAAATAAAATGCCAGGCACAGTGAACTCATTTTATAAATAAAAGCATGAGCGGTACAATACATAAAATACACAAGTTCATATTTGGTCAGATAATGTTCTTACACCTGTTCATTCAGGCTTTGGACCAAAGCACTTGCAGAGCTAGTGAGTGATATTGGAACAGAGCTGGGTAAAAATAGATCATAGATCTGTTCTTGTAACATTATCAAAAGGATCTGACCTGACCTAACAGGTGACAACATCTTATGGGGTAAATCATCTAAATTGGATGTTTCCTCATGTTTTAGGATTGGTTAGTATTACTCAGTATGCATAAAATAGCTGACCTCTGCTACAGGACATATTGTATTTATAGACCCTTACCTACTTCTTCAGGCCTATGTCAAGTTTATACTACACTCCCAGTTTATATTACACACCAAAACTTTCATTGCAGTTGTTTTATTCACAAACTAATCCAGAAGTAAAATCAACATAAGTTAAAATTTTACTGCAGATCTTTTGTAGATACCAGTCTTTAAGCTGTCTTCTCTTTTTTTGAAAATCTTATGTCTTATGCATGTGGCTATACAGTTAGTTAAGGATAGTAATCTTTTCTTTATAGTATTTTTTCTTCCTTCGATAAAAGGAAGACTTGATAAAAAATAATTGATACAATAGCCACTGAGTTTTAACTCTACCTGTCTGTTCTGTTACTAAGGTTGCTGTCTGTGAGCCCATTTAGGTTTCCCTGCATGACTTAGGACTCTGCCCCCTCCCCAGAAACACTCACCCGTAAGCGGTTCTGCCCAGAACCCTTGCTGAAGTGGTAATTCAGTGCAACAGAGAAGATTAAACCCACTCTCCACAGCCAGAGTCACCAAGGAAGACAGGTTTGGAAACAATTTAAAACCATCCCACTGGGAATAAAAGCTGTACATGTTTTTATCAAGCAGGGAGGCAGGTGAGGAGCCTGTGAGAGTATGCTTATTTCCAATTAGCAGACAGTGAAAGTCTGTCCAGTTGCCCTGCTGAGCCGTTCTTTATTCATTTTTGACCAGTTTTTGTAGACTCTGGTGAAGTTTAGAGTGACATGCATTAATAAGGCAACTGTGGCAACATGCCTTATTTGCTCAAAACCCATAATGTTCCCTCTTGACTCAGAGTTTACATTTTGTTTCAGCTTGCTGCATGCGAGACTCAGCAACCTTGGCTTGAACCTTGGGGTTTGTCTACACAGAGAACACAGCATCAGTTCAGTGTGAACAGTTTGTCAAACCAGTAAAAAATCTGGTGGGCCACAGATGACACCAGAAGGACTTCTTTGTATTTGAATGATTCTAGATTTCAATCAGCATAAGGTTTAGCAAGCCCAGCGCCTTGGTTCTGGGGCATTCACTGAGCCACAGCACACTCCAGAATGAAGGGTTTATAATTAAAAATCAGTGTTTGGGGATTTCTTCTCCAGTTTCATGACACGCTTTCTATGTCATCATTTTTGTAGTCTGTACTGTCAGTGTGTTCCATTTGTTTCTGTAGGAAAGATGGGTTTCTGCTACATTTTTAAATTTTGGCTATTTATAAGTAGGGCAGTGAAACAAAGCATTGTTACAAAGCTAAATGTTAACAGCCCTCCTGCTCCTTTCCCTGCAGTTGGGCCTGAAATAAAGCAGTTAATGATTGTATGAGTAGCTTAGAAACACCCCTACCGAAATACAGCCTCCCTACTGTAGCCCTACCACAACACCCTAATTAACTAGCAAATTAGTTAACATGGTAGCCAACATACCAGCTGACTGTGAGAATGCCAGCACAGTATGGAATTTCTAATACTCAAAGAAGAAGAAAAATATTAATGTCTCTGCAGAGCAAGCATTCAGAAAGGGTTTCCCAGAAAAACCTAAGCAGCAAAACGTTAAACAAGGAAGAAGAAAAAACAAATCAGGCTTGCCAGAGCCATGTAATTAAAACATGACACACCTTCCAACATGGGAGGGATCATTCCTGTCAATTCATTATTAAAAGTATTGATGTCAAAAGAAATTTGACTCTGTTTTGTGTACTGTCAGGCAGGAGTGCTGCAAGAATATACCTAGGAGAATACGCCTGATAGAAGTAACTCAGTGCTGATCCAGCACAGATAGCCTTTGAGGTTGGCAACATCCTTGTCCATTTTCACGTCTGTAAAATGAAGATAGATCTCACTCTTCTTTGCCTTACATGGCTACAGAGATTAAGCCAATAGCCAATTACTTCATCTTCTGCCAGAGTAACACAGCAAACAGGGTCTTTGCTGGGGTTAGAAAAACCGCTATAGGAGGGCCTGAGGCAGAACAAGGTGGAGCACGTACAAAAGCCTTTCACCCTGCCCGTGTCACTGCAGGCTCCTCCAGCCAGGGAAGGAGGGCAGTTACACACTCTCAGTTGCCTCTGCTGCGGAGTTTAACTAAGTGCCATGTGCTGTCCTACCCTTCAAATAAAAGATAGGGGTGAAACCCATTTTCTTTCTTTAAGATTAGTATTTCTCACCAGAGGGATCCCAAAGGTTTGCTTAATATATCTTAAGTATAAATATATATAAAAATAATATATTATTAAAAATAATTAGGATAATAAAGACTCCTATCTGTATGATAAAGAGACAGGAGAGGAGAAATCTCTTGTACTGCTTTTGTATTTGCCAGGTTAGTGATGACAGTCACATTTTAGCTGTTCAGCTCATAGTAAGAAAGCACTCTGTACAGTAGCATATTCACCTTGCAGCTGCCTCACAGTAGTTTGCAACAGAAGGTAAATGCTAAATATAACAGCAACTTTACAAATATGGCAACAGGGGAATGGATAAGTTAAGGAACTCAGTTCTGTTTTTTCTCTAAGTTGCTGGCAGATAAGCACAGTACAAAGTTTTCACAAATTCACTTCCAGCCCAAGGTTAAACCAGCAAGCTGCAGGCACCTGCCATGGTATGCATGGGTTCCTCGTGGAAGTTAGAGGACTTGCACATGGCCACTGAGCCACCTAGTAGCACTAGGACTTAAAACAAAACGCACATTTTCAGCTTCATACCCTAACAGACCAGGACTGGTCAACATATCAAGTGTCTACCATTTTGGGTTGGTAATCCATTTCTCTTTTGAAAGGAAATGTCGAGGAAAGGTTTAGCAGAAACAGATAGGTATACGTCTTTTGGGAAGCAAAAACTAAAGAAGAGATTGTCTTTTTGTTCCTTCATATGAAGTGTGGATTAAAGACTTTTTTTTATTCTTCTTGCAGCAAC
>Ga0181612_144313_pt1 | contig 18125 bp, 13 predicted proteins | sample HoacroProtozoa21_FD_119630 | JGI IMG/M metagenome (GOLD analysis project Ga0181612, IMG submission 119630) | Hoatzin crop microbial communities from Cojedes, Venezuel. Combined Assembly of Gp0051906, Gp0051904, Gp0051908
TCAGTTCAAAAAAAATACCTACCTTTGCACCCGATTTCAGAAAACAACAGAAATCGCATCTATATGGTGCCCGTAGTTCAGTTGGTTAGAGCGTCAGATTGTGGTTCTGAATGTCGTGGGTTCGAGTCCCACCGGGCACCCCAAGAGGAAAGCGAAAGCTTTCTTTTTTTGTGCCAACAAAATTCACAAATGCTTTCAAATCAATAATTTACAAAGACGCAAACCATACACAAATGAGAAAAGAAAATTCTGAGAAAAATATGGTTTAAGGTTCAAAATCATCACAATGCGTTAATAAAAACGTTAATGAAAACGTTAATAATAGCTTTTATCTTTTACCCAGTTTCCTCAACCTTTTATACATTTCCGTCAGTGCGGCCCGGTTATAGCCTAACTCCACGGCCTTGTCGAGGTCTCTTTTGGCCATTTCCTTATTTTTGTTGCGCAGATAGTATTCCGCGCGCCGCACATAGTATTCCGGCTCTGCATCGGGCGAGGGGGATTTGAGGAGGGCGGTGGTCATATCCTCGATGGCGAGGTCGTTATAGCCTTGCTCCGCCTCGATATCGGCACGCACCACGTAGGCCACAGCACTATCGGGGAAAATTTCCACGAGGCGGTTGGCCTGGTCGTAGGCATCACGCTTCTTGCCGTCCTTCTGGTTCACGAGCGTCAAACCCACACGGGCCTCGAAATGACGCGGAAACATCTTCAGCAGCTTCTCATAATCCACACGCGCCATAGGGTATTTGCGCAAATGGTCGTAAACGTATGCCCGATAAAATAATGCCGCAGGATTGTAAGGCTGGCCTTGAAGGATGTCGTTGTATTCCTTCAGGGCATACTCCCACTGGTCGAGCTCGATGTTCACCGCCGCCTTCTTCAAGTGGAGGTCAACAGAGTCGATGTTATAGTCTATCTGACGACTGAGCACACGCAAAGAGTCCGACCACTGCTCACGGGTCAGCTGGGCCGAGGCAGTAAGCGGAGCCAGCAGAAATATCGACATAAAGAATACCGGCGACAGGAATGCCTTCCGGGAGAATACCGACGAAAACAAAGCTTTCCGAGAAATTACCATCTTTACGTTTCCGATAAAAATCCTTTTTTTAATCTGCATAACGACAAAAATCCGCCGGCAGGCCTATACAAGCCGCCGACGGAAAAAGTATTTATTTCTTGTTGATATAGTCCACAATCCACGCGCCCACTTCTTTGGTGCCGTATTTTGCGCCGCCCTCAACCTGTATCTCGGGAGTGCGCACATTGGCTGCCAAGGATGCATCAACGGCCTCGCGAATCAAAGCACCCTCAGCATTGAGTCCGAAGTGCTCCAGCAGCATTGCGCCGGAGAGAATTTGTGCCAACGGGTTGGCGATGTTCTGACCGGCTGCCTGTGGCCAGCTGCCGTGCACCGGCTCGAAGAGCGGTGTGTGCTCGCCCAATGACGATGAGGGCTGCAGACCCATACTGCCGGTGATGCACGATGTCTCGTCGGTAAGGATGTCGCCGAAGGTGTTCTCAGTAACTATCACGTCGAAGAACCTCGGCTCTGTGAGCACGCGCATCGAGGCATTGTCGATAAACATATAATCGGTCTTCACCTCGGGATACTGCGGCTCCATCTCCTTGGCTATCTGACGCCATAAGCGGCTGGATGCCAACACATTGGCTTTGTCAACCACAGTGAGGTGCTTGTTGCGGCGCATAGCAAACTCAAATGCCACTTTCAGTATGCGCTCAATCTCCGGACGGGTGTAGATATCGGTGTCGTAGGCCTTGTCGTTGTCCTGGTATTTCTCGCCGAAATACATGCCTCCGGTGAGCTCACGGATTACCACGAAGTCGGCACCGCGGAGCAGCTCGTCCTTCAGAGGGCTCTTGTGAATAAGACAGTCGAAGGTTGCCACGGGACGCACGTTGGCGAAGAGGCCGAGCTTCTTGCGCATGGCGAGCAAACCCTGCTCGGGGCGCACCTTGGCAGTGGGGTCGTTGTCGAAACGCGGGTCGCCGACAGCAGCGAAGAATACTGCGTCGGCATCCATGCAGGCCTTGAACGTCTCCTCGGGGAAGGGGTCGCCAACCTCATCGATGGCGTGGGCTCCGCAGAGAGCCTCCTGATATTCAAACTCATGGTTACATTTGCGTGCTATAGCGTCGAGCACGGCTTTGCCCTGGGCCATAATCTCCGGTCCTATGCCGTCGCCAGGGAGTAATGCGATTTTTAATTTCATTTTAATGTCAATTATCGTTTTCTACTATGTTAAGCATTTTGAATGTCGCCTTTATTGCCGCCTCCGTCTGGTCGGCGTCAAGGCCGTGGGTGCGCAGAATCCTGCCGTCGCCGCGCCTCCAGGTGATGATGGTCTGCACCAAGGCGTCGGTGCGGCCGCCGGGGGGGATGCTCACGGTATAGTTCTGCAATATCGGGAAGGTGCGGCCGAGCTTTTCCTTGTATATCTGCCGCAGGGCTTTCACGAAGGCGTCGTACTGACCGTCGCCGGTTGACTCCGCCGTGTATTCCTGTCCGTTGATATCCACCTTGATGCTCGCTATCGGCTTGAGTCCGTAGGATGTCGATACCATATAGCTCACGAGTCTCACACGGTCTTCGATGGCATCGTGTTTCAGCACGTCGTTGACGATATATGGCAGGTCCTCCTGGGGTACTATCTCCTTGCGGTCGCCGAGTTCGGTGATGCGTTTTGTTACCATCTTCGTCTGCTCCGGGGTGAGCTCAAGACCGAGCTCCTCGAGGTTGCGGGCGATGTTGGCCTTGCCCGATGTCTTGCCGAGAGCATACTCGCGATGCCGTCCGAAGCGTTCGGGCAACAGGCGGTTCATATAGAGTCCGCCTTTGCTGTCGCCATCGGCATGCACGCCGGCGACCTGTGTGAAGACGTTTTCTCCGACGATGGGCTGGTTGGGTGCCACGGCGATGGTGCTGTATCCCTCCACGAGCGAGGAGATGCCCACCAAGGCGTCTTCACGGATGTTGGTCTGGGCGTTGAAATGGTCTTTCAAAATCACCTGCACGCTTGCCAAGGGCGCATTGCCGCACCTCTCCCCCAACCCGTTGACGGTGCAATGCACTCCTTTGCATCCGCTGAGCACCGCCGCGAGGGTGTTGCTCACCGCCAGGTCGTAGTCGTTGTGGGCGTGGAAGTCGAAATGTGCCTCCGGGGCTTTCTTAATCATCTTGCGCATATACTCCACGCACTGCAAGGGGTTCAGAATTCCCAAGGTGTCGGGGAGCATAAAACGCTTCACGCCGCTGTCTTTGAGGGCCTCGAGCATATCGTAAACATATTCGGGGGAGTTGAGCATTCCACCGCTCCAGTCCTCCATATACACGTTTACGTCGAGCCCTTTCTTATGAGCATAATCGATGGTTACTTTGATGTCGTCGAAATGCTGCTCCGGGGTTTTCTTGAGCTGTTCGGTGCAGTGTCTCAGCGAGCCCTTGCAGAGCAGGTTGATTACCTTTCCTCCGCAGGAGCAAATCCAGTCAACCGACTGCCCCTGGTCCACGAATCCGAGCACCTCTACCCTTTTGAGCATCCCTTCTTTGTCGGCGAAGTCGCAAATTCTCTTCACGGCCTCCATCTCTCCGTCGCTCACCCTTGCGCTTCCCGCCTCTATGCGGTCAACATTCACTTTCTGCAAGAGGTTTCTGGCGATGATGAGTTTCTCGTGAGGGGTGAAGGCCACACCGCTGGTCTGCTCGCCGTCGCGCAGCGTGCTGTCCATAATCTCTATAAATGGTGCCACGCGTCGGGCAGAGCTCACTTGTTCCGCTGTTCCCATTGCTCTATCTTGTCTTTGTTCTCCACGAGGTAGTCGATGTCGTCGAGACCGTTCATCAGACAATGCTTTTTGTATCCGTTGATTTCAAATTTCTCGCTCTTGCCGGTGGCGAGGTTCGTCACCGTCTGGTTGGGCAAGTCCACGCGCACCTCCATCTTGGGGTTGGCATAGATGCTGTCGAAGAGCTCTTTGAGGAATTCCTCGCTCACCACCACGGGAAGCACGAAGTTGTTGAGCTCGTTGTTCTTGTGGATGTCGGCGAAGAAGGAGCTGATGACGACGCGGAAGCCGTAGCCGGCGATGGCCCAGGCGGCATGCTCACGGGAGCTGCCGGAGCCGAAGTTCTTGCCTGCCACGAGGATGACTCCGGAATAGGTGGGGTCGTTGAGCACGAAGTCTTTCTTCAAACTGCCATCCTCATTATATCGCCAGTCGCGGAAGAGGTTGTCGCCAAATCCTTTCTTGTCTGTGGCCTTGAGAAAACGGGCCGGTATTATCTGGTCGGTATCCACATTCTCCAACGGGAGGGGGATACAACGGCTTGTTATAACATCAAATTTCTGTTTCATATCTGTTATATTATTGTTGTTGAGGATGTTACATTAACTCCCTCGGGTCGGTGATTACTCCTGTAACAGCCGCTGCGGCAGCCACGAGTGGACTTGCGAGAATGGTTCGCGCGCCGGGGCCCTGACGGCCTTCGAAGTTGCGGTTGCTCGTGGAGACGCTGAGCTTGCCGGCGGGAATCTTGTCGTCGTTCATCGCAAGACAGGCGGAGCATCCGGGCTGACGGATGGCAAAGCCGGCCTCCTCGACAATCTTGTCGATGCCCTCCTCGCGGATTTGTCTGTCAACAGCCCAAGAGCCTGGCACGAGCCACGCCACCACGTTATCGGCTTTCTTCTTGCCCTTCACTATCGAGGCGAAGGCACGGAAGTCTTCGATGCGGCCGTTGGTGCAGGCGCCAAGGAAGACGTAGTCAACGGGCTTGCCGAGGAGACTCTCGCCGGGCTGGAAGCCCATATAGTCGAGGCTCTTCTGGAACGATGCCCTACCGGCCTCGGGGATGCTCTCCAACGAGGGAATGCTCTCTGTGATGCCGATGCCCATTCCGGGGTTTGTGCCGTAGGTGATGCGCGGCTCTATGTCGGCGCCGTCGAATTTCAGCTCTTTGTCGAACACGGCGTCGTCGCCGCTGCGCAGGGTCTTCCAATATTCCACTGCCTTGTCCCACTCCTCGCCCTTGGGCGCATATTCCTTGCCCTTGAGATATTCGAAGGTCGTCTCATCGGGGGCCACGAAACCTCCGCGGGCACCCATCTCTATCGAGAGGTTGCAAAGGGTGAGCCTGCCCTCCATAGAGAGGTTTCTCACCACCTCGCCGGCATATTCCACGAAATAGCCTGTGGCTCCGCTCGTGGTTAGGCGGCTCATAAGATAGAGGGCCACATCCTTGGCGGTAACACCCTTGCCGAGCTTGCCGTCGATGGTGATGCGCATCGACTTCGGCTTTGTCTGTAAGATACATTGCGAGGCGAGCACCATCTCCACCTCCGAGGTGCCGATGCCGAAGGCCACGGCTCCCACGGCCCCGTGGGTGCTGGTGTGGGAGTCGCCACATACGATAGTCATGCCGGGGAGGCTTAGGGCTTTCTCCGGGCCCACGACGTGGATGATACCATTGTCTTTCGACATCATACCATAGTGTGTGAGTCCGAACTCCTCGGCATTGCGTGCCAGCGTGTCCACCTGTTTCTTGCTCACCGGGTCGGCGATGGGCTTGTCCTGGTCGTGGGTGGGCGTGTTGTGGTCGGGCATACAGAAAATCTGGTCGGGGCGGAAGCATTTCAGCCCGCGAGCCCTCAAGCCGTCGAAGGCCTGCGGTGATGTCACCTCATGGCAATACAGACGGTCGATATACAATTGTGTGGGTCCGTCGTCGATAATCTGCACGACGTGCTTGTCCCATATCTTATCAAAAAGGGTGTTCATATACTTTAGTGTTTAAATTTGTTGATACAGTCGATATATGCCGCAACGCTGGCGGTAACGATATCGGTGTCGGCGCCGAAGCCATAATACACGTTGCCGTCGTACTCCACCTGCATGTGCACCTTACCCACGTCGTCGGAGCCCTTGGAGATTGCCTGGATGGTAAACTCCTTGAGTGTCATCTGCTTACGTATGATTTTCTTCAGGGCCTTGATAGCGGCGTCAACGGGTCCGTTGCCGGATGCGGCATCCTCGAATTTCTGTCCTGCGATGTCGAGGCCTATAGAAGCCACGCTCTTCACTCCCTTGCCGGTGGTAACCTGGAGGAAGTCGAGTTTCACGCTGTGCGCCTCGGCGGTGTCAGCTCCGGCGAGCATCAGGATGTCGGCGTCGGTGATTTCCTTCTTCTTGTCGGCGAGGGCGAGGAACTGCTCGTAAATCTTGTCAACCTTGGCATCATCCTTCACCTCCACGCCAAGCACGGAGAGACGATATTTCAGGGCCGCACGTCCGCTGCGGGCGGTGAGTACGATGCTGTTGTCGTCGAGTCCCACGTCCTTGGGGTCCATAATCTCGTATGTGCCGGCATTCTTGAGCACGCCGTCCTGGTGTATGCCGCTGGAATGCGCGAATGCGTTGCGTCCCACGATGGCCTTGTTGGGCTGCACGGGCATGTTCATCAATGACGACACCATGCGGCTGGTGGGATAAATCTTAGTGGTATTGATATTTGTGTCGATGCCGATGTTCTTATGGCATTTCAAAATCATCGCAATCTCCTCGAGCGAGGTGTTGCCGGCCCGCTCGCCAATACCGTTGATTGTCACCTCCACCTGACGCGCGCCGTTGAGCACACCGCTGAGGGTGTTGGCAGTGGCCATTCCGAGGTCGTTGTGGCAGTGGGTGCTGATGCGAGCCTTGTCGATGCCGTCAACATGCTCCATAAGGTATTTTATCTTCTCGCCATACTCGGCAGGCAGGCAGTAGCCGGTGGTGTCGGGGATGTTGAGCACTGTGGCTCCGGCCTTGATTACGGCCTCACAGACCCTTGCGAGATACTCGTTGTCGGTGCGTCCGGCATCCTCGGCATAGAATTCCACGTCCTCCACATATTTCTTGGCATATTTCACGGCTGCCACTGCCCTTTCGATAATTTCCTCGCGGTTGCTGTGGAACTTATATTTTATATGCGAGTCGCTGGTGCCGATGCCGGTGTGTATTCTTTTGTGTTTCGCATATTTAAGACTCTCTGCCGCCACGTCGATGTCTTTCTCCACGGCCCTGGTAAGGGCGCATATCGTGGGCCAGGTAACGGCTTTGGAAATCTCTATTACTGAATTGAAATCACCGGGGCTGGAAATGGGGAAACCGGCCTCTATGACGTCAACGCCTAATTGCTCAAGCTGTTTCGCCACTTGGATTTTCTCCACTGTGTTTAACTGACATCCCGGTACTTGCTCACCATCTCTAAGAGTGGTGTCGAAGATATACAATCTGTCGCTCATAACTGTTTATTTTATAATAAAATTAATATCATCAAATCTAACTGCTCTTGCAGAGGGTCATTTAGTCTAACCCGGCCCAGCCGGGACTGCTCTTAACAGAGTGTTCTTTTGCACTTCAAAAACAGAGCCTTTCACGCTATGGAAGCGGAAAGGCTCTGGCTATTGCTTATCATACGTCAGCAGCTCATATCCTCGCTTCCGGCGGCATCTTGCAGTCGGAGAATGGAAAGAATATGTAACAAATACTGACTCATACTTAACTTGTGCTTAAATTCGGGTGCAAAGGTACTGCTTTTTTTTGTAACGAACAAATAATTTCGTACTTTTTTGCCGAAAAATATAACAATTTTCGTTTTTTACCGCATTTTTTGCTTTAAATCGAAATTTTTCGGGGCATAAACTGCCCGATGAGGACTGCACCTCATCAAAACATAGTCTTTAAGTCAAACCCGGCCCAGCCGGGGGCTGCTCTTGCAGAGGGCTTTTTCCTCATCAGGACTAACCCGGCCCAGCCGGGACTGCTCTTGCAGAGGGCTTTTCCTTCATCAGGACTAACCCGGCCCAGCCGGGACTGCTCTTGCAGAGGGCTTTTTCCTCATCAGGACTAACCCGGCCCAATTATTTAAGTGCGCTCTCTATTTGCTCGCAAATCTGCGCCATTCCTTTCACTGAGGGGTGGCCTGACATTTTGTCGATTTCTTTGAGTTCTATATACCTTATATTATAATGGTCGCAGATGGTTTTTATTGACGAGGTGATGCTTTCTTTGAGTCCGTCGTTAATTAAAAACACAATCTCCACGTTGGGATAATGGAGTTTCATCTGCTCCAGCATATACGCCGTGGCAGGACGGAAGCTGTAGAAGTCGCCATAATTGAAATTCTCGTACTTGAACTCCCCTATCGGACTGCCTGCCCAGGAGTCGTTGGTGCCTCCGAAGATGAATATGAGGTCAGGGCAGCCGAGGTTGTTCATGCGTGCCACAAACGAGCGGCGGCTGTAGTCGTTGCCCGCATAGCCGGTGTAACAGATTGTGGCTCCCGACCAGGATTCGTTCTTGCAGAGTTTATAACCGTTGCGCTTGATGTATTGCCACCACCAAGTCTGCTCCACACTCGTAACGTCGGTCTTGTTCTTACGTATCTTCTGCTCATACCACACCTCATTTCCGAAAGGTATAAACCCTTCGTAAGTGGAATACGAGTCACCTAAAATCGACACTGAAAGCTTCTGTGCCGATGCCGTGGCTGCCGAAACCAGCAGCAAAGCAAAAAACAAAAATCTCTTCATCATAATTATCAATTAAAATGGTGGTTCTTCCATCGGTGCGAACGGCATATCGTCGGGTGTCGGCGGGGGGAACGCCATGTCGGGCGGCACAGCATCTCCGCCGTTCATTCTGCTCCCCATAATCTCTCCTCCGTCGCTGAACGGTGCCGGCTGACTGCCGTCGGGGTTCTCGAAACGGGTGTAGTCGCCTTTGAAGTTCAGCAGCACATCGCCGACGGCACCTTTTCTGTGCTTGGCGATAATGATTTGCGCCTTGCCTCGCAGGTCGTTGCCTTTCTCGTCCTCGAAGATGCGGAAATATTCCGGGCGGTGTACGAAAATCACCATGTCGGCATCTTGCTCTATGGCTCCTGACTCACGGAGGTCGGAGAGTTGCGGACGCTTGCCTTCAAGTCCCTCACGTCCCTCGAGACCACGGTTGAGCTGCGAGAGTGCGAGGATGGGTATGTTGAGCTCTTTAGCAAGACCCTTTAGTGAGCGCGAGATTGTTGACACCTCCTCCTGACGGCTATTGAAGCGCATGCCGGTGGCATTCATCAGTTGCAGGTAGTCGATCATTATCATTTTCACGTCGTGCTCCCTGACGAGCCTCCGTGCCTTGGTGCGCAACTCGAAGACGGAGAGTCCGGCGGTGTCGTCAACATACAATGGCGCATCCTGGAGGTATCCCACGTTCTGGTCGAGCCTTTGCCACTCGTCGGGTGCCAGCTGACCGTTCATTATCTTTGTGCCGGGGATTTCGCACACGTTGGAAATCAGACGGTTACAGAGTTGCTCGTTGTTCATCTCGAGCGAGAAGAAGGCGACGGGGATTTTATAGTCCACCACCATATTCTTCGCCATCGAGAGTGCGAAGGCCGTCTTTCCCATTGCCGGTCGTCCTGCCACGATGATAAGGTCGGAGGGCTGCCAGCCGCTGGTAATGGCGTCGAGCCTCTCGTATCCGCTTTCCAGTCCGCTGAGTCCCGTGCTTTTCGACGCCGCCTTGTGTATGTCTTCCAAGGAGCGGTTTACCACGGGGCGTATGTGGGTGTAGTCCTGCACCATGTTCTTCTGCGAGAGTTCGAAGAGTTTTCCCTCCGCCTCTTGCATGAGCTGGTCCACGTCGGTATTCTCATTGAAGGCTTTCGTCTCCACGTCGGCGGCGTAGGCGATGAGCTGTCGTGCGGTGAATTTCTGTTTTATCACCCTCGCATACTCCTCCACATTCGCCGTGGAGGTCATCATGTCGGTGAGCTCAGCGAGGTATGCCGCCCCTCCGGCACCGTCGAGGGCACCGTCGAGTTTTAGCTGCTCCACCACCATCATCGCGTCGGTGGGCTTCTCTTTGAGTGCCAGCTCCTGAATGGCAGTGAAGATTTTCTGATGCCTCTTATCGTAGAAGGCCTCGGGCTGCAAGAGGTCTCCTATGACAGAGAAGGCGTCGGAGTCGATCATCAACGAGCCCAGCACCGACGCCTCTATCTGCAATGCCTGCGGCGGTACGTGTCCGTAGCTGTTGTCGATAGGCGTGGTGCCCTTTCCTCTTGTAGCTCTGTTATCTGCCATTGTTATTGTTGGTGCTTATCTGTCAATTCAATCAGCCTTACCAGCCTCTGCCTTATCAGTCAATCTCCTCGTCGGCCTCATATCCGCCCATCTCGCGGATGGCGTTTTTGAGCATCGTATATTGCTGATAGAGGTTGTTCACGGCCTGCTCTCCCTTTGTGTAGTCGTGCATAGGACTCTTGAGGTAGAAGCTCAGGAATCTCTGTATTCCATATTTCCCTGCCCTTGCGGCGAGGTCGCTGAGGAGGCAGAGGTCGAGGAGCAGCGGTGCTGCGAGTATGGAGTCTCTGCAGAGGAAATTGATTTTTATCTGCATGGGGTATCCCATCCATCCGAAGATGTCGATATTATCCCATCCCTCCTTGTTGTCGTTGCGCGGCGGGTAATAGTTGATGCGCACCTTGTGGTAATAGTCTTTGTAGAGGTCGGGCTGTTTCTCGGCCTGAAGGATTGTCTCGAGTGTTGAGAGCTTGCTCACCTCCTTGGTGCGGAAGTTGTCCGGCTCATCGAGCACCAGTCCGTCGCGGTTGCCGAGGATGTTGGTGCTGAACCATCCATTGAGACCGAGGCATCGTGTGCCGATGATGGGTGCGAAGCCGCTCTTTACGAGTGTCTGTCCGGTTTTGAAGTCCTTGCCGGCGATAGGCATCTTGGTTTTCTCTGCCAACTCCCACATCGCGGGAATGTCAACGGTGGTGTTGGGCGCTCCCATAATAAAGGGTGCCCCTTCCATAAGTGCCGCGTAGGCGTAGCACATCGAGGGAGCTATATGCTTGCGGTCGTCGTCTTTCATTGCCTGCTCGAAAGCTGCCAAGGTGCCGTGGGTCTTCTCATCCACAGGCACATAAATCTCTGTCGAGGCGGCCCAGATGACCACGATGCGGTCGCATTTCTTCTCTGCCTTGAAATTGCGGATGTCCTCACGCAACTGCTCTGCCATCTCCCAGCGTGTCTTGCAGTCTTTAACGTTCGTGCCGTCGAGCCTCTTGGCATAGTCTTTGTCGAAGGCGGCCTTCATAGGCACTATCTGCTCCAACTCGTCTCTCACGGGGAGGATGTCCTTCTCATTAAGAACCTCGGCATACATGGCAGCCTGGAAAGCGTTCTGGGGATAGACGTCCCAGGAGGCGAATACCAGGTCGTTGAGACTTGCCAACGGCACTATCTCTCCGAAGGGCAGATATTTCTTGTCTTTTCCCTTGCCTACTCTGATTTTATCATATTGTGTGAGTGAGCCCACCGGTTTGGCGAGCCCTTTGCGTGCCATGAGCACGCCTGTGAAGAATGTCGTGGCGACTGCTCCGCAGCCTACCACCATAATACCTAATTTACCGTTTGCCGGTTTTACATCTCCTTTTTCCATCTCTTTTATTTTTATTGTTTTAAATTCAACCCGGGACTGTCCTCACTTTGAGGCCGTCCTCTTTCATTTTGGCGATGAAGTCGCTCACTGTTGCCACGGTGCGCCTCTCCTCTCCGAAGATGCCGTTTTTCTGTTTCAGTGCCTGCAGCGACGCGATGACTATCGGCTTCATACAAAAGGCGTATCGCTCCACTTCCTCCTCTTCGTCGATGACCACGACCACGGCGTCGGCATCGCTGGCGTTGAAGGTGTCGTAGGCTTTCCGGAGTGCCTCTGCGGAGGCCTCTCCGGCGGTGGCGCTGAGCAGGAAGTTGTCGGCGGCGAGATAGCTGCCCACGATTTCGAATGCCTGCATCAGCGTGTCGAACTCCCTGAAGATCAGTGTCATCGTGGGTTTGTCGGCTGTCGCCCTGCCTGCCTGCATTCTCAGCAGTGCCCGTCGCCCTGCCGGTGTCTGCCCTTGCGCGAGCAGAAGCACGCCGTCGGCTTGCAACTCGTCAGCGAGCGGCAAACAGGCATTTATCTCTGCCTCTCCCCTTGTGGATATAAGAGCTAATTTCATATCGATATACCAAAACGGTGCAAAGTTACAAAAAATTCTTTTTCGTTGTACTCTTTTATGCCGTTTTTTTTCATTTTTTCAGAATGAGGGCTCTATGAAGAACCTTATGCCGTGCTTTGTGGCGGTGGGCAAATCGAGGTAATTGAGCCTTCTGACATATTCAACGTGAATGAATCTGAATATATTGTGTACTCCGAAATGTATTTCAAAATATGGCTTGTTGCCGTCCATGACATTACAGCCTGTGGGCAGCGGCATAAGCATCTTGTCGCCTTTGTTGATATCCAAGTTGGGGTTGTTCTTGTCGCTCAAGGCTCCCCAGAGGCACCTCACTCCCACCGCCTCGCGCAATTTCAGGTGGCGCAGCATCGGGATGCGGTTGAAAATCTTGCCGTTGATGTCCCAATAGAGGTCGAAGGAGGCGTAGCGGTCGTTGACGAACTCCATATTGTTGATGAGGTTGAACATCTGGTCGTACATAATATACGAGAGGTTGGCGGCCGGGAGGATGAGGAGCGGATAAGGCACCTTGTTCCACATATAACCGGTCTTCATGTCGAAGTCGAGATGCCCCCAGCTGTTGAGCCAGAAGCGTTTGTAGATGCCAAACTGCGTGTAGTTGTAGTTATACTGTCCTCCGAGGAAGCCTTTCATTCCCAAGGTGTGCGAGAGGGTGATGACGGGCGAGTCGTAGTTCACCTTGTTCCTGCGGAGCTTGGTGTTCACGAACTTCTCTCCCGGGGCGAGGCGCAACTGTGCATAGAGTTCTGTTACCCTTATCTTGCCGTTGTGCCCCCACTCTTCCCTCGGGGTGAACTTCCCTCCGGTGTATGGCAGTTCGGAAAGGGTGTAATAGCAGTGGTTGCCGAGTGCGATGTCGCTCTCCGCCTTCAACGACACGGTGGTTTTGAAGCCCCAGTCCTCTTCCCTCTCGAAGGTAAGCTGCTGTCGGTTGTAGAGGATCATCTTGTCCTGCTCTGCCCATTTGAACGACTGGAACACATTATCCTTGTCTGTCCACAGGTATTTGTCGCTCGGCAGCATAACGTCGCGGTTGGTGGTGAATGTCAGCGTGCGCCTTGGGAACTCGTGGGGCAGGTACTCTTTCTCGTTGAAAGAATATACCAGCTCGCCTTTGTAGTAGTTGGTATTCGACTTCCACCCATGAGCGAAATATCCCGATGCGAACCAGTGTTTGTTGAGGTGTGCGGTGGTTACGAGGCTGAGACGTGTGCGGAAGCCGTCAACAGCATTTCGGCTGATCATCGTGTTGATGGGCCCGATGTCTATCTTGCTCGGCTTGCCCGTCTCGGCATAGTTCTGGAAGAGGAGTTTGAGTCCGTAGATGATATATTTAAAGCCTTTCACCTGCTCCATTCTCGCGAGGAAGCCGGTGAGCTTAGTCTCGCCCTTGGTGAGCTCCACCGTGCGGTACTGGCTCCAGAAATTGTCTGTCTGCTGCTGTGCGTTGGCCTCGGTCTTCTCCGTCGCCTTGCCTTTAAACTGATGCGCGGGGATTTCGGAGAAGTCGTAGTTCATCTGCCGCATCGTCTTCACTACCAATCCCTTAGCAAGGAAGTCATAAAGTTTCAGTTCAACAAACATATCGTTCACCGTCGTCACCCATTCGCCATTGGGCAGCTTGTCGTATTCTATCCTCACCTGCATATTGTCCACGAAGTTGACATCCGACTTCTTGGGTATCGTGAGGTTGCAGCGGCGCACGTGGAGCGTGGAGTCCTTGAGAACGAAAATCTCGCCACGGAAACCGATGTCCTGCTGGTTGTTGGGTATGAACTGCAGGTGGTAGCAGGAGTCGTTGTCCACTTTTACGGTGTCAACGATATAGAATCTGTAGAATGCTATGGCGTCTTTGCCTATTGGCGATGTGAAGGGAAACTGGAAGAGCCTTATCTGGTCGTCGTAGATGTCGATGTCGGTGAATACGTCTTGCATCATCGCGTCATAGACGTTTCCTCCGTCGAAGAACTGTGTCAGTCCGGTGCTTGAGACACCTTTAACGATGGTTTTCTTCGACTTGGGGTCTTTGCGGTAGATATGGTGCGTAACCTTCTCGTTGAGCATCAGGGCGAGGGTGAGCTTGTTGTTAACCTCGTTGACCTCCACATAGTCCTTCATCCACTTGTATTTCTTGAACATTCCGCCCTCGAGGTCCTGTGGAGTGAGGTCGTTGAGCGACGTGGTAACTTTCTGGTATCTGTCGTACTGGTAGAAGTCGTGGTTGTCGAGGTTGGTCTTCTTCTTTGCGGCAATCACCCTTTTCATCAGCTCCACGGCGGGGTTGTTCTTACGGCTGTACTTGCGTTTTTTCGTCCTCACCACCACCTCTTTAAGGTGTTGAGTGGTAGGCCGCAGTTTCAGTCGCAGGTCCTCGGGTGTGTCTTTGTCAACCATTATCGTCTGCGGCACATATCCTATGGCGCTGATGGTGAGATACCACCCCTCGTGCCTCTCTATGGAGAAGAGTCCGAAGGCGTCGCCGGAGGCCATTACGTGATTGCCCTTGTAAATGGCGCTCACGTAGGGGATGCTGTCGCCGGTCTGCGCGTCGATGGCACATCCTGTGATGCGCGAGCTCTGGAGCATCCTCTCCTTCATGGCATCGACGTCAACATCCAAGTATCGCAGGCTGTCGATGGCCATTCTCACGCTGTCGGAGAAGCCGCTCACGGCCTCCGATGCCGAGGGTATCGACGTGCTGTCGGTCTGCGCCGATGCTTTCTGTATCGGCAGACAAACGCCTAAGGCGATGAGCAGGGTTAAGATATATCTTTTCATTATACTGTCGCAATATTATGTGTTTCAGCGGAATGCGCCGTCTTGCTCACAAATCCGCAATATCTGTCGAAAAATCCCTTAAACCACCGTGTGCGCATCAGGAGCCTCTCGAAGATGAGGATGCCGACGATGGCGGTGATGATGCCAGCGAAGACATCGAGGATATAGTGATGGGCCGTATATACCGCCGCCCACCATATTCCGAGGGCGATAAAGGCAAAGACGACCGTGGTGAGGCGGTTGCTGCGCGCCAAACGGGAATACACCGCCGTTACAAGCATATAGGCGGAATGCAGCGAAGGCATGGCGGCAAAGACATTGGCATTGCCACCGTAAAGGGCCTTAAACACCGGGATGCCCGTCATAGCGTCGAAATAACCCATGCCAGCGACGTTGCCAGGGGTGTTAAACTGAGGCTCAAAACCGTAGTTCAACACATACCACGGGGGCGAGGCGGGATGGACATAATAGCCGATGAAGCCGAGGAGGTTGACAAACAGGAAGCACATACCGAACCTTACGCACCAGTCTCTGCGGCCGGTGTAAAAGAGCCAGATGCCATAGAAAACCGGCACGGGAACCCAACAGAGGTAGAATATGCCGGCCATGAAGTCGGCAAACGCCTGATGATGAGCCTGGCACCAGGCACTGGGGATGACCTGCGAGGCCTCCTCGCCGATGCCGAAGAGCGACAACTCGGCATTATAGAGGCCGGCGATGTCGATGTCGTTGAACTCATAGTTCGGGAAATAGCGGAGGTTGTCGTAGATAATTCCGAAAAGGATAAACGGAAGCATCGCCGTCAAGAGTTTCCTCGACGGATGGACGATGAGAAACACCGCCAACAATATGCAACCACATATCAGCGATCCTGACATAATCTTTTACTTTCCTTTATCTTTATCTAATATTCTCTTGCAGTAGATGAGTCTCCAGAAGGCGGTGATATTCGCGAAGAGGGCAATGAAGGCCATCGACCACTGCATCACCTCGGGGAGCCTCAAGATGCCTGTGAGGAGCGACGCCACGATGAGAATCACGCACCGCTCAGGCCTTTGCAGGAAACCCACCTTGCACTCTATGCCTAAGCCCTCTGCCCTCGCCCTGACATAGCTCACCATTACGCTGCCGAGCATCGCCAAAAAGGTTACAAGCCCCCAGGCATCGGCCCCGGTGGCAAAGAAATACCACGCCACGGCGAGAAGGGTGAGCATCTCGCTGTAGCGGTCGAGCGTGGAGTCGAACATCGCTCCGAAACGGCTCTGCATATTTCCCAAACGCGCCACCTGTCCGTCGAGCATATCAAAGACACTGCCTATGATAAGCACCACGCCGGCGAGGGTGAAACAGTGGAAAGAACTCTCCGCGCTCCCGTCCACGGCGGCACGCACATACATCCAAGCGCCAAGCATATTAAGCAAAAAGCCTATAAAACTCACGGCGTTGGGGGTTAAACCCATGCGGATCATCAGCCTCACGACAGGGTTGATGACCACATATATCATTTTCTGCAATACATCCCTGTATTTCATCTGCTATAGTCTAATTTTATGCGCCTCGTTTCCTTAGCGACTGCAAAGGTGGCGATTTTTTTTGAATTGACCAACTTTTTTTAAAGTCAATCAATCTTTTTAAATGAAAATAACTATAAATCGGCTTTAAATGCACAAAAAAACTCCGTTTGTGCATCCGCTTGCACACTATCGTTACTGCACGGCTTGTCGTGCCACCTCTCACTGCATAGCCGGGACCGCTCCTAACAGAGAGTTTTTTAGGAATAACCCGACCCAGTCGGGGCAGCTCCTAATGGAGGGTTACGCTTGCCATGCTATAACTCGACGACCGTGATGCCTGCTCCGCCGAACTGCACGTGCTCATCGCGGTATGATATCACGTTGGGCACCGACGAGAGGTATTGCCTCACGAGTTGCCTCAGGATGCCGTTGCCCTTGCCGTGAAGGATTCTCACGTTATGCACTCCCACGAGGATGGCGTCGTCGATAAAGTGCATAATCTTGTCTAAAGCCTCATCGGCCCGCATTCCTCTGATGTCTATCTCCTGGTGGAAATGCTCGCGGTGGGTGTCGATGGTTACGCGTGTAACTCTCGATGCCTTTGCCGCCTGGGCGTCGCTTTGCAGGGTTTTCACTTTCTGCGCCGGCTCCAACTGGCTGAGTTTGGCGCGTGTGTGTATGTCGCCGAAAGCCACGAGGGCTTCCTTGTCGTTTATCGACTCTATCTTGCCCACTGTCGAGGTGCCTTTGAGCCTTACAGTGTCGCCGGGGCTTAAAGCCACCGGTTGCGGGGCGGGTGCTGTGGCTGCGGTGTCGGCAGAGCTGTCGGGGGTCTCGCCTGTCGCCAGGGCCTTGGTTTTCGGGGCTGTCTTGGTCCACTCTCCGTTTTCCATCTTCCACTGCCCTTTCTCGCCTTTCCTCTTCTGCTGCCTCTCGCGCCTTGCCTGTATCTGTTGCATCTTGCGGGCTATCTTCTCGTCGATTTCCTTTTGGTCCACGGTCTCCGTCTCCTCCCGGAAGTCCTCGAATTCCTGTCTGATGCGCTTTGTGGCCTCCTTTTCGGCCTGTGCCTCTTTTATCTCGCGGATGGTGTTTTCTATGCGTCGGTTTGCCTCGTCGAGGAGTGCCTGCGCCTCCTCCTTCGCCTTTCGCAGAATCTCCTTGCGCTCTTTCCGCAGGGCCTCCACGTCGTGCTCGTACTTGCCTATCGTGTCCTCAAGGCGTTTTTCCTGCTGATGCACGGTTTGCCGCTTCCCTTCCCAGTAGCGTTTATCCCTGACGATGTCTTGCAAGTATTTATCGCTTTGGATGTAGTCGCTGCCCACGATGTCGGAGGCGTCGTGGATTACCTCCTCGGGGATTCCTATCTTCCGCGCTATCTCGATGGCGAAGGAGCTTCCCGGCTGACCGATGGCGAGCTGGAAGAGGGGCCGCATCTCGTGGCGGTCGTAGAGCATCGCTCCGTTGGCCACGCCCTCGTGGTCCTGGGCGAAGAGCTTCAGGTTCTGGTAGTGGGTGGTGATTACTCCCCAGGCCTTCTTTTTCCAGAATTGTTTCAACACGCTCTCTGCTATCGCCCCTCCGATGCCCGGCTCGGTGCCTGTGCCAAACTCGTCGATGAGCAGCAGGGTTGTCGCCGAGGAGTGGCGCATCATCATCTTCATATTCAACAGGTGCGAAGAATAGGTGCTGAGGTCGTTTTCGATGCTCTGCTCATCGCCGATGTCAATCATTATCGACCCGAA
>Ga0181612_179884_pt1 | contig 18124 bp, 7 predicted proteins | sample HoacroProtozoa21_FD_119630 | JGI IMG/M metagenome (GOLD analysis project Ga0181612, IMG submission 119630) | Hoatzin crop microbial communities from Cojedes, Venezuel. Combined Assembly of Gp0051906, Gp0051904, Gp0051908
CACATAATGAGTATTTATGATACTTTGGATACTTTGAAAAATACTCTTTGTAATTTTTCTTAGAATTCTCTTATGAAAGGTTTACTCAGAAACTTGTTGAACCTTCAAGCCAATTATATTCACTTCAAAGACAATTAAGCTACTCTGAAAGTTAGAAGGAATCAGAATAAAACGTAAGACAGACTACATAAGGACTTTTGGACAAAAGCAAGGGATAAGAAATCCTCTAAGAAAATAACATTAATGTTTATAGACTTTTTAGCAGGTAAAATTTAAATGAGAAGACAACTTCAACAATTACAGCCTTTGCACCAGTGCTAGCCTCTCTACAGCCCTACACTAAAATATCTAAAGAATCTAATATGATTTTCAGAGTTCTGAATTAAGCTATTACAATAAAGATATGATAAATGGCAAGCATTTTTCTAACTTCCTTCAATTTAGCAAACGTAGATATGATCAGTCATGTTCTAAGAAGTATCTTTGCATTAAATTATTACAACTCCTAACTTTCCATGTATCTGTAAGAATTTCAGAGCAAACTATCAGACTGAATTAAGAAACTCCTAAAGGGGGTTGTGAATGTTTTAAATACAACTTGCTGATGAGTGTACAATTAAATGTCTTTCTTAGGAAAATGTCTATTAGAATGTTTAATACATGCTTTTCTGTAAGACAAGGACAGGCATCAGACCAGCAAAAAGCCTTTGTATGTGTTTTTATCTTAGCTGTTCCAGTCAGACAAAACACAGGTCACAAATCATTAATGAAAGATGCAGGTACTGGTGTCTTGACATATTATGGAACCAGCTCCCATTTTCCCCAGCAGGTCCTTGCTACAAACACGTTCACACTTCACATTCTTAGGTTTGCAGACTACAAAAATTCGCTAGCACTGGTTCATCCTGCCCGCAACCCTTAGTCCAGTTCACACATCTGTAAATGTTGTAATCTCAGAACAACAACTTTAATTTAGAAAATGAAATAGGCAGCGATACTGGTTTTCCAGTGCAGTAATACTGGACAACACATAAATGTGTATGAGGCACATGCATTATTTAGCAACGACCTCCCTGGGCTGGAAACATTTGATGTCTTCAAAAATAGCAGTCTTAATGAGAGATTTATTATACTTATTCAGCCATGTTATTATTTTATAATTTTTCATTCTTCCCATTAAGAACTGCAATTTCTGTTAATAGATAAAATAAGCAAACAGCATAGTTTTGGTGAAGTAAAATATAGCACTAAGTCACAGAGCACATTAAATATTAATATACCACACTGACTCAAATGAGTTGGAACATCCCAGTGACACTGACAGCCTTCAATATCCCCATTTGAGAGAGCTGATCACTCTAGAGGCTTCAGGTGTGGCGATGGAGTGAAAGCCATAGACAGACTCTTCAGGGAAATGGGGAACAAAGTAATGTTTTTCCCCAACTATGTTGCATAGATTGGTGTGTACATCTCTGCTATTTAATGGTATAAATAAATATTTCTTATTGGAATTAGAAAGATGAGCAAAAAATCTGTTTTATCTTTCTTAAATTTATTCTATTTTTTAGTGGGATGGAAAAATTATTGCATATTTGCATGAATATTACTGAAATTGTGGACAAAAGCTATTTAATCTAGTAGAGGAGCTTCTACCTGAAAATTTTCAAAGCCGTATAAAGAAGCAAAGAAAGAGCTTGCACTTGGACTATAAATCTTCAGCCCCCAGACCAGCAGATGAACCAAATGAGTTATATAGAGTCCCACTCCATTTATGGAGAATACTTGTGATAAAGATCTGAGTATTCCCAAGGAAGAAATAAGGGGCTTTTCAAAACCACTCACAAAAAGTTATTTCATATCAAGTTAATGGTCTTATCCTTGTCAGATTCTGAGCACCCTTATTTTTCAGTAACCTTGCTAGGAGCTAAAGACGTGAGACAAATAGCAAGCCTGCTTTTGACATTTGCAGGACAAGGCCCAGACATTTTAAAAATTACTAGAAACCCCAGTGCAGAGAAGCATACTTCGTATTTCCCTCAGAGGAAACATTAAATACATACTCCATAAAAGTGAAAAAGATCATTAAAGAGTTAAGACTCTGGTTAATATCTCCATTATAATTCTTGCACAGAGCAGTTAGATAAGGTGGTTTCTTACCTGTTTTTTAGTAATGGGATACACAAGGAAGGTCTTCTATTAAGCTAATAAAAAAAGCTGTATGCATACTTGAAGGGGATGTCACAATGTCCTGTGAGCTCAGGGACGTAGTGCTGCAATGCAAAAGGCCCATCCCCGCTCACTCTCAGCCTTGCTTGCTGACAGACACACCAAGGAGCCTTGTTCTTCCACCTGGAGAGCTGACCTTCAAAATATAAACAGCTAGCTTGCCCTGCTAGCATGCTTCCTCACTCACCAGCTTAAACAGATGCTACAGATTGATTTGTCCCCTCATCACTGGTGGAGCTGCTGACAAACACTGAAGGTTAACAGCTTTTTAATTGAGTTCCTTGGTGTGACCAGCTGTAAATTGTTTTAACCTTCTTTCAGCTTAGCCTTCTTCACACACAGATTGTCTAGGTAATACAAGGCTGTCACCAGCTGTTTTTATGCATAGTGTCTTTAACAAGCAGCACAAACATAGCTGTTGGATTTACCTTCTTTTGGAACCATTTTGGAGGCTGCAACGTAAAGCTAAATTTGTCAGTATCCTCAGTTGCCCCTGGTTGCCCACAAGTCTGGGGAAGGTCCCCAGCAGACAAAGTATACATACACACACCTGCATATATATATACATAGTCATTTACATATAGGCTACATATATAGCCCTTAAGAGTATGAAACAGTATAACACATGTTTCCATTAGAAGTGAGGGGAGCTTCTAATTGACAAGACTTCTCCCCCTCATAGGACTCACCACGAAGTCATAAGAGTAACTAGCACTAAAACTTGCTCCAGTAAATCTCTGCCTCCTTCCCTCTCACCATTAGGCAGCCTTTTGCAGCCAGGCTATAGCAGAAAATTTACTATGGGTATACAGTTCTTACCTGCACTTACAAAGTGCTGTATTTGCAAAGCGCGGCTTGTTTCTCCCAGTGACTACTGTTGGTATCATTACTTGCATCAGTGCCCATAGACTCAAAAGAACTGAGCCCTGCAATGACTGCTGTGATGTTAGGTACTGTCTCTACGTATATGTGCAGCTAATGCATGAAGTGAAATACCCAAAGGTATCAAGTGCAAAAAAGTCAGAGTGCCTGGTACCATTTTCAACAGCTTTAAAGTAATTCAGGTATGTAATTAACTTAACCTGAAATTAAAATCCTGACTGCAAATTCCAGTAGGGATCTATCAGCATCTTTGAAAGCCTAAATAAAAGAGAATATCTAGCATATTGTTACTGACCTAGAGATGTGAGAATTTCTTCAGACCAAACAGAAACTAGAAGTTAAAGAAAATCTAAACTGCATAAATGAAGTATTGCCTTTCCTCAGCTGAACTTCAGTGGCTAGCCTCATAATACTTTCTCAGACCAAGTAATTAAATGTTCGTAGATTTCTGGAGACAGCATAGAAAATTTCTAGAGTTATTAATACCCCAACAAAACTGCCTGTTTGAAAAGTCCTTTCCCTCTTTCAATTGTATAATTATGTAACTCTTTCTATATGCATATGTATAGTAAATAGTTTGTGTGTGTTTATGTTCATTGACTGAAAACGTAGCAGAAGAGACAGCTTTCTTTACATCAATAAGCTCAGTGACTGCTGTAACTTAGGAGTTCATAAGACACGTATTCTTTCTTGCCATGTACATACATAGAGGTTCTTTTGTCAAAAACCGCACACATGCTTTGTTCTAGTCATCCAGTCAAACTCTTATACTTGAAGTGAATTTATAAGTCCAAGATGCACAACTAAATTCACACTGTAAAGGCAAGTATTAATATCACCTATATTTCCTTCTCTGTACTTGGTTATTTTTTCTTGCTTTTTTTGCTGATTATCTCTTTAAATAATTCTGCTGTTTCTGTCTCTAAATATTAGTCCAGCACTCCAAGTTTTAATTTTTTACTCAAGAGGACAAAAACTTTACTTGCGTAATGGACCCTAAAGAGCTAAAAAGCAAAGTACCTGAATTCATGAGTACGCTTACAGTCTAAACCCTTCATTAGCAAGGTACTTTTGCACACACAGAACTTTACGAGATTAAAAAAAATAAATTACACTGAGTGAGCTGTTGCCAGGGTGACAGAGATGAGATGGTGTGATATGACTGAACTGAGGTGGTAAATGATAAGAAAACAGATTCGTGACTGACAGCACGTCTAGAAAGTGAAGGGCGTGATTATAGGCATCAAAGGAATCTCATCCCTCCCTGCCTTCCTCTGCTCGCCATAGTGATAAGTCTCGGACCCATAGGAGACTTACCAGTACAGATGCTTGAGATTCACACTAGACTTACCCTGACAAGAATTTTCTCTACACTAATCTGAAGTATAATATAGCTCTAAACTGAACTTCTGTCCCTTTCTGAAGTAAAAAATCACAAAGCTGTGAAGGAGAGCCCATGAGACCTAGAAGAGAGAATAAAACTCTTTCGCTGTGCTTCCTTCACACTCAGGAAGATGACAGTATTTGGAAACCTCACTCCATATCCAGGTTCAGAAATCCTAAACACATATGAATGCATTCCATCACATCTATTGGTTAACACTTCTGATATTCAGAAAAAAATGCCATTTTTTGCCAAGACTTTAAAGACATTTATATTAAGGTAAGAGACATAAAAACAGATCTATGTCCTTTGTGCATGTTTGTTCAATGTAAAAATACGTGCACAGATGTAGATTTCCCAAAATGTACAAAAAATTAAACAAAATTTTCAGTACTAAATGTATTCCGAGTTCTGTTTAGAAAGGCATCAATCTCAAATAAAACAATGTTAATACTAGCACTCAATTCTATAACTTCCTGTACAGAAAAGGAGAAACATACCTTATGATGACCGGCGATTGTGGCAATGTGAAGGGCTGTCAAGGCTCCATACCCAACTTGCTGGATGTCAGCTCCACCGTGCAGCAGCGCTGTTAACAATTCTGCATTGTCCTAAGAGGCACGCATACAAAACTCGGTATTGCTGGGACACAGCTCTCATCATTGCAGGGAGGAAGCCAAAGAGCTGTACATGACTAGGCCTCCCTATCACACCGCAGCATTTCACACACAATCACAGAATTTCATGAAAAGGGACTGACCATGACCCCATGAGCACAAGAGTGCAAGGAAAGGAGTGGAGGGAAGATTTGTCTTGGGTGCCAGAAGGCTCTCTTTTGCTATGCTAAATCCTGCATCTTTAAATTTACTATGTTTTTAAAGATCTCTCAGTCTCAAGCCATTAAGTGCTCACATCATTAAATTTAAATGTCAAAATATTACAGCACCTAACATAGAGGGGCACCGGAGGAGTTCCCAGGACAAATATACAGCATGTATGCCAAATTCTGAACTGTGAGCTTATTTTTCATATCATTTCACTTCTTTCCTGTTATGCACATGATTTTTGCTATGACTTCTTCCAAGTATAACAACAGCAATGGGCACTAGCAAATAACAGTAATAGAAACAAAATTGGGAAACACATTGAGAGTCTTAATGGCCAGACAATGCGACCATTAATAACTTCTCCTTTACAGATAGTGAAGTTAAACACAGGAGTGAAATGATTTCTTTGGGGGCAGTGACAGAACTCGCAGGAGAAACCAGGCCATCTTTCTCACCAACACCTGTTCTAACTGCACCAACTAGAGCTATCATAATTTTCCCTTCTTGAGGATCTGCCTTCCACCATCATCCAGCCCAGAGATGAGCCTTCTCCAACTCAGCCTTCCACCATCATCCAGCCCAGAGATGAGCCTTCTCCAACCCATTTTTATTGTTTCCTAAGAAGAAACACATACAACACAGGGGCAAAAGAGATGCGAAATGCTCCAAACTCCCTCATTGTTCTCTACCTCTTCAGAGCAGACACTAAAAGAAGGGCAAGAATGAACCAATGCCAGAGAAGCAGCAGCTAAAATATGTCTGTGAAAGCATAACATATGTTCATACTGAAACGGTTTTCCTATTTTCAGGAAATATTAGGAATTTATTTTTTATAATAAGGGACAGTAAAAGTATGGATTGGATAGCATACAGCCTGGGAAGACAGGCTGTTTGAATTATCTTGACATGTTCTATTTAATTAGTGACTCAGTGCAGTTCACTCTTATGAAATGCCACAAAATATTCAGATTACAGATAAGAAGTCAAGGAGCTTCCCAAGAGGCTGCGCTAATATACACTGCTTTATTGTTTCTGAGGTATCTCTAGGCTTCCTTACATTTTACTTAAAGAGCACAACAAAAGCTGTCATTGAGTAAATCTTAAAGTCTTGAAATGGCACTTCTGGGAGAAACGTTATATTGCATATTCTTTTATATCCCAAAATTCACACTAGTTTTCTTAGCTTTATGCAACCTGAAAAAGATATTGGATATTGTATCACATGACTTCAGTGATTAAATAAGTTGATGACACAGTTTCTTGCCTAAGTGGATTCAAGAGATTTATAAACATTACAGTGCAGGGAAAACAGACAAAACAAGACTTGATAGCAAAATGAAAACTGTTCCCAAGTAATTAAAAGATCCTATAAATCTATTGTAAAAGTCCTATTAAATAAAGGATTTTTTTCCAACTAAATTACTAATTGGAAGCCATTCACTGAGATTGATAGTAAAGAAAGGCAGAGAAATTATTCTATGCAATTGGCTAATTATGCAACATTGTGCATGTGGAAAAGTTTCTTATATGATTGCTGTAAACCATCATTCATCCCATGATGTGTAAGATTTGATTGCCATAATTTTATAGCTTGCATATCTAATTGGTACCAGTGGTTGTAAAAGTAAAGTAACATAGGAATTACAATACATTATGCAAGATATAGCAAATGCTTCTGTGATAGTAACTAGGAGAGGCAGCTTATAGAGTAAGTAATATAGTATAGAGTTACACCATGGGGCTACAGATCATAAGGCATCCACAGCATTATAACTTATAGGTATCCAGCTCCATGATTGAGTCTTCAGCCTATTTAACAACCACCTCTCTAAACACACCCGGGGCAAGCTCAGAGCTCCAGTGATGGGATTCATGAAATCCAGCTTTTGGAGCAGGAAATTGGCTTAGCTTGTCCATAGCAGACAGTGGAAATAGAGGGTGTCTGTCTTCCCATCTTCAGACAAAATTACAAAAGGTGCTGCTTGCATCTCTTTCTTTCCACTCCCACTCCCTTCTACAATAGCTGAAACATTGCTGCCTTGGGGGTTCAGCCTCTTCCTCGCACAAGTAACACACTCAACTGTATGCCACGTGCCCCAGACAATACTATCATTACTCAGCCTATGTCAGGCTTTCCCTTTGCTTGCCCTGTTCTGATGACCCTCCTGTTCATTTCCACCAGAAAGCTGGTTGCACATTCACTCCAGGAGAGCCATAGCCTGCTAACTGACAATATGAGCTTGAATTCTCTCCAAGAGACTTTGGTCTTCTCTCTGGACAAGTTTTTCTAATTATCAAATTATTACCTGATAGAAGCAAACCACCTTCTCTTCCACAGGTGAGTTTTTGGAGAAGAATGACTGACTGATGATTCCTGCTGCATTTGGATTGGGTATTTGGATTAAAGACCATCTACCACATCTGCGTCCTCTTGCAGCAGAGTGAGGAGCACCACTTACGCATCAAGAGTGGCACACAGGTGCTAACCTACTTAACCTTCTATCAGCCCCAAACATACAGCAGATCAGAATGCTATCTGCCATGAGAGCTTTGCAGAACACAGACTGTTATGACCCTGTGGCACCTACGGGACACAAGGGTTAGACATTACAGTCTAGAATATAAACTTCTAATTTTGATCTCAATTCTCTCTAAAAAGCTAAGTGCTTTTGGGGCTAGTCTATACATAGATTAAGTTTCTGAAATGCTCCATCTTAAAATCGGAATCAAAAGAATTATTTAGGAAAATGCTGTCTCTGTCCACTTTATTCCTTGCTACTGTTATTGTTGAGTCTTACAAGATAAATGTAATAGTAAAGAAAACTAATATTGAAGATGAATTGGGGAACTTAAGGAGGAACAACAAAATAAGCAAAAAAGAGAAATTGTAAAATAAATTCCTTTGAGATTGTTTCTATTAATAGCTATAATAAAAGAACACTCCTTTATTGAGTTGCATTACATGATTTAATCAATATCTCCAAAGCAATATCACATCCTCATGGATGACATTTCAGACGCACATGCAGATTTCCTGTGCATGGGCTCTTTGTAGGTCATTTTCCCACGCACTGTAAATGTGAAATTTATATTTTCACCAGAACTAGCAACTAGAGAGTTCAGCTAGGTATTTTGGACAAATTAGCTGCACAGTTCTGACTTCTTGTCATCAGCTCTATTCAAAATAATTTACCTTATAAGCTGCCAAGTGTAGAGCTGTAAATCCATTTCTTGTTAATCTGGATGGGCGCAGTCCTTTTAGCATAAGAGTTCTAATATGTGATTTGTTACCTTTAGGATGAAAATCAGAAAAAAATATGTCATTTACAGAAAACAACATGCAGATGAAGTAAGAAACCTCTGTATGAGTTTGAAAGCAAAGAGAAATAGGTAGCTCATCTTCTGATGCGAGGAAAGTCATAAAATATATCTCAAAATGGAACTAGGCACCATCTCCTTACCCACGGGGACAGCTGCAGATCTGGCCATGTACTGGCTCACTGTTTGTTCACACATTGATAAGAATTTGTTAAGGATAGTTGAATTTCCAAAGCAGCAAACTGCTCTTAACATCCAGACCATGCTGCAGAGAACTCCATAAACTAGCAGATGCTTCCGGAATCTCTGGTTTCTCAGACACTTACCTGTTTTGTCCTTTCAGAACGGAAGCACTGCTCTCCCCCTCTACACAACATTATTACAGTGACAGTCGTTCTGAGGGATGCTAATGAACGTCAGCATGGGCAAGTAGTATTACTCCTACCTCACTGATGCACAGTGATGATCTCAAAAAATGTATCTGCCTGAGGAATACTTACAACAGTAATCAAGGACAATGTTGGATCTAATAGCTTCTCTCCCTCCTTCAAGTGTTCACAAACTGTACCTAATTAACATTGTATGTTTTCTTAAACTTCCTCTCTGCATTCCCACCAATTGCTCTAATGTTACCAGGTACTGATGTCATCTTCGCATATGATCTTGCACTCTGAAATTAACAGTAAAGATCCACTCTGTTTTCAGCAGTGCAGGATCAGGTCCTACTTCAGGGTAGTATCTAAGACTAAGCAAATCACTTATGCATGTTATTAGTAAGTACTTCACAGAGCTGAAACTTTAGGGTAAAATTCTCTTTGCCCCCTCAGACAATTTCTGCTGACAATTTTATCACAGAATACCACAGAATAGTAGGGCTTGGAAGGGACCTCTGTGGGTCATCTAGTCCAACCCCCCTGCCAAAGCAGGGTCATAACAAGTGCAAAGTGTGTGCATGAACTAGTGACTCACTATGTGGATAACAGAGAAGCAATGTGGATTGGAGTGGAAAATTCCACCATTAGTGTGCTTTTATGAACATCCCAGAAGACATCTTGCACTCTTTTCTTGTGTACTCTGATTTGCTATCTGCAAAAATCCTATCATCTGATATTTTTCACTAAAGCATTTGAGTTGTTCTTCTAATTACGAGGTAATAAAACACAGATGTTTCCAATATACTAGAAAAATAGATGTCATACATATCACAAAGTATTGCTAAAACTAGCTCCCTAGCCTGAAGTCTATACCACATACAGAATGGAGGAACGTAGAGCAATAGTATAAGTTGAGTATGGATTAACTAACACACACAGCAAGAAATCTTGCCCCCTTGGCAACAGAGTTTAGAGTAATGCTTACAGATGCCTATCCAACTCTCAACAAGGACCACACAATGAAATTCACTGCAAATACTGTCTTCCTGACAGTTATTAGACAGAATAAATCACTAGCCATGTAAATAAAATGTTTAAAGAAATCATATTTCAAACACATACCCCCACATATGCAACATAAATGAAGAAGAGAGAGCCCATTTTCTGTGCGGTAATTTAAATTGACTTTGCAGAAGGCTTCATCAGAGCTGAAAAGAGAGATTTTACAGATGATTACTGTTTTCATCCTTTAGCACAGTTTCTTTAATCTGGAAAAAAATTTAAAAGAGAAATCTCCATGTAATTTTTGAGATGCAGGGGTAAATTTATACCCAGTTTACACTGTAAATCTAGAAATACTTTACTGATATCAAGTGTGTAGTCCAGATTTACTGTTTTCTGAACAATCCTACTATTTAGTCACGCTATGCACATTCTAAATTCGACTAAATTAGAGAAAAAAAGAGGAAAGACTCTTTAGAAATATAAATAACCCATACAAACCCAGCTTTTATTGGTGCAATAATAACTAAGAAATATTTTGAAAATCTGTGTATTTGTTCTAAATTGATGAGCAGGACATGCACAGAACTAAAGATAAACAAACAAAGTAAAAGAAATAACCTGACAAAGCCCTTCAGAAAGTAAGTTTATGTTCCCCAAATGAGCTCACAGAAACACTATACAGTCAACACATGTGTCGTGGCTTAGCCTCAGTTGGCAACACAGAACCATGCGGTTGCTCTCTCACTCCTGCCCTTGTCCTCATGCGATGGGGAGGAGCATCAGCAGGAAGAGGCAAAACTCGTGGATTGGGATAAAAACAGCTTAACAGAACAGCAAAGGGAGAAGAAAATAACAAGGGTACTACTGATAAAAAGAATATACAGAATGCCACGTTCTCACCAGCTAATGCTCAGCTGACTCCCAAGCAGCAAATGCCCCTTCTTCTAGCCAGCTCCGCCCTTAAATACTGAGCCTGCTGTCACATGGTATAGAACAGCCCATTTGATTGGCTGGTTTAGGTCAGCCTGACCAGCTCCTTGTGAAGATGAACCCCAGCCCAGCTGAATCAGGACAACATGGAAACATTGGCATGGAAACGCTACGGAGGCACATACGTGGATGGAAGGTAAACACCGCTCAGAAAAAATTTGGCAATGATTAAAGGAAAAATGTTTCTAAAGCATTTTGAGGAATGAAGTCACCTTTCCAAAAGCTCCATTTCTGGCCGAGGGTTTGCAGTTCTAATGGCACACTAAGTCCCAAGAAGACCTGTGAGTGTCTGAGGTCTGGGAGAACTGGACAGCAGGGGCTGGAGTGAAGCCCCGTGTGCTATGGGAGAGCAGCGACCTCTCCATAGCTGGAGCTGTACCCACCCCTGGTTGTAAGTCCTAGCTAAACATGCACTATGGCTTTTCTTGGAAAATGAATGCCTGAAGAGTCACGTTTATTTTTTAAATAGTGAACACAGACTCTGAAAAGTGTGAAGGAAAATGATCACTCTATTTTTATTTACAGATCGTCAAATGATTACCATACTTTTCGCTTTTGCCATCAAGTCTCACGGTTTTCCTTTAGCACAGATTACCTCATTACTGCTCTGTCAAACATTCTAACTAATTACATTTGTTGAAAATTGAATACACATAGCAATTAACATTTTTGTGGAGAATGCTAGTTTCAGTCTTTCAGTAGGTTTGGGTTTTTTTCCATTCAGTATCAGTATTCCAAAGAGCATGGTTTAGCAGAGCGCTTAGATTTGTATATCTATAAATCCACCCCGAGTGAGCAGCACTGTTCAATATGTTTAAGACAGTGACAACTAAAAAGAAGTTTTTAGTACTTCTCTCTCCTTTTAAAATATAAACCTACGCGAAGCTCCCATTAGCAAGATGACCTCTGTTAAGCAAGGTGACACTTAGGCCTTTTCCTTCAATAAGTATTTCAATAATTTGTTCTTTAAATATAATTTAAACTGCAAAGACAGAGACTTGTCTTTGCTTCTGTTCTCTTAGTTAAGTCTATCATAAAAGAAATCCTGCTTGTTCAATGTCTGTCTTCATTCTAAACCAGGAATAAAACCTGTGCTTTCATATTCTTTTCTATGAAGTGTAACAAAATTAATTTGGAAATGTTAAACCCCCACATTTTTTGGGTTTTATTTTGAAAGAAACCATTTTAACTTCCAGGATTCGAAAGCTACTCTTCTGGTTTAGTGGAGTGGTTTGAGAGCCATTACCTCACAAAGTGGCATGTTACAACCCACGGAAGGTGCAGCCCAGGCTCTGAGCGTGTTCTTCAGCGGGCAGGGTGCGGGGCGGGATCTCCTCGGGCTGAGGCACCCAGAGCCCCCATCCCCACGGTCACTCGGGGCCCGGGCAGGACGGGGGGCACCCGTACTGCCGGCGTGCGCGCCAGAAATGCCCGCCCACGGAAGAAGATGGTGGTGTGAATGATGGTCATACGAAGTATTGTGCTGGTAAGTAAACAGCCATTCAAACTAAAATTAAATTAAATTGTAATTAAATACTAAATATGCAAAAAAAAATTTTCCATGTGAGAAATGTTGACAATTTTTTTCTCAAGAAAACTAGCTTTTTGGAAAACACTTTTTCTATCAGAAAGACCACTCTGATGGAAACTCCTGATTGCCTGCTGTCGACACTATGTGTTTTATAATGTTCAGGAACAGTGTGTGATTTGAAGAGCATATGGGTCTGACAAAAACAAAGCATAGCACTTATTTATAAATGCAAAATTGGCCTTATTTTGCCAAAACTGTGTGCCTCGGTGAGATTAATTCTTGCATCAGTCTAGATTTTTATACGCATTCCTCAGATGATGAGTAACACCTGTTATGGAAGCTCATTTTTTTATGTCCTAAATGTAAACTGCTTTTGCATGGAACATTTTTTTCATACATTATCATCACATTTACTTTGTTTGCTGACAGCCCTTCATCTACCACCTCCACTTTACTAATGTGGAAAATGTTTTGCTCAGTAAAAATAAAATCGCAGTCTTCAAATAAGTTTTATCTCTGTGCAATTCTTCTCCAGCATACTGTGATTAATGACAGTGATTTAAGGCTTACCTATTCTTCAGGTTTTCCTTCAGTGGCAATTGAGGGAAAGATAAATTCCAGGCTCTGGGAAACAAGTCCTTTTAGTTAATTTGCCTTTGCTGTAATGTGCTGGGTATGCACGGACGTACGGACCGTACGTATTGAGGCACTGCGGGGACTGCATGGAGGGGCGGATTGCTTTGTGTGGAGGATGAATTCTGCAAGTCTCAAGATCACAGAATGTTATCAAGCTGTATAGTCATGTCTCCTGCTTCAACCTTCATCTGTAGAACTACATATAAAAATTCACATTCCTAGCACTTAATGTGTAGTTAAGAATCCAGGTTTTACCATTTTAGCTATATATTTAACTTTTCCTCTTCTCCCAGTTTGAAAAATAATAATGAAAAAGTTTCAGTTTGTTTTCTTAACAATATTCAGTTTTAATATAACGTGAGTTCTTGTAAACCGGGGAAATTTTAATGTTTTTGTGGGAAAATGTTGCATTGAAATTTTTTTAATATTAAAACCTGGAATTCAAAGTCCTCCATTGAAAACGGAAACTAATTCAAACGATTACACTCAGGGCCCAGTTTTATCCAGGTGTCCTCCTAATTCTTTTCTGAAGACGTAATTGAAGGTTTTAGGGAAATGAAATTCTGACTTTTCATTTTTAGGGTGCACTAACAGCTCTGAGATAGAGGAATAGAATACAGACAATGTCTATCCAAGAAGTGACAGGTGCTGCGCTACTTATAAATTTGCTTTTTACTACTGCAACTGTTTGTTTCTTTTTTCTGTGGCACTGGACAATTACCCGTTGACCTGTGCATGTGTTCCCTAAGTGTAAAATGGGGATGCTGACAGTTCTTTCCTCTGCTACACTTTGGCACATTTGTCCTATTTATGTTCCGCATCTTTCAGAGCAGGGACTGTAACAGCTACTTATTTCATTTCCATCAGGCAAATTACATTCTTTGCCTTAGCTTCCCAGAACCATCTAGTTTCTCAGCCCCAACCTTTTCTAATAAATAGTTTTGTTGTAACAGTGGGAGAAAAAAGCCTAATTCCTTTGGTACTTCAGAGATGAGAAGTCTTCCAAAAATAGCCACTGCTACTGCAGAAAAGTTTTTCGTATAGTCAAGGCCGATTTTTTACACATATTTGGGTTTTAGACACTCACAAAATCTGACTAATTTCATCACTAGTGGGTGAAGGCAGCTTTTGGCACTGAAATTACTGTCTGATTCCTCAAGCCTGACTGAAAAAAAAAGCCTTTCCAATGCAATGTACCCAGTATCACGAATTCCCACTTCTTCCATGGAAAAGAGCAGTGCTTTTTATCTAAGAAGAAGAGTTTGGCTGATATTGTAATGAGCCTTACACAGGGCAGTAAGATAGACTGATAAGCTGAACTCCCAAAGGTCTGCTAAGGTTAAAGCTAACTGTTTCTTTTTTCTTGTGTCTAATGCAGGAATTAAGCGCCATATACCCAGTTGTCTTGCTTATCTAAAATAAAGAGTACTCTGGCTCCAGTTTGTTAAGATAATTACTTTTACTACTAAACAGGCTTAAAATGAGAAAAGTACCGAAGTACCTTACTGGATCATGGCCATAGTGGTCAGCACGTTGCAGTGAAGGCCCAGCATCCTCTTTCACTTACCAGGCTCAAACAGTTACAATTATGCTAGCTGAATGTGAGCATGATGAATAATTTATGTGACCAGATTGGCTTTTTTGAGCTGTGATTTATTTCTGGTTAGAATCCCCTATTTTTTCAAGTGATTTTGATGTCCAAAATTATTTATCTGATAATTTTCTTAACTTATTCACAGTCAGTGAGCTGGGTGGTTTACCTATTTCAGCTTTTCAGATAATGAAATTGCAGGTATGTTTCTTGGCTGGGTGAACTTTGTTGTTAGCATGTGTTGTCCTCAGAAAGTGATTACAATCATGAATTCATAATAAATTGTAAATTCATGAATTTGTAAATTCACTCTCAGAAGGTAATCTGCTTTTGTGTTTAAAATTTGTTACTTCAGCAGTATTCCTGCCTGAAGCAACACATTAGCAAAACTGAAAAGTACAAAACCGAATTAGACATCCCATTAAAGCTAATTAATTTACAAAATTATATAGATGTTTGTTATAAAATACTGGCATTAGTAATTAACAGCTATTAATTCTGGTACTGTGGGACTCTGGCCCAGAACTGTAATGCCATATTCCCCGAAATAGACATTAAAGAACACACATTCCGTAGGTGAGAAACTCCTTCCAAAAGAAAACACCTGAAACTGAGAATGCTGTTTAACAGCAAGTACCCGTTTGAAAGACATTCATAAATAGGTTTCCAGTATATTTTACCTAAAAACATGCTTCAGTTCCTCCAGCTCCTTTTCTTTGATTTGCAGGTCATCTTCTAATCGTTCTATGATTATAGCGTATGATTCACTAACTTTCTTCTTCCATTCATCTAACAACAAAAAGACCCTGATTCATAAAACACTTCAAAACATGTAAAAAACAGGAACTCAAATCATAATGTCCCAGAAACCAAAGCACTTGATTTTCAAACATCTAATTGTACCATTTCATATATTTTTCTATTAAAGTATGAAATTTTAAAATATTACAGCTATTAAACTGTTCTTGCTGCAACCAATACAGACACATATATATAGTGATTTCATAGATAACTAATACACATGAATCCTCATCAGAAATATTTTTAACTTGAACAAGAGAAAGCTTAAACCTTAGGTTGCATTGGTTAGTTCTTATTTCCTACATCTTAGCATAGACACACAGCATAAAAAGGTTGGAAATTTAAAGGTTTTTCTAATGAAGTACAAGTAAAATCAACATAATAATCTAAGTTAAAACGATCTTAAACAATTGCACAAAGCAATTCAGTTTACTAGCTTTTGCCCTCTTTTACGGATTGTATATGCCATTTGGGTTAAGCCATTCTGCTTGTAAACCAAGAGCAATACAATACCTTATCCTTGAACTTAAGAGTAAACTAGCAATGAGTTATTTCCTGAAAGATCATTTGCTTCTTGTAGATGGATGTATGGTATACTGCATTTAAAAAGGCAATATTAATTACCAGTGCAAGTTTGGGTTGGTCTGGATTTATAATTTCCCATTTGTCCAATGTATCTTCTTTGTTTCAGCAAAGTTCTTGCCGTAATATGATTCCTTGTTCAAGAGCAGTGACAGTCCTACTGAAAAATACTTTTGATAGTCTCCAGCTAAAAATAAACCCTGTGCCAAATGGAATGTCATGCAACAATGACACGGAGCAAAACAGTCTGTGCTGTCAACCGTAAAAAAATAATAAAGGTACCTAATCAGCTTGCGTAAAAATCTACTGCCTGTTTCAGTAGAAACATTTGCTTTCGTCTGTTGAATACCAAAAACTGGTGGGAAGCAAGTAATTTGGCAGCTTGCTACGAATTTTGTAGAGAAAAAGGAATTTAAGAAGCTGAATCCCAAGCATACCTTGAGTATCCCCAGAGAGTGCTGGGGGTCCCCAGTCTGGAGAGGCCAGAGATGATCTCATCTCAAACATTAAAAGGTGTCCTAAGATAGCGGATGGCTTGGGAGCATCTGGGTATTTTCGTTCCGAAGCGCAGACCGTGTTGTATCGGAGTACTGGCTTGGTGCAGTTTGGCCATGTTTGTACGTGTTGGCATGCTAAGGAAGCCCCACTGCCTTAGGGTAGGAAATGAGCTGCCTGTCCGGAGTTCAGTACGTTTACTCTGCAATCTTCTGCGGGCCCCTCCAGAATCACCCCCGAGATTCACCCTCCCCACGCCAACGGGCAGCAGCGGCGGGGCGGCTGAGCCCGCGAGCAGGATGCCAGTGACGGGCACGGCCCGGGGGAAGCTGGGCCGACACTGCTTGCACACCTGCAGAGGAGGGGGGGAAGGCTTGAGGCTGCTCTGCTCCTGCTCCTGCTTCGGGCAGGATTGCTCCAGAAGTGAACGAGGACACAGTCAAGCTGCTCTGCTCATATTCCAAGCAGACCATGCGCAAGACAGCTGAGGACCAGGATCTGTATAGATATGTAACTAAAAGCTGTGCTCAATCTGATTTGTCCTGTTTGCCAGTATTTTATCTTGGACCCAGTGCCGCAGTAGTGTAGTCAAACCCCCATGATCTGGCTAGCTGGAAGCGTGAGCTGAGCAAACCGGCACTGTGTGGGTACACATACACGCAAACACATCACGACAAAAATAATCTAAACTGTGTGTACAGATGCATTCCTGTAAGAGTCTGAGCTTAAGAACTGTGAAAGATTGGTTAATAGCAAAATAACACTGCTTGTCATTCTCACAGCCTGAATCTCCTCAGTAATCGGTCAGCACAGATCTGCTCGTCTATTGCCTGCCCCTTTCAGATCCATTTCCCTGTGTTTTCTATCAAATCGAACTACTTTGCACATATTTTGCCAGCCAGTTATGGGATTCATGCTGGTTTCTGTACTCATCTCTTTTCCTCCTTTTATTGTTTTTTTTTTAAATTTGTTTATTTGATACACATATACTTGTATATTTTTATATATATTTATATAAATTTATACATTATATATATATTTATATATGTATTTGTATATTTATAGTGTATGGATTGACCTTGGCAGCTGTTCTATGTACATGTGCTTAGTTTTCTCAGTTAAGAATTACAGGCAAGAAGATATGTAAATATAATACACATACATAAAAACTTCAACATGCTGCATCCCCTTGTAAACAAACTTGCCCTCCTGTGATTGCTCCTGACAGCACGAGCTCATCCATTTATTTGCACTGATTTACACATAAACCCAGGGACGCATTTCAGAAGACTCTGAACTGCTTTGACAATATGACCTGTGATATTCAACCAAATATTTGCAGGAAGGCCTCAGCCCCTCAGCTGCCCTCCATAGCTAGCTGCCGCGCAACCCGAAGAGCTGCAGCACCCAGACAGGCGTCTTCTCTCCCGCTGCTTTTGTTAGCTTGGCGCTCCTTTTTTCCTTCAAATGTCTAAAATGCAG
>Ga0181612_132810_pt1 | contig 18121 bp, 3 predicted proteins | sample HoacroProtozoa21_FD_119630 | JGI IMG/M metagenome (GOLD analysis project Ga0181612, IMG submission 119630) | Hoatzin crop microbial communities from Cojedes, Venezuel. Combined Assembly of Gp0051906, Gp0051904, Gp0051908
ATTCATTAGCTCTGCCTTCTCCGCATCCTCCGTCACCAGGACACCCGCCTCATTCAGCAGCGGCCCCACGTTGTCCCTAGCCTTCCTTTTGCTGCTGATGTAGTTGAAGAAGCCCTTCTTGTTGTTTTTGACATCCCTTGCCAGCCTCAATTCCAGGTGAGCCTTGGCCTTCCTCGTCGCATCCCTGCATGCTCTCACTACGTTTCTGTACTCCTCCCAAGTGGCCTGTCCCTCTTTCCACATGCCATGCACCTTTCTCTTCTGCCTGATCTCCGCTAGAAGCTCCTTGTTTAACCATGCAGGTCTCCTGCCTCCTTTGCTAAATTTCTTTCTCAGGGGCATGCATCCTATAAGAATTAAAACCTGACATATTGACAAGAAAGCTTATTGGCAGCCATAAAGCTCTATTTTTTCACCAGTAAATAGACTATATTTCTCTTTGCAGAGAAATATTTATTATCACTGAACATCTAAAAACCCCTGTAACCAATTGGGGCACTGTAACCAACTGGGGCAAAATATACATATACCCCAGTCAAATACTAAGAGCAAGCAGGAATGTTTTAATTGACATTAACAATGGATTAACATTAAAATCCTTTCTGCCCATATCAGAGTCACTGTCACCTCTCTTAAGACTATAATCCAACAGGAGGTAAACCCTTTCTCTCCATTTAGTTCAGCTACTGAATCATCCAGTGAGAGCTCATCCCAATATATCTATAACCCCAAGAGGGCTCATTACGATATGAAATTCCTCTGGCACAGTGAAGGAGCTCTCTGAAATTCCCACTCACAAATACTTGCTCTCGCTTATCTTGCTCATTGTTCTTGCTGCAGTCAAACAGTTGTTGACAGTGTCAAAATGTGTTCCCGTCACCTGCACTGCCTACGGGTACTGTGACATAACGCATGTGAACACCCATGTTCTCCTGCTAACCCAGGCAACCTGAATACAACCTGAAATCAGTTCTTAAACTACACTGTCCCACCAAAGGGTCCAGAGCTAAATAAACCAAAAGAATTCCTAAGCAGTACTACCCCACTATTCCTATTTCTTTTCTTTGGTCCTCATTTACATTATAGAGATTCACCATGCATGAACAGGCATGACCTATAGATATTTCATACATCAAGGACGATGACCTTTTTGAGACAAGACAAAGACAAAAATAGCAGTTCTCCCTATATTTGTGGGATACTTTCAGATGCTTCCCACAGACTGTCCAGAGTGACTAGCATTGCTCATCTCTTCACCATGTTCGAGTTAAATTAAGATTTACCTGTTTGTTTTCTCTTGGCAAAAGCAGAACCCAAAATTTTAATCGATATTAAAGCATACAGGGAGCTTTTTATTCTTGGTGTTTATCCAATCGCCATTTTTTGACAAAGTAACATGTTGAAAAGGTCTTCATAAAAAGATGTTGATGGAGCTCAAGTTAATGCAACACCAAAACCTTAGAGAGCACTGTACAATGGGGGTAAAAAAATAGCTGATATATTTTTGCTTCTAGTATTTTTCTGTTCCATCTTCCATTTTACAGAAAGAGAATCAAATTCGCCTTTCCACTCACAAATCCTTGTCTTCATCTGACAAAATTGGATATTATAACATACTATTAAAAACAGCTCCTGCTGAGAAAAAAACAAAACAAAACAAAAACAAAACCAAAAAACCAATCAAACAAAAAAAACCCCAAAAAAACCCACCAAACCAAACACTGCTTTTTCTCTGAAACATTTCATTGTAATATTCCTTAATATGTGAGCAGTCACCCACACACTCATCCAGGACTGGATTCTGTAACCTTGCCTCATTTTTCAGTATTCACTTCTTAACCGCAGTCTTTAGTAGCCTAAAGTTTTCAGCAGACGTCACCGGTTTAACCTAGCTTCATCTTTGACATTAAAAAATTTATTTCTTCGAGACGCTTACAAGACCACGTAGTCATCCATAAAGGTTCTTGAAGTAGGTTTGCTAGAGTAATCAACTAATCCATCTAATCAGTTCTGTAAAGATTCCCCCCAATAACATGCAGATGCCACGTCAATTTTGAGTGTTTCATCTGGAGTATTTCTGAGCCATATTTCTCACTCTATAGTGATGCCTCTGTTTTTTCCAACTGCTGTTTCATTACCAAGTGAAGAATTATTTAATTTTCAGTAAGTCCACTCAAAGTTCACTTCCATATTCCCAAAGTTCAAATCAGACCAAGCAGCAGTAAAAGACAACTTGCATACAAGCTGTTATTGCAGCCATGTTCATGTACACCCAGTTAAAAGACATTCCCTTCAAGCTCAAATAAATATTCCTCAAAATGTCTGTGGCTGTGTGGCATCTCATAGCACTTACATGATTCATTAACTTGTGACTTTGTGGAGTTTTTAACTGACATGCTTTAGACCACTCATAAAAGCAGTTCTTTAACCATCAATAGGAAATAAGCCACTTTTTATACAGAAACCCAGCTTTATTTTTGGCTATAACTGATTACAGATGAAATCTGGTAACATGAAATAGCATAAACCTGCTTTCTTTAGGTAGTCCCAATCTCCATGCACTGTTACTGCTGCAGTGAAAAGTTTGCCTTCCCTGCCTAGAGACATGTGGTCAGGATACGTGCAGGTTCCTGGTTACTTCTGCAGTAATGTGTAAGTAAGGGCTCAAACAAAGGCATTGCAGGGTTGCTGCAGTTCATTTCTCCACATTTGGCTTGTTGTTGATACTCCCCCTAGTACATAGTTCTGTATATTTGCTTTTTTATCCGTTTCACTACTCGCTCCCAGTTGAAAGATCTGCCCATCCCCAGATCCTGAGGTGCTCAGGCTCAGTAACTTCTAGGTGTCAGTCCCTGATAGGTGCTCCTTGAGCAATGTGCATTAATATCAGAAACTGGCTGCCCATTTGAACATGCTGAAGGGTTCAGCCTTCCACTGATCACCCACAGCTGATGTACTCCCAGAGTGCTCTTTGGCTCCATTTTTCAGTTTGCCCAAGTTGTTCAGTGATTCAGTGTATTTAGGGGAAGGAAGGATCCTCTGCAGCCTGGATTGAAATCTTTTCCACACCTGATACTTTTCTGATTTTACTTACAACGTGGCCGGTTTTTCTCCAGTATTGCATGTAATGAATTTTTTACAGGCCTTGGGTTTGTAAATGTGGAATTCGCTACCAACCCCTTTCCTTTTCTCAAAGTCAGAGCACATGATTCACAGAGGAGAAAGAGGTAAATCAAGTGTGTTTCTTCAGAATAGTGATGTTATTTCCTTTTATAAATAAAGTATTATGGATATATGAGGTACAGTATTGTTTGCCTAGAAAAATGCAATGGTGCCTTGAACTTTACTATTCTAAGCTGAAGTTTATTTTGAATGCACTACAAAATTCTAGCATAATGATTAGCACCACAAAGAACATCTGATTCATGTATACTTCTATTTTAGAAGAAAATTGCTATGGAGTTGATTAAGGTTTGAAGTAAGGAAATGGATACAGTGTAATCTAGACCCCTTGACATCTTCTGAACCATTTTTGGAAAAAATACTTCCTTCTAGAGTTAAATCTCAAGTGTAGCTCTTCATAGCAAATAAGACATGGTTTTCAGCCACACATAAGCAAATCCTAAAGATTTCAGCAGGGGTTCTACCTCTCCATATCCTCTTGAGTAGTGTCACTGAATTTGTGCTTTCATGTATCCCGTCTCTAGCCAAGCTCCTCTGTATTCTTGTCCCTCCCGAAGACCTTATTCAAATGTTAGTATGGGGGCATATGCAGCAACCCTCTCCCACTGTGTGTGAGCAGTCGCTCCATGTCTAGGCAGTATGCACTCCTGTTTACTATCCCATCATGGCATAATTTTCCCAGATGCTTGTCTCAGCTTCTGTGTCTGCTTCCTCATTCACACTACTTCTGGATTAACGTATCTCAGATGAGGCAGCTCAGAACCGGCACTGAGGACTGTGACAGAGTGTATCGTAAGAGCTCACCTTTGAGTTGGAGGATCAAGGATTTTGTAGCTGACCTTTACATTCGTAGGCAGTTTCTCTGAAGGTTTATATCAAGAAAACTTGAACTTTAATTACTTCAGCAACACTTCCAAGTTTTATCTGTTTGGAGCTATGCTACATGATGCTATATTCCAGTGCTGCTGGGCATAGTATTGATTTTCTCTTTGCACTGGACCAGAGCTGTGTAGATGTGTCCCACCAGAGAAGATGGGTGACTTTCTGTGGCTGCCCTGCACAGACTCTGATCAGAAGGAAACCTCCAGTTTTCAGAAGGATGAACTCTAATTTCTTGAGTACAGTAGTTTCATTCAAAGATGGAGTGCAGAAATATTGGAGAGTATTATCTTAAAAATAGCTATTATTTCTATGCAATAACTAACATTTGTGCTTTGCACTTGCAAATCAAAATTCTGTTCCAGGAGTTATCTGGAAATCCAGAATGAATCTTTTGTGGTGGAAATGCATTTCTTACACAGTAAAACACCAGTGTAAAATTAACATTTGTTCTCAGAATGGCACCTTTGAAAGATACAAGAAAGCTGTGAAATATGCTTAAGCTGGAAGAAGTTCCTCTGCTGATGTTTCAGAAGTTTCAGAAACTCTGTTACCAGATTGAAATTCAGCTCACTTTGGTCATGGCTTGTGATGAGAATACAGCCATGACTGGAATACTGTGTCATGCCGTGGGACTCAAAGGACTTAATACCAGCAAGCACTGTTCCAACAGCACAAATTCAAGCCTCAATCAGTTCTAAATAGCGATGGCCCTGAAATATATCTTTAGATATGAATCTGAATGGAAGTGCTACCCTTTACTTTGCCTGCCTAAAAATCGGCTGTTAAGGCCCATGCTTCTCTCTTGTCATGAACAGAATTCACAGCCGATCGATAGGCTGTTTCCAGAGGTTGAATTAGTGTGCTTAAAAAACTCCATCCTTGCCTGTGCTGATAGATCTGAGATGTTTCCGGCTGCTATAGATAGGTATGGGGTTTTGTGTGTAACATTTTGCACAAAGCAAAATAGTTAAGCTGTCGTTCAAATGTATGCAGGAAATTTCACATACATGAAGCTTGCAAATTTAGGTAATCGACATTAAGATTAATTCAGTTAGAAGGAAAGGGGACTGATTAAAAAATCCTTGGAGTTCTAGTATCTTTTAAAAAATAAATTTCAGGAAATGGAAACTTGTTCCTTGCTTGCTTTGCATAATCAATAGAAACTCCTGATGCAAATGGAAGCAGTGATGTCGTGTTACGTCAGGCTTTCCTTCTTTAGGAAGCAGTAAGTTTACAACAGAAAAGTCAGCTTCATTTCTCAAACTCTGGTGCATACTGTGACCAGTGCAAATTAATATTTTTTTTCTTTGACTCTTTCTTATTTTCTGTCTTTAGAACTTAAATTGTGTTTAATGTTGTTGGATTCAGATTGTGGGTGAGGATGCAGCATGAGGGAGAAAGAGGCGAGTGAAACAGGGGTCACTTTGGTGTCCTGCTCCTGGCTGGGCGCAGTTACTATTTGTAATTAGAGTAGCTCCCCTGGTGCAGTCTATGGCTGGCTGTCAAAGGGCTGCCGCAGCTTGCAGTTTGGTTCTGTCCTCGGCAGCAGTCATCTCCGCATCTCAGGCTGGAGCTAGCTGAAGAGCGAACAGCAACGCTGTTTAGGACTACTGCGTGACCTTCGAGTAGCGTAAAAGTCCTGGAGCACTGGGTAGGTGCCTTTTCTTGGGTTTGTGGCCTTGGTTAGGACCTAGTCAGAGCTGATTGTTGCTAATAGCCCCTGGCTCCTTCAAAGGGGCAGTCTATCAAGAAAAATAATGTCATATGGAAATTTATTGGTCTGCCTGTGTGAATGAGAAGGTGGTATAGAGAAATGGTCCCCAAGTGTACAACTGGCTTTAAGTGGCTCAGCTGCTTTTCTGCATTTGAGTGACAGCGGCATTAACGCAGCACAGAAACCCAACTATTCATCTTTTCTGGGTAGAGCAGCTGTCTTTCAACACCAGCTAGAGTAATGCAGCTCTCCTATATGACACTGATGTAAAGCAAGCTAAGATAGGAAGGATAATAGGTTCATGCATAGAGGATTACATTATTTCCTTTACCTAAACAACTGACTAAGGTAAGAGGTAAATATTTATTTACCATCTAAATATGTTATATAATTTATATAATTTAAGTAAAATCAAAGTTTTTTAAAATAGTAGATAAAATCTGGGTTTTTTCCCAATCTGTATTTTTTACAAACACATTAATGTTCCAGATAAATAATTCAAGCCAAAAGAATATGAATACAATCATTCCATTTAAGTTAACTAATACTAAGAATGAATGAGCTAAGAGTAATGATTAATGAAATCCTAAATCTTTTGCTTTTATCCTGAGTCCACCTCCTCCCTTCACCCCCATTTCCTTTACCCCTAGTCTATGGATTTAAGTTGTGTGTATATACTTCAGGAAAACTAAAGGTTAAGTTTTTGTTTAGGATGGAAGTGTTAGCCCCTGAGAAGAAAACACATGAAGAGAATGAAGATTTGCAACAGTATCACCAGAAGCCTGCAAACTGCAAGAAATTGCTTAGGAATTGCTGCTTGATAAAGCGAATTTTTTCCTGGAAAAGTTTGAGCTCTAAAGGTACCTTTCCTATTGAAATTTTTAGTGTAGGAGAAATTGTTTTTCCAAGAATTCTAATTTTTTGATACAGTGGTATTACTGAATTCATCATCAGTCAAGTTACATGTACAAAAAGTCTCTACTGTCTTGAGTCTATTGTGCAAAGAGATTAAAAATGGTACAGCTTTGATTGAAGGTGCTTTAGCATAATGTGATATAAATAATTGTACTGCATGAGCATTCATTTTGCAGCACATCAAAATACGTGGTCTGCAGAAAAAAAAAATAAACCTTCAATCAGAAGATAAATGAATAAATGTAAAACCCCAGTAACTAAGTTTATCAATTTATCGGGGCCCAAACCAAAAATCTGTTTTGATGAGTAAAATCTGCTTTGATCACTGTCAGAGTATATTTACATGGAAATTACATGATCAATCCCTTTGTCTAAGAAAGTGTAGAAAGGTAACATCCTGTCACTGTTATACATAATTATGCTATATACTGTATTTATTAATAAATACTGAAAGAAATGCTTCTTTTAAAATTGGAATTTGGCTGTGAAATATCTCACCCATTGAACGTCTAACTCTTTTATGAATAATAAATTAAACAGCAACCATCCTGAAGTGGTAGTTAATCTGCTTCACATTATTTTCCTCAGGAACATACACACAGTTAAGGATTTTATTCAGCACTTTTTACCATGATACCTTTAAACATTATGTAAAAACAAAAAACACTGCCCCAAACAACCCTTCTGTGTTTTGGGAGCATTTTTCATCCCCTTGCACATATTTTATGACAATAAAAAACCAGGTCCTTAGTATATTGAATTTGTGTCAAACAGAATGAAAAAAATGCATGACATTGTTTTGTTGTGAAGAGCTAAGTCATCATATCCTGAGTGATACGTTATTTTTTTTACACATTTATTTTAAAGGATATGCTCCAGTAGCTTAGTTTCAGTATTTTGAAAAAAATGAGCTGGTTTTAAACTGCCCTTATCCCTCTATTATCCAAGTAAACATGTGTTTGCTGTGCCTTTTAATCTAAGTATAATCATTTAGCTATTCTTGGACACTTGTTTTTAAAGCTTTAGGCTAATATTTCCATGTGCTTTAATCATCACACATATTATGATTTACTAAATACATGTTTGATTTCTGATTACTGTATCAGTTTGTACCTATAATTCTCTGCACTTTCATTTATTTTTTGCATTGTTACTGGAGCTAATGAAGCAAAAATGAATTTCCTGTAATTCTTTCAATGCACTCATCCTTTTGTTCATGGTAATTTCAGATTTTTTTTTTCATTGGGTTTATCTGCAATCTCAGTAGGCCTAAGGAATCAGCTCTCTAGAAATGGTGTGTGAATCTAAAGCAACTTGCACTGAAGTTAACAGGTCTGACTCTTCAGTACCTTTAAAATGGCTAATTGTTTGCACTGCTGGAAGGGGTCTTAAAGCAATTGATGAGTAATGGTAGAATTAAGGGTTTGTTTTGTCTTGGTAAAGTGAATTAGCAGATCTATGAATCACTGTAAAATCAGGCTCAGTTAAGTTACTCTGGCTTACTCCAACAGAGATGAAATCAGAATCTGACACATAGTTAACTCAAAATCAGCTATTAGTTTTTCTTTATGTAGCACCAAATGATATTCCCATAGGGATACCCTTACAAGAACCTTTGAATATTTATCAGGATTAAGAAGACTGATGTCCTGAGGTACTTTCCTCAGCACTGCTCTGTTGTCCAAGATGATCCCACTGGCCAAAGAGGTTTTCTTGGACTTCAGTACTAGAGCCTACTGACATCTGTAACGTGTTGTATGTGGCATATCCCACTGAGTTCATGATCTGCAGCTAGGTAAGATTTCATACGTATCAACAAGTAGGGCATTTCTGAAACCCCCTAGGCTTGGCCATGGAGATGCTCATCCATTCTCTGGAATAAGTTAAGTCAGCCAGAGGTCTGCTGTAATTTAATCTTCCTCCTTAGTACCCGTGATGGGGCTATGGTAGCCACAGAGCACCTGGCTACTGAGATACTTGGTCAATACCTTCTATTTTCTGTCGGTGAGATGAAAGTGGGCTTGCAAATGATATTGTGCTGGCTCATTCCCAGTTAGGTATTCCTTTACTCAAATCCGATTCCCCATTGGTTGTCTTAAACTACCATACACTTGTAAAGTGGTATTAAAATAGTATTAAGCAGTTGAGGTTTGCAGTTTAATACTTAAAAAATAATGTAAATATTTTTGTTCATATTTTTTAAAAATAATGAAAACTGCAAATACCTCATTATTTGGTAAGTCACTGCCATTATAACAGTTTGTAGCTGTAAATACTGTAAAGTAATGCACATTTGATCTTTCTTTTAAAACAGGGATATGTCTCCACTGCAATTTGTTTTTCATTTTAGTTTATTTATATGTTCTTGAAACTGAGTTTGTCAACATGTTGTTTTAACTTCATAGAATTAATTACACTTTCAGAGACAATTTCCATTTATGAATTTGGAGCAGGCAAATAAATATTTGATTTACAGCAGTGTTCAGATGATTTAACTCTATTTCCAGAATGAATAACCTTCACTCTTACAATAAAATCTTACAATGTCCTGGCACAGAGTATGTCTTCCTGCTCTTCCTGCTCTTCTTTCAATGCTCAACGCTCAGCAATTTGACTAATTCCTCACACAGCAGTTTCAGAGAGCAGATATCTTGTAACTCAGGCTAGAAAAACAAACTATGACTATTGCCAGGTATACATCTGTTAGAGCTCCATACTGCAGTGAGCTCTGGGCCCAAGTTTAAAGTATGCGTTAGAAAAGTGGAAGGTTTCATTTTCAAAAATGAGCAGTACTGGAGTGTCTCCTCACTAAATTGGCAACCTACTCAGTTAATGTAGGGCAGTTACAAGTCTCTCCAGGTTATTCCACATCATGAATATAAATTCCACTGCAGTTTTTATAAAATGCAAATGAGAGACACCAAGAGGACAACAAGTTGTGTGTCACAGAGATAAATCTGAAGGAATTGTACTGCTGACTCTGCATTATATCCTGCTAAAAATATTGCATATTATCAACTGTTTATTTGTAAATGTTTTTAGATTGTTTGTATTTCCCCAAACCTATTATTTATGAGTTGAGATATTAACAATTTAGGAATAATTCCAAGCTGTCAATCAGTGTGTGTATTTTTCCTTGTCAAATAGTACATCTGACAAAATACTTCAGTAAAAAATAACCCAAGTTATTTGAGAACTAGTTAAACGTTCTGCTCTCCCTAGGGTACTTCATATACTCTCAGACCCTGGATAACTCAATTCCTGCTGGAGATTGTCAGTACTGTTTTTCTACATATGGACTTCTAGTGAACAGGGTAATAGTTTGTCCCCAGTGGTCCGTTTGCCCTTTCTTCTTCTATGCAAATATGTTGAGCAGTACTTTGAAATCTAGTCACATCTCAGACTATGAAAAGAAATTTTCCTCCTAGTTGTTCAAAATTAACAAGAATCTTTATTAATATTGAACAGGGGTCCTTTGGACTGAAATATTCTTCCACGGTGTTTCTCCACATTAATTCTTGTGTGCCTGCTTGTACCCTTTTCTGTTGAGCAGTGAAGCGATGGGGCAAAGACAATCTGAAAGCTAGATACTGATGACAGCAGGATTACATACAGGGATTAAAGTATATGTCTTTTCCAAATCCAAGCCCTCAACTGCCTTAATTAGAAACTATCACGACTACTAATTCGGAGATAAGAGTTGTTTCCTAACTTTATTACTGAAGCAAAAGCATCTTCTTATTGTTTGCTTGTGCATGGAGTGATAGCTAATAAAACCTGCCTGGTCCTAGCCACCCTTCGCTGCAGAAAGAATACAAAATCGACGGCATAGATAAAAATGACAGAAACCAATAATAACTAATAGACATCCAGTGTCAAGAATAGCATATCCTCCTGAGTTCATTCCCTTGTCCCAGTAGCAGCTTTTCACAATTATTCTTCTGTTAAAGGATTGCTGATCAACTGTTTAGATCTTAACTAGTCCAGTAATTTAATTGGTATGGCCGGTCAGATGAGTCTTTTTCACTTCATGACATGTCAAACTACTTGGTGTAATTTTCATAGGGTTTTCTTTCCGCAGTTTTCTCCCAGATGTTTTGAACAATGTTGGGTTTCTGTTGAATTTACAAAATTATATCATGAGAGGACTTCACAGAACTTCATATGGGCACTAGGAAAAATTTGTGCTATGAGCCTATAGAAGTGAAGTTGTATGACTCTGTTATTTTGAGTCAGAAAGCCTCTAAGAGAAGAAACAGGAGAGAGACAGAGAGATGGAGGAAGGCAGAGGTAGGAGAAAGAGAGAGAGAGAGAGACCAAGGACCGTGTCCCTTGCGAGACCCTCTTCGCCTTTGCATTCTAAATGGTCAATGTGTAAACAATTAGACCATACCCTATGAAATATTTCCTGAATGGTCTGTAAGGAGGTTTTGTAGCCTATTATTACATGTATTATCCACTGAAGAGATTAACATTTCTGAGATTTTATGCTCTGAAGAAAAACATTGATATCCATTTAAAAATGGAACCTTTCATGGTTTTAGGCAATATAGAAATCTTTCTTTTGTAAAAACTACGAGAAGAGAAATTTACTTGGGAATTCAAAATGAGCAATGTTTAGCTCATTTCGTCTATTTGAAATATTTACAAAAATGTTTTACAATTTGATGATGATGCTCTTGATGTACATGTTGATCTTAAGTAAGCTAGCTACTAAACCTGGGAAAAGTTACAGGATTAAAACCTTATTCACTTTGTGTCTTTTAATAACTTTTTTCAGATAAAATTAACATTGCTCAGTATTGCTTTAGGTATTTCTTTAATTATAACGAACTCTGAATTAGCACTGTTTTATTTTTCAGCTGTAATAAGTGGAGGTTTTGTGGTGCCTTATACCTTCTGGTTCACTGTGCAAATGTTCCATTTTATCTTACAAAAATTTCACCTTATGAACATATAATGCATACATTGTACATAGATATCTTTTCAAGTCACTGAACTGGATGGAAAATGTGGATGTATTGCATTTATTTATAAAAGTGTTGCAAGTAATGAGCTTTTTTATTTATTTCTGATCTTTTGACTGAAACCAATATAGGACTCGATTCTTAGCTAAATAATTTGCAGTATTAGAGTAGAGATGAAGTTATTCATATTTAGTAAGTATGAAAAGATTGTTTAAAAAATGCTAATAAAACATGGTGGAAAGAAATGGAAGAAAAGGTAAGGGAAAAGAATATGTTTTTAATACTTATTGTTTTGTTTTCCACCCAAGGCCTGTTCACTCATTATAACCTTAGATAAAGGTGTTTCTATTAAGAAGTCTGGCAAAAAGCAGAGCCTTTTAGTTTGTTCCCGTCTTCCAAATGCTAACTCTGAAAGAGAAATCACGGCAATAAAATTAGAGGCTCTCCCTGGTGAATGTAATTTTCTTTTAAATTTGTAGCACAGAGTGATCTAATCTCAATAGCGCTTCTAATACTCTCTTCAGGGTAGCAGTAATAGCTAATTGCACAAATTAACAGGAAAGTGTATTGTGCAGGAATGTTTGTTGTCTTACAGGTCATTAAAAGGGCAGCTGGAAAAACTTTGATTCTCACAACTTTGAATCATTCCAGAGTGATTATTTCAGAGTGATTAATGTTTTGAAAAGGGCTTTTACTCTGTGTTTGTGTATGGATTTGCTAAATTGGGCAGTGTGTGTAGCTAGTGAAAGCGTGAGGGTCTGACAAATATATATAAAATTATGTAGTATCATTTTTGGCTTGAGAAAGTTTAATAATCAGTCTTTCAAATTCTCTTAAAAAAAAATAAACATATACCTTCTGAAGTTTTTAATACCTCTTGAAGTTTAAAATTAATACTTAAACACCACAGTCATGACAAAAGCCCTTGCCACTTTGTACATACATAGATGAAGGTTCTTAAACATTTACAAATTTAAAAATAAAATTGCACAAATGTTGCAATAACCTCTAGTTTATGGTTTGGGGAGAGTTCATACATGCGTCTTCAGCGCCCTTGAAACAGTTATTAGTGCCTATAAAAGTAAGTATTATCCATAACTGAGTTTTTAAAGATGCTTAAGACAATGATAGCAAATTGCAAAGTGCAGATTATGAAGTCAATTCTCCTCAGAGGGAATGTGCTTGTAAGGAGAAGGATTTTTCATGGGAATTAGATTTCCTCGGGGTTTGACATTCAAAGGATTAAATATTCTCCACAGTTAACCCCTGAGCAACATGGCTCAGAAAAATGTGAGTGCACCACTTTCTGGAGTTTCCACTTTATGCTTCCCTGGCTATATAGACATTACACAACAAGGTATGTTTCTCCTTTTCTCTTGGAAGTTTGTTTCCTTCATGTTGGAATGGATTTTTATGGTTTCCTGCAATTGCCACCTTTGTAATCAGGACATTGCAGGTACTAGGAGGGACATGATATTGTAAGGTGAAGCATTAACTCATGGCAGATTGCTACCTAAAAACTCTACATTTGCAGAAGAACGTGTTGAACTCTCAAGGTTTTTTTGCCCTTTGCTTTTCTTCTTTTCCTACTGACCAGTGTTAGCACCAAGCAGTTTGCATAAGCTTCCTAAGAGACAATGCACAATTTTAAACTAGCTCTAATAAAGAGCTTCAAAGAGACTCTTTTGATTAACCATTTAGTTTTTGATTGATCATAGTGAATGTGTGTTTTCTTTTCATATAAAAAGCATGAGGAACCATCGAGCTGACTGGAACCTTTCCAGGGATGTCACTCCAGACTCTGCATAATGAAATTTTATTTTTCATTGAGATCATCAATCCTGCTCTACCAATGATCACCTTATTCTTCAATCCGTTTAAACTGTTAGAAAAAACAATCCTAGCTTCTTCTTGAATTTGGCTGAAGAATAAAAGGAATAGCTGATTAACTGCTCTTTAATCAATTAGTTATATCAGAATTATAATTGTTTCTTTATTTCTCCTGGTTTCTCTAGCAGAACTGGAGTTGCTGTTTCAGTATCATGCAGATATTTAAAAATGATCAGTTGCAATACAATATAAAAACTACATGCCCTGAACATGAAAGCAAATTGTGAAGTTCTGACTTCTCCTTTTGAAAATCTGATGTCTAATTTTGTTTCCCCAGATTTTCCTTCATTGCTATACAAAGGTCAGTGTCCCGTTAAAAAAAAAAAAAATTAGTTGCTAATTTGTTGAAAATTTTTTACTGAAAAATGAAGTTCTAACAATCAAAGGTTTGGAATATTATAAATGTAGAGGATCACCACTTTTGGGAAACTATAATATATCCTTTATGAAGCCAATATATACTTCTTTTTAATCTCTGTACTCACAATATCTTTGATTTCTACTGTGTCTGCCAAAGGCGGCTTTTTTATTTCAAGACATTCTATAAATCAAAAATGAACAGGCCGAAGAAGTGTATCAGATTAAGTGCAAGGACCTTTATATTCGTGACATACATAGAAAATGGAATCAATCATTAAATATCTTGCCACTTTCCATCTGGGCATTATTCCAGCAATTTAAATGGATATATATATTGAGAGTATTCTAGATTAAATTGTAGCTCTGAATGTCTTTTTATAAATGGCACGGCCCATAAAGAATTGAATTTGTTGTGGTGTTTAACGATATCTGCATTTTGTTTACCAAAGTGTACTGAATAATAGGGCAGTATAACACAATTGTGTTTGCGAGCATCTGCCCCTGGAAAAAATCCTGTGACTAGAAGGAGCACTTCTACTGCAGATCAAGTAAGCTGTCGGAAGCAACTTCTTTAAAGTATTGAAAACCAGATTTCTTTTTTTTTTTTTTTTTTTGGCCTGATGAAGCATTATGACTGAAGATTGAATGAAAAGGAAAACCAACATATCTTAGAAGTGGAAAGTTAGGGCAGAAGAAGGGAGGGAAAAACAGTAAGAAACAAATAAATCAGAATGACTAGAATTACAAAATTACATGTTGCTTTACTGCTGCTGTCACCTTTCTTGAATGCTTGTTTCTATTGGAGTCTGCAGTGTGCTTCTGACAGTCCTTCTGGCAGGCGACAGTTCTGACAGGATAGATTTGCCCTCCTTTCAACCCAAAAAGAGTAAGTGGGAGGACTTGGTGCTCTTTGTTGCTGCAATAATGCCATCCTGCTGGGACCTCCCTGCTGTTCCTTTGAGTAGCTTTATCTTCTTGGAAAGGAGATGTGTTCTCAGTCGTTCTTTAATTTTCTTCTTCATCCTTTCTGTGTGCAAGAGACTAAGAAAAAGTTCATAAGGAGCTGGAGTTCTTCACCGAGCCCTCTAAATGTTTAGTGGGCACAATGACTGTATTAGTCATATGTGGCAACACTGCAACTGAATGCCAACAAACCTGTACTGTGTAGCAAAGCAGAGGCATACTTGATTTCACATATGTCACAGAAAATGGTGCTGGAAATATTGAGCTACCTAAGAACTTTTTGTACTCTTCTCCGTAACCCACCACCTTTGAGGCCAACCTGATTTCTTTGTTATACAGGCTGGGAAAAGGAGAATTATAATAGGTGAACAAATTGAAAAAGTTTAATACCTATAATACTAAAAATCCTTTTCTCATATATCATTTACTTTGTGATATCTTCGGGCCTGTGAGTGCAAAAGCAAGATACTTGTGTGAGTTGGTGTCATCATTCCCAACAATAGAGGAAAACTATTTCTGACAATACAAGAACTCCAGGTCTAGGGCAACAGAAATGTGAAGCTGATTTCATTACCTACTTCTGGCCTAAGCAGATGCATAGGTTAAGGTTGTCTTGAATTTAACAGCAAGGGTGACCAATTGCAAGCATACATAGCATTTAAACCTCTGTCAATTCACATCACCAAATTCCTCTGCATATAACTAGCATCACTTCATCTGATTTCCTTCTTATACCTCATGTACTTATATGGCTAAAGCCATAAAAATACTACAGCTTTTGAGTGTAGCATCTGTCAGCTGAGCTGTTATAATGTCTCTGTATTTATCTTTGCACAGGTTTGTGTTTTTCTTTGGACATGTTTGTGTTTCTCTTTGCTGGTTGAGAGGTTAAGTTTTTTAACTTAAGACCCTTCAGTTGACAAGAGCTACCTTCCCAAGCTGTAATAGTTTGACTGCTTTAACTAGGTCCCTTAGTTCATCCCACTTCTGATGCAACTGAGATGACAAATGACCAATGAGAACAACCAAACATAGATGGAGCAGCAGAAACATCACAGTATGTCCCTACAATAACTTAAAATTGATCCTTGGGTTTCTTAACCTCAGTATTCCCTGCTTTCAGAAAATGTCTCTAAACCCAGAAGTTATTCCATCTCCCTCTAGTTTTGAATTATACAGGGGCACAATAACATACTGCAGCTATTAGTTTCTTAGCTGTCAATTTTGCCTGAAACCAAAAAAAACTCTACTTTCTAGTAAACAGAATGGAAACTATCAATCAGGTGATGAAAAGATTTATGGAAATGCTTGCAAGGAAGACAACAGTGCAATTCCTTACTTGTTGACTGAACAATTTAGAAAGTAGTGAACAAAACAGGATACAGAAAAGAAGTCTGTATGGTTAATCTGTACTGGACAACTGGATTTCTTCTGCCACAGAGTTCCTATGTGATGTTGGAGGAGTCAGTTAAGACAGACTTTAGGGACTGACATTGTGTATTTCTTGTTTTCTGAGTGAATCCTTGGGGTTTGATTTGCAGAATATTGAGTACTTGCAGCATTATTAACTTGGCTTTGAACATATATGAAAGGCTGTGTATTAAGCACTGTGAAAATGAGCTTCCATGAGTTTCCTACCAAGTGCCCATATTAGTCAATACTTTTGAACTTAATCTCACTGTGCCTCTGTTCTGCATAAAGTAGGTATAATAATTCCCTCTCATCTCACAGGAATGTTGTGAATACAAATGGAGTAATATTTGTGAAGCACTCAGACACTGTAGTGATGAACATCATAAAAAATTGTATTTTCAGCTGAGATTTTCAGTAATGTTTGGTAAGTAATTATGGGGGCACAAAATGTGGAGAGAACTTTTGAATTTGGTAAGTAAGTAATATCCGTGAAATAAACTAACTTACCAAAAGAAACTCCTGTTCAAACTGTAGCACATGATCATGTCATTAAAAGGTTGCACCATAACGCATGTGTAGAAAGGGGCTGAAACAATGCTGTTAGTATTTGTGGTCACAGTACCATTCTTTTGATGTATTAATTCCTATGTAATTAATATATATAGCAAAATATATGGGTGTGAAAAGTTTATACCATAAAACTCAGATCTTGGCTTGTAGTTCTGCTTAAAAGTAGGGGTAATGTGATTGATCAAAGGATCAGGCCCTAAGATACAAATTGTGAAAGGTGTGAGGGGTACAGAAGGATGTACATCTTTCAGTTAATTGTGTAATGTTACATCTTGGTTTGCTGAAATGAATGAGAATCTGGCCGTAAGTTTCATCATAGCAGGAATTTCATTCAATTTGCTTTCTAAAAGTAACTCTATACTGAATGACATAAACCTTTGTGTAGGAAAACAAAATATCACCTGTCTGTTGGCTTTGTAAAGTTGTATTTTAATGTATGCCATATTTGTCTAGCAGGAGAATTTGGGGGAAAAAGAGGTCCTTATTTGATTTTTACTAGAAATGGTTAGTGTCTCATTTTGATGAGGTCCCAATACATAATTTGTTTAACCGATATCCCCACTTTAACTCTTCATTTACTTCATTTTATGTGTAGCAAATTATGAAATCTCCAATTCTTAGGAAAAGAACAGGAAGTTTTTGAATTTTCATTAACAAAATCAAAGAACAGATATGAGAAAAAAAATACCAGTTTATTTTTATAATTCAGTTAAGCTACAATTGATTCTGTACTAAAAACTAATCAGTATACTGTAATTGAAGAGATATTTTTGGACCAATGTACCAGCTGGTATCACAGATGGTACAGATGGCATAAGGCTCTTTAATGGGATAAAGAAAATGTTTTGGCACAAAGAGAGTTGAGTATATGAACATGTGATTTTTATTTCCCATTATAAATTGTCTAATCAATGTAATTTTAATTGATATGCAATTGATACATTTGTATTCCACAAATCTGGGTAAATACTAAGATCAATACTTTGCAGTCAGTGACATTAGTATAACCTTATTTTATTGAGGAAAATCTCATATGCCATAATAGGCAACCACTCATTAAACCTTGTAGTTTAAAAGAAAGAATTGCAAGGTAAGTTTGATATTAAATTAAATGTCCTACATGACATTTTTAAAGGGGATTAGCAGAGTAATTTATGGAAACAGCTGAATTACAGAATCACAGAATCACAGAATGTCAGGGGTTGGAAGGGACCTGTGTGGGTCATCTAGTCCAACCCTCCTGCCGAAGCAGGGTCACCTACAG
>Ga0181612_160133_pt1 | contig 18121 bp, 6 predicted proteins | sample HoacroProtozoa21_FD_119630 | JGI IMG/M metagenome (GOLD analysis project Ga0181612, IMG submission 119630) | Hoatzin crop microbial communities from Cojedes, Venezuel. Combined Assembly of Gp0051906, Gp0051904, Gp0051908
ACCAATCCCACTGCAGTGTAAATAATAACTAGTAGAGCTGACCCAATAGTGATAACCCAAAGGATTTTGTCTTTTTTTCCTTGACTTTTGTTTTGGAAATGTCACAGATGTGATGCTTTTCCTCACAATCTCTTCTTCACACCAGCTAAGATACCAAAGTAGCAGGGAAGTCGAGCTTGTTGTCTGCTGTCCACGTACGCTAGAGCAGGGCAAGCCGTTTGACTCAGCCTTGTCGGCAGCTGTGCTGTTTGTGAGCCCTGTGGCAATCTGGGGACTCTTCCTCATCTGAAGTGTCTTGCTTTGGCTTCGCCAGATCCCTGCAGTTGTGTGAAGAGGGCATAGGCTTGTGCTCGGGTGGGAGATGAGCTGAGGACCTGCCCCTTCAGAGATGTGTGAGGATGATGGTGGTGTCTTCATGGTCAAGTCCTGAAAGCCTGGAGCTGGCTCTCCTTTTTCAAACAGTGACTTGTATCCAGACAATGCTCAGTAGGGATTATCTGCTTGCAAATTTTTGCCTTAGTTGAAATACTGAATGCCAGGGTTAAGATCAACCATCTAGTGTTTGCACCGTGAAACAGGAAATAAATCTTCATGGCTTTGTGATTCTGATGGCTTTTCTCCTCACTTTATGCAATGTCATCTGAGAGCTTTGAAAGTGATTTCATAAAATATACAGCCATTTATACTGGTATTGGAGCAAACTAACATGGTAGTAGCCTGATGATAACCATGTTTAATTTTTTATCTTACCTAGACACTAGCTACTGGTGATGTTTTTTGGGTAGCACTTTCCATGGAATAGTAATTAATAACAGAAAACACTGTTCCTGGTACTTTTGCTGAAATTATTTTTTGCTGTATAGCATTTAGTTTTACAGTGTCCCACTGCCCTGATAACATCTCAGTTGTGGATCTTTCCTTTCAGAAACCAGACATTTATAATGTAAAGAAATATGTTGAAGTCTGATTATCAGAGGCTAGTTAAAGAGAAGAAATTACAAAATAATGTAGAAGTAGAAAAAGGCAGGCAAGAAAGAAAACCCTAAAAATCAGTAAAGGCATGGAAAAATGTCTATAATCAAAATTAGGAGTTTGGACCACTTTCAAGTTGAGTAAGAGGGGTGACAAGGTAGAAAAGCCTTTTCTTCTGCAGATTTGGCTTCTTGACCCTTCTACATCATGGGTTGTGACTAGGGGCCTCTGTCATTCAGGACTTACGTTTCAGCTATTTCTTACATACATTACAAGTGTATTCTGTGGCCTGAATTTGGAAGCTTAGGTTTCATGCAAGCCAGAGATTATGGCCAGGCAACGTGAATTATGGTGCATTCAAGAGGTAAAAAAGCAATGTTAAGCTGTCTCTATAGTCACGGGAGTGGCAGGGTCTCGACATGAAAATGAATATAAGCCCACATTTAATTCGTATAGTAGGTATATCATGGGACTTCTGCATCCAGCCACATGAACTTTCTCCCAGTGTATATGGTGTGAAGCCCTTTTGCAAGAGATTCCCTTTTTCAGTCTGGGAAAATATATGAGTTGGAATGAAAACTAAAATAACATGGAGGAGTAGAGCTACTCTGTTCACGACTTCAGGGATTTCAGGAGGCTATCTGACTGCTGGATGGTTTCTCCAGCTTGCCAGGTTATCCTGCAAGGAACGTATGAGGAGTGCACAAAGACATCTTAAATCACTGCATTCCCACAGTTGGCTTGTAAGACTTCTGGAGATCCTCTTAGAGGGTGCAGCATAGGATTTAACCTCCAGTTCCTTCTCATAAAATTAATTCCCAGTCTTTGAGAAGTATTACTTAACAAACAGCTCCTTTATTTGCCTCTTTTTATATCAAAGAGAGAAAGAAAATTTAGTATCCTTTGCTATTTCAAACTTCACACCTCAGTAATGTGTAGTTCAATATCTGTAGGAAATTTTTTGTCTTTTGCAAATAATGAAGTCAATAGGTAGAGAGCTCTACGTATGTTCTGACTTCGTACAGGTTGAGAAGTAGTTTTATGTTTTGTAATATTTCTCCAAATGGATGGTAAATCATAGAAGCATGAACGAGTATGTTCTGTGTGGAGAAATGCATGGACAAGAAACAGATCTTGAATCTTGTACTGGGAGCAATACTTTGGACCTCCTCTTTCTGGTGTCTGCATAGTAGACAAGTTGAATCTCACTGGAAACTTTTCTGGCAAACATCATCAGGCATTCTGTATTTATTCCTGAAAAACTCAAAAAATGAAAAGATTTTTGCATGGCATCTTGATAGGAATCTTTGCTATTACTATTACTCTAAAATGACACTCTTGTACCACACGGTGTTTTCTTTCTGCATGTCAAATTCTTTTACATCCTACGATAACACTTCTTTAAAAGCACAGTATCTCTTGTCTACATAATAAAAATACATTGGAAGTGGGAATGGTATCAGAAACTCCAGAGTGTGAACCTAGACTCTTTTACAACTCCCTAGGTACTTTTTGTTTCTTGATGAAATTGTTGCACAAAGGAAACTGGAGAATGTGCCTCCAGTAGAACACTTCTGGCTCAAAGTAATATATTATTCAGCTCTGAACTCGTACTAATATTGCAAATACGAGAGAATTAGAAAAGCTGTTGGAATGAATCTCTGACTCCAGCCAAGTGCATGGCACTTTTGTCAGTAACTTCAGTCAAGCCAGGCTTCCCCCACCAGGCTTGAATCTTTGAGTTTGCCTTTTGAGCAGGCTTCCTGCTTTATGTGCTGAACATCTGTTCCTAAGGCAACTGCATCCAATTACACCTACCCATACGTGGTCTTTATTATATGTTCCTGAGCACTATTGAGGAGCTTTATTTAAATTATAGGATAATTATTTCTTTTAATAGATGTACAGTTTTAATTTTCTCTTATCTTGAAATTGGTATTTAATTAGTAGTTAATAGCTTGTCCCAACATGGGTAGAAAGTATCTACAGCACCTGAGAAAAGACCACTCTTTCTTCCCATTGCCTGGAAAGCTGACTGCCCAGAGCCTAAGTGCTGAAAGGAGAACGAACATAGGTACAGTCATTGGCAGTTTTAGGTTAGGAGTTAAGGATTGAGACCTCTAGCAGGGCAAGCTATGTAGAAGCACTGGCATCAGAGGAGAAGGTCCTCAAACAGATCTGTTACCAATAGAAAATTCCTGTTTCCCTAAGCCCCTGCCCCTTCATTTGTGCTGAATGCTGTCATTGCTTGTGTCTTTCCACTTCAGATGAGGACAAAGAATCTGCCTATACCAGTGTGGGGGACAGTGAATGGGTCTGAGGCAGGAACCTTTTAAAGCAATAACAGAAAGGCATTCAACTTCATAATTTGTATAAACTATGCCTTGGAAGCCAGTTAGGCTTTGATAGCCCTTAGTCAGCTGAGGAGTAAAAGCTTATGAAACCAGACCTCTTTGCAAAGGTAAGAGGATGGATGGTATGCAGTGGGATAATGACAGTGTTCCTGGAGAATTTTGAAATGCTGAAGATAGCAAAACGTTGTACATGCAGTTTAGTTTTTTTGGTTATTTTTTAAGTATCCTGCCACAAAAACATACGAGTAACATAGAGGATGCAGCTTGGAGAAACTCCTAGGTAAAGGTTCAAATCCATCTAATGAAGCTGGTTGGTTGGGTTAGTGCATTAACCTCTTACCTCTTGCTTTTCAAAGACAGAAATCATTCAGTCTTCACATTGATACAACCCCGATAGAAGCTGAAAGGAATTTTGCCTGACTAAAACCAGCAGCTGATGGTGTGCTGGAATACTGCAGTCCTGAATGGAAGTGAGGGTCGTGGTCTAAATGTGGCTGTAGTAGGTCTGTGAAAGCTGCAGTTTGGCAGACTTGGACACTCATAAACCTCCAGGGAGTCCCAGGAGTAAACTGTCCAAAGTATTTTTACAAACTCGACATGCTATCACGCAGCCAGAGTCTCGTTCTCTATTGTGATGCCTCCTGCGCTTTTCAAATGGAAGTGCAAAGTGGCTGGGTCTAGTCCCAGCTCCCAGCTGAGAGCATTCCTGTTGTAGCTATCTGTTGATGTAAACACACATAGTAAATTCAGTTCTGGCTAAGAGCGTTCCCCTTGTAAGCACCCTGTCAATGTAAATGTCTAGTGAATTCCTCTGTTTTCTTCACTTTGCTTCCATGCAGAAGGCGATTAGGCAGTGGGTGTTTGTGATCCTCCAATTATTTATACGAAAATGATCCTTCTCCTTTATGCTAGGTGAGGACAGCATGAGAGCCATGAAAATGCTTTTCTGTCTGGAGTGGTTGGAAGCAAGAAGAGGTAAAACAATCTCAAATGTTGAGACAATTTTGATCTTGAAACACTTTTATGGAGGACAAGAGGCGCATGCCCGGCTGTAGGAATTGCACTGGAGGGAATAAGAGACGTCTAGATCAAGAGAGTTAATATTAGTTAATACCTTGGATATTAACTGCTATAGCTGAATTACTGTGCCCTGAAGAATAATTGGGAGGTGCAAAAGCATCAGCACGTTGCAGAAAGGCTTCTTTCACTTGAGATGTGTAGCTCTCAGCTAGTACAAGGTTAAACCAGTTGCACTGTAATCTGCTTTGTGCAACAACAGCTAATTGTACTGAAACAAAATTGATTGTATAAATCTGAGCTCAGTGTTGAAGCTGGAGAATTTCTCTGACAATAACCAACCTGATCTTTCCTGCTTTTTTGTTGCTGTTGATTTATTTCCAATAGGGTGAATTATTCTGTCATCTCGTAAGGCTGTTTTCATTAGATTTTTTTTTTTGAAAGTTGAAATTAGAGCAATTCTCAACCATTACCTATTTTAAGTATTAATTCTCAAATAATTTTGCATTTTTAAGGTCTTGGGGCTAACTAATGAGTGAAGTTTAAATATTATAGTAGCTACTGCAGTGTAATGCCCAAAGCCTGTCAGTGTTGAAGCGGCATTTGCGCAATGCCTCTTAACGTGCTGTAACTTTTGGTCAGCTCTGAAGTGGTCAGGAGTTGGACTAGATCATCATTGTAGGTACCCTCCAACTGAAATACTCTGTTCTATTTTACTCTTGAGATGCCCCATAATTGTTATTATGTTAATGTTACACCATTAAAATGTTAAGGACCTTATCCAGTAACCAAAATAACTGAAAATACCCATGGATCTAAGTGTAGGGTCATGCATCTGCTTTGTATTTGGAAGACAGGTCTGCAGTGTTTTTGATTCATTTAAATAACGTGGGAGCTGTATTTGCTTCCAGCTACTGAGTTCCAAGGAAATGGCTCTGCAACTATTTGATACACAAGTTGCAAGGCTGTGAAATTATGTATGAGTAACTTTAGCTGTGCAGCAGCTGTGTGACTAGAATTATTTGTGTATGTTAACTTTTAGGATGTTGAATATTTGTATTTTTCCAAATAGCTAGTTTCTACTGACTGTTAATGTGAAATTTTGTTGAAAATACTAACTTAATATTCTTCACAACATATAATATAATTTTTGTTTGTCTATGCTAATTATAGTGATCTAGAAGATTTAATCATTGTTATTATATATACATTGTAAGTCAATTTGTGTGTGAATAAACCAAATAATTTTTCTGCGCAAACAGAAATAATCCCACTCAGTGTCAAAACACTTCAGTTCTCATAATCATTTTGTCCTTCCCAACATAATTGTTGATCTCTGTTTTAATCTTTTCATCAATCTGATCTTGTAATTTTTCCAGAATGTAATAGAATCCAAAGTAATTCGCGTGTGCTGAGCAATGAAGTTTGACACAACAGTCTTGCTCTGTGGAAAATTCCTTGTGACAGGGTTTCTTTGTAGTTTATTTAATGCAAATTAAGAACTGTATAAATTAGTGTTTTGGTGGATGTTTGATTTATGTGAGAAAAATATACTTCTGGTAATATTTCTGAGTGAGCAACTACACATTATAGCACCATGTTGTGAAATAAAGTCTTTGTTATCTTGTTTGCAAGAAGCCCCATTTCCTTATGCATAAACCCCTCTTCAAACCAAGTACATAATTCATTTTATTTAAATTGGTTCTCTTGATTTCAGTGGAGTAAAGTACTGCTTAAGTACCACAAGCTGGCAGAATCCAGCTTAAAATAAGTAGGCTGAAAAAGATGAATAAAGACAATTATCACTTGTAGGGTTTGGGAGAAACATCATGAAGTTTTCAAATGCCTAGCTGAAAAAAATAATTCAGATGTTCTGGATCCCAAATGCAGCATGAGAGAAGAAACTGTAGTTACTGATTTTTTGTGATCAAATTTAAATCTGGTCATGTTTTTGGAGAAAGGAAAAATTTTGTCACACAGAAGTCTCATACAGACCTGTAAACTATAGGAGACTTAGTCTTTTGTATACAACGCAAGTCTTTGTGTTGTATATAATCCTCACCTAAAGGACCATCATCTTTAAGGCGCCACTATTAACCACACTTTATTTGCAAGTGATTATCTGTGATTTGAATGTGTGGAATGGGGAAAAAGGGAGAGAAATTCATCTTACCTACTCGGAAGTGAAGCTGTACTGTCACTTTCTGTTCTCCAGCCACTGCCCTTTTTGCCCGAGTGCTAGATTTATCTGCTTTACATGGGAAGTGAAGAGCAAGGGAGGGTTCTGTGGTGATAATGATGCAAAAGTTTGGAAAATACTCCCATGAACACCAGGACAAAATACTCTATACAACTTTCATTTTTCTTTTTCCTTCCTAAAAGAGAAATCACTTCATTGACATGACATACAGTTGCAAGTTCTCTGCGGATATGTTAGCTGATTGTCACATGCAGTTTCAGGCAAATAAGAATTGTTTTTCTTAACTGAATTACACTATAGCATGGCTTGGGTAGGCATCTAATGGCCTTCCTGGTGTAGACTTTGGCAAGGGAAAGAAGTTGGCAAAGCCAAGAGAAGGAAGGGTGCCCGTTCTTATTCTTAGATCAAACATACCTGTTTATTAGTGTTTCAGATAAGAAGTGCCAGCCAGCAGCAGCCTGGAAAGCCAGAAATGGCTAAGCTTCAATTACCTAGGCTGATTTTCAAGTTCTACATGGTTGGGCAGAAGACTGAGATCCCCAAAAGTTTTGGTGAGTCTAATTTCAAGTAACTTCGGTGAGAGTTAGATGCTCAAATATAACGGTTTGCGCCTTAGATTCATCCTACTGCCTTGATCTTAATTTTCTTGTTAGTGGAGTTTCTCTAAGATGTAGCCTGGGGTCTGTGACTACCTGCATGCCGTTCTTCTCTGAAAGGGACTTTGTTGCCTGATTTGGCACCATATTTGATTCCTAGCTTGTAAGTCATTCTTTCACCCCACATCCTCACCTTCTCCTGCATTTCTGTTATCTCCACCCCATTAACCACTTCACCTGTCTCTCTCAACTGCTGATGATTTTTTTTTCCTGATCCATTTAGGTTTCTCCTCCGTCTCCATTAGGTCTCTTTCTTTCTTCTGATAGCTAGCTGCAGTACTAGTCACAGATGGATAAAGATCAGACCTAAAAGAACAAGAGACCCAGAAAGACTACGTACTGATATGCTAAAAAGAAAAACTGTGAACATATTCTGAATTTTCTATAGGAAGCCCAGTGAGACAAGGTGGCTAGCACCAGAAAGGCAGTTCTCAAAGCACTTTGGGGAAAGTGGGGTGGGGAAAGGCTGGGAAATCACGAGTTACACCGGTTAGTGATAGTATTTAAAAGGAGTGAGTATAGGTTTGTAAATGACAAAAGGGGTTTTGAAGTTGCTATCAAGCTGAAAAACAGATTTGTTTTTGTGCTTTATGACAGGATCTGTACAACTCCTGGGCACCAATACAACTATGATGAATGTAAAGTAGTACCCGTACTGCAGAGGAATATATTTCCCAATCTGTTTGAGTGCAGTCAGTCATCTCTAAGAATGAAATGCTGGTGAATTACAGTGAAGTCCTCTGCCTCCTTTAAGCCAGCCTTCTCTGAAGAGCCTGGGCAAGCTGTCTGGCCTTCCCTCAGAGCTCCTGCAGGTGAAATGTGAAATGTCAGTTCACAAAGCAAATGTCACAGAACTCCCCTGAGTTCTGGTTTTGACGGGTGTGATGTGCTGAAGTATCCATACGCATGTATGTTTTGGCAGTAACAGAACAACAGGGATAAAATATGGAAATATAAGGAAAACATTCTGAATCAATTCAGTAAATAAAAAACGCAAATCAAAATAAAACACAAAGCAAAAAAGTTGTTATGGAAGTGTAAGAGTATGTGGGTGAGAATGCCATATGGAACATTGGATTGCAGACAGCCAAATTCGCATCTGACGCGAGTTCTGTGAAAACTTGTGAGGAAATAATTAGTGTGAGAAAGACACTGAAGAACAGTGAAGGCATCAAAGAGGTCATGAAAGCTGCAAACAGGTCTGAAGAACTAGAACTGGGAAGAAAACTAGTCTTGTGTTGAGAATGTAACAAATGTCAGGGTTTATGGTATCTTTATACGTCTCATACTCTTATTTAAATAGATTATGAGCTCAAACATTAACACTTGAACTGACTGTACCCCCAACATGTTTTGCTAAGAGGTGAGTGCTAGCTGGGCTATGCTGCAATTGTTGCATTATTTTGTAGGTAGGCAGAGAGGAGAAAGCAAGAAATTTTATCTGAAATAACCAAACCGAAAAACCAGGCAGCCTGGTATCAGTCAGAAATTACCTTTGTCTATAGCCATATAAGTGCTGAAGAAGAAAGCCAAGAAGATTCCTTCAAATTAAACATTTTCCTCTCTCTATGCTATATGCTAAGCATGTATAATAAGCAAATTAGTGGCCAGATCTTGGTTGTGCTTTTTGCTCACCTCATAGTGATGGGCTTTAAGTTGTTGTTTGACTGTTTCCCTGACTTGGAGATTCTCTGGCCAGCACACTCAGCTGTTCATGATAAGGGACAGAGAAGAGACAGCTCTTCCACGGAAGGCAGATTTTGAGGGCTGGAAAACGAGATACAGTCGGATGATCTTTGCACAAGCAGCAAGTCCCTAGACTAGCCCAGTCCTATGTCAGTCCAGGATTGCAGCAATGGAGAGGATGGAGTAACATATTGATATGGTCTGTGCCATCTCCAGATCTGCTGTGTGCTGGGAATTTGGCTCAGAAAGGTACCCCTTTTCCCCATGCCTCCTTTCCAGGTAGACTGATCTTGACAAGGTAATACCGGAATCCATGGTCCTTTCTCCTTCCTTTGCTTAGTGGCTGAGCCTATACATGTGCAAAATCATACCTATCCAAATCAAGATTGTTATCCTGATGTTACAGTGCTCTGTACTTGTTTGCTGTTTTAAATATAAACACATTGATTCAAACATGCACAGACAAGTGCGCGCGTGTGGAGTGTTAGCCAGTGCTGTTGGGGTTTAACGGCGTTACCTTGGTGAAAACTGTGTCCCTGAGTGGAAGCAGTTAGGTTTTCTCATAGCGAGTACCCTGAGAGAACATTATGTAATGATCCGCACTGACATGTTTGGATGGTTCCTTTACCTTGACTGATTGTTCTTACAGCTCATTTCCCCCCTCCCTTTCTAATCATTTCATTTATTTGCTTGTATAAAGCCCATTAGTTTTGCACTGAAATTCATCTTCTGTATGGATTTGTTCATGTCAGGCATTTTACGGAAGTCTTAATTTAGCCTTTTCTACAGCTGCAGCAGTGAATATTGTAGTTTGACAGCCAGTTATTTCAAACTGAATACAGCACTCCTTGAGTGGTGTTCACAGAGAAATGGAAAAATGCGTAAGGGAGTTTGATAGAAAAGTCTATGTGCTATGCTTTTTACCTGGGCAGAAGATACAAGCTAAACCTGTCTAGGGAAAATATAGAGGGAAGGCATCAGAAAAGAAGTTTGTGCTGTTTTCCTATGACTAAACATTAGTCTGTTTTAGCTGCTGTGCTAAGAAGTCTGTTAGCACCCACAATGTATTTAAAATGGCAGAAAAATCACTTGCTTGAGTACTCGGTGAAATTCAGAGGCAGATATTTTTTAATGGAGAAATTTGAACATGCATTGAAAAAATTATTTCAAAATACTGCAGAAGTTTTTGTGACGTTCATAATGCGTAATGGTGAGCGGGTAATGGATAGACTCAGTATAATTTGAAATAATGTGACAATACACTCGTAATGAGGAAGTTTGAGTTTTTAAATGGCCATTTGATCGGTAAGCACTGGGGGCCATAGACAGGATCCTGTAGCTAAAAGACACCACTTCAACTCCCACATTTGCCAAACCCCAGATCAGATGTGCTTATTCTGGGCTGGTACTCCTGCTAAATTAGACTTTCTAACACTAAGGCATAGCCCATTACCACATACAGCACTCCTTGCAGTGGTGTTACTTGTGGATAGAAACAGAGGAGTTGCCATGGTTGGTACGAGTTGTGGTCCATCTGATTTTTATCCAGCCTTCAAGAGAAAGCAAGGTTAGGTGACTCTGAGAGGTGCTGTGAGAGAACCTCTCCAGAAAGGTGGACTTTTTCTGATCCCTAAGAGTTAGCTGGTAAAAATAGGAGTTAACATATTTCAGTTGTGGGTTTGAAAGTTTTGGTAGCTGGTGTCTTATAGGTTCAGATATAGCCTTAAAATAATCCAACAGCTTGACTATGTGTGTTTAAACTGCAAGATACTGTGCCACTCATGATAAATGATATGGAATCATTCTCTCTGGCCATGCAATTAACAATGGACTTACATTGGTAAGGTTGTCATTGATTTACTTCATAATTCTCAAATGACTGAAAAGGTAGCACAGGATTACATGATGACACCAAGTTGATCGTGTTTTGCTCAGCAGTGAGCAAAGCTTAGCTATCACAGTGAGTAACAATGAATATATATCAGAACACGGTGTCACCCCCCCTTATCTGTTATACCTCAGCAAACAAACTTGTCTGAAATAGGAACGCAAACAGGTGATCCGGGTAAAGGAGTTTAACCAAAAGTATTTCTATATCTTGAAAATGTAAAAAGTGAGTATACTGATACCTAGACATCCCATATAGTTCTAATGAAGGACAGGAAGATGAGAAGGCACTTTTTCATTTTCAAACATGTCAACAGAAGATAGGTTTATTTTGGTCTTGATCTATGTCTCAAACTAAATAAAAATATGAATGTTTTTTTCTGAAACTGGGAGGCTTGTGCAGAAGTATGTAGTCCAACTGCATGAAGATTTATTTGAGTATTCGTCCCCATTAAGCAAAAACCAAAGTGGTCACATACTTAAACTATTGAAAAGAACAGTTAGATCTTTGAAAGTAAAATGCAAGCGAAAGTTTGCTTACTGTGTTTCACCGTATCATCCTCTTACAAGTTTGACTTGATATCTTTATTGGAGTTCAGCTTTTCAGTTATCTGTATGTGTGCTTGAACTCCGTTGTCTTACAGGATTGCTCCTAACCAGTGACACATGGTGTTTTAGGGTTCTGAAAAAGCAAAATGTGGCAACTGCTTAAACACAAAGTTTCCATGTCTGATGATGAGGTCAAATATGAATTGTCTCACTTTAGCCTTACTGGTATTTTCAATGTAGGAACTCAATAAATTGTTTAGACAGGTTTAACGAGGTTAATAGACTTACAACATACTTCAAGACTGTAGCAATTGAACAAGGAAAACAAGAACTAACTTCTACAGACTGTTAATGGAGGCTGACATGGAGCCATATGCATGTGTTGAGACTCAGTGGAATAGAAGTATCAATGACATGAAAATAGCAAGTATGGCTAGTAAAGCAAGGACACTTGCATTTATAATACCTATAGTATACTAGTAGTTCAAAATTCTGTGCTGAAGTATTTATTTCCAATAAAATTGAAATACTTTTTTGAAAGACAAGATAAAAAATAATTAAGATGGAAGTATGAGGATAATAACATTAGTATGGTTAACTGGAAACACTTTTTTCCTCAACATTAGAGCACCTGCAAGGCCCACTGGACAGCGTAATGTTTTGAGTGACCCAGGCTATGCTAATCATCTGCATCTTTGTGAGGAGTCTGTTAACACAGCATTAACCACCCAGTGGTGAGCAGTACGATGGGTTTGGGCTTGTCCTGTGACACGTGTTCTCAGCCATGCCTTCCTATCCCAAGATTTAGCACTGAGCATTGGCCAGGAATTCCTTTGTCTTGGGGAAAAAAATTGCATTGGGATAGTGCAAAGAAGTTTGACATGTTCTAGTATATTTAACCATGTAGATACTTTCTGTTGCATGTTAATATTGATATTATTAATTTTATCGACATAAAAATAATCCATCAGAAATAAGTAATAGTCACTGAATGTGTCCTAGTAAAATGAAAAAAAATAATGGAAAAGGTTTCGACCTTACTGATTCTAATATATAGGGATTTAGTGCCTACTGAAGACAGATATGTTGACCATAAACTACAAGGAAAATTACCAGATCAGCCGTGTGTCAGGAATGCGTTGTAAAGATTTCTTCAAGCAGGTTAAATGAGGGAGTCTAAATAAAAGCCTTTACCTCAAGAAATTTCCCACTACAGGAAGAGTTAGAGAGTTGTGTGATGAAAGGACAAGAAGAGTCTAATTATTCTAGCATCCACAGAGTTCTCTAGCATTTCTTTTATTCAGGGTTTATTAAGGCAACCTAGAATTGCATTGGTTTTAAATGTATTTGTGCATTGTTGAATTTTGTTTTTAAATGGAAGTGTATAGCTTAAAGTCTTGTTATTGTTATGGTTGAAATATATTTGCAGCATATTAGAACTAAACCGTTTCTCTCATGCTAGGTTTTTTTCACATTTTTGAAGCACCTCTTCAAAATTTCTCCTCCATGCTGTTTAGAAAAAAACTATGACCTGATAACATGAATGTGTTTTGAATATTGTTCTCAGCTAGCCCAGGAGTTGGGTATATTCTGGTTTTTTTTGTCACTGTGTTTCCTCCCAACCCCTGTTCTGTCTGTCCTTTTGTTATACCTTCCTTTTATCCTGTTTAGCTTGTATGCTGTTGGAGGAAAGCCTGCTAAATAATGCTTCTACAGTATGTAATACTGACGATCCTGGTTCAGCTGGATTCTCACCATTACCACAATATAAATATTAACAACTTGTGCCCACTGATGGTAGTGCCAAGGGTGAGTGTGGCTCTCGTCTGATGTGGGGAGGCTGCACGCCGCAGAGCAGCAGAATGACACGTGTTGCGGCACGGCCGGGAAGGAGGGACTGCGTGGTTTAGTATTTAATGGGCACCAGCTCACAGGGTCAGACAAAGCATTTGGATTCTCCTGATTTTGCTGGAAAAAAGACATCTGTAGCAGTTGCGTAAATGTTTCTTTCTTCTTTAACAGAAGAAGGTACTCGAGAGAACTTTCCTGTTTATAACATCTATAAATATGAGACGGGGTGTTTGGATTTGCTGTAGAAGTTTGTTAGATAGTGACTAGCAGTAGAACGCTGTTCTCTTTGCATCTGTGTCCTGCGGGGTGGTTTTGGACCTTGTCATGCCAGCTCGGGGAAGATGCGATGCTCGCGCTGTGATGTGAGGGATCTCAAACTGGGGTGCAGCCTGGATCTTTCACCTGTGTGCTGCTCTGCAACTTGGATTTTTCACAGATTTAAAAATTTTATTTCTCTGATTCCAACGTAGCTAATGCATTCAGAAAGATGATATCGTATTAATTAACAAGAAGTGTTTGACAAGCTGTGTTCTTTCCCAGGGTGGAAGTGTGAAGAGCAAGGAACATAAATCAGTAGCGTCAAACCTTTTGCAGTGCGGACTCTGAGATATGAACTGGCTAGTGATGGGGCAGACAAGAGTCTGATTTTTATTGTAAGCAAACTAAAGCCATCTCTGCATTCTCCATGAATGTCAGTTCAAGAGGAAGGGAACTACATTTAGTGCTGTTCTTGGCAATGTTTGTTCTTAACACCTGGTCAGCTGGCCTGTGAATAGGTATGAGCAATGGCAGCCCAGCAAGAGAAGTAAACAGCTGGAGCGATGGCCTCTTCCATCTCTGGTTATTGCTGATGATGCTTCCCTCCTGTGTGATTTTTCCCATGATTTAATTTTTTTGTGCGTTGCATAGGGAAGGAGCACACTGGGCCAGGAATCAGCTTCTGGGAGAATTTATTTTCTTACTGTTCATGCTTCTGCAATATGATGGCGTTGGCAAGGAAGACTTTTCTTCTCTAACTATCCACCATATGATATGGTTGAAACAGATACTTTGCACTGCATGTTTCAGAATTTTGCTCTTTTTAGGGTAGGGATATGCCTGCTGGGGCAATTTATGAAGAGCTTTGCAGCGATGAAGTTGTGCTTCAATTCAGAAGCGTTCTGACGTAACAGCTGAGGGTGGGAGATTCTGGTGGTCCGGACGAAGCGAGCAGACTTGTTTGACTGGCAGCGCTGCATTGCGTTTTCCTCCTTGTACAACAAGGATGAGATTTGCAAAAGCCTGAAGCAGTCCTGACACTTCTCATTGTTTTTTAGGGGACTGTGTGTTACACATCTCACTTGTGACTTTGGAAGTTTGTTGAATTGCCTCACTTTCTTAAGCTAAATTGAATCATTCCTCAACTCCAGCTTCGGTACAGTGGGTTCTTGCCTGAATCTTGGGGTTGTTAGTGATAGACATGGTAAACCGCAGTAAATTTTCATTTCATAATATAAATAAATATAGAACTTCCATTATTTAAAGTGCTGTGAAAAAAATATCTGAAGCATATGTAAAGTCTCATTATGAAAATTTATGTGACTTTATGTGAATTATGCCTAAGTAAATACACCGATACATTTTAAAAATTCACTTGGAATTATCTGAATAGATGATAATGTAACAGCTTTGCTGCTGAAGTTTTAAGAAATATCAATCATGAAAGAGGTGGAAGTCCTTCACTGTTTAACCAGGACTGAATTTTTTTGAATGGCTGAGCCTACTTTTGCTGTTTGTAGTCTTTTCTGGGGGATTAGAAAGAATTTTCTCTCGATTGAATAAATCAAATGAGTAAGCTTAGAAGCTGAAGATCAGATTACAAAAACAAGTTTCTTTTCTGGTGCGTGAATGAAGATATAGTGTGTGGGGGTTTTTTGTTTTTTTTTATAACTCTGGACTCTTGAATGAGACAGCGACTGGACACAGACCATTATCATAGTCCAGTTTATTACAAGATATTAATTTCTGTGTAGAGTGAGCTATTTTAAAATTCAAGAAATGTTAGGGTAAACTAGATTTTTGCCCCACAGAATCCACTTGACTTAGGATAGTTTAATTAAAAATAAACCCAAAATTTTTGTGCAGGTTTTGCAATCCCTATATCAATTTGCTGTTTTCATCCAAAACCAACATGATAAAACCATAACATATAAAAGGGTAATCATCATTAATGTCAAGCAGCAACTCTATTACTAATTAAGAATCTGAGTAAGTTACATTACTATTTAAATGACTGTATATCCTTGTATGCTATAACTTGTTTTTTGTTTGTTTTTAAAGTAATATAAGAAAAAACACATATGATCAGCTCTATAATGCAGCTTTCATCTGTGGAAACACTAATTAGATTAAGATAATATAATATAAGAAAAATGGAGCAATATTAGAAGCCTACAAGGAACAGAAGTTATCTGATCTTTCTCACAAAGAATTATTCATTAGATATTCCATGAAATCATCAGGCAACAATTTTCAAGCAGTCATGAAAACATTGTTTGGGTTTTTTGATTTTTCTTTTCTGCATCCGTGTTGTAAGATTATGGACCTCACTGACTCGGGATATGTGGAAGCCAAAAAGGAGCAGGACGTGTTGGGAGAAGGAACAAGAATGTGTTGCCGGTGTCAGTTTAGATGCAGCCTCTAACTTGTTGAGTCCATGGATATCCGCTTGCTGAAACATATGAGGAGAGTAGTCATGCCGTGCTTGCTCCCGATGTCTCCTATACTTTTCAACAGGCATCTGTTGTTGGACACTGATCATACTGGTTTTCCCCATTGGGATAGATGCAAGCTGCACCTTAGCAAACAAATCCCCTTCCTCTCTCTCTTTGTGTCTTATTAACAAAAATAAAAAGAGGAGGCTTGAAGATTAATTAAAAATGTGGAAAGAGGGAACTGGAGAAGTGGGGCAGGATGGACAGATATTTGGACAGAGCACCCCTGCTGCTCTCTGGAGGCATCGGAGGATCTGGGTAACGTTGCCCTGTAGTGCTCTACTCATGGACATGACGAAATAGAGGGACTCAATCCTTCCTCCTTCAGCAGTTCTTCTCCTAGATACTCCCACAGTGTGATGGGACCTCAGATGGGGAGGGGATTTATAAAAGGGTGAGGGGAAAAGCACAGCCAGTATGTTGAGAGAGTGTGGAGGACCTGGCCAAGAGGCTTCAGCCTGGTGCGTCTGAAGCACACGTGCACCAAGGGCTCACTTTGACTGCTGAAGGGGCTGCTCTCGGAGCTCCCATCACCTGTGATGTGAATGTGCTGGGGCAGCTGCCCATGGAGGGGCTCTTCAGTTCCTTTCCCCCGTGGCTGTGGAGTGGTGTGTGCTGGCCCACTCCAGTGCCACACGGGCCGCCTCCTGACGCCGAGACATCAGTTCATGTTTGGGTGGGACAGGAGAAAAAAGACATGGTGTGAGCAGAGCACAACCACACAGAGGTGTTTCCACAGAGCCGTTCAGAGGGAGCTGCCTAGAGCTCACACGACCTAGTGAGGAGGAGTGTGGGTGATGTCCGGGCAGACTCACAGGGCACAGGTAGATGTTGCTGCTAGGGCTGGGTGTGACAACAGTTGAGGAGAATTTGCCTGTCTTCAGGTGTCTTGAGATAGAGAAGACGATTGCGAGATTCAGGGCGGTGCTGGTCTCCTGAAGACGGCAGTGGGGGATGCTGCAGGTGGGATGCCCTTTCAGACTCTGGACTCGCCCCTTGTGACAGTCTTGGTTATTTAAAACCATAGTCTTCTGCTTCCTGGTTAAACTGGAATCAAATGACTTAAAGGCATTTTGTTTCTGTTGATTACTGATCCCTACATGTTAATGCCTGATCTTCCATGGGTGAAAATTACTGGATTTGAGAGTCAACAGTGAAATCCAAGGAAAATCAGATTTTGCTTGCCTACCTTCTAAGCTTCATAACCAGTCCATCTCAAAAATAAATCTGTTCAGGATTTCTTTTATTTTCTGCTTCTTTTTTTTGTGGTTTGTTTTTATCTTGCTCTCAGCATAAGAATGTTAAGGAAGACCAAGGCTGGTTGGTTTGGTTGAAGGACCCTCTGAAGTACTGCGAGAATTTGTTCACTGAGAGATTGTACCATCTGTTGTCACAAGTTTATATTAAACAGGCTTAAGCAGAAAGGAAAAATAAAGAAAGAATTTTAAATAACCTGACAGCATCCTTTCTCTATAATGAGAAGCTGCAGAAGTTGAAAGCCACTGTGCTTTATTCTATCATGGTTTCATGCTCTCATTATTTTTCAGTTATCCGGCAAAACGTGAGGAATCTAGAGCTATATTTAATGTAAGTGAGGAGAAACACCCTCCATGTTCTTTTATTGAACACCTCCTTCTAAGCAGCCTTCATTCTTCGTAAAGAAGGAGTAAAAGACGCCAGCATCTTTTTGTTTGCTTTCTGCCATGTTAGTCACCTCTCTGCCAGTTTCTTTTTGTCAGTGCCTGAAAATGTCTCCCTTTCAGGCTAAATTGTGCAGGTGATTTCCCCCTTCCCTCCCTCCCCCAGTGAGAGTGGTTCTATGGGTAAGTGCAGCTAGATTTCAGTGCTGACTTAAAGGTCAAATACCTTATTTCATTCTGGCTTTGTTTGGAATTTCGAGATGCTGCCCATTTGGTTTGTTGGCTAAAGCAGCAAACTCGGAGGTGACCTCTGTTTGGACACATCACTGCAATGCTTTGTAAACAGTGAGGAAAGTTTGGGTTCTGCTGAACGGAGTGTTACAGTTTGGATACAAAAGATCAAAATTTGTGATTGTTTAAATATATTTAACTATGTGGCTCATCTTCAGTTTTTCCATACTGCTTAAATATAAATTGTAGACATTATTTGATTTAAGAATAAAAGAAAAAATGCAATAGAACAGAATCACAGAATCACAGAATAGTAGGGGTTGGA
>Ga0181612_164339_pt1 | contig 18120 bp, 14 predicted proteins | sample HoacroProtozoa21_FD_119630 | JGI IMG/M metagenome (GOLD analysis project Ga0181612, IMG submission 119630) | Hoatzin crop microbial communities from Cojedes, Venezuel. Combined Assembly of Gp0051906, Gp0051904, Gp0051908
ACCCCCCTGGGGTCGCTGTGGGGGTGGCGGCGGCGGCCCCCCCCAGCCACTAGAGACAAAAAAAAAAAAAAGAGAAGTTGTTGGACAAAGAAGCATTTGAGTGACAAGTAGAGGTGTAGAAGCTGTCTAGATCCCCGTTTCCTGATTTGCGGAAAAGGCCCTAGTGATTGAACAGGTGCACTTTGGCTTTGCTTCAGGTCCCTTGACTGGAACACCCTTCCCCAAGCATCTGGCTTGCAATAGTCAATATGTTTCTCTTTAAAAAAAACCAAACACGACCACCACCCCCCAAAAAAAAACCCACTAAAAAAACCCAAAACTGAAGTAAAATCTGGTCAACAAACTGGGTTTATGCCTTAGATTTTGCAAGCAGATGATGTTTCCTGATTTTATTTCACTATGAGCCCTTTAAGAAACATTCGGCAAGACTCGAGACCTGGTTATGGTGAGATCTCTGGTATCTTGTGTTTCTTACTAGCTCCTCCGTTGCTGGTCTCTGGGGAGCAAAGGGTCAACGTGGCTAAAGCAAAAGTTAAGCAGAACTATGGGCAGCTGGAGAAGGAGTTCCAGAAGCAAAAGGCAGAGATGAAATCAAATGACACATCAACCAAGATGGATGTTTCCAATATCCACATCAAAGAGGAGCCTGTGAGTGATGAGGAGCCAATGGATACCTCCGCTTATGAGGGGATGAACAACGGCATTGTCAATGGCCTCCATGCAGAGGAGGACTCCATGGACTCTTTAAACGGCCACTTGCCTGGAGGCTGCATTGACCGGGTGGCCCAAGAACTGAAGGCATTTGTGTCGTCAACATTTAGGAAACAATTTGTGCTCACCCTGAGTGAGCTTAAACGGTTATTTAACCTTCACTTAGCCAGTCTGCCTCCAGGACATACATTGTTCAGTGGCATTTCAGACAAAATGTTACAGGACATGGTGCTGGACACTGGCTGCAAACAGATTTTGGTGCCTGTAAGTATGTTTCTCCCTTGGTGTGCTCTGGGGAGGAGGGGGGGAAAAGTGAAATATGCCTGAGCTGTGAAATGGTGTCCTGTGCCGGCGGACTGGAAGAACAGATGTGCTCTGAGTAACTGTCCAGGACTGGATGCGCTGAAGCTGCTGGACGTTTGTCTGGTGTCCTGCTCCTGGCAGGCCCTGCGCTCTGCTGTCTTTGTGGTATGCTGCATAGCTTAGTCGTCTTTGGGGCTCTGTTCCCATGTCCAGGCTGTTGGGCTGCAGTGACTCGCTGTGCCAGTTTGGTCCTGTGTAGATGATCTAAGGCAGTCCCAGATTCCCATCAGCTCTCCTGGACTTGCACAAACTCCTTCTCCTCGGGACAGGGATGCAGCTGGGGGAGGAAAGGTGGCATTGACAGCCTGGGAGAGGCGAGGCACACCCAGCAGAGCTCTCTGGGAAGCGACAAACCGTATCTGCAGCAGGTTTCTCGGGTCAGTCCTTTTACTTCTAGACTGTGCAGAGGTGTCTTTGTTTCTTTGTCTTTATGGAAATGACGTGTGTGATTGCGTGAGACAGCCAGATTTGTGTGACAGTAGGTTGCTTAGGAAAGGAAAAGGAATTTGGCATCATGGGAAAGAGCCTAGAAGGAAATTAATTTTACAAGACATCTGGCAGTGCTGATTGGGTTGCAAGCAGAAAGAGCTTGAGAGTCAGCTGCCTTTGGGGAGAGAGGAAAAGAGACGTGTGAACTGCTCGGAAGAGCAGACAAGGCAGAAAGAGAAGGAGGCAGGCGGGCTGACGAGAGAGAGCCTGGAGCATGGGAGTCGAAACTTGGCTAAGGCATAAGGGTTGCTATGGGAGGGCAGAAATAACATGTTCAGTCGTGTGCAAAGTACGTGCTGTGGCACCTGGGAACCGAGTAACAGGTTTGAAATGCCACTAGGGAGACCACCGGTTTCGGTACTTTCTGCTTTCTCTCTTGGCAGCTTCCGAGTCCTGGGGTGATGTTTGCCCGGAACAGCCTATTGCTGGCTAGGCTCCGCTTTGTACGCGGTGCAAGGTGTGCATTTGCCATGCTGGTGGTAAACAGCTGTCATTGCTGCGCCATTACTTGGACTGGGACTTGTTTGCTTTGGAAATTTGAGGATTTGGGAAATTATTCCATCCAGTTGTTGCTTAAAGGCTATGAGGAGTGAAAGTGGGATAGGTTTTTTCAAAAAAAAACAACCAGAATGAAATGTTCTTGAAGAGAGGTGCTTGGGAACTTGCTTCTGCCTGGAAAACCCTGTCACAGGAGACCTGCAGAGGTGTAGAAGTGGTCACTGGAATATCTCTTGCTGGAGGTCTGCTGTAAGCTTAAGTTCTGCTGACCCAGAATTTACTGCAAAACTTGAGATCTTGTACAGGATCCTGTATAAGCCTGTAGTGTTATCAGCAATGTAAATCGGTACCCCCAAGCCTCCCCCCGATGCTCTGTGCAGATGGCAAAGGTGCCGGCGCTGGTTTTACTCTGCATGGGCTCATACACTTTGGTATTTCTTGATTGTTCCCCAGGACAATTTTGTCAGAACCCAGCAAGGACGCCTGAGCTCAGGGAAAGCCTGGAGGGTTATTTAGCGTGGGATTTCACAGTTGCTCATTAGTTTTCTGTAATTGAAAGTGCTTTGGTGATAAAAATCAATGATCTGAGGTAATTAAAATGGTGTTCCATGGCGGGTGAAGACACTCTTGGCTTGCCTGCTGCCCTATTACAGAAAACATGTTGCTGAAAACGGCAGTTGAAACCTTACCAGGGGAATGGAGGATTTATTATAAAGCTGACCGACTGCACCCAGGGTGTATAGCGCTTGTGGGAGCCAGCAGCGATGAGGCCGTGGGGATGCCTGCAGGGTGCTGTGCTTGCCTGTGCTTTGCACCATCCTCAGGCGGGAGGGAAAAGCACGCACAGAGAAATAGCAAATCCTGGGCAGATGCACCCCGGTGCGAGGGCTGCCGCTGCCACCGGAGAGCGGGCCAGCAGAGCACCCTCGGCAGGCGCAGGGGCTGCGCGGGTGTCCCAAGCTCGCGCAGGCTGAGCCGGCGTCCAGCCCCACGGGACGTGTTTGCGCAGGAATCTCACTCCTCAGGGTCTGCACCCGTTTCCTGCAGACGGGAGGGCATGCGTGGGGGTGGCTGGCTCCCGCTGGCTCCCTTCCCGTGGTCCATGGAGTGGCAAGGTCCCGCTCAAATCTTGAAGATATTTTTGAGGCATCAGGAAATGATGTAACCGTTGCCAGCGTCCTGCCAGGCTGGGGTAACAGGAGAGGAATGCAGCCCTGTGCTCACCGTGAGTGAGCCTTTTGGGCTAGTGCTGATGCCAGGCTCCTGGAGAGGTAAGCTCAGCGGTTTACCTCTAGGATTATTCCAGCTGGTAAGTGTTTTCTGGCAGACGGTTCTGGCAGACGGAGCCCCTTTCAGTCTGCTTTAGCTGTAATGCAAGGCTGCCTGGCAGGGGCTATTTTTAGGGTGTGCTCAGTGCTTGGGCGAGATGTGTCCAAAGCCAAGGGCTCCTCCCCGAGAGCTTCCATTTTAACGTGGCAGCCCTGGGGACCCCAGGGCAGCAGTTCATCTCCTAAAAGCCCTGCACTAGCCCTGGGGGCTTAGAGCAGGCAGGGGCACAGGGCAAATATTTTAAAGGAGGATTTTAAGGCAGTGGAGAGCTGTTTCAGGGTAAGGCTGGAGAGATGAAGATAACAAACATAAAAAGTCCAAGGGACAGCGGATGGCAAGACAGTACAGCTGTTTGGCCAGAGCAGCGTGTCTCCCTGAGGAGTCGCTGACGGCATTTTCCGCTCCGGTGGACAGGCTGTGTGACGGCAGCAAGCGAGCAGGGTGCTGTGGGCAGCAGTGTTTGCGACAGTTTACAGGGTAAGGCTGGACAGGAGGAGGAGATTCTGTGGGTTTTTGTTCCTGAATATGTATTGTGCTGGTGTGGACGCTGTTTCCTCACCGAATGGCCAGATAAACACAGCTGCATTTCAGCCATGTGGCTGAGGCAGGAGGAGTTTGCACTCCGCGTCTGTGTTGAGTGATGTTCTCAGAGCAGTGCAGCTTGTGGCTGGGTGCTCCTGGTACCCTGCGGTCTGCCTTTCCTGCTGCAGCTTTTTTCTGGAGGGAAGCTGAAATATTTGATTTTTATCTGTGCTGAAACCATACAGGAGATGTTATTCCTCAAAAGCGAGTGTCCTTACGAGAAGAGAACTATGTCAGGAGTCGTGAGCCTAATAAACCTGAAACCTGGCTTTAAACCAAGTGTAAAACCTTGTTCCATCCCAGCCATTTGGACCAAAGTGAGAGCCAAAGCTGCTAATCCCACCAGGCAGCTCCCACTGGCCGGAACTCTTCCTCTTTACAGTGAGATCAGAGGCAAAGTGTGAAAGGAAGGGCTGATCTTTCGCTCTGCGATGCACAAGTCTTTTGGCGTGGTGTGAGGGAGGCTGGGAAGAAAGGTTTGGTTTATACCAGCAGCCTGGATTGAGGGATACTGGAACAATGAGGACTGGCTTTTTAGCTTTTCATAGATGATTGATTTAGGTTGTCTGGGCGGTTAGCAAGGAATAAAGAGGCACGTCAGGAGTGAAGGCATATTCCAGCGTTGCTTGTTAGTCACTGCTCCAAGGGGAAATGTTAAGGCAAAAGGATGGTATTTTGTTTTCTTATGAGTTTGGGGAATGGAGGGAGGCAGTTGTGGTCCTTCCTGTGTACAGGGGTGCGAGGCCTCTGCCTCAGAAAAAACAAATGTATTTCTCTAGCTTGGCACATGGAGGGGGGGGGGAGAAAAACAACCAAACAAAACAACTTCATTTTTGGAGCCTGAAATGAGCAAGTGTCTGGTTCATTGTCCATCAGCTTTCAGTCATGTGGAGTCCTGTAGTCTGCCCCAAAACAGAGGTGTCAAATACAGAAGCAGCACAGTGCTTGTCAGTAATGCTGGCTTGGGATTAGTGAAACAGGTAAATACAGGGTGGAATCTGAATCTCTAAAACCTGCCACTGTAAATGTAGAAACCTCCAGAAAGACCCTGCAGCACGTTTGGTGCTCTCAGTTGAATACTGCTTTGGATGGTATGAGAAGCAAACACTACTGACCGGAAAAATTTAGACATCTTGCCATGAGGTAACGGCTAAGGTCCAAGCCCTGACATTGTTCTGGTATGTGGTGACTGACTCTCCATCAGTGGGACGCTGTCTCCATGCGGAATTCATGGGATCCCAGTATACCCAGCAGTTCCCTTTTAAAGCTCTGAAACGGCTGGTGGTGTGCCAAACATGGCACCAGCCCCGTGGCACGGCTGTGGGTTACCCCACTGTGACCAGACGTGTCAGTCAAGCATGGCTGGGGCATGTCAAGGCACACATCGGGGTGCCATGGTGCTCGTCCCATTCCCTGGGCTGTGGTTAGCCCCTCGTTAACTCGGGGTCTGTGTGCCACAGGATCACCTGGCAGGACAGGCTCGATGCAGGTCATGTTTCTGTTGATGTTACCAGGGCCTTCGCGGGGTGTCTGCCCCGTGGCAGCAGGACGGGCCGTGGCTGAGTGGGCACAGGGGCTGCCAGTGCAAAGTTACCCTTTGAGCGTGGAAGGGGAGAGAAGCTTCTGTTGTTTCAACAGTGCTCATTACATGGCAACAACGTTTCTGAGTCAGTAATAGGTGTCCAGGGATACTGTATCATAGAATCATTAAGCAGAACTCATTAAATAGATGGTTATTTTTAACAGCCTCTTGTTCTCAGTTTCCTCCGCAGACTGCTGCTTCACCAGATGAACTAAAGGTCTATGCACTTTGGGAAGCCGGTGACACTTATGATCAGGTAAAGGTGAAAATAAGTGACATTCCCAAAGATAGGTTTACTGAGCATTTGGCATCGTTTGAATTTGTGTTTCTGGAACTGGTGCAGCAGGTAGTTTTCCCTCTTTCCCTATTGAAGTGCCCAGTTTTCAGTACCAACCTATTTCCAGCTGAGCGGAAGCTCTTGGCTCGTGGGGTGGTCATTGCTGTGTCTGGACAAAGCGGCGTGGACAGAAGCAACGTAATATGTGGGTAGTCCTTGTCAGTGACTAGCTCGGTGGAATACAAGTAACTTTGAACCTGTGAGGAAAAAGGGTTCTGCAATGCAGGCCTTGCACCAGGATCCAGTCCAGTTTTTTTTTTTTCTTTTTTACTGGTAGTACAACATTAACCAGAGATTAAATGATGTTATTACCTGATGTATCTGTTTGTACTTAGGATAGGAAACGATTACAGCACATGTGAGCATCTCCTGAGTTTTAATTGCTATCAAAGTAAATGAAGTGAAAGGGAAGGTGTCTGACAAAATGTGGATGGACAATGTAACTTCTGTGTCCATGATTGAAATAAATTTTTATAGGGAAGACCCAAGCAGTATCCAGCCTCCTGGCTGGCGCAGACCACGTGAACTCCCGTGGAAGCATTTGAGATGAGTGTGTTGCAGCCCCTTCTTCGGCCTGCTCTTGTACCTCTGGAGGTGCCCCAGGGCACAGGACAGGCGCAGGTCTGGCCATGGGCTACGGAGATATCCCTGCGGAGCCCTCAGGCAAGGGCACTGCTTGGGAGGGGGTGTGTATGGGGAGGGTTCAGGGTTATGAAGCAAGAATCCTCTAGTGTAGGTCAGCGAGTGTCTTGCACAGACTAAGGCACATGCAGTTTTGATACATAGAAAGATAATTCTTTCTGTATTTATTTATGATACTTTCAAAGCATCGCCAAGTTTTGCTTGAAATCTTTTCGAAAAATTATCGAGTGCGCAGGAATGTCATCCAGAGTCAGTTGAGTCAAGAATGTGGAGCAGATCTAAACAAGCAGGAGGTGGACAGAGTGTTAAAGGTAAGTTTCTGTTCCATTGTGGGTTTGATCCAATTAATGCATGAATTTTTAATGCTTGGTTTGAGCAAAGGATTGTATTTTACCTTGAACTGACAAATGATAAGGATGCTAGAACAAGTGTTGTTGGAATGCGGACAAAGCCTGGGTTTCAGCTTATTTTTTTAAAAAATACACTTGTCTCATTCTACCATCTTTCCCTCCAAGGTGCAGTGATTTTGACTCATGCGTTATTTTGTATTATTGCAACAAATCTTGTCATCCTGGACCCGCAGAGAATAGTGTGTAGTAAATGTGATACTTCAGAGTTATTTTTAAATCATGTGGAGTTAAACATTGAGGAGGTGTGAGGGTTCTGCAGAGTGTGCTGAGCACGCCAGCTGACTGCTGTTGGTTGGTGCTGAAGAGCACGAGGGCTGCTTATTCCGAAGGAAACGCATTTCATTCTGTAGTAGGACGTGCAGCAGTGTACGGAGCAAAACCCGAGCCAAAACAAGCAGGCGAAGCCCTAGTGAACACATTTCATTGTGAATGTTTATTTGAATCCTTTCATCTCTGCCTTTGAAGGTGTGCCATTTACTTGCCAAAGAAGTTTAAGGTATAAAGTATGGACCACACAGGCCATGATTGACAAGTTTTAAATGCGATGCAGGATGGCCAAGTAGAAAGTTGCCAACTAATGTAATACTTTATTCATTGTTGCTGGGCCTTTGCTTACTGTCACCCACTTCAATAAGTCAAGTGCTGAAGTACTTTATTACATCGGGATCTGGAAACCAAGTAATAGCCCATGTGAAAAATTACAGATCTGTTGCTGCGATAATAAGCAAACTGGTCTTGCTGGAAAGAACCTGGTTGTCCTGGCATCACAATAAGCTCAGACATTCCTGCTGCCAGACAGCATTTCATGTGGCTTGCCCCTGCCGGGAGGTGTGTGAGCTTTGTGAGCGGCTGGATGAGCTCAGGTATCAGCTCTCCTGGAACATCTAGACAATGTGCTAGCATTAGATTTTCATGATGCTGTTGCTGTTTAACAGGTAACCTATTTCTGGAAAAAATACCGACCCCTAAAAAAATGGTTACTGTTTTTATGTAAGTCACTAAGTCATTGTGCAACCAGCCCTGTGGTGCATTCAAGGCGAAGCAGCCTGACACATTTGTCACAGAAGTATGTGAAATTATCTTTGTTTCTGAAATAAAATTTAGAATTATGGCTGAATGGAATAGGAAGATTCTCTGGCTTCTTTAAGCCACAAGAGATTCGATTCGTCTTTGAAGGAAATTTTTTGACTCCTATTTCCCCATCTGCATGTGCTCCTTTCTTATACACAGAAAAACAGACTGGCAGGGTTTGTATTTTTGCCTCTGCAGATCAAGTCTGCAAACTCTCTTTCTAGCATCCACACTTAATTTCTTATTTGCTTTTGCAATGTGTGAGTCCCAAGACTTCAGGAAAAAAGATACCTTTTCCCTTTAAGCTCCACTGCATCAGTTCTGTAGCAGGATTTACTCAAGCCTGTGCTGAATTTCCCAAATGGGAGGGTGGGAGCAAAAGAAAGAGAAGCCATTAGCTCAGAACTCGAGAGACAGTGCTCAGAAATAAGACGATGAGCCACAAGCAAACCCACTTACTGACCCCTTACTGCACTGTGGTGCTTACCTGCTGTAAGCGTGGCAGACGTGTGGTTGGAACACCACAGCGCGCTCCCAAGGTTTGACAGTTCGCTGTCATACAACGTTGTTTCTTACAAGGCTTCACATCTGGTGACTGCCTTCGCGCTCCAGCCCATTCCTGCTGCTTGCTTCAGTCTCTGCCTGAGCTTCAGCCTGTGTCCACCCCTTCGTTCCCTTGGCCTCCCCCTCCCCACAGCCTCTCCAGCTTCTGCACGATCCCCATCTTCTCCCCACAAAAGCCCCATGTCTTGCTGCCATCACATTTCTTGTCCTCTTGTGGCCTCTCAACCTCCCCTCCCTTGTGTTTGTCATCTATCTTTGAGCCGTGTGGTCCTCAGGGTGGAGGCAGCCCGCTCCTCTGCACTCATGCTCTCATGCACTGGAGAGGAGACTTCTGATCGCGTTGTCCCGAAGCCAGGTGATGGTTCCCAAGGCCTTACAGACTTTCCCATTCTCCCCAGGACTGCTGCGTGAGCTACGGCGGAATGTGGTATCTTAAGGGGACGGTGCAGTCTTGACAGCGGTGGTAGCACTTTCAAGGGATCTCCAGGCCGAAAGAGGAAACCTGTGGCGGGCGGCACAGGCAGAGTGAAGCCGTGGCCTCGGGAGTGTGGGGCAGGACCTGACCCACTTCGGTGCACGTGGGCATTGCAGACAGCCGCTGTCCTCCCACCACACTCACATGCGCTTGCATGGCCGCCCAGGCGCAGGAGCAGCGGGGAAGAGAACACACGACCCTCTCTGCAGCTCCGTTAATCTGGGATTTCTAATGTATTTTGATTCTCATTCTGTTTCGTTATAAAAAAATAAAACCATATACTGACAGAGACATGATGGGAAATCATGGTCTAATACTTTATTTTTTAAGTAATGCCAATAAATTAAACTTTTTTACAAACATCCCATTTTTTGTTAAATACCCAGGTGCTCATACTTTAGTCTGAGCAGTGTAATAGCCCTTGTACAAGGAGAAGATAATCATGTTCATGGAAACGTCAGGGGAGGGGGAACAAAATCAGTGTCTGTGAACTCTGTACCACATTGCAGTTGTTCTCACCTGTTGTCTGTGAAACGAGCTGTTCGGAAAAGCACCTGCATCCGAAACAGATGCAGAACAACCACTGTGTTTCTTGTATTGGTGTGGGGTTTGGTTGAGGGGTTTTGTGCATTACTGTACGCAATTACAGCAAGGTAAGTAACCGAGTGCACCCTCTGGAAGGCATCCAGCTGTAGTCACCACATAGCAACAATGTAAAACCTCTATTTTGTGTAATTTTTAAAATAAAATTTTATCTCAAAGGTCAATTCTACCCTGCCTCGTATTTGCCTAAGAAGAAATGGAAGCTGTACCTGCCCTGTTTATAGCCTGGAGACTTACAGAGGAAGGAGAGGTCAGGAACATTTTAGCAGAGGCGAGAGGTAGACAGTAACCTGCTTTACCTCGCTCCGCTTGCATCGCGTTCCTCGGGGGGCACCCTGGGGAGCTGCACAAGGTACAGTAACCCATCCTTCTGTTACAGGCTCACCCTGGAATAAGATAAGGAGCATCCTACGGTGAGCATGGTAGAACGTGGTTCTCTGCTGTAATTTCCATCCCATGAGAAGCTCAGGGAGATTCTATTCATTTCATCTGCTTATGCTCAGAAACGGTTGAGTTGTTGACTAAAATAAGCAGCTTAAGGTAGTTAATCCAGATAAGATTGGCTAAGAATATTGTTACCATACTTACAGCATTTCACATTTCTGTGGAAAATACCTGTTTTTAAACTGCTAAAACTGTACCTTAATTAATATGCTAGTGTGGTTTATTAACTACATCAATATAATAAGGACGTGTTTTAAGTTCAGGCAGCTTTTGCAGCCTTTGTCTTGGGTCTGTCGCGTGCACCTGTGGCTGACACTCCCCTCGTGCAGCCCTGGTGCCACAGCATGGCCTCCAGCTGTGTCCATACAGCTCCGTGCTGGGAAGGCCGCAGGCAGAGAGGAGTTAGGGAGGAACCACCCAGCCACAGAGTTCTGCATTGCACAGTGGGTACAGTCGAGTGTTCAGGACAGTGCGGCCAGAGATCAGCAGCGGCACAGGGAGCCAAGGGGAAGTTACAGCACAGAAGAATCAAGTAGCTCTGTGGAAATCTGGGAACATGTTTTCTATTTTTAAAGCATAAAAACTGTATATATGAAAGTGCTCTAAATTAGCCAACACTAATAAACCACTGAAGATCGCCCATTTAATGAAAAATGCTGAATTGCTTTTACATGTCTTCCGGTGCAGCAGGTGTGGATCTGCCTTCCCCTAAAGTGGCGAGGAACGCGAGTAGTAAATCATTTGTGACTAACAGGGCTGTGCCTTTCTATTCAAGGTTCCTGCGTTCCAGTATCTGAACTGGGGCGGTGACGAGGATCCCAGTGTCAGGATGCAATGACAATACAGTTAAGCTGCTGTTGTGCCATCAGGTTTTCTGACTTCCACCCCCCCCACCTTTTTGAACAGCGCTGACAAAAACCGCAACAATGACGAGAAACTACTTTTTTCCCTCTGAATTTCTTTCCCAGACAGGCCTCTCCTTTTCTATTTAGTGTAACCTTTTTAAAATACAAATTTAATGGGAACTCCACATGAGCTACATAGGAAAGATGGCAAGAGTAGATAATGCAGGTGCCATCTGCACCAAGCTTACTGTTTCCTGACTGGCAGGGGTGGGCATAATTACTAGTTACACATGTAGCTTGACTGGATTATTTATTTGCTTAGAAAAAAAACTCACAAGATTCAGATTCCCATTTTAAATAATTTTCAGAGTGCAATACATGTTTTAGAGAAACTCCCACAATATGAAGTCTTAATACTGCAACTGAAGGACAGCTCTACACAAGCTGAACAGGGTACAACATAAGGCAGCCAGAACTGCAACAGCAGCAGTTGAACTACAGCTGAGAAACTGTCAGCGCTCTGCATCAACTGTTTGGTGTATCGCAGCAGCTCAAACGGGCAGCAAGCTGAGTCCCAGGAACGGCCGATCAAATTAAGCCGAGACCCTTTGTAAGGAAAAGGACAGCACCTTTCATTGTGCCTTCCCCCCTTTAATCTCTTGGCCTTTGTTTTCAGCACACTTTGAAGCAGTTTTAAAGAACATGCCTCTCCCTGCTCTTTGTTTTTCAGAATCTGAATACATACGAAGTATTGTTAGGGAGTGGAGGAGCACGAGTTTTCAGGAGAGGTGCTGGCAGCGCTGTGTCCATCCTCCCACCCCCAGGCAGCACAGAATAGGTCCACAGAAGCTGACACTGGAAGCAACAGACAATACGATAAAGTCTTTACCTGCCCCCTCTCCTTCAAGCACTTGGAGTTTGTGGCATGTAATATTAAGAGATATTCCACTATGTCACTGCTACTACTAAAGTTACATAGCTATACTGCAACTTTCTATCTTACCAAATACACATAAAAATGTACTTTGCAGACATTCCACCAAAGAACAGTAGGTCCCCAATAACATACATCATCAATTCACAGTATCTTGCCTTAAGACGAAGTGCCCTACGTAACAAACCATATCTAAAAAGCCACGCAAACTTTCTTAGTAGGAAGACATTTATACTCATCTGTGGGAGAGCTTACTGGATGTGGAAACATGGTATTAGCTTAAACGAGGCACCATGCAGGCTGCTGTGCCAGCTCTCCCCCTCCTGCCAAAGCAAGGGCAGCTAGACTGCTCACCTTATCCTCCAACTGAGGAGAGGCAGCCTGTGAGACTGGTCAGGGGCTTTGACGTTGTTTGTTTTCTACACAGATGTAGTTACAGAGCTACATCACCACTGCGAACCCAAAGAACACTTCAGTCTCGTTGCTTGGGAGAAACAAAGTACAGGCTTCTTATCTCTTTTATTTTTGAAGTGGACTAAAGAAATGAGTGTCAGTTACTGCTCTGCCCAGAGATTAAGGGTAGTATGAAGTAGTAGTGTAGCATTAAGCTATGATGCTTGTTTGCTTTACAACCACTAGTTTGTGTGACAGTGCTAAACAACATTAAATCTATTGCTACATAGGTACAGGGAGACTAGCTGTTAACTAACTAGCTTGTTAACTACGGGTCTACAAGCCAATTCGAAACATTCATTTTGAATGCTCAAGAAACACATCAGTACAAGGGGCCTTCTGACATTTGTATGAAGTTTTCCCCCTTCTTGACTAACAGATTAGTCATCAACAGAAAGTGGGTCATCAGCATATCCAATGTTATGGCTGAGAGGAGAGGGACTTGTACTTAGCTCTGTGTTCATCTATTTCTTCCTTTGTTTTTCTGATACAGCTAAAAATTTCCTTGAAGAGTGCTTTATACTCAGGAAGAGCATTTGTGGAAGAGTCACTAAGCTCTGCATGTGTGAATTCTTGGTTGCTAGCTGGAAGATCATACTGGGCATTCCCCACGTTTAGGTCTTTGGAATACTGCTTCAGCGTTTGTACAGCCTTGTGTTTCAAAGAATCTTCATCCACTTGACACTTCTTCAAAAGTTCCTCATACTTCACTTTCAGAGCATTGTACTGAGCATCAACTTCGTTAAGCACAGAGATTCCTCGCTGCTTCACAGCTTCAGCTCTCCTGATGCAGGTTTCTTCATGGCCCCTCAGAATGTCTGCCCCTGCAGCACTGCTCAGCAAAGTTTCACTGCTGCTCCGTTTCAGTGCCTTCTTCTCGAGCTCTGACACAGTCACAAGTCCATCATCTGCCAGGCTCTGACCAAGCTCCCTTTCTAAAGATTCCTTGAATGAAATGAAAAAGGATTCTGGCACCAATTTCTCTGTGTTATGGAATGTGTTTTCAGACTGAAGTATCTGTCGCATTTCAGCTACTTCCACTTCCAGCTCCTCTGCACGAGCCCGATACAAGTCTGTATCAACAAGCCGCTGTTCAAGGTCGCAGTTTTCTTTGACCATAACACTATATTCCTCTTCCATTGTTACCCTCTTCTCTTTCTCCAGGTTCAGCTGGGCTTGCAGAACTGTAACTGCCTTTTTTAAGGTCTCATTTTCTTCTTCTAGAGGACTTAGCTGACTATCCATCGAAGTAATCTTTTCTGCAAACACATGATCATAAACAAAATACCTGCAGAAACAAAAATTAAGTATTATCAAATGTAGGCAGTACAGCTGACCACACCTCCTAAAGTTTTCCTGTCCTGGGTAACTAATGACAGATTCAGAACTGTGTGCTAACACACCTCAAAGGATACATAACAGTCATTTTACTAACATATGAGTCCATTTAATAATCAGAACAAAGTTTTTGAATACTTAAATGCCATCAAATCGAGCCTCCCAGCTCAAGCAGAATGGCAGTTCGTTAATAGTTTCAAGTTACAGACACGCTTAGTGAGTAACTAGACTTACAATTTAGGTTTAAATAAACACTGCCCCCACTTATCATGCAATACTTTCTGACACTCGATTTTTTTCCACAGGACTCCACTCTTGTAACTTTTGTCACTAGTATGGAAACAAGCTTCAGACTGACAAGGCAGTTCTGTAGGCCGGTTATTTCCACAAGCTTTGGCGGTTTGCAGGAATCCACTTGTCTTTTGAATTGTCAAGAAATAACTTATTTTTGGATGTACGGATTTATGCTACAGTCCTACCTGCATGCAGTGCTGAAGCCCAGAGACTAAAGCCTGTTCTGCCTGTGTGGAGGTGCTTCACTTCTGAAATTACCTCCTAGGATTGACGCTAGTCTGAGCTTTTACCCCAGGTGGTTGTGCTGATGGGCATCCTAATGCAGTTCAGCTGGGTAAAACTGCTCTAAATTAAAAAAGCAGCCCAGAGCTCCAGGGGCCATTTTAGCAGCTTAAGCATCATTTTAACCAGCTGAAGTTCAAGAAAACTATTGGAGGAATCCTGCCTGCCTAGCAAAGACGACACCCACAGACATCAAAGGAAAGGGTAAGTTACAGAAGATATTTTGCATTTATGATGTTTGTTTTTCAGATTATCTCTGTGTGTGTTTTTATCTGACTGAAAAAAAGTGGGGTGCAAATTGCTGTAAGCTTTCTAGACTACAGTCTGGTATGGTTGGAGACTTTGGGAGAGAGCCTTTCAAGACAGAAAGTGGAACCTGCAGTTCCTCTCGCACGAAGACTAGCGTGGTCCAGAAGTATGCCGGAAGCAGCAGCAACACCACACAGGGCAGGACTGTGCAGATACTTTGCTTGTTGTGAACATAGATGTTTTTCTGCTAGCTTGTTTGACGTCTGTGCTTGTGAATTCGTTTTTAAAGCTTTGCTTAAAATCATTTCAGTATTCTTTGCTATGCAAGGTAAAAAAAGTCTTACTGGCGAAGGTCATACAGCTCCTTCAAACATGAGAAACTATGCACTGATCTTGGCTGGTCAGATCTCTCATGGCTCATCCGGCCTCGTCCAGACTTCTTCAATTCTTCTACTTGTCGCTGCAGGTCATCTATATGTGTTTGCAGATTTTCAATAGTCTCTGTCAAGCTAAAAGGTGAAGGACTGCTGTTAAAACATTTGAGTGTTTAGTAGAGGACATGGGAATTTCCCATCCCCTCACACTGTAGTTTCTTCTCCAAAGACTGCTCTTTGGCCCCAAAAGACCTTTAAATAAAATTATCCTTTCAGTTTAACGGTACTGTAGAACACCCCTAAGCAGCCACCCTGTAAATACACAAATATCCTTGGACTGCTCTTGCTTGTATTATCAGCTGGGGTAGGGGATCTACTGTAAGTTTGTTACCTTAATATCTTTTGCTGTGAAGCTCTACTCTCCGCAACTAGTTTTTGATTAGTGTCTTCGAGTTCTCGTGCTGTCACATCCAGCTGTTCATAGACTTTTGCATGCTGATCGTTCATCTGACGCAAGAGCTCCACTTGCTTCGTGAGGTACTGCAAGACAGCATTGCTGTTACTAGTTTATACTTGAAACACAAAGATAGGGCTGCTACTCTGCATTTTTACTGACATTCACAGAGAAACTACTAAGTTTCAGAAACGCAGATGCCAGTGGTTGCTTTGGTAAGTGCTCAGCTGAAAAGGCACTATCAACTCAGCTAGCCAGCTTGCCTTTGTCACAGAGGTCCACCCAGGCTGATCACCCAGCCTTTCACCCAGAGGAGGTGGGTTTGGGTGCACAAGCTCCATTTGTCTGTCCTTGCTGCAGCTGGGCTTTTGCCAACTCAAGCCTTCTGGACTGGGTTTGTCTGTACTGCAGTCATCACCGATACAGCCATGAACGCAGACTTCAACACAGCCCTTAACCATCCGTTGAGTCCTTCTGCAAGTTGCAGTGGGCTCCAACAGAAGTTTTCTAACAGCGTTGACCCAACAATTTTCTTAGCATCAAAACCAAAATATTTGGTGGGACCATCCATAATTATATTTCTTTTCAGCTGACCTAAGTTTTTCCAGTCTGAAGCAGCATTAGGTTCAGCAGAACAGGATTTATGTTGTTGTCACACTTAAGGCAGTATGTGGGCTACCATGTGTCAGGAAGTATAATCAAATTATTGAATTCAGTCTTTATTAACCACAGGGAGCTATTCCAGTTACTGTAATCCCAAATAAAGGTCTCCTGCCCTTTTTAAAAAATAAGGCTCCACATGAAGTATTTTCATCCTGATACTCTTTAGTTTTACAATTAACAACATAGACTGTTAAGTTTCTTGAATAATGTCAGAAAGCTTGGAATTCTCCATCTAAGAGCAGTTAACAATCACCTAGGTCTCTTAATACAAGCGTCTTATGTTGTCCACCCAGGATAGGACCAATCCAATTCTAAAAATCCACATAAAAGTTTGCATCAAACAGACTTGAACAAAAAACCTAACCCTTTCAATCTGAAATGCTTCATTCTTGCAATATACTAGATGCTACTTACTGAAAAGTAAACTTCAAGTAGGAACATCCAACAGACTTCTAGGCAGAACTACTTCTCTTTACATAGGCCTGTTACATACTCAAAACTTCTAATATTCTACTTAACCTTTTACCTCATTAAAAGATTTATGGGTTTACATTTTAGGCAATTTAAGAACAGATAAGAAGTTAATCTAAGACTAGTACCTGCTACATACAGACCTCTACAAGATCAACATGATAGCAGTTGGCTAGATCCTTTTGTAGCCTGTGCGCACATGACAGAGGATTTACACAAAAATAGTACATGGATTAGCAGCAGAATCCCAGTGTGACCCATTTCAGATTAACTTTCCCTATTGGTTATTCTCAGAAGGAGCTGGAGAAGTTCAGAGTTTCTTCAGCAATGCGAGTGTGGCTAAGCACAGAAGCCAAGGCTTCGGTGCCACAATAAGATGACGCCACTTACTACAATGGGCTTTTGCAGAAGTTTTAGATGACTGGGAGAGGTGAAACACCCTTTTCTCCATCTTGCGTCTCCAGTATCTTCAGCACTGGGGTCAAGTTGACCTGGTATAACTAGGTCACCAAAACAAAGTATAGACGTGGTAATAAGCACTTTAGAAGTTCACATTTATTCCACCTCCCTTGCAGCTGAGCACCTAACCTGAAGCAGTTGAGAGTTCTTGCATTCTACCACATGGTAAAGAGGTGAGTGTCAGTATTTCTGAAGTCAGAGTGCTGAGAATGGATTCAGAAAGGAATGAAGTTGCCCCTTCAATACAGGGGCAACAGTTTATTACATCTACAATGATTAGTTAGTGGTACACATGTCAGAACAGAGGTCAGATATAATGATCTGCGGCTGTAAAATGCTTAATATGTTAGTGTTTAATATATTAGATGTAATCTTAAGCATCCCAAAGCCTTTGACCCTTCCTTCTCAGTGCAGACAAGGTAGTAACATATTTCAGAATGATTTCTTAGCCAGTTCCAGCAACCCATAAAATGTGAATTAATAGGAAAAAAAACCCCAAAGGTTTACATCGATACACTGCACTGAAGAAGCCAGTAAAAAATGCAGCAGAGTAGCTGCAGGAACAGCTGAAAGATCACCTGTAGGTTACAGAGACAAGCACTTGAAAATTAAGAAAAATCAAGCATAGAAACTGGATGTGCCACTTGCACATGTATCCTGCGCAGTGGGGTATCCTGCGTTCCCATGAAAGAAAGACAGGTGTGAAAATAGCTGACTGAACTGCTTTTACCAGCTAAAATACGCACCTTGCATGGGCTAGCTTTATTCCTATTTGTTTCAGCGAATTCCTATAACAATCCCCTGTGCCAGTAAGCTAACACACTCAGTTCCTCCATCTTGATGTTCTGTCTGGGTATTTGAAAAAAGGGGTTCATTTGATTTTCCCTTTTCTACCAGAAATTCAGATGCAAGAGATACTTCTTTGGAGAAAGAAATGTTCTGAGCTGCTAATACGCTTTTAAACTGCACTAGGAAACGACAGAAAATTAAGACAAGTCATGGAATGGAGAAAACAGCATGTTATTATGGCAGATCTGAGTACAGTCTACAGGTTCTTTGACTCATGACAGTAAGTTGGGCAAATAAAGGTGCAGACACTACTTATATCAGAAGCATCACAGAAACCGTTCTCCCGCCTGTCTGGCCCTCCTCTTGGAGGGAGCTAATAGGACAACCCAATACACACAGAATCACAGAATGGTAG
>Ga0181612_105711_pt1 | contig 18119 bp, 10 predicted proteins | sample HoacroProtozoa21_FD_119630 | JGI IMG/M metagenome (GOLD analysis project Ga0181612, IMG submission 119630) | Hoatzin crop microbial communities from Cojedes, Venezuel. Combined Assembly of Gp0051906, Gp0051904, Gp0051908
CATCCAGTATCTCGACGAGAACTTCTTCATCAAGCCCGAGGTTGTCAAGGGTGATGTGAACGGTGACGGCGAGGTGACGATTGCCGACGTGAATGCGGTCATCGACCTCATCTTGGCAGGAGGCTATGACGCTGTTGCCGATGTGAACGGTGACGGCGAGGTGACCATTGCCGATGTGAACGCCGTTATTGACATTATCCTGATCGCCGATTGATTTTAATCGCAATAGTGTGCGATATTGTCAAAAAAATGTTGTACCTTTGCCACTCAACTAGAAACATTAACCACAACAACTAAATAAAGAACACAACATGGAGGAAGAAATTCAGAACCAAGACGCACAGCAGCCGCAGCGCAAGGAAGTGTCCCCCGAAAAATTGAAAGCCCTGCAGGTGGCGATGGACAAGATTGGTAAGACCTATGGTGCTGGCTCGGTCATGAAGCTGGGCGATGAGCACATCGACGATATTGAGGTCATTCCCACGGGCTCCATTGGTCTGGACAATGCACTGGGTGTGGGCGGATATCCCCGTGGCCGCATCATCGAGATTTATGGCCCCGAATCGTCGGGCAAGACCACACTGGCCATCCATGCCATTGCCGAGGCTCAAAAGATGGGCGGCATCGCGGCCATCATCGATGCCGAGCATGCTTTTGACCGCTTCTATGCCGAATCGCTGGGCGTGGACGTGAACAACCTGTGGATTAGCCAGCCAGATAATGGCGAGCAGGCCCTGGAAATTGCCGACCAGCTCATTCGCTCTAGTGCCATTGACGTTATTGTCATCGACAGTGTGGCGGCTCTTACCCCCAAGGCCGAAATTGAGGGCGAGATGGGCGAGAGCAAGATGGGATTGCAAGCACGCCTCATGAGTCAGGCACTGCGCAAGCTCACGGCAACCATCTCACGCACCAACACTTGCTGCATCTTCATCAACCAGTTGCGCGAGAAACTGGGCGTGTTGTTTGGTAATCCCGAGACCACGACTGGCGGCAATGCGCTCAAGTTCTACAGCAGTGTCCGTCTTGACATCCGTCGTATTGGACAAATCAAGGACGGTGACAAGGTGATGGGTAACCTCACGCGTGTCAAGGTGGTCAAGAACAAGGTCGCTCCTCCTTTCCGCAAGACCGAGTTTGAAATCCTCTTTGGCAAGGGCATCAGCAAGGTGGGTGAAATCATCGACCTGGGTGTGGAGTTTGGCATTGTCAAGAAGAGTGGCGCCTGGTTCTCCTATGAGGGCAACAAGCTGGGACAGGGGCGTGATGCTGCCAAGCAGATGGTCGCAGACAATCCCGAGCTGGCCGAGGAAATCGAGGCTAAAATCAAGGAGGCCATGGCCAACAAGTGATCCTCCTGCACATGAGCACAAACATCAGGCGAGCCGCTGACCCCATGTCGAGGGATGGCGGCTCGCCTGATCATGTCAATGCAGGGTGTCCATACCCCCCTAGGATTGCAGGCCCTGGTCGATGTTTTGCTTCAAGGCCTCGGCATAGTTGTTGATGCGTTGCATCTCACGAGGAATGTCGATGCGTTGTGGACAGTGGCGCACACACTGACCACAGCCAATGCAGTGGTCGGCCTGGCGCAGGCGTGGCACGCTGCGGTCATACCCGATGAGGAACGCGCGGCGGGCACGGGCATAGTCGGGGTCGTTGCGGTCGCGGGTGAGGTTGCCCTCGGCGATGCACTTGTTGTAGTGGGTGAGCACGGCTGGGATGTCGATGCCATAGGGGCACGGCATGCAGTACTTGCAGTCGTTGCAGGGGATGGTGTTGTAGCTCACAATCTGGGTGGCAATGTCTTCCAGAAATTGCATTTCCTCGTCGGTGAGCGGTTCGAGCGGGCACAACGTGTTGAGGTTTTCCTTGAGATGTTCCATGTAGGTCATGCCGCTCAGCACTGTGAGCACACGAGGGAACGTGGCGGCATAGCGGAAAGCCCATGATGCTACCGTGCGTTGTGGGTCGCGTTGCAGCAGCTTGCGTGCAAGAGGCTGTGGCAAGTTGGCTAGTCGCCCGCCCAACAAGGGTTCCATGATGACAGCGGGGATGCCACGCTTGTCCAGCTCGCCATACAGGTACTCGGCATCGGTGTTGCGGTCATTGATTTCCTTGGCATGTTTCCAGTCGAGATAATTGAGTTCAATCTGCACAAAATCCCACTTGTATTTGTCGTGATTTTCCAGCAGGTGGTCAAACACGGCGATGTCGCCATGATAGGAGAACCCCAGATTGCGTATTACCCCTTTTTCGCGTTGTTGCAACAGATAGTCGAGCAAGCCGTTGTCGATGTATCGGCTGCGATATTCTGCCATGCCATCGTCACCCATGCCCACACCATGCAGCAGCAGGTAGTCGATATATTCCACCCGCAACTCCTTGAGGGAGTTCTGGAACATCTGGATGCCCGCCTCGCGGGACCATGTGTCGGGACTGAAGTTGGATAGCTTGGTGGCGACAAAGTATTCGTCACGTTTGTGGCGGCTCAGGGCGATGCCTGTTGCCCCCTCGCTCATGCCCTTGCAATAGGCTGGTGAGGTGTCAAAGTAGTTGATGCCGTGCTCGATGGCATAATCCACCTGACGGTTGACCATATCCTGATCCACGGTGTCATCATTATCGCGGCCAATGGGCTTGCCGCTCATGCCCGGCAAACGCATCATGCCATAGCCCAGCACCGACACCTTGTCGTGTGTGTTGGGGTTCTCACGCATGGTCATCTTGCCCACGGGTGGTTCTTGGGTCTGGGTGCCAGTGGCTTGTCTGGTGCCAGTGGTGCAGCTCACCACAGCGGGAGCAGCCACCGTGACTGTGCCCAGTCCCAGGGCCTTGAGAAAGGAGCGGCGCGTGAGCCGCTTGACATTGTTATTGTTGTTGTCCATAGTGATGCAGTCGTTATTGAAATCGTGGCTAAATCTGGCTGTGAACCTCATGGCCTTCAACATAGATGGCGCTGAAGGGGCGTGACGGGCACACATACTCGCATGTGCCGCAACCGATGCACATGGCACTGTTCACCGCTGGTACCATGGGTGATGTGTCATCATCGGGGTCGCTGGGAACCATCATGATGGCTCCCGTGGGACAATGGCGGGCGCAGTTGCCGCAGGCCACACCATCGGCCAGCACCACACAGTTTTCCTTGACCCACACGGCGTGACCCACCAGAGTGGATGATTTCTCGTCAACAGTGATGGGACGGATGGCGCCCGTGGGGCATACGGTGCTGCACACCACACACTCGGGACGACAGGCTCCGCGTTCAAAGCTCATCTCGGGTTGCATCAACTTCAACGGGTCGGTCGAGGGACGCAACACGCCGTTGGGGCACTTGGCGACACACAACTGGCACGCGGTGCAGTGTTGCGCCATGTTGGCGGCACTCACCGAGCCGGGAGGCGTGACGGGGGTGTGCCGTTGGGCAGGCACCTTGTCCTGGATGACAGCCAGTCCACCGTCCAGTTTCTTGCCCGCTTGTGCCAGAGCGACATCGGCTCCCACAATGGTTGCTCCCACCAGAAACGCGCGGCGGGTGTTGTCGGCAGTGCTGGGAGCGGGCTTGGCAACAACCTTGTGCGGGTGGCCATAGTGCAACGCATTGAAGTTGCATTTCTCCAGACAGTTGCCACAGGTCACACAACGGGTGTAGTCCACACGGTGATTCTTGTAGTCGATGCACGATGCCTTGCAGTTCTTGCTGCACAGGCTGCATTGCTTGCACTTGTCGGCATCAAAATAGACCTTGAACCACGAGAACCGCGCCAGCTGGGCGAGAATGGTGCCCACGGGGCAGATGGTGTTGCAGTAGGTGCGTCCGCCACGCCATGCCAGCACCACCACAATGATGAATGTGGCCAGGGCAATCAAGAAGGTGGGCAGACTCTTGAGCCACACGTCCACGCTGTAGAAACTGTAGCTGTCATAGTGGGCGGCAATGGCTGCCAGGCCGTTGTTTATCCATTGATAGACTGGCAGCAGCAGGTTGGTCACCATGCGGCCATAGCTGCTGTAGGGAGCCAGCAACGCCACCAGCGAGTGCACGCCAGCGACAAACGCGATGACAAACACTGCCAGCACGCCATAGCGCAGCCACCCTTTGGCGGGACTGTAGCTGTAGCGGTTTTTCTTGCGCTTGCTGTGCAACCATGCCACGAGGTCTTGAAAGATGCCCAGTGGGCAGATGACCGAGCAATAGATGCGGCCAAACACCAGCGTGAGCAACACCAGCGCAACGATGACCACCACGTTGAGAGCTAGCAGGGCGGGCAGGAACTGGATGCGGGCAGTCCATGACAGCCAGTGATGCAACGTGCCACTGACGTCAACAAACAGCAGCGTCACCAGCAGGAGCATGACGATACCCAGCGTAATGCGGATTTTTCTTAACATACAGAGTGTGAAATGGGGTTTGGTTAGCTATTAGTTGATACTGCAAATGTACAATTTTTTTCAATATCAACAATCGGTTAAGGCAATAAAATGGTGCTGCAAGCGATAAAATGACATTTTTCACCGCTATTGCAGCACCATTAAGAATCTAGCGCGTCGCGTTAAAAGTGAGCGTAACACCCGTGGAGGTGACTTGCAGTGTGGCAGGACACCCCTCAATCATGGGATAATTCCAACTCTCGTCGTGACTGGCTGGGAAGTCATAGCACACGGGGATGTCCAGACCCAATGATGACAGGGTCTCGTGTATCACAGCATTCATGTCGGCATAGTCATAGCCAGCCTTGTAGTCGGTGAAACGGCCAACGATGATGCCACGCACGCGGTGCAGCGCACCCTTGAGGCGCAACTGCTGCAACATGGTGTTGACACGGGGCATGCTCTCGCTCACATCCTCAAAGAACAGGATGATGTCCTTGTCCTGAATGTAGTCGCGGTCCAGAAAATCCCACTGCTGGCTGCCCGACAGGCTGCCAAACACGGCCATGTTGCCACCCACCACCATGCCTGTGGCTGTGCCTGGCTGATTGTAAGGATGTGCCGGTACCTCGTAGCGCGGCAGCTGTCCCATGAGCACGTCACGCAACATCAGGTTGATGCTATCGTTGGGGCCACGCTCGCCCAGGGCACCACCCATGTTGGCGTGCAGACTCATGACCCCCGACCGCACCAGGGCACTGTGCAATGCCGTGATGTCGCTGTAGCCGACCACCCACTTGGGGTGCTGTCGCAGGTCATCGCGGGTGACATCGCCCAGCAGCATGGCTGCGCCATAGCCGCCGCGGGTGCACACAATGGCACGGATGGTGGTGTCGCGCAATGCCCACAGCAGGTCGCTGGCACGTTGTTGCACAGTGCCGGCATACAGCCGCTGGTGGACACTGGATAGTGAGTTGGGGCCAATGACAGGCATCAGTCCCCACTCGCGCAGGGTGGCTGCCGCACGTTGCGGGTTGTCGTTGCCAGGTGTGCTGCCAGGCGAGATGATGGCAACCTTGTCGCCAGCCTTGAGCGGGGCGGGCATCACTGGCATCTGGGCTGCCGCGCCGATGTTGGTGAGCACCATGATGACTGCCGCGGCAAGCATTGTCTTGTGTAGTAATGTGCTGAACATGTCTTGCAATTGTTAATGTTAATGTCGCTGCAAAGTTAACACCGCTGAGCCGAATAACCCGCAACAGCAGGCAAATATTTTTCAAACTCCACTTTTTGAACCGTTTTATTTTGCCAACAACGCAGATGGTAGTACCTTTGCATGCAAGTGACGCAATAATGCAGAGTGCGAGCCAAAAATGGAAAATTGAGATATGGAAAGCAAGAAATCAAGAGTGAAGCACCTCGTTGTGCCTGTGCTGCTTGCGGCGCTGGTGGCATGGCTGTGCTGGAACATCACGTGGACCAACGATGACGTTTACTTCAAGTTCTACTATGGTGGTGAGGACTTGCAGCAAGTGACATCGTGGACCGACCTGGCGCACTCGCAGTGGAACTACTACCTGGGTCACACGGGGCGGCTTGTAACGCACTGTCTGGTGCAAGCCTTCTGTGCATTCACGGGCGGGCAATTGTGGTTCACGCTGTGCAACACGCTGGCGTGGTTGCTGCTAGTGGTCCTCATCGTGCGGCTGGGCGGATATGACTGGCGGCGTGACACGTGGGTGGTGGCAGGCACGGCAGCGATGGCGTTGCTCTCGTTTCGCACGCAATTTTCGCCGCCTTGCCAGGTTAACTACATCTGGGCGATGGTCGCCACGCTAGTTATCATTGGCGAATTTCTGCGACCTCAACGGCGGCAATGGCTCGTTGAGATTGCCGTGCTACTGCTGGCATTGCTGGCAGGCTGTGGGCAGGAATCGTTGAGCAGTGGTGTGGCAGGGGCGATGCTGTTGCACGCGGCATGGCGATGGCGCAAGACCACAGCACGCCAGTGGGCCATAGCGGTGCTTTACACGGTGGGCATGCTGTTCATGTGCCTTGCTCCGGGCAACTTCTCGCGCATGGTGAGCGGCTGGGGCGGTTACTGGACCACACCTGTCACGCTGGTGATGTTGTTGCGCATGACCTACCTGTTACTGGCTGTGATTGTCGTGGTTGTGTGGCAGGCTCACAAGGCAGGCACGCCACTCAAGGCGGCATTGTGGCGCATCTGTAGCGACAATGCTTTCTGGTTCAGTGCGATGGTGCTCATGCTGGTGTTCAACTTCATTGTGCGCATTTCATGCAACAGGCAGCTGTTTGGCATCGAGCTCATGGCTATCATTGTCATCTTGAGGCTGGTGCGCACATCACTGCAGGCCTCACCACGTGTGGGGCACCTTGCTGTCGGTGTGTTGCTCATGGCTGCCATGCTGGTAGCTGTCGAGGATGTGACCACGGTGGTGCGCCGCAACGCATTGTGTCGTGAAATTGAAACGCTGTACCGCAACAGTCCCGATGGGGTGGTCTATTGTGACATCCCTGAGCGTGATTTTGGATATCAGGACCAAGATGCCATGTACAGTTACAACGGCTGGACCATTGCCATGCAGCAGCGGTTGTGGCTTGCTCAGGGTGACAAGCGCGAATTTCAGTGGCGGCCTCTTGCCATGCGTGAGCTAGTGGGCAAGGATTTGCCGTCTCAGGTGATTGATGCCGGTCAGGGGACCTATCTGCTCATCGCCAACCGCCGCGACAGTGTGTGCGAGTTCAGCGCAAGCAACCTTCGCAATTTCTATGGTTTCAAGGTTCATGGCTATGAACTGCCTATTCGTACAGACAGATACAACTATGGTTTTGAGTTTAGTCTTCAAGATAAATACTATACTGCTTGTGTGTTGCGTGACAATGGTAGTTCGCATCCATTTATTTTTGCAAAATTGATTGCCACCCATGTGAAGCCCTGATTTCACAAAAAATCCAATAAAACAACATATTCCTCATTATCGCTTTAAGATTGATGAGGAATATGTTATTTATTGTCTTGGGGTTTCTTGTTACCTGATGATGGCGACCTTGCTGACAACGGCCTCGTTGCCGCCGTCTGCACGTGAGCAGATGATGAAATAGATGCCGCTCTTGACGCTGTCGCCGTTCTCGTCACAGCAGTCCCATGTGGTCATGCCGCCAGTGGACTTGAGTTGCTTGATGACGTTGCCGCCGGCATCGGCAATCTTGATGAGCGAGTTGTCCATCAGTCCCGTGATGGTGAGCAACCCCGTGTACTCGGGACGGACAGGGTTGGGATAAGCATAGATGTTGCTGTAGTCGCTCATGGCGGGGCTGGAATCGCTGAAGTACTCATACACACCCTCGGGGGTTGTGATGTACACTGAGTTGGAGTTGGGGTTGCAGCAGACGCGATAGACCGTGTTGGATGCCAGCGGGCTGTTGCTGGTGTTGAACTTGCTGATGATTTCAGAGCCATCGCTGCTCACCAGAAACAGACCTGACGTTTCTGTTGCCAGCCACTTGCGATTGGCACCGTCAACGGCGATGCTGTTGACCTGAATGCCGTCCAGCAGATAGTCGGCCATGCCAGTGCCGTCGTTGCGCGGCACCTTGATGTGGTTGATGGTGAAATTGCTGTTAAAGGCATTGGCGGGATTGAACGAGATGACGCCTTCCTTGAAGCCCATCCAGATGGTGCCGTTCAGGTCCTCGGCAATGCACATGGTGTAGGTCCACGAGAACTTGCTGCCGTCCTGGTCGGTAAACGAGGGGTATGACGCTGTGGTGGGCTTGGTGTCGGTGGCATCACCGGCGCTGTTCCACAGGGTGATGGCCGTGTTGTAGTCGCCATCGGTGAACACCTTGATGTCGTTGCTGCCATGGGTGGTGGACAGGAAGCTGGCACGCTTGGTCTTGTTGGTATAAACCGAGGTGATGGCAGGCGTTATCCAGTCGGCTGCCGACACCTTGTCCAGCTTGGTCTTGGCTGCGGGCAGCACCATGACGGGTGTGGTGGGGTTTTCGAGCGACTGCACGACCCACAGGTTGCCGTTGCGGTCCACACTGGTGATGGGGTGCATGGCACCCGACTTCTTGAGCATGGGGCTGTTAGAAGCGTCATAGGTGAGCACCCGCTTGTTGTTGGTAATTTTGTGCAAGCCCGATGTCCATCCACCCAGATAATAGGTGTTAGCATCGTCCTTGTCAAAGTTTATCCAATAGGAGCCGTTGGCAGGCATGCTGTCGGGGGTCACATCGGTCCACGTGTTGGCATCATAGGTGTTGATGGCCGTCGGTGTGTTCTCGGTAAAGAAATGGTTGGTGGCGGTGGTGGACACATACAACAGGTCCAGCGTTTCGTTATAGGCTAACCAGAAAGGCTTGGCAAACGACAAGGCATTGGGCTTGTAATAGTTGTCATTGTCACCGTTGACGTGCAGACCCTTGGCGCCGACAGCCCACAAGGTGCCGTCACCATCGGGGTCACAACTGAAAATCTCGCCCCCGCTGTCCACCTGCTTGAGGTTGTTGCCATTGACATCGGCAGTGTAGTAGCACTTGTGAGAAGGCACGTTGAGCAGGAATCCCGTCGGTGTGCGCTGCAGTGAGGTCACCGTTTGCCACAAGGGTTGTGACGATGAGGTGACCTGGAGTGTTGTGCCTGTCGTTGCCAGTGTGTAAAGCGAGAGAATGCCATTGTACACAGCAAAGAAGCTGACATCCGAGATGGGGCGCAGCTTGGGGTAGTTATACCCCTTGGTGAGCACCGAGAAGGATTCAAGCGACTCATAGTACTCGCCAGCGATGCCATAGTAGAGGACAGAATCCTTGGCAAGCACCAGAAAGTTGCCTATCTGGGCGACCGAAGACAGCGACGTGTTCCAGATGCGCGATTCCTTGACCACAAACTTGTCGTCGTTGATGACCACATAGCCAAAGTCGGTGGCGACGTATGCCGCACCGCTGGCAAAGGTCACATCGTTGATGGTCTTGCTGGATGTGAGTACGGCATCCTTGATTTCGGGCATATTAATGATTGAGCCGTCGCTCTGGATGATGTCAATGTTTGAATCATCATAGGTCACCAGCACATAGTCCTTGTCGCTGTTGTAATAAATCTGTGAAATCGACATGCTGGACAGGTAGTTGACCTTGTTGAGCGACTCGTTCTCGCTTGTCGTCTTGTCATAGCGGAACAGGTTGCCCGCCGTCAGATAATAGACATACTCGCCAGCGTCTATCACATTAGTCACATCGGTGCCCACAAATGAGGGGTGATAACGCCAGTTGCCCACTCCCGTCTGCGCGACAGCAAACAGGGGCACACACAACGCCAGCAGCATCAAAATTTTCTTAATCATTGTGCCGTTTCATTTCTTTATCTAGGGGAATATTCCTTGTTAATATAACGTAATGCGGCAGGAGAAATTGTGTGCCCTCGTCACATTCACCTTTCACAACCATGCAGCAGCGGCACCCCACCACAGTGAGATGCCGCTTGATGTCGTGAAATGTGGAAACTGGTGTTTAGAACACAATGGCGATGCCACCCATCACACCCAGTCGCTGCTGACCCATGCCGTAGAGGAAGTCCTGACGGCGATTGAGCAGGTTGTGTGCCTTGGCCCACAGGGTCAAGCTGCTGTTGAGCCGGTAGCTGGCGCCAGCGTGCAGGTCGATGAGGTCATCCATGTCGGTATAGGCGAACGAGGCCAAGCCGTCGGTGGCCGACAACAGGCGGCGGCCACCACGATATTCCAATCCCAGGTCCACTGCCAACGGACGCAACGGCATCACCTTGACATCAACGGTCGCAACGGTGGTGGGACGGTCCAGTCCCAAGCCGTAGCCATTGAGGTACTTGTCGTTAGAATAGTAGTTATCCTTGTCTTGGGGCGCATACTTGAGCGTAGCGGCCACTTCGGCCAGTGAGCGATACTTGTAGTTCACCCCTGCGTTGAGGTAGTAGCCGCGCGTGTTGGTAATCAAGTAGTGTGTCGCCATGCCATAGGTCACTGCCATATAGGTCACAGGGTCAACCTGGCTGGGGGACTGATAGCACACCACTGGCTGGTCCTTGACAATGCCATAGCCCAGACCCAGGTGGGCGCTCAGACCCTGGAACGGCCCCACTTGCACGCCAGCTTCAGCATCCAGTGGGGTATAGACGGTGCCATAGATTGACAACGGGTCGTCATAGCGGTTGGTGGCATGATTGGAATACAGATAACCCAGCGACTTGCCGCCAGTGGCGGTGGCAAACAGCTTCACACCAGGCGTGAGCGCATAGTCCAACTTCACATTGGGTGACAACTTGAACACGCCACCGTCGCTGAAGGCGATGTGGCCATTCACACCCAGTTGCAGTGTCAGACGGTCGGTGGCAAAGCGATAGTAAGGCGACAGGGTAATCAGACCCACCTCATCCTTGGGATTGGGATAGCCGCTCAGGGCCTTGATGCCTCGTGTCAAGTACTCACCCTTGACACCCAGACCAACCACACCGCCGTTGTTCAGCTCATAGGAGCCGTTCAGTGTCAGGTTCACCCAGTCGTCGTGGGTTCCGCTCTTGTAAATCCGGTAATAGGATTTGTCGTAAGCCCCGTGACCGTAGGCTGCGAGTGCCGAGTAGTGCAGAGGCTTGCCCAGGAGGTTCACGTCGCTTGCCCAACCGGCATACACGCTCAGGTCATAGAAAGTCTGTTTGTCCGTGTTCCAGTCATAGGTCGATGTCCACTCATCATCATACAGGCTGACGGGAGCCTCGTTCCAGCCACCATAGTAATTGAAGTTGTCCACATGGCCTGTGGCACCCAACGACAATGTGCCCACCTTGAAGGCGTTGGTATAGTTCACACCCAGCGCATTGTCGTTAAACTTGTGCTTGTTGCGGTCGATGCCGTCGGGAACGGCCTTGGAGGGGTTGGTGCCCTCCCAGGTGCTGTTGTGTTGCAGCCACACACCCAGTTGCTCGTGCTCCTCGTCCAGAATGCGATAGCCAAAGCTGCCAGCAAAGTTGGCCTGTGTGCCACCGCCAATGTCCAGATAGCCGCGCTTGTCACTAAAGATGTGCGCCGTGCGATAGCCGTAGGGCAACAACGTGGGCACTGTGGTGGGCACGTTGATGGGCGACACCGCGTCGCTATATCCCAGCTGGGTGTGCGTTGGCGTGGTGTTGACGGTCTTCTTGACCTTGGGCAGCTCGTTCTTCTTGGTGGCTTTGTGTTCCAGTGGGGCCACATCTTTTTCCAGCGTGATTTCCTTGTTCAGGTTCTGGTTGCTGTTTTGTGCCAGTGCGCCCGTGATGGTGAACGCTGCCGCCAGCAATGTTGCAAATATCTTGTTCTTGCTCATGATGAAATGGCTGATATTTTATTTTTTGTTCTTCTTGTTTTTCTTGCCGCTGTTGTCGGTGCTTGCATTGGATGTGGTGCTGGTGTTGGAGCCACCCTTCCAGTTGTTGAGGCGAGTGTCAATCTCGTTAAAGATTTCTTGCTCCTTGCCAGGGTAGTTGTTGCGCAGGCTCTGCAAGTAGTCTCGAGCGTCGCTCACCTTGCCCTGCTTGTAGTACACGTCTGCCAGGGTGATGAAGCTCTTGGCCAGCCAGTAGCTGTGTGGTGTGCCTGCGTCAATCAGTGAGTTGACGGTCTTTTCGGCATCCTTGTAGTTGCCTTGCAAGTACTGCATGTGGGCCAGCTCATAGGCGGCTTGTGCGCCGCTCACGCTGTTGGGGTCTTGTGCCAGTTTCTTGAACGATGTCTCGGCATCCTTGGTGTCACCCAGTTGTGCGCTGGCCATGGCGTGGTTGAGTGTCACCTCCTTCTCCTCGTCGGCAGTGAGGCCGCCACGCTCGAGCAGGGTGCTCGACAGTGTTTGCACCTCTTTCCAGCTGTTCATGTTGCGTGCCACCCTCATGGCACCCAGTTGTGCCACGGTGCGGTTGTCCTCGCTGGAGGAGCGCTGTGCCAGTTCCTTGTAGGATGCCAGGGCCTCGGCATTCTTGCCTTGACGTTCCAGGATGTTGCTGCGCATGGCAAGGGCATCCTCGGCAAACGAGGCGTCACTGCCCACTTTCAAGGCCTCATCGATGCCAGTGAGAGCTTGGTCATAGTTGCCCTTGACATAGTTGTAGCGAGCGATGTAGTATTTGGCCTTGGCGGTGTAAGCCCCGTTGGGGTTCTGTTCCAGATATTGCTGCATCTTGGTGATGCTGGGCTTGTCGGCGATGGCTTCCTTCTCGGCGGCTTCAAAGGTGAGGCGGTCCATCTCGCTCACATCAATCTTGGGAGCGTTGGGCACGCTGCTCAAGAACTTCTGGAAATCGCCCAGCTGTCCTCGGTCGGCATACAGCAGCTTCAGGTCCTCGGCCGCGGCTTGTGCCTCGTCACTGGTGGGATATTGCTTGATAACCTTCTTGTAGGCCTCGATAGCGGCATCCTCGTTGTTCAGGCTCTTGTTCACCAGGGCGGTCTGCAACAGACCCTTGCGTGCCTCGGCACTTTTGGGATAGGCCTTGAGCAGGGTGTTGTAGGTGGCGATGGCGTCGCTGCTGTTGCCCATCAGGGCTTGTGCGTTGCCCTTCTCCAGCATGGCCTGGGGTGCCAGGTCACTCTTGGGATAGGCCTTGAGCAGGGCGTTCATCTGGTTCACCTCGTCGCTGTATTTTCCGTTGAGGCCCATCATGACCCCTTTCTGGTACATGCTGTAGTCGCCAGTGGTGTTCTTGTCCTCGCGCATGGCCTGGTCATAGGCCTCCTGGGCGGCACTGTAGTTGCGCAGGTAGTATTGCGTGTCACCGATGCGGTTGTAGGCATCGGCACGCAGGTCGGCACTCAGTGTCTTGCTGTTGACCGCATTCTGGAATGCTGTGCGTGCCGCCGTGTAGTTCTGCTGGTTGTACAGGCTGTAACCCAGGTTGTACTGGGCGATGCCATAGTTGTCATCGCTGCTGGATGCCGACTTGACATAGGCCTGCTGGTTGCGTGCCGCTTCCTTGTAGTTGCCACTGCGGTATTGTGCCTCGGCAAGCCACAAGCGGCTCTCGTTGAGGGCTGTCTTGTTGTAGTTGCCCACGTCGATGGCTTGCTTGAAGTAGCTTGCCGCCTGGTTGTTGTCATTGTTGGCGAGGGCTTGCACTCCCAGGTTGTACAGCACGTTTTGCTTGGCTGCCAGCACCTTGTTGCCTGGCTTGTTGATGTGATTGATGCTGGTGAGTGCGCGCTGATAGTCGGTGGTGCTGTTGTAGGCATCCACCAGATAGTCCTCCACGTCGCTCTTGTAGCGCGAGTTGGGATACTCATTGAGGAACTGCTCAAACATGTCTATCGAGCGGTTGAATGGCGTGCGTGCCCCCTTGCTCTGGCTCACCGCATAGTTGTAGAAAGCGGTCTCCTTGACACTGCTGTCATAGTCCATGCCCGCGGCTTGCTCAAATGCCATGGTCGCGCCATTCAAGTCATTGAGTTTGAGGCGTGCCTGGCCAGTGTACAGATAGGCACTCTGGGCCAGGGCATCGCTCTCGCCAGTGACGATGCTCATGTCTTGTATCACGTCGTTCCACTTGCCGTCACGATAGTCCAGCACGCCCATGGTGTAACCCGCCGTGCGATAGGGCTCGCCCTCGGGGTTATCCAGATAGCGGCGCAGGTAGGTGCGCGCTTGGGTGTCGTTGCCCAGGTGGTAGTAGCTCTCGCCCACCAGACGGTTCAGCTCGGCGTCAAAGTAGTCGTTCTGCTGCTCGGCCAGCAACTTGGTGCCCTCGTCCACCACCAGGCGGTATTGTTGGTTGTGGTAGTCTATCTGTGTCAAGTAATACTGTGACTGGTAGCCCAGCTCGCTGTTGGGGTCAATGGCGCGGAACTTGGCGGCAGCCTTGGGATACTCGCCCGCGGCATAGTCCAGATAGGCATCATAGAACTGGCTGGCGGCGGCATAGCGGCGCGTGTGGGACAGCGTGGAGTACTGGCTCTCGGCCTCGTTGTAGTTGCCCAGACGCAGGTTGCAATAGGCCTTGCGATACAACAAGTCCTCGTCGGCGTTCAGGTCCAGTGCGTCATCACGCACCAGCGAGTAGCTCAACAGGGCGCTCTCCCACTGGCCACGATAGAAGTAGTAGTTGCCCACGCGCATCTGTGCATCCTCGACCAGCGCCGAGTGCGGATAGCGCTCGATGAATGCCTGCAACGCATCCAGGCTGGAGGCCTCGCCGCGCTCAAAGTGGCTCAACGCCAGATAGTAGTCGGCCTGTTCAATCAGGGTGGCATCGGCGGGCAATGTCTTGACGTGCTCGAGCTGGTCAATGGCACCCACATAGTTGCGGGCCTCATACATCAGCTTGCCACGCTCCAGATAGCCCGCGGCATCGCTGGTCATCACACGTGACTGTGCCGGCAGCAGCAGTGGCGCCGATGCACACATCCACAGCATTACATTCTTCAATTTCATATCTGTTTGGTATCTATTACTTTAATGGCACACCGCCCATTGAGCGGCAACACCGTTCACATCAATAATAACTGCAAATTTAACGATAAATTGTAAATCAATGAACATTCCAACTCTAAAATATTGCAAAAAAAAGCGAACCAGCGCGTTTTAACAAATTTTGGGAAACAAAAAAGAAAAAATAACCGAAAACTGTAGTGTGGCAAGCAAAAAATGACTACCTTTGTCCATTCAACAATCTGTTTGAAACATAATCATGGAGAAAATTGACAATCTTGACAAGAAAATCTTGGAAATCGTGATGCGCAACGCTCGCATCCCCTCCAAGGATGTCGCCGAGGCCTGCGGGGTCTCGAGAGCGGCTGTACACCAGCGCATTCAGCGTCTCATCGACACCAAGGTCATCACGGGCTCGGGATATACCGTTAATCCCAAGTCGCTGGGCTATACCACCTGCTCTTTCATTGGCCTCACGCTGGTCAGGGGTTCACTCTACCGGCAGGTTGTGGCTGAGCTGGAAAAAATCCCCGAGGTCGTGGAATGCCATTTCACCACAGGCCATTACACCATGATGATTAAGGTGTATGCACGGGACAACGAGCATCTCATGCATCTGGTCAACGACTTGATTCAGCACATCGAGGGCGTGGCAGCCACCGAGACGCTCATGTCGCTTGAGCAAAGCATCAGGCGCACGCTGCCCATTCCCCTGGATTGACGACTGGCGCCGCCATGCTAGCAAGCAGCACGGTGGTTTTCGGTAGTTTGCATCGTGGCAACTCACTTTGTGGCTTTCACAGGTGGGCGGTTTCGACAATTATGTGTAATTTTGAGCATTCTTTTTAGGCATCATGGCACTGCAAGTGGTGTGTCATGATTTCCTCAACAACCTTAAACATTAATCACACAATGGACAAGAACAGATATTGCGTCATCATGTGTGGCGGGGTGGGGAGCCGCTTTTGGCCATACAGCAGGGTTGCCATGCCCAAACAGTTTATTGACTTCTTTGGCACGGGACGCAGCCTGTTGCAGATGGCAGTGGATCGCATGCAGGGCATCGTCCCCACCAGCAACATCATCATGATGACCAACGAGGCCTACGCCCACATCATCAGGCAGCAGCTGCCCGAGCTGGACGACAGCCAGATATTGCTCGAGCCTGCACGTCGCAACACCGCCCCGTGCATTGCCTGGGCGGCCCATCACATTCACGCCCTCAATCCTGACGCTCGCATCATGGTGGCTCCCAGCGACCACCTCATTCTGCACGTTGAGCACTTCAAGCAGTCGGTCACACGGGCATTTGAGTTTATCGACCATCGTGACGCCATCGTCACCATGGGCATCAAGCCCAGCAGACCCGAAACGGGCTATGGCTACATTCAGGTGGGTGAACACGTCGAGGGTGATTTCTCGGCAGTCAAGACGTTCACCGAGAAGCCCAATGCCGACCTCGCACGCGTGTTCCTTGATTCGGGTGAGTTCTTCTGGAACTCGGGCATGTTTTTCTGGAGTGCTGACAGCATCCTCAAGGCGCTTGCGGCCCATGCCCCCGAGGTGAATGCCGTGTTTGAGCAGGGTGAGGCACTGTTTGGTACACCTCAGGAGCAACAGTACATCAACGACAACTTCCCTGCATGCCCCAGCATCAGCATCGACTTTGCCGTCATGGAGAAAGCCCCCAACGTGTATGTTGAGACGGTGGACTTTGGCTGGAGTGACTTGGGAACATGGGGGTCATTGTATGACAATTCGCCCAAGAGCGCCGATGGCAACGTCACCCAGAATTGCAAGGCTCTGCTGTTCAACAGTCACAATAACATCATTGCCGTCAAGGGGGACAAACTCGTGGTGGCATCAGGACTGGACGGATACATCGTGGCCGATGTGGACGACGCGTTGCTCATCGTGCCCATCGATGAGGAGCAAAAAATCAAGCTCTATGTCAACGAGGTCAAGAGCAACTACGGCGACAAGTACCTGTAACCTCGTTCTTTATTAGCAACAGCACACCCCGACGGCAACCCATGTCTTTTTCAGACGGGTTGCCGTCGGGGCGTTATTTGCCGTTGGTGGCTGCCCGTGAGGGAACGATTTTTGGGGGTGTCATCGCTTGGCAACCGTGTGTCCGTGCTGCTTGCGCCTGCCTTCAAGTGTGCCTGCTCGTCGTACACGAGTGGCAATGGAAACGGTCGCCGTGACCATTGGGTGTCGCGGCGACCGTTTTAAAGGTTATGTTTCCCCCACTATTGAGGGGGCAACTGTTGTTACTCTTGAGTGCTATCCCACCATACGGGGATGGTCCAAGCATCGTCGGCAAGATTCCACTGTACGTTCATGTTGGCTCCAGGAACCTCATAGCCGATGGCTTGCAGGTTGGCGCTGTTGTAGTTGTACTCGTGTGAGCACTGACGCCAGCGACGATACTGCTTGCCCTCGGGGATGGCCTTGAGTGCGTTAGCCACCTGGTAGTGGTAAGCGGGAATGGACCAGCCAAAGAACATGTTGCTGTCGAAGTCATAGCGACGCATGTCGTTCCAGATCTCGGTCGAGAACATCAAGGCGATGCGCTTCTGCGTCAGGATGTGACCCAGCGTCAACTCGCCCTGTGTGCCGATGCCGTTGTTCACGAAGTTGTCGATGGCTTCTTGGGTCATCGGGGTGAACGACGGGCATGAGTTGAGGTTAGCGTCCTCGGCAACCCACACTTTGAGCTTCTCGTTCATCAGCTCACAGCTTGCCTTGACACCCTCGCGGTAAGCGTCGTAGGCACCGCCACGGTCACCAATCAGGTAACGCACCTCGGCCTCGATGAAGCAAGCCTCGGCATAGGTACCGATGTAGGTGGGTGACGAAACGCGCGTGTAGAACGTGCCACTCTCGGCCGAGTTGGGCACGGCGCGACCACCGCGGTAGTACAGGATGTTGTCGCCAGCAAAGTAGCCCTTGCAGTAGCTGGTCTCCTCAACATAGACGGTGTCGCCCAGACGGTTGGCATCGGTCGAGTTGATGTACCACTGGTTGGTCTCACTGTTGTACATGGCACGCAGCGGGCCACCCATGCTATTGATGTTGCTGGACATGTCCACACCCAGTGAGCGACGCCAGTTGCCAACCCACTTGACGCCATTGGCATCGGTGGTATTGGTGGCCAGGCTCTTGTCCTTGTTCACGCTGTAAGCCCAGGGGATGATGTGGTCGGCACGCGGGTCTTCAACACCATTGCCGGCAAAGTTGGTCAAGTTGTCATACAACATCTTGGTCACCATGTAGCCCGAGTTCATACCGCA